>Ga0265798_10003001_pt1 | contig 24361 bp, 17 predicted proteins | sample P3T30metagenome_FD_192430 | JGI IMG/M metagenome (GOLD analysis project Ga0265798, IMG submission 192430) | Plant litter microbial communities from East Loma Ridge, Irvine, California - P3 T30 | ecosystem: Environmental > Terrestrial > Plant litter > Unclassified | place: USA: California...
CCTGCTCTACGAGCGCGGGCTGCTGTGGCGGCAGATGCGGGAGCGCGTGCGCCAGCTGGCGACGCCGCTGTTCCTGCTTTCCACCGTGGCGCTCTACATCGCCCTGATCGTGGCCGGCAACGCGGTCGCCAGTACGGTGCTGAACCGCCTGTTCCGCTTCATGTACAGCGAGCGGAACGCGATGCTGATGACCGAATCCGGCCTGCTCTACGGGCTCGCGATCTCGGTCCTCGTGGTGTTCGTATTCCGGGTGCGCGACCTGATCGGTCCCGGCGTCTTCGCCAACCTGCTGATCGGCCGCTACCACCGGCCGATCAGCGAGGAGCGCATCTTCCTGTTCCTCGATGTCACCGGCTCGACCCGCTTCGCCGACCGCCACGGCGACCGCGCGGCGCAGGCCTATCTGGGGCAGGTGTTCAACGCCCTGGCGCCGCCGGTCTCGCGCTTCCGGGGCTCGATCGACGATTACATCGGCGACATGGCCCTGGTCACCTGGACGATCGAGCGGGGCACGCGCGACGCGGCCTGCCTGCGCTGCGTCTTCGCCTTCGCCGAGCAGCTCGCCGCCGAGGCCGACGCCTGGACGAAACGGTTCGGGCAGGTCCCGGAATTCCGCGCCGCCCTGCATTGCGGCTCGGTGGTCACCGCAGAGATCGGGCTCGAGCGCCACAAGATCGCGTATTTCGGCGACGTCGTGAACACCACAGCCCGGCTGGAGAGCCTGTCCAAGAGCCTCGGCGTGCATGTGCTGGTCTCGGCCGACCTGCTCGACCGGATCGGCCCGCTGCCGCCCGACCTCATGGCGGAGGATCTCGGCACGCACGCCCTGCGCGGCCGAGAACAGCCGCTGGCCGTGGCGGCGATCCGGAAGCCGGCTTAAGGCATCGTCAGGACCGTCGGCTGCCGGCTCAGATACTCTGCGCGCCGCGCTCGCGCATCGTCGCCTTCCGAAAGCCGGCAGCCACCTCTCGGGGCGATGCTCTAGGCGCCCAGGACCTTCAGCACTTCCTGGGCCGCGCGCTCACCGTCGAGGGTGGCGCCGCCGACCGTCATGGCGCCGCCGCCGGCGAGCGCTTCGCCGGCGAAGAACACCCGCCCGCCGACCGGATCGCGCAAGCGCTCGCGAGCCTCCGCGTGTCCGGGCTCGACGATGGAATACGAGCCGCGGGCGTGCGGGTCGGTCCACCACCCGGCGAGGCGGCCGGCCAGGACGGCGCACTGCGCCTTCGCGCCCAGGATCGCGCCGAGGCGCTCGGTGGCCAGGGCGATCGCGGCCGGTTCGCCCGCGCGGCACAGGTCCCGGGCGAGGTCGCCGCCGAGATTGGCCACCGCGATGGCGCGGCCGAACGGGCCCATCTCGAAATACACCGTCGGGCCGCCGGTGATCACCGACACCGCGTCGCCCAGAGCCGCCGGATCGACCTTCGCAGGGTCGAGCCGCAGGCCGATCTTGGTGTAGGCGCCCATGTGCAGACCATCCAGGGCCGCCGCAGTGCCATCGGGCAGGCCCGGGGTGAACCGGATCGCCCCTTCTCTCAGCACGCCGACCGGCACCGTCACGATTGCCGCCGCCACCGCGAGCGTGCCGCAGGCCGTGTCGATCCGGACGGTCTTGCCGGACCAGTCGATCGCCCGCACCGGACAGCTCAGCCGGACCGGGAGGTCGGCGAAGCGCCGCGCCACGAGGTCGCCGTAGCCATCGACCCAGAGGTCGGTCCCGGACCACAAGCGATCGTAATCCACCGCCGAGACCCGCTCGGGATCCTCGCCGAGCGAGAGCCGGCTCAGGCCGGCCGTCGCACCCTCGGCGTTCGGGCCCCCAGCGCGGGCGGCCTCGGCCAGCGAGGTGTCGCGCCCCTTGGGGGCCAGCAGCGCGTCGAGCCCGGAGAAGCCCGCACGGCGGCTCGCATTCTCCGCGTCGGTCGCCGGCCGGCCGTCGATCATGAGCGTCCGGGCCCAGCCGCTCTCCTGCGCGAAACGCACGCCCGATGCCCTGGCCACGGGGGCCCAGGGGTTGCGCTCGGCCCAGTGGATGTACTCGGCGCCGGCATCGAAGCGGCAATCGGGTCCGAGCGACCGATCGGTGAAAGCCCGGCCGCCGATCCGGTCCCGGGCCTCGACCAGCACCACGTCCTGCCCGGCCGCGCGCAGTGCCGACGCCGCCGCCAGCCCGGCCGCCCCGGCGCCGACGACCGCCACGGAGCCGCCCCGCGTCGCGGCGCGCACGGACGGGGCCGCCAGCACGGCAGCCGCCAGGATCGTTCGTCGGGTCGGACTCATGGCGTCACCGCTGGGGGGCCATTCTGAACCGGATCAGTCCGGCTTCACCCGGGATACCTGTACCGAGATCGCGGACCGGCAAGCGCGGCAGGGCCGCGGCATCTTCCCGAAGGAGGCGAGCCTGCGGCCGGCAAAGGGTGATGCCGTCTGGACGTCCCCGAGCATCATCGCGGAAACGGAGATGCCGCCTTGAATGCCACCGACGCCGCGAGGCCAGGACCGCACGCAGGGCGTCGATCCTGTTGCCCGATCCGAGGCTCTAATGCGCGGCCGGGTTGGCGGACCGCTTCTCCATCATGGTCTTGACCTGCATCAGCTGGTCCCAGACCTGACCGGGCGAGGTGCCGAAGAAGTCGAAGCCGGCATTCACGCCGAGAAAGATCCCGACGCAGATCAGTGGCACCAGCACCCAGGCCAGCACCTCCTCGCCGCGGCGACGCCGCTGGCGGCGCCGGCGCCGCTCCTCGCGCCGGGTCAGCTTCGGGGCAGGCGCAGGATGCGTGACGGGGGATAGAGGCCCCTCGTGCAGATCTTCGGTCATCAAGCGCCTCCTCGCCGCGGCGCGTTCGCGTCGCGGCGGTCATAGACCGGCAGGCCGTGGTCCGGAAGCCTGCCGGCCGGCGTGAGGGCTCTTATGCGCGGACCAGTGGCACCTTCGGCACGGTCCGGACGCCGCCGCCCGAGCCGCCGCTGCCACCACCGCCGCCCTTGTCGTCCTTCGGGGTCTTCTTGCGCGTGGCCGCGCGGGGCTTGGCCCGCTTGTGCCGCTTGGCCGCGTTGGTGACGTCCGCCTCCGGCTTCGGCGTGACCGGACCGGCCGGGAAGTCGAAGCCGAGGCTGTCCTTGGCGCCGGCCTTGGCCTCCTCGTCCTCCGGCTTGCGCACCACCACCCGGACGGCGCCGCCGTCCTTGAGCTTGCCGAACAGCACCTCATCGGCCAGCGGCGTCTTGATGGTCGCCTGGATCAGACGCGCCATCGGGCGGGCGCCCATGGCGTCGTCGTAACCGTGCTCCACCAGCCACGCCCGCGCCTCGTCGGACAGCTCGATCGTCACGTTGCGGTCGGCGAGCTGCGCCTCGAGCTGGAGGACGAACTTGTCCACGACCTTGGCCACGACCTCCTTCGGCAGGTGGCCGAACGAAATGATCGCGTCGAGGCGGTTGCGGAATTCCGGCGCGAACAGCTTGTTGATCGCCTCCACGTCGTCACCCGTTCGCTTCGTCTGGGTGAAGCCGTAGGCCGACTTCGCCAGGTCCGAGGCGCCGGCATTGGTCGTCATGATGATGATGACGTTGCGGAAATCGACCTGCTTGCCGTTGTGGTCGGTCAGCTTGCCGTGGTCCATCACCTGCAACAGGATGTTGAACAGGTCCGGGTGGGCCTTCTCGATCTCGTCGAGCAGCAGCACGCAATGCGGGTGCTGGTCGATCCCGTCGGTGAGCAGGCCGCCCTGGTCGAAGCCGACATAGCCGGGGGGCGCGCCGATCAGGCGGCTGACCGTGTGGCGCTCCATGTATTCCGACATGTCGAACCGCAGCATCTCGACGCCGAGCGAGGAAGCGAGCTGCTTGGCGGCCTCGGTCTTGCCGACGCCGGTCGGACCCGCGAACAGGTACGAGCCGATCGGCTTGTCCGGATCGCGCAGGCCCGCCCGGGCGAGCTTGATCGCCGAGGTCAGCGCCTCGATCGCGTTCGGCTGGCCGTAGACCACCCGCTTCAGGTTCTCGGTGAGGTGCTGCAGCACCACCGCGTCGTCCTTCGAGACGGTCTTTGGCGGGATGCGGGCCATCGTGGCGATGGTCGCCTCGATCTCCTTGATGCCGATGGTGCGCTTGCGACGCGCCTCCGGCACCAGCATCTGCGACGCGCCGGTCTCGTCGATCACGTCGATCGCCTTATCGGGCAGCTTGCGGTCGTTGATGTAGCGGGCCGACAGCTCGACCGCCGCCTTCACGGCCTCGGTCGTGTACTTGAGCTTGTGGAACTCCTCGAAGTACGGGCGCAGGCCCTTCACGATCTCGATCGTGTCCGGGATCGACGGCTCGTTGACGTCGATCTTCTGGAACCGCCGCACGAGGGCGCGGTCCTTTTCGAAGTACTGGCGGTACTCCTTGTAGGTGGTCGAGCCGATGCAGCGCAGCGTGCCCGAGGCGAGCGCCGGCTTGAGCAGGTTCGACGCGTCCATGGCGCCGCCCGAGGTCGCACCGGCACCGATCACCGTGTGGATCTCGTCGATGAACATGATCGCGTTCGGGTGCGCCTCGATCTCCTTCATCACCTGCTTGAGGCGCTCCTCGAAGTCGCCCCGGTAGCGGGTGCCGGCCAGCAGCGTGCCCATGTCGAGGGAGAACACGGTCGCGTCGGCCAGGACCTCCGGCACCTCGTGCTGGATGATCTTGCGGGCCAGGCCTTCGGCGATCGCGGTCTTGCCGACGCCGGGGTCGCCCACCAGCAGCGGGTTGTTCTTCTGCCGGCGGCAGAGCACCTGGATCGTGCGCTCGACCTCGGAGTGGCGGCCGATCAGCGGGTCGATCTTGCCGTCCCGGGCCTTCTTGTTGAGGTTCACGCAGTAGGCGTCGAGGGCGTCGCCCTTCTTCTTCGCGCCGCCGCGGGGATCGCCCTCGTCGCTCGGGCGCTCGGGGGCGCCTTCCTCTTCCGCGCCGCGCACGGGCTTGGCCTCGGACGCGCCGGGGCGTTTGGCGATGCCGTGGCTGATGTAGTTGACCGCGTCGTAGCGGGTCATGTCCTGCTCCTGCAGGAAGTAGGCGGCGTGGCTCTCGCGCTCGGCGAAGATCGCCACCAGCACGTTGGCCCCGGTCACCTCCTCACGGCCCGAGGACTGGACGTGGATCACCGCCCGCTGGATCACCCGCTGGAACCCGGCGGTGGGCTTGGCGTCTTGGCGCCCGTCCCCGGTCAGGTTCGAGAGCTCGGTGTCCACGTAATCGACCAGGCTGCGCTTCAGCGTGTCGATCTCGACGTTGCAGGCGCGCATGACCGCGGCCGCGTCCTGGTCGTCGACAAGGGCGAGCAGGAGATGCTCCAGCGTCGCGTATTCGTGCCGTCGCTCGCCGGCGAGCGCCAGGGCTCGGTGGAGGGCTTGTTCTAGGCTGCGTGAGAAGCTTGGCAAAGCTGGCCTCTGTGTGGGTGCCTACCGCGAACGGCGCCTATTTCTTTTCCATAACGCACTGGAGAGGATGTTGGTGTTTGCGCGCGAAGTCCATGACCTGCGTCACCTTGGTCTCCGCCACCTCGTAGGTGAAGACCCCACACTCGCCGACCCCGTTCTGATGCACGTGCATCATGATGTGGTAGGCGTCCTCGTGACTCTTGTTGAAGAAGCGTTCGACGACCAGCACGACGAATTCCATCGGCGTATAATCGTCGTTCAGAAGGAGTACCCGGTACAGGCTTGGCTTCTTGGTCTTCGGCTTGGTGCGGGTGATGATCGCGGTGTTGGACCGGTCGTCGCCGCCCGGGGCGCGCGAACCGGAGGCCGTGATCGCCAAACGCGCCGGCCCGTGAAGCGTCGTCGATATCGCGGTGCCCTGAAGGGGGACCTGTGTCATGTGCGTCGAACCGATCCCTCGATTGGAGCGGGCGTCGCCGGCCCCCAATACCGATCCCGTCATGACCCTGCCGGGAGCGGCGTCCGGGTCGGCGGACATTAATCTACAGACCGTGAAGCGACTTCGCCAGACGCCTGCGCGCACTTGTCCGCCCCGCAAAGCTTGCGCCCGGCGCGACGCCTGCGACCCGCTCATGCCGACCTGCCGAGGTCGGCACGCGGAACGCGCCCGGCAGGCGGGGCCAGGGTCGGCACGCAGCGCCCGGATCGAACCGCGCGAAACCCGATTCCCGACCGGTGAATGCCGGGAGACGCGGGGAGGGCGGGGGATCGTTGCATGGCCGGCCTCCTCGGCGCCGCCGGGCCGGCTCGCCGCGCGCCGACACCGATGACGAAACCGGATCTCACCCAAGAGTGTGGGTCGCATACGCCATCGTCAAGACATGGCCGGACCGGCGCGATTCGGAACGCGAGTGGTTCGCATTAACGGGCCTGTAACTGCACCCGCCTAATTCTCAACCGATGCAGCGGGGCCACGCGATCAACGCAGGCCAGCACCAGAGATACGACCGGCGCATGCCGGTCTCGCGAGGCAATCAGGCGTGATGCGTAGCGTTGTAGGCCGCCCCCGGACGATCCCCGCGCTGCCGGCCGCCTTGGCCGCCGCCGCGGTCCTGACCGCCCTGGCCGCCCCGGCCGAAGCCCGCCGCGGGCGGCACCATCACCATGCGTCAGGGGGCGGCTACAACCCGCCCTACGCCGCCATGGTGGTGGACGTGAAGAGCGGGAAGACGCTGCACGCGGTCAACGAGGACGCGCTGCGCCATCCGGCCTCGATCACCAAGGTCATGACGCTCTACATGCTGTTCGAGCAGATGGAGCGCGGCAAGTTCGCCCTCGATTCCGAGCTGACCATGTCGGCCCACGCCGCCGCCCAGGCGCCCTCGAAGCTCGGCCTGCGCCCCGGCCAGACCATCACGGTCGAGGACGCGATCAAGGCGATCGTCACCAAGTCGGCCAACGACGTGGCCTGCGCGATCGGCGAGAACATCGCCGGCTCCGAGGAGCGCTTCGCCCAGATGATGACCGCCAAGGCGCACGCGCTGGGCATGAGCCGGACCCGCTACGCCAACGCATCCGGCCTGCCGGACCCGGACCAGCTCACCACCGCCCGGGACCTCACCGTCCTGGCCCGCGCCATCCAGGACCGGTTCCCGCACTATTACCGCTACTTCCAGACCCGCGCCTTCGCGTTCCGCGGCCGGGTGATCGGCAACCACAACCACCTGCTCGGCAACGTCCAGGGCGTGGACGGCATCAAGACCGGCTACACCCGCGACTCCGGGTTCAACCTGATGACCGCGGCCAAGTCCGAGGGCCGCCAGATCGTGGCGATCGTGCTCGGCGGCAAGTCGGGCGGCAGCCGCGACCGGATCATGGCCGACCTCGTCCGCGCCAACCTGCCCCGGGCCTATGCCGGCGTCCGCCAGTCGGCGCCGGTCACCGAGGTGGCCGAGCGGGCCCGCCCGGCCGTGGTGGCGGACGCCGTCTCGCGCACCCGCACCCAGGTCGCCTCTGCCGACGACGAGGATGTCGAGACCACCGGCACCACCGGCGAGCCCCTGGACATCATGCCCTCGCGCTCGACCACGACGCCGGGCGGCACCTGGAAGCCCGGTCCGCAGGGCGTGTCGCAGGCCCTCCCGAAAGCCGCGCAGGCCTATGCCGGCGCGAGCGGCGCCCAGGCACCGTTCCCGGGCGCATCCAAGACCGCGGCCCGGATGGCCTCCGCGGAACGCGACGAACCGCCCAAGGCCGTCGCCGGGACCCGCGTCGTCCCCACCGCCTGGGTGATCCAGCTCGGCGCCATGGACGACGAGTCCAAGGCCCGCACGATGCTCTCCGAGGCCCGCGCCAAGGCCGGCGGCAGCCTGTCCAAGGCGGCGCCCTACACGGTCAAGGTCGAGCATGGCGGGACCACGCTGTACCGCGCCCGCTTCTCCGGGTTCGCCGAACAGGATTCCGCGCAGGATGCCTGCTCGGCCCTGAAGCGCAGCGGCTTCAGCTGCTTCGCGACCCGCAGCTGAACGACCTTGAGCATCATCCCGAAAGGTGGATTCCGGCTTTCGGACCAAGATGATGCGGAGATAGAAGCCTCGAGCGTCGTCCCGGCCCTGATTTCCGGGACGACGCTCTAGACGATCGACGGCGCGCCCCTCCGGCGCGCCGGCACGGCGGAGCCGCGGCTGTGTTTGCCCGCGGCTGCGAACCAGTCAGCATCTGACAACGCGCGTGGAGTTCAGCGATGTCGGTTCAAAAGCCTGTCCCGGGCCGCGTTGACCCGCGCCGCCCTGTCGGCACTTCCGCCCTGGTCGGGGTGGGTGAGCTTCATCAGAGACCTGTGGGCCGTCCGGACCTGCTCAGCGGTCGCCCCGCGCTGAAGCCCCAGGATCTGGTGCGCCTCCTCCTGCGTCATCGACCCTGGATACGCCGGGCGTCCCGGCCGCGGGTCTCGATCGCGCTCAGCGTCTACACGCCAGCCGGGCGCCCGGCGGTCGAGATACGGCTCTAGCAGCGCCGCGCCCTCGGCATCGCGTGCGCGGCAGACCTGCAGCAGCGCGATCAGGATTTCGGCCGGCAGGGCGTCGAGCCGGGCCCCGGCACCGGGCCCGGCGATCACCTGGCCGTCGCGGATGGAGCCGTCCGGACGCAGGCGGACATCGAGCAGGGACGTGCGGTGCCGGAGCCCGGGGCCGAACCGGGACGTGACGAGGCGGGCGAGGCGCTCGGTCATTGCGGCCTGCCCCTCGATCATCCAGATGCCGCTGAGGCCGAGCAGGGCCGCCAGGATGAGGTTCCCGTGCAGGAGCAGGAACCCGGCCGCCGCGAGCGCGAAGGCGCCGCCGAGCTTCTGCGGCTGGACCGCGCCGGTCACCGCGCCGACGCCCTTGCCGAAGGCACGCCCGAGCCGGCGGCCGAGGCCGTCCCCGTTCTTCGAGAGCCACCAGAGCGTGGCGCAGGCCAGTAGGACCGCAAACAGCACCATCGCGAACCGCCGCCGTTATCGCCGCGCGCCGAATTCGGCGCCGACGCGGCCACCGATCCGCACCGTGGTGCCGTCACCCAGATCGTAGAACCCGCGCGGGGCCGTCGTCGGGGCGTGGGCCGGAACGTCGCAGCCGGGCGGCGGCGGCAGGCGGACACCCTCCGGCAGGTCCTCCGGACAGAGGCGGGACCGCACCCGCGTCTCGGCAGCCTGCGCGATGCCGGCGGAGACCAGGACGAGCAGCACGAGGCCGGGCAGCCGCCTCACCGGCGGTTCTCCGCGACATCCGCGGTGGTGATGCGGACCTCCCGGATCCGGCCGCCGCGCACGACCTTCAGGTTGATGGCCGCGCCGAGGCCGGCCTCCTCGATCGCCGCGGTGAGGTCGGCCAGCCGGCGGATCGGCCGGTCCTCGGCCGCCACGATCACGTCGCCGAGATCGCCGGATTGCGGGTCGACGCCGCGCAGGCCGGCCTGGGACGCGGGCGACCCGGGCAGCACCCGCAGCACCACCACGCCGTCGATCCCCAGCCGGGCGGCGGCGGCCTCCTGGGCGGCGATGATGCCGATGCCGGGGTTGCGCACCCGCCCCACCCGGATCAGCTCCGGGACGACCCGGTTGACCACGTCCACCGGGATCGCGAACCCGATGCCGGCGCTGGCCCCCGAGGGCGAGACGATGGCGGTGTTGACCCCGATCAGCCGGCCGGCGGAATCGAGCAGGGGGCCGCCGGAATTGCCGGGGTTGATCGCCGCGTCGGTCTGGATGACGCCGGATAGCTCACGCCCGGCGCTGGTCGGCATCCGCCGGCGCACGGCGCTGATCACGCCGGTGGTCAGGGTGTGGTCGAGGCCGAACGGGTTGCCGATCGCGAAGGTCGACTGGCCGACCTTCAGGTCCGCCGAGGTCCCGATCGCCAGGGGCGGCGGCATCTTGGCCACCCGCCCGAGCCGCAGGACCGCGAGGTCGTAGGACGGCGCCAGCCCCACCAGGGTCGCGGAGACCACCTCTCCGTCGCTCATCCGCACCGAAACCGAGCCGCCGGATTGCGCCGCGTTCTGCACGACATGCGTATTGGTGACGACGTGGCCGGCCCCGTCCCAGACGAAGCCGGTGCCGGTCTGCGTGCCGCCCTGCTCGCCACCCTCGTCGTCCGCGTCGAGCAGGTCGCGCCCGGTCGCGGCGCTCCGCGCGAAGACGTGAACGACCGAGGGGCTCGCCCGCTCGAACAGCGCGATCGTGGCGGATTCGGACTGGGCCAGATCGCCGCGTGCGGTCACCGCCCGCGGCGTCTCGGCCGCGTAGAGCAGCGCCTGCACGTAGGGTTGGGCGACGTAGAGCGCCAGCAGGACCAGGACCGCGGCGAGCACGATGCGCACGGTACGATCCGGCACGGGGGCGGTCTCCAGGTCAGGACGAGGCAGCGAAGGGGCGGCGGCGGGGCAGCGGCGCAGGACGCGCGGGGAAAGCCTTAAGTGCGCGTTCAGGATCGGGGCGTCAACACAGGGGAAGCACGGTCTCCGCCGGGGCCCTGACGTGTTCTGGCGCACCTCGGAGACTGGCGCGCATTGGCTAACGGAATGGTCATCAATCGGTGGCCACAATTCTCGCAAGTTCACGGCGGATCAGGCATGGCCGGTTTGGGCATGGAACAAGGCACCGCACCTTATCCTACGTAGTAGTACTAGATACTGGTGCCTGAAATGCCCAAATTGATCGCAAAGCTGCCGCAGAGATGCTTGCATTGACGCTCAGCCTCTCGGATCCCGCGGCACACCGGCTCGACCGGGCGGCGGGGATCTGAACGGTCCAAAACGGTTCGGAAGGACAAGTCATCATGGAAACCGAAGCTCTCGAACGCCCGGCCGATCTCACGATCTGGCGCACGGCCCCGGCGAGCGCCCCGCTGGCCCAGCCCGAGCGGTACGGCACCCTGCGCGAGGCGATCGCCGCCGCCGCGGGCGCCCTGACCGATCCGGCCAAGCAGCCCTGGATCATCACCGAGGAGGGCGAGATCCTCTCCCCGAACTGGATCCGCACCTATCTGAACTGACCGGTTCCAGCGGATTCGAAGTGGCTTTGCGCGAAGAGGATCGACCTGCTGGGGTCCTCGCAGCGCAGAGCCCCGCCGATCGATCGGCGGGGCCGTGACGAATTGCCGACCGGTCGTGCCGTGCCCGCCGGATGACGGCGAGGCGGTCGATCAATCCTGCCAAGGTCACGTCGCCCGTGCGCCAGCTCCGTTCGTATGCTGGACGAACGGAGCCTGAAGCTGCACTTCAGGCCAGCCTCTTCTCAAGAGTGCGAGCCGCGTCCGCGACCGCCGTTGCTTTCGACACCCTGCGGTTCGTCCGCACGCTCCGCGACAAGGCCAAAATGTCCTCGGAGCAGGCCAAAGGTCTGGCCGACGCCATGGCCGAGGCGATCCAGAACGATCTGGCGACCAAGACCGACATCGCCGCGGTCCGGACGGATATCGAGGCGCTGCGGCTCTCGACCAAGTCCGAGATCGAGGTGCTGCAGCTAGCCAACAAGGCCGACCTCGCCGAGACGAAGGCCGAGATCGTCACATGGATGCTCGGCGCGATCGGGTTCCAGGCGCTCGTGATCGTCGGCGGCAGCGTGGCCCTGGCACGGGGCCTGCACTGAGCGAACCTGGGCGCGGCTCAGGAACAGCGGGGATATCGGGGATCGCAATCGGTACCCCGCCGGCTCACTCCGCCGCGTCCGAGTGGCGGAAGCCCTCGACCCCGACCTGCTCCGGGTTGATCGCGTGCAGCGCCCGGCGCGCCGCCTCCAACGGGTGCTCGGCCTCGATCCGCACCGACGTCAGATCCGGGCTCTTGTAGACGGTGACGATGGTGTCCATCACCTCGGTCAGCGTCGTGCGCTTGTCCTCGGGGGCGGCGATCAGCAGTTGCAATCCCCAGGCGCGGTAGAGATCGACCAGCGCCTGGCTGTTGCGCACGTCGAGCTTGGAGAACGCCTCGTCGAGGAGACAGAGGCCCAGGCCCGGATTCTCGTCGCCGGGCCGGTCGCCCGGATAGTAGGCGCTCGCCAGCGAAGCCGCGATCGCCACGTAGAACGGCGCCTGCGCCTCGCCGCCGGACCCGCGCAGCGCCCGCGCCGACATCGTCGTGCGGTTGCCGGCCGCGTCCTTCATGCCGATCTCGTACACGAAGTAGTTGCGGTAATCGGCGAGCCGGGCCGCATCCTCCTGGCCGGCGATCAGCGCGGTGATCTCTTCCAGCGCCGCCGCCATCGGCCCCTCGGTTTCGCCGGCCAGCAGCGCCTGCGCGGCCTCGGGGGAGCGGGCGGTCTCCGTGGCCAGGGCGTGGACGGCGGCGTAGCGCCGGTCCACCGCCGCCTCGAACGCGTAGGTCTGGCCGGTGAAGCTGCGCGCCGAGAGCCGCTCGTTCAGGGCGGCGAGCCGGGCATGGACCCGCTCGAACCGGTCGGCCAGGCGGGTCAGAAGATCCTCGGTCATGAGCCGGCGCATCTCGACCTCGGCCCGCTCGGCCTGGGCGCGGTAGCGGCGCAGCTCGTGGCCCTCGACGGCCTCGTATTCCTTGGAGACCCAGGCGTAGCCGTCGATCGCCGGGGCGTCGCCGGCGTTCAGCGGATTCTGGACCCGCCAGGCCGAGCAGGCCTCGGTCAGCTCGCGCTCGGCGACGCGCCCGTGCGAGCGGGCCGCCTCGGCGGCCTCCCGGGCGAGCCCGCGCTCCGTGGCAGCCCGTGTGCCCGCAGCCTTTGCGTCGAGGCCCGCGAGCGCGCCCCGCGCCTGCGCGATCACGCCGACGCCGAACGTCTCGGAGCGGGCGAGGCGCACCCGCGCCGCGTCGCCGCCCATCGCCTGCCGCAGGGCTGAGCGCCGGGCCGCCAGCGCCGCGCGGGCGGCCTCGCGCACGGTCCCGAGGCGCCCCCGCAGCGCCGCCTCGTCGGCGAGCAGGCGGTCGAGCTTCGGTTCCAGATCGTCGGACAATTCCCGCAGGTAGCCGATCCGCTCGGTGGTCAGCGCGGCGATCTCAGCGGTGAGGCCGGCATTGTCGCGCTTCTCGATGCCCTCGCGCTCGGTCTGGAGCGTGCGCCGCCGCCCCTCCAGCCCGTCCAGCTCGCTCCGCAGGGTATCGACGTCGTCGAGGCCGCGCGCGATGCGGGCCCGGACCTCCGCGGCGGTGCGGGCGGCCTCGCGCAGGACCGCCGCCTCGCCGCGCAGCCGCCGGGCCTCCGCAACCGCGGCCTCGTGCGCCCTGCGGCTGTCCACCGTGGGCCCGCGATGGCCGCGGGTCATCAGCAGATCGACGCTGCGGGTCACCGAATAGGCCATGCCGGCCGTGGTCCGGCCGCTCGGCGCGACGGCGCGGGACAGGCGGGCGAGCTCGGCATCGTCCCGGGCGAGGTCGTAGCCGCCGAGCCGCACCCCGAGGAACGCCTCCGCGTGCGGGTCGCTGGTCTCGATCACGGTGAGCGGGCCGTCATCGTAGCGGCGCGCCCGCTGCTTCGCGGTGTCGGTGGTCTTGACCAGGATGCAGCGGTGGAACCGGTCGCGGCCCGATTGCAGGACGCCCAGCGCCTCGCTCAGCCGGTCGGGCGCCACCACCAGGGCCTCGCGGGCGCGCCCGAGCAGGCCCTCCAGCGCGGGCCCCCAGGTCGGGTCGACGATCTCGGCCAGCTCGCAGATCGGCAGCGCGTCGATGTCGCGCCGGGCCAACTCCCCCCGGAACGCGACCGTATCGGAGGACAGGCGCGCCGCCGGGCCGGCGCCGGTGCGCGGCGCGGTGCGCTCGGCCTCGCTCTCCTGCGCGCGGGCCTTGAGCGCAGCATCCTCGGCCGCCCGCTCCAGGGTCTCGTCGAATTCCGGCAGGCGCCGCAGCCCGTCGATCAGGTCCGCCAGGGGCCCGTCCGGGCGCAGGATCTCGTCGGGCGAGGATTCCCGGCGCAGGCCGGCCCGGGCGCAGGATTCCGCGAGGCGGGCCGCCGGCGGGCAGGCCTGTCGCAGGATCGGGGCGACCGGCTGAAGCTTGCCCATCTGGCCGACCAGGCCGACGAGGTCGGCGATCCGGGCGGAGAGGTCCTTCCGGTCCCGCTCCAGCATCGACAGGCCCAGCGTCGAGGCGGCGAGCCGGCCCTCCGCGGCGCTGCCGGCGAGCAGGGCCTTCTTCTCGGCGATCTCGCCGTCGATCTCCCGGACGTGGCCGCGGCTCGCCGCGACCCGCTCCCGGGCGATCCGCAACGTGTCGGCACCCTCGCGCAGGCGCAGGCGGACCGCGACGAGGTCGAGGCTGCGGCGGCGCAGCTCGGCGCAGGCCGCCGCGAACTCGTGGGTGGCAGCGGCCAGCACCGCCTCGCCCCAGGCCTCGTAGCGGTCGCGCAGGCGCCGCAGCCGGGCGAGACGGCTCTCCAGTTCGCCGATCGTCTCGAGCAGGCGGCGCCAGTTGGCGATGGAGAGCCGCACCCGCTCGACGTCCAGGGGCTCCGGGTCGAGCACGAAGGCGCGCACGAAGGCGCTGGTGTCGAAGATCGGCTTGAACGCCACGGCGTTGGAGAAGCTGCGCAGGAAGTGCCGGGGCTCGGGGGAGGGCGCGCCCTCGCGCAGGGTCGCCAGGATGTCGGCGGTGAAGCGCTCGCCGGAGGTCCGGTACTCGGTGAAGCTCGCCGCCCGGGCGCGCAGATCCGCGGCGATCTCGCTCCACGGCGCCGTGAAGCTGCCGCCCGGTGCGGTGCGGGTATAGTCGGCGACCTCGAACCGGTGCCCGACCGCGATGAAGCGGGACAGCACGGTCTCACGCGGCTCCACCGCCCGGGCCGCTAGCGCCAACCCGACCGTGACGGTGCGGCCCGAGGCGGGGTTCTCGAATACCAGGGCCAGCACGGTCTCGCAGGATTCCCGCGTCGGCCGTCCGCCCTCCGCCGGATCGCTGATCCAGCCCAAGCAATAGTCGCGCACCGTGCGGGCGCTGCGTCCGGAGGCCGAGGCGTTCAGCGCAAGCCGGCTGGCGTTGTTTCCGGCGAGCACCGTGCCGACCGCGTCGAAGATCGTGGACTTGCCGGCCCCCGTCGGCCCGACCAGGGCGGCGGCGCCCCGGAGGCGGATCTGCTCGCGCCGGATCAGGTACCAGTTCGAGATGGCGATGTCGGTGAGAACGTACACGATGTCGGGAGGCCGGGCCGCTGTCGGAAGGATGTGCGGACCAGTTGGCCGGGTTCGGCCGCGCATGCAAGCTTCGGCGTTCCCGGCGCCGAGCTGTCACCTCAACCGGGATTCGCAACTTGTCAGACAATTTCGCGCCTGTATCGTCCCGCCGGGGGGATCCATGAAAACCATGCGCACCAGTCTAAAGTTTACCTTGAGCGGCCTCTTCGCCCTGCTCCTCCTGGCCGCCACGCTTCAGGGCGGGTTCGCGATCCATCGGATGATCGCACTCGACCGCCAGCTCGCGACGCTGCTCGATCACGCGGTCCTGTCGATGAACGAGGCGCAGGCCATCGAGGCGCTGGTGATCCGGTCGCGGCTCACGCAGGTCCGCTTCGTCACCGCGATGGCCGAGACCGAGCGGCAGCTCACCGTCAAGGAGGTCGAGGGGCTGACCCGGGAGCGGAACGCCAAGGTCGAGGCCTATCGGACGCTGATCGCCTCGCCCGACGAGAAGGCCCGGTTCGACGACCTGCTCGCCAAGCTCAAGGTGCAGCACTACGACTGGGAGCGCCTGCGCGGCTTCACGCTCGAGCAGCGCGACGCGGCGATGTCGTATTTCCGCGGAGCGATGAACGGCCATTGCGTCGCCGCCGCCGGAGCCGCGCACGCGCTGGCCGAGATGAACATCCAGGCCGGCGACGCGGCCGGGCGCAGCGCCCGCGGGAGCCAGGCCGAGGCGGTCCGCTCGACCGTGATCATGCTGGGCGTCACGCTGCTGATCGCCCTGGGGGCGACGCTCTACAGCTTCGTCGGCGTCTCGCGCCCGATCACCGTCATGACCCAGGCCATGCGCCGGCTGGCGGACGGCGACGTGCAGGCGGAGATCCCCTACGCGGCCCGCCGGGACGAGATCGGCGCCATGTCGGCCACCGTGGCGGTGTTCCGGCGGAACCTGCTGCATACCCGCACCCTCGAGGGCGAGGCGGCACGAGCCCGCGCCGAGTCCGAGACCCAGCGCCGGGAGGCGACGCGGACGCTGGCCGACCGGTTCGAGGGCGCCGTCGGCGGCATCCTCGGCTCGGTGACCGCGGCGGCGACTCGGTTGCAGGCCACCGCCCAGGGCCTGAACGCGACCGCGTCGCAGACCGCCGGCCGGTCGACCGGCGCGGCGGCGGCGGCCGAGCAGGCCTCCACCAACGTGACCACGGTGGCGGTGGCGGCCGAGCAACTGGGCTCGACGGTGGACGAGATCGGGCGCCAGGTCGGCGCATCGGCCGATCTGGCCCAGGCCGCCGTCCACGAGGCGGCCGCGACCGCGCAGCTGGTCCAGGCCCTGAGCACGGGGGCGCAGCGGGTCGGGGAAGTCGTGACGCTGATCTCCTCGATCGCCGACCAGACCAACCTGCTGGCCCTGAACGCCACCATCGAGGCCGCGCGGGCCGGGGAGGCGGGGCGCGGCTTCGCGGTCGTCGCCACCGAGGTGAAGGCGCTCGCGGCCCAGACCGCCCGGGCCACCGCCGAGATCGCGGCGCAGATCGGCCGGATCCAGGGCTCGACCGGCGAGGCGGTGCGGGCGATCGACGGCATCGCGGCCCGCATCCGCGACATCAGCGGGATGGCGACCGCGATCGCCGCCGCCGTGGAGGAGCAGGGCGCCGCGACCCAGGAGATCGTCCGCAACGTCACCCAGGCCGCCACCGGAACCGAGGCGGTGACCGCGAACGTCACCGGCGTGGCCGGCGCCGCAGCGGCGACCGGGCAAGCGGCCGGGCAGGTGCTCGATTCGGCCTCCGAGATGGCCCGGCAGGCGGCGCAGCTCGGCGAGGAGGTCGAGCATTTTCTGGCGACGGTGCGCGCGGCTTGAGACGCCGGGTTACCGTTTGCGCCGAGCCTCTTTCCCGGGCGCAGGCAGCGTGAGCGGCCGGCGATCCAGCGGGACGCGACGCGTCCGCGCGCAGCGACATGGCCCCCCCCTGACGGTCCAGGCGTCCGGGAACCGGGCGCGGTTCATCCGCCAGCGGTGCCGAGGTCCGCCCTCAGAGCTCCCCGGCTTCCGACCACGCCCGCAGGCGCTCCAGCCAGGCGTCGGAGGCCAGCACCGCGAGGCCCGGCAGCAGCGACAGCGGCGTGACCCGCTCGACCCGGTCGCGCTCGCCCATCCGCAGGCCCCCGCGCCGGGCGTAGAGGCGCAGGATGTCGGCGAGCCGGCCCTCTTCCGGGGGCTCGTTGCGGGCGACGGCCCGGATCTTCTCCACGATCTCGTCGGTGGTGCACGCGACGATCCCGTCCGTGCCGGCGCGGTTGTCGCGCAGGCCCTCCTCGTAGAGCAGCCGCAGCGCCAGCAGCACCAGGGTCTCGTCCTTGCGCAGGCGCTCGGAGGCGATGTCGTGCCGGGGCGCGTCGGCGGCGGGGCTCAGCGACACCATCTGGTCGCGGTGCGAGACCGTGAGCGCGTAGCCCAGGCAGGCGAAGTAATCGGTGAAGAACGGCGCGTAGTGCCGGGCCAGCTCGTAGGAGCGGCCGATGCCGGGCGTGTCGGCGTAGATCACCTGGCCCTTGAGCATCACCTGGAGGGCGCGGCACAGCTCCTCGGCGTCCGGAGCGCGGGCACCCGGCGGCGGCGGCTCGTCGCCGTCGATGATCGCGCGAAATCCCTCAAGCACCGGCACGCCGCTCCAGCAGGAAATCGGGACAGTCCAGCCAGCCGTTGGCCAGCCGCTCGGGCAGCCGGACCACCGCGTAGCGGTCGCGCAGCCGCGCGTCGAACAGCACCTCGATCTCGCGCAGGCGCTGGAACACCACGAAGTCGTCGACCCCCTCGATCGCGATCTGCGAGCCGCGCAGCGATACGGCCTTGCCGAGCCGCGCCTCGACGAAGGCCGTCATGGTCTCCGCCGTGACGGTGGTGCGGCGGCGGAACTCGGCCTTGGCGGCCGCGAAGGCATCCACCGCGGGGTCGTCGTCGATATCCGGCAGCGGTTCGACCTCGATGGCGCTGCGGCGGGCGCGCGGCGTCTGCAGGTGACCCTGGCCGATCGGCGGCCGGAGCAGCGACACCACCGGCGGCACCTCCGGCGCGACCTCGGCGGCGCCGACGGCGCGCAGCATCCCGGCGACCCGCTCGATCCCCGAAGGGTCCGGCCGGTCCATGGCATGGAGCGCGGCGCCGATCCGCCGTTCCAGGCGCGCCACCACGGCATCGACCGCGTCGAGATGGTTGTCGAGCCCCTCGAACACCGAGAGGATCTGGGCGAGATCGGCCCGGACCGCGCGCTGCGCGGTGTCGAGGTCGGGGCTGCGGCCCTCGCGGATCTGCCCCTCGGCCAGCGCCCGCACCGTGAGGGCGTCGCGCAGCGCCCGCCCGGCCTCGCGGACCACGCTGGCGCGAAACCGGAACGGATTGAACCGGGTGTGCAGCGTCCGGTAGTCGCTGATCAGGTGGCGTTCGACGAAATCCTCGAAGAACAGCCGGAAGGTCTTGGCCCGGTCGGGCTCGCGCAGGATCCGCTCCTCGACCTTGCGCATGCCGGCGGCGAGTCCGCGGACATGGGCCAGGAACGCGGCGGACGCCCGGGCGGCGTTGGACAGGGCCTCGGAGCGGTTGGCCGGATCGGAGACGGCGCTCTCCAGGCCGCCCAGCACCTCCAGCACCGCGCCGCCATACGAGCGGGTCTCGCCCCGCTCCAGGCGCGACAGCTCCTCGAGCAGGAGGCGTGCCTCCGGGTCGAACTCGGCCACCGGGACGTAGCGCTCGCGGCGCTCGAGCAGCCAGCCGGTCTCCAGGAGGCGCCGGTAGAGGGCGTTGCGGCGTTCGGCCGGATCCGCGGAGATCGGCTCGTCGCCCAGGATCTCGGGGTCGCTCCAGCCGGCGGCGAAATCGCCGATCTCGGCGAGCAGCTCGGCCTTGCGCACCGGCTCCGCCCCGAGGACGCGCCGGTGCAGGTGCAGCAGCAGGGCCGCGTTGAAGCCCCGGCTCGGCGAGGCCAGCGGCTTGAACAGCTCGTCGGGCAGCTGCGCGAACAGCATTGTCTCGGAGTCTCGCGCTCGCGCAGCGGTCAGACTACTTCGCGCCGAGGAGTTCGACGTCGAAGATCAGCGTGGCGTTCGGCGGGATCACGCCGCCGGCGCCCCGGGCGCCGTAGCCCAGCTCCGGCGGGATGATCAGGGTGCGCTTGCCCCCAGTCTTCATGGTGGCGACGCCGAGATCCCAGCCCTTGATCACCTGGCCGGCGCCCAGCGGGAAGCTGAAGGGCTGGTTGCGGTCGCGGGAGGAATCGAACTTCTTGCCCTTCTTGCCACCCTCGTCGAGCCAGCCCGTGTACTGCACGGTGACCTGCTGGCCGGCCTTCGGCTCGGGCCCGGTGCCCACCACTTCATCCTGGTACTTCAGGCCCGAGGGCAGGGTGACGATCTCGGCATTCGCGGCTGCTGTCATGGCGATGAACGCGGCTCCGGCAATGAGGGACAGGCGAGGCATGGTATCTCCCTGGAGCCGGCGCCGTCCGCGCCGGCCGTCGGGGGGCCTTCTATCGACTCGAGCCGGTCCAGGCCAGGGAGGCGCGCGATCCGACGGATCGGGGTTCGGACGTGCGACGGGCGCGCCGTCCTGCGGCGGGTCGTCGGAGCGAAACCCGACAGCTTGGCTCCGCCCGGTGTCAGGTCAGGCGGCGATGTCGGCGGACGCGGTTTTCATGAGATCCACGATGAGGTTGTAGGTTTCGGTCCAAGCGTCCCGAACCTCCGGCGTGAAGGCCGGGCCGAGCCCCTGCTCCAAGGTCCAGAGCAGGGCGGCGCCGACCGGCGCGAAATGGTCGTTCCTCGTGCCGTAGCCCACGTGACGCTGGCCGAGTTCCTGGACCCTGGCCGTCAGAGTCGCCGGCTGATCCAGATTGGCGACCGCGAGCCCGAGCATCGTCATCAGCTTCTTCTTCTGCGGGGCCATGTCGTCCGGAAACATGGAGCGGACCTGCGGGGCGATCTCGAACAGGCGTCCGTAGAACAGGTCGGCCGCCGTACCGGCGATCGGCCGGACCTTCTCGAAGCTGTCCCGCACGAGCTGGATCTGACGCGGCGCCATCGCGTAGACCGTACGCACGTTCATCAGGAAGCGGGTCACTTCCGCGGTGAGCTGCTCGGACTGTCGCGACAGGACCGAGGCCGACCCCAGGACCTGGTTCGCCGCCCGCCCGGCCTGCTCCACCGCCCCCGCCACGCCGACGATGTTGCTGGTCACCGCACCGGTGCCGGTCGCCGCCTGCCCGACATTGCGGACGATCTCCTGGGTGGCGGCGCCCTGCTCCTCAACCGCGGCGGCGATACTGGTCGACACGGCGCTGATTTCCTGGATCCGTCCGGTGATCGCGCCGATCGCCGAGACCGCCTGGCCCGTCGAGGTCTGGACGCGTGCGATCTGCCCGGAGATCTCCTCGGTGGCCTTGGCGGTCTGCTCGGCCAGCGCCTTCACTTCGGCGGCGACGACCGCGAAGCCGCGCCCGGCCTCACCCGCGCGCGCCGCCTCGATCGTCGCATTGAGCGCCAGCAGGTTCGTCTGGGCGGCGATGGACGAGATCAGCCCGACCACGTCGCCGATCCGCGCCACGGCGCTGCTCAACTCTTGTACCAGCGCCCCGGTCCGATCGGTCTCGCCCACCGCGCCCTGCGCGAGCTTGGCCGATCCATCGACCTGCCGGCCGATCTCCTCGACCGAGGTTCCCAGTTCCTCGGCGGCGGCCGCCACCGTGTTGACGTTGCTGGCGGCCTCCTCGGCTGCGGAGGCGACTGTGACGGCCTGGCCAGCCGTCCGATCGACCGTTGCGGTCAGGGTTTGTGCGGTGGCTTGCAGGTCCGTGGCGGAGACCGACACCTGTTTGATGATGCCGCCGACCGCGGTCTCGAACGACTCGGCCAAAGCCCGCATGCCGTCACGACGCTGCACCTCGGCGGACAACCGTTCCCGCACGGTCTCGGCCTCAAGCGCGCGGGTGCGGATCAGGTTGTCCTTGAACACCTGCACCGTCCGCGCCATCGCGCCCACCTCGGTGTTGCGGTCGCGCAGCGGCACCTCGACCGACGCGTCGCCGTCGGCCAGGGCCTGCATGGTCCCGGTCATCGTCCGGATCGGACGCAGCACCAAGCGGAACAGGGCGACCAGGCCGAGGGCGACGAGCAGCCCGGAGACCAGCAGCGCCGCCACGTTGCGCACCAGGACGCTGCGCGCATCCTGGGCCAGGGTCTCGGCGCGCGCGATCATCTCGTCGAGGACGGCGTAGGCGAGGTCCACGAGGGTGGCCTGTTCCGGAGTGTCGAGCTTGCGCGCCTGCTGGAGCGTGATCCCCGGCGGCTGAGCTTGCGCCAAAGCTGTCGAGACCGCCATGCGCCGGTCGAGGGGCGCGCCCTCGAAATTGTTGGTGCGGGCCTTGTCGAAGGCCGCCCGGACGGTGCCCGAGAGGGTCGCCGACGTCTCCGCGGCGAGCTTCCACGTGGCGTCGAGCCGCCCCCGCTCCTCGGCGGCGGCGACAGTCTCGGCGGGCGACCAGCGCGTCCCGGCCGACAGGGATGTCTGGATCCGCAGCGCGATGGCGCCGAGCGCCATGCGGGTCGCCCAGGCCGAGCGCTTGAGGGCGAGATCGCGCTCCAGGACGGTATCGGAGCGCGGGATCGCGGCATCGACCGCATCCGTCGTCGCCGTCAGGGTGTCGAGCATGGCGAGGAAGGCCGTCTGCGCCTCCGCGGTGACGGAGGCGTCACGCTGAGCCTTCGACACCTTCAGGGCGTCATCCACCCGGGGGCGGAGGCGCTCGACACGCTCGCGGGACGCCTGGAGCTGACCGAGCGTCGCCCGGACGGAGGGCAGATCCAGGTCGCCCACCAATGTCGTCGCGGCGGCGATGCCGGCGACCGCCCGCTGCCGCTCCGTGTAGAGCCCGGACAGGGTCTCGGCATCCATCGGCTGGCCGGCGGCCAGGAACTGCAGGGTGGCGCCCCGCTCCAGCCGCGTCGCGTACAGGGTCTGGAGCAGCGCGCGGCTCGCCCGCACGAGCGAGATACCCGCCTCGGCCTGGACAGCAGAAGCACGGGCTCCGATCAGCGCGGACGTTGCATAGGTGAAGATAATCAGACCCAAGACGAAGAGCACCACGCTCATCGTCATTCGGATCGAAATATTTTGCAGGCGGATCATCGCACAACTCCCGAAGCCCGGCGGTTGCGAGGTCATGTCTTACACCGCATCATTTGTCGAATGTTATGACAACGAGCCTGTTTGACCTCTCTCCAACCGACGTCGCGGGCTGACAATCGATACTCGAACTCATCCGTATCGGAACTGCATCCGTCGGAAAATTTTGTCGCCTTCGTTTCAATTGAAAGCTGTTTAACGGTGTATTTACGCTCGCAATCGCGCGGGTCACTGGTCATCGCGCCGGGGTGGGGCGTTTCGACCACGGCTCCGGGCCGGGCGCGATGACGGCGCGCGGCACGCCCCCCCAGAGCCGCGCGGGCGACGAAGTCCGCGCAGGGCGTGCCGAGGGCTCACTCCCTCGTGTGGGGGAGGTGGGGGTGGGGGCGGTTCTGAAGGCGCGGCTCCGCGCGATCCGACGCATCCCCCATCCCCGGGCCCCTCCTCACGGGGGGCGTTCAAAGCACTCAGAAGGTGATCAACGAGGTCAGGCCGAACACCACGACGTCGGGCTTCTGCTCCGGCGTGGCCCGCCGGGTGATGTACTGGATGTTGGGTCGGACGACGATGTTGTCGGTCACCGCGATGCTGTAGAACGCCTCGACGAAGCGCTCCTGCCACGGCAGCCGCCGGTTGGTCCGGGTGACCAGGTTGCTCAGCTCGATGGCCTCGACCGCCCGGGGATTCGGGGTCGTCTGGCCGGCGCCGAAGCCGATCCAGTCGTTCGGACGCTCCGCGCACCAGCCCTTGTAGATGAACCCGCCCGTCACCTGGGCCGAGTAGATTGAGGTCTCCCGGTCACTGGCCACGGCCCGGACGAAGGCCGAGACGTTGCGGACGGTGTTGGCGGGATCCGGGCGGTAGACCTCCTGGACACCGACGAAATACAGGCCGTTCCGGCCGTCGTGATGCAGCGGCTGTCCCCGGTACATGGGAAACGGCAGGCGCCGGTCGTTCAGGTAGACGTCGTTGCCGCCACTGGTCTCGTGCCAGCCGCCGACCTTGTAGCTGCCGGCATAGCCCGCGCCGCCGACCTTCGGGAACCAGCCCGCCTCGGACAGGATCAGGGCGCCGGTGCCCTTGCTGAAGTTGAAGCTGAAGCCGTCGACGAGGTTGTCCGGATTGACCTGGTAGGCGCCGACCTGGACGTAGGCCGTATCCGCCGTGCCGACGCGCAGGCGGGTCGCCCATTGCCCGACCGGGTAGTTGTAGATGTAGTTGCCGGCGATCTTGCCGGTCGGGGCGCCGCACAGGGCGTTGAGCTGGAACTCGCAGGCGAAGCCGGCGAAGTCGTCGCTCGACGGCATCCGGCCGATCTTCAGGTCCACCCAGGGGCCGAACTTCTGATCGTACCAGAACTGGCTCAACCGCCAGATGCGGCTGCGGCCGTAGATCTCCTCGACGCTGGTCTGCGTGCCGAGATGCGCGTCGAGGGTCAGGTCGCGGCCGTGGCGGTGGGTGAGCGTGACCGCGCCGGACCCGCCCTCCAGGCCGAACATCTTCTCGAAATCGAACAGGCCCTTGGCGGTGAACTGGGCCGCTCCGCGCGCCAGCGTGCGATCCCCACCGGCCGCGTTCGTGGCGCCCTCGTAGACGTAGCCGAGGTTGAGCAGGATGCCGTGCTCCCAGAGCCGATCGCGGATACCGCCGAGATTGCCGAGCAGGCCGAATTTCGGGCCGATATTGCGCGGATCCACCGAGCCCACGGCGGGGCGGGTGTCCGGCGCGGGCGTCGAGGGCCGATCCAGCGGCAGGCGCTGCGGCGCATTCGGATCCGGCAGGATCGTCGATTCTTCCGTGTTTCGGGGCGCCGAAGGCTGTGCCTGCGCCAGTCCAACACAAGGACAGGCTCCGATGACCAGCAGAGCAGCCGCCCATCCCGATAGAAGTCTACGTTCCATGATCCATAACGCCCCCGAGCCGACAGTATTCTGTTCGGCGCCGTGGACTTACACCATCGTAAAACCGCAAATTGCAAGTTTACAGAGACAATTTGTATTTGTTTGATCGAGGTCTATAATTCAATTTCGAGAACAGACTTAGAAAACACGCCATATTTTGATGACATAAAACAGATTTCAAATACCGACTGTTTTTTTAAATCGGGAGATCGATCTGGTTAACACGTGGGCAACCACCTGATCGATCGTCCG
>Ga0265798_10003002_pt1 | contig 24359 bp, 25 predicted proteins | sample P3T30metagenome_FD_192430 | JGI IMG/M metagenome (GOLD analysis project Ga0265798, IMG submission 192430) | Plant litter microbial communities from East Loma Ridge, Irvine, California - P3 T30 | ecosystem: Environmental > Terrestrial > Plant litter > Unclassified | place: USA: California...
CATATCTTCCCGCAACTGCCGCGGCTGCTGCACCAGACCCTCGAGCGGCATGCGCATTCGGGCATGGCCACCCACCACGGCCAGCCGCTGGCCCAGGCTGAACTTCTGACCATGGTTCTGATGGAACAGCGCCGCACCAACCGCCTGCTGGGCCTGATGACCTTCCTCGGCCTGACCACGGGCGCGCTGGGCTTGGCCGTGGTGGGGTGGTACTTCTACGTTGGCTGATTTTACCCACCGCGATCCGCGCGACCCGGCGTTCTGGGACGAGCGTTTCGCCAGAGCCTTCACGCCCTGGGATCGGGGTGGCGTGCCGCAGGCGCTGCGCGAATTCGTGGGGCGTCAGCCGCATCCGCTCGCGTCACTGATTCCCGGCTGCGGTAGCGCCTACGAGCTCGTCTACCTGTGCGAAGCGGGGTGGGACGCCACGGCAATCGACTTCGCACCCGAGGCGGTGGCGCGTGGCAAGGCGCTGGCAGGGCAGTGGGGTGATTGGATTGTCGAGGCCGACTTCTTTGCGTGGCAGCCGCAGCGTCCTGTCGAGCTCATCTATGAATGCGCTTTCCTGTGCGCCTTGCCGCCACACCTGCGCACGCAGCTGGTGGCACGTTGGGCAGAGCTGCTGCAGCCGGGCGGCCAGGTGGCGGGATTCTTCTACTTCGATCAAACCGTCAAGGGGCCGCCGTTCGGCATCGAGCGCGCCGAGCTCGAGAGTTTGATGGCGCCGTATTTCGATTGCGTGGAAGACGCGGCGGTGACCGATTCGATCCCCATTTTCGCCGGCAAGGAACGCTGGATGGTGTTCCGGCGCTCGTGACCAAAGAAAAAGCCCGCACAAGGCGGGCTCGGGAAAAGCAGTTTTCTTTTACGGACCAGCGGCGGATGAACCGCGCAAAATCTTCTGTTTCTTCTTGACCTGGCACAGCAGCGTTTTCGCTACTGTCATCATGTTCGGAGGAAAGATGCTATTTAAACACCCGGGCTGTGCTTGCGCAAATGAAACACGCCTTGTCGATGATTAAAAACAACACCACCAGTTCATCTTGCTGACAAGCCCATGACGCCGCTGCGAGCAAAATAGGCAAGGCGACATGCAAAAGCTTTATAATTCAGGGTTTTGAAGATTTTTGCGGAGTATCAGATGCCGATTTACGCTTACCGCTGCGACGAATGCGGTTTTTCCAAAGATGTGCTGCAAAAAATTTCTGACCCGGTCTTGACGGTCTGCCCCTCGTGCGGCAAGGACGCGTTCAAGAAACAGGTCACGGCCGCCGGCTTCCAGTTGAAGGGCAGCGGTTGGTATGTGACGGACTTCCGCGGCGGCACGCCGCCGGCGACCGGCACCAGCGCCGGCACAGGCGCAGCCGCGCCGGCAGCCTCGGGCGACGCCGGCAGCAGCAGCGCGGCCAGCACCCCGGCCGCGCCTGCAGCAACGGGCGGCGACAAGAGCAGTACCTGACGCGATGCGCAAATATTTCCTGACCGGCTTGCTGGTGCTGGTGCCCCTGGCGATCACCGCCTGGGTGCTGAACATCATCATCACCACGCTCGACCAGTCGCTGATGTTCGTCCCGCAAGCCTGGCAGCCGCGCTCGCTGTTCGGCATGGACATCCCGGGCTTCGGCGCGGTCCTGACGATCGCCATCGTGTTCCTGACCGGCCTGCTGACCAATAACCTGATCGGTGGCTGGGTGGTGCGCCTGGGCGACCGCATCATGAAGCGCATCCCGGTGGTGAGCTCGCTGTACGGCAGCGTCAAGCAGGTGTCGGATACGCTGTTCTCGTCCTCGGGCAACGCGTTCCGTACGCCGGTGCTGATTCCGTATCCGCACGCGGATTCCTATACCATCGCATTCCTGACCGGCGTCCCGGGTGGCGACGTCAAGAACCACCTGGTGGGCGACTACGTGAGCGTGTACGTGCCGACCACCCCGAATCCGACCTCGGGCTTCTTCCTGATGATGGAACGCAGCAAGGTCGTGGAACTGAATATGTCCGTGGATGCGGCCCTGAAGCACATCGTCTCGATGGGCGTCGTCGCACCCGAATAAACCATAAAAAATTTGGCCCTATAAAGCCTGAACGAACCAACCAACCTGGAACGAAAACTATGTCCACCATGCGTACCAACTACTGCGGCCTCGTCACCGAGGAACTGCTGGGCCAAACCGTCAGCCTGTGCGGCTGGGTGCATCGTCGCCGCGACCACGGCGGCGTGATCTTCATCGACCTGCGCGACCGTGAAGGCCTGGTGCAGGTGGTCTGCCATCCGGACAACGTCGAAGTGTTCAAGGCCGCCGAGCACGTGCGCAACGAATACTGCCTGCGCGTCACCGGCACCGTCGTGAACCGCCTGGAAGGCACCGCCAACGCCAACCTGAAGTCGGGCAAGATCGAGATCAACACCACCCAGCTCGAAGTGCTGAACGCGTCGGTGCCGGTGCCGTTCCAGCTGGACGACGACAACCTGTCGGAAACCACCCGCCTGACCCACCGCGTGCTCGACCTGCGCCGCAACCAGATGCAGCACAACCTGCGCCTGCGTTATAAAGTGTCGATGGAAGTGCGCAAGTACCTCGACAACCTGGGCTTCATCGACATCGAGACCCCGATGCTGACCAAGTCGACCCCGGAAGGCGCGCGCGACTACCTGGTGCCGTCGCGTGTCAACCCGGGCAACTTCTTCGCGCTGCCGCAATCGCCGCAGCTGTTCAAGCAGCTGCTGATGGTCGCCAACTTCGACCGTTACTACCAGATCACCAAGTGCTTCCGCGACGAAGACCTGCGCGCCGACCGCCAGCCGGAATTCACCCAGATCGACTGCGAAACCTCGTTCCTGACCGAACAGGAAATCCGTGATCTGTTCGAAGACATGATGCGCGTCGTCTTCAAGAACGCCGCCGGCATCGACCTGCCGAACCCGTTCCCGGTGATGGACTTCGCCACCGCCATGGGCATGTATGGTTCGGACAAGCCGGACATGCGCGTCAAGCTGGAATTCACCGAACTGACCGAGCTGATGAAGTCGGTCGAGTTCAAGGTGTTCAACAGCGCCGCCAACATGGTCGGCGGCCGCGTGGTCGGCATGCGCGTACCGCAGGGCGCGTCGATGCCGCGTTCGGAAATCGACGCGTACACCCAATTCGTCGCCATTTACGGCGCCAAGGGCCTGGCTTACATCAAGGTCAACGAGAAAGCCAAAGGCCGTGACGGCCTGCAGTCGCCGATCGTGAAAAACATCTCGGACGAAGTGCTGGCCCAGATCCTGGAACTGACCAAGGCGCAAGACGGCGACCTGATCTTCTTCGGTGCAGACAAGGCCAAGGTCGTCAACGACGCCATCGGCGCGCTGCGCGTGAAGATCGGCCACTCGGAATTCGGCAAGAAAGCCGGCGTCTTCGACGACGTCTGGTCGCCGCTGTGGGTGATCGACTTCCCGATGTTCGAGCACGACGAGGAATCGGACCGCTGGACCGCGACCCACCACCCGTTCACCGCACCGAAGGACGGCCACGAAGACATGCTCGAGACCAATCCTGGCGCCTGTATCGCCAAGGCCTACGACATGGTCCTGAACGGCTGGGAAATGGGCGGCGGTTCGATCCGTATCCACCGCGAAGAAGTCCAGAGCAAAGTGTTCCGCGCCCTGAAGATCGATGCCGAAGAAGCGCAGCTGAAGTTCGGCTTCCTGCTCGACGCCCTGCAATACGGCGCGCCGCCGCACGGTGGCCTGGCCTTCGGCCTGGACCGCCTGGTGACGCTGATGACCGGTTCCGAGTCGATCCGCGACGTGATCGCCTTCCCGAAAACCCAGCGCGCACAAGATCTGCTGACCAATGCGCCGTCGGAAGTCGACGAGAAGCAACTCAAGGAACTGCACATCCGCCTGCGCAACGAGCCTAAAGTCGCGTAAGTAGGGTGGTCGGCTTTGCCGACCGCGCGTTCAACTGACGCGGGCCTGGCCGAGGGTGGCCTTGCCCGCGTCTGTTTTCTGCCATATGCCTTATAAAATTCCCGAATCGGTTTTGGTTGTCATTCACACCTCCGCCCTGGAGGTTTTGCTGATCGAACGCGCCGACCGCCCCGGCTTCTGGCAATCCGTCACCGGCTCCCTCGACGCCCTCGACGAACCGCTGCTGCAGACCGCCGCCCGCGAACTGTTCGAGGAAACCGGCATCGTGGCCGATGGCGAGCACATCCGCCTGCACGACTGGCGCCTGTCCAATGTCTACGAAATCTACCCGGTCTGGCGCCACCGCTACGCCCCCGGCGTCACCCACAATACCGAACATATTTTCTCTGTCTGCGTGCCGCGCGACATCCCGATTGTTCTGAGCCCGCGCGAGCACCTGCAATACGCCTGGCTGCCTTTGCTGGAAGCAGCGGATCGCTGTTTCTCGTCGTCGAACGCAGAAGCAATCTTGCAACTTGCCCGGCACCTGTAAATTGCTGAGATGAAGTTTTCTGGTATTAATTTGAATCAATAATTTACTGCAAGTAATTGATTCCAAAGGGAAGTTTAATTGTCTCGAGACAGCAACAATGTAATTTATTTTCTCCAGATTGGCGTAGTCAAGTTGACCATTTCTTACTGTGCGTCAGCCCACCTTTTTCACAAAATTAACGGTAAAAAACACAGCTTTCCCTATGAAATTTGAATTGTTACGTCCAAAAATGTCACAATTTGTAACAATATGAAATTAGGTAATTTCCTGCGTTCACTATAGATTCATCGTTTGACAGATGGAACTGTTTCCGAATATCGTCAAATGAGTCGCTAGCAATCTTTCGCGACAAAATCCAACGACTAGAAACCTGGGAGAAAGAAGATGGATCAACCTATGAAGTTCGACGATACGGTCATGGAAATCAGCATCGGTGATGGCTGCCTCCATGTCGACCTGTCGAACGGCCTGCGCCTGTCCGGACCCCTTGGTTCGAACGACGACATTAGCCGCGCAGTGCAACGTCCACGTCGTATGATTATCAGTGGACACGAAGGGATGAGTAGCCAGGTAGGCGCCTTCCGTTGATTCTGCCAGCGGGCAAGGCCCGCATGTGATTGCCCGGTAGCGCACAATTGGGGCCTCGTTAAACGAGGACATCCGCGCGATGCGGTTAGAATGTTCCCATGAAAATTCGTGTGGCTACCTACAACATTCACAAGGGCGTTTCCTCACTGCGCAGCACGCCCCGGGTGATCGCTCTGAAGAAAGCAATTGCCGAATTCCACGCCGACGTCGTGTTCCTGCAAGAAGTGCAGGGCAGGCACGATCGCTTCCACGCCAGGTACGGCAAGGAAGAACTGGCGCACCGGCATTGGCCTGAAACGGCGCAGTACGATTATTTCAAGGATGAACAACACCACAGCGCTTATGGGATGAACGCGGTCTATGACCACGGCCATCATGGCAACGCGCTGCTGAGTTGCTTCCCGATCGAGAATTCCCACAACCACGACGTTTCCGACCACGCCTACGAGCAGCGCGGCATCCTGCATTGCGTGCTCGAGACACCGGCCGGCAAGGTCCACTGCTATGTGGTCCACCTCGGGCTCTTCGAAGGCAGCCGCGGCCGCCAGGCCGACGCCCTGATTGAGCACGTCAATTCCTCCTCGCACGGCGAACCGGTGATCATCGCCGGCGACTTCAACGACTGGCGCAACACCCTGAGCGACCGCCTGCGCAACGGCCTCGGCGTGGTCGAAGTCTTCGACGAACTGGGACCGAAGTCGGCGCTGGGCAATATGGTGCGCAGCTGGGCCGGCCGCCAGCCGCGCCTGGCCCCGGCGCGCACCTTCCCGGCGATGCTGCCCTGGTTCCGCCTCGACCGCATCTACGTGCGCGGCTTCAAGGTCGACAACGCGCAAGTGATGCACGGGCCGCTCTGGGCCAAGCTGTCCGACCACGCACCGATCGTGGCGGAATTGCAGCTATCCTAGGGCCATGCGCCACGTTACGTTTGTAGACAACAACGACGTCACCCTGCTGGAAAGCGGCACCGCCTACTTTCCGGCGCTCATCGCGGCGCTCGATGCGGCCCGCTTCGATGTCTTGTTCGAAACCTATATCTTTGCCGAAGACCCGACCGGCGAGCAGGTGCGTGACGCCCTGGTCCGGGCCGCCCGGCGCGGCGTGAAAGTGCGGGTGCTGGTCGACTGGATCGGCACCGAGCACCGCCCGGCCCAGCGCATGGGCGCCCACTTCGCCGCGGCCGGCGTGCATTACCGCGTATTCAATCCCTGGTGCAAGCGCGGCATCGCCCGCTCGCACCGCAAGATCGCCGTGATCGACCGCGAGGTCGCTTTTGTCGGCGGCATCAACGTCAACGACGACTGGCTGTGCGACCACGCCGCTCACCAGCGCCTTGCCGCGCCGCGCTGGGATTTCACGGTACAGGTACGCGGCCCCTTGGTCGGCCACATCCACGACGAATGCCAGGGGCAATGGCTGCGCGCTGGGCGCCTGAAATTCCGGCAACGGATCGAGCTGTTCAAGGAAATGCGCAAGGAGCCGCCGCAGACCTGCGCATTCCCGGCGCGCGCCGCCTTCGTGGTGCGCGACAACCTGCGCAACCGTTCCACCATCCAGCGGGCCTACCTGCAAGCGCTGGGACGGGCCCGCCACAGCGTCCTGCTGGCCACCCCGTACTTCGCCCCCGGCCGCAAGTTCCGCAAGGCCCTGGCCCATGCCGCAAGGCGCGGCGTGCAAGTAACCCTTTTAATCGGGGTGGGGGAGTTCCATATACAGGATGCGGTGGCGCATTCCTTTTATCCCAAGCTATTGGCCGAGGGCATCAAGGTCGTCGAGTATCGCAAGACCCAGCTGCATGCCAAGGTCGCGGTGGTCGACGATGACTGGGCGACAGTGGGCTCAAGCAATTGCGATGGCCTGTCGCTGTTCCTCAACCAGGAAGCCAATGTGGTGGTGCTGGACCAGCGTTTCGCCGCCACCATGCGCGCCCACATCGAGCGCGGCATCGCGGACGGCGTGCCGGTGCACGCCGAGGAATTCGCCCACATCGGCTGGCTGCGCCGCGCGAGCTACGGCGCCGCCTTCATGCTCTATAAACTGGTCATGCGGATCTTTGCGATCGGCTATGCGTGACCGAAGCCAGGAATGACTATGCAAGACACTACTGTACGACTCGACAAATGGCTGTGGGCAGCGCGCTTCTTCAAGACCCGCTCGCTGGCCACCGATGCGATCGACCGCGGCCGGGTGCGCGTCGAGGGCGAGCCGGTCAAGCCGGCGCGCAATGTGAAGGTGAACGACAAGCTGCTGATCGATAATGGCTCGGACCGCTGGGAAGTGGTAGTCGCCGCGATTTCCGACAAGCGCGGCCCGGCGCCGGTGGCGCGCGAGCTGTATTTCGAGACCGAGGACAGTATCGCCAAGCGCGAGCTGAATAAAGAAGCACGGCGGCTGTTCCCGGAACCGAGCCTGGAGATCAAAGGGCGTCCGACCAAGCGCGACCGCCGCGCGATGGAAAAAGCCGGATCCTGATTGCATCCGGGTTCGTAGGGTGGGCGGGATACTCGCCCACCCTACGAAAATCGCGGCACGACCGTCCGAAATGTTGTACCTTTATATCTGCGACAGCGTTGTCCTCGCCAGGACACCCAAGCAGCCGGTTCTCCCCGGTGGCCGTTGTCTTGCATCAATAGAATCTCGCCTCTAAGTTCCCGTTTGACATTTCAACCTCAGTAGATAATAGTACGAGCGTTCGGATTTTTTCGATTCAGGGGCAGCTATCACTACTTCAGCCAAATTCATGCGCAAGGGCGAACTCACGCGGGCGGCGATTCTCGACGTCGCGCTCGAGCTGTCCAGCCGCGACGGCCTGGAAGGCCTGACCATCGGCCAGCTGGCCGACCGGATGAACATGTCCAAGTCCGGCGTGTTCGCCCATTTCGGCTCGCGCGAAGACCTGCAGCTGGAAGTGGTCAAGCTCTACCACCACCGCTTCGAGCAGGAAGTGTTCTTCCCGAGCGTGCGCGAGCCGCGCGGCCTGCCGCGCCTGCAGTCGATGTTCGACCGCTGGCTGGCACGTGTTTCGGTCGAGATCGCGTCCGGCTGCATCTATATCAGCGGCGCCGTCGAGTACGACGATCGTCCGGGCCCGATCCGCGAGGAGCTGGTCAAGATGGTGCAGGCCTGGCAGGGCGGCTTGCAGCGCGCCGCGCGCCAGGCGGTCGATGTCGGCCACCTGCGGCCCGACGCCGATTCCGAGCAGCTGGTGTACGAGATGTACGGGCTGATCCTGGCGCTGCACCACGACGCGCGCTTCCTGCGCATGCCCGGGTCGGTCGACCGGGCGCGCCGCGGCTTCGAGCGGTTGATCGAAAACTATCGCAATCCATCCATACCGGCGCAATAAAGCACCGCTAGTCACAACACACTTTTACCTTCGTTCAGGAGAAAACCATGGGTCAGTACGTCGCGCCAATCCGGGATATGCAGTTCGTTCTGCACGAATTCCTCAACGTCAGCGAAGAGTTCAAGAACCTGCCTGCCTACCAGGAAATCGACGCCGACATCATCAACCAGGTGCTGGAAGAAGGTGCGAAGTTCACCCAGGAAGTCCTGTTCCCGCTGAACCACTCGGGCGACCGCGAAGGCTGCCATTTCGACGCGTCCAGCAAAGCCGTGACCACCCCGAAGGGCTTCAAGGAAGCCTATAAACAGTACGTCGAAGGCGGCTGGGCCGCGCTGGCGTGCGATCCGGAATACGGCGGCCAGGGCCTGCCGGTCACGCTGAACAACTCCTTCTACGAGATGCTGAACTCGTCGAACCAGGCCTGGACCATGTACCCGGGCCTGTCGCACGGCGCCTATGAGTGCCTGAAAGAGCACGGCACCGACGAGCAGAAGAAGCTGTACCTGCCGAAGCTGGTCTCGGGCGAGTGGACCGGCACCATGTGCCTGACCGAAGCCCACTGCGGTACCGACCTGGGCCTGCTGCGCTCGAAAGCAGAACCGCAAGCCGACGGCACCTACAGCATCAGCGGCTCGAAGATCTTCATCTCGGCCGGCGAACACGACATGGCCGAGAACATCGTCCACCTGGTACTGGCACGCCTGCCGGATGCGCCGGAAGGCTCGAAAGGCATCTCGCTGTTCCTGGTCCCGAAATTCAAGGTCGGCGCCGACGGCGCGATCGGCGAGCGTAACGGCATCGCCTGCGGCGCCATCGAAGAGAAGATGGGCATCCACGGCAACGCCACCTGCCAGATGAACCTGGACGGCGCGATCGGCACCCTGATCGGCCAGCCACACAAGGGCCTGCAGGCGATGTTCGTGTTCATGAACGCCGCCCGCCTGGGCGTCGGCATGCAGTCGCTCGGCCTGACCGAAGTGGCGTACCAGAACGCGCTGGTGTACGCGAAGGACCGCATCCAGATGCGTTCGCTGTCGGGCCCGAAAGCCCCGGACAAGCCGGCCGACCCGATCATCGTGCACCCTGACGTGCGCCGCATGCTGTTCACCGCCAAGGCCTTCGCCGAAGGCGCGCGCGCACTGACCTCGTACATCGCGCTGCAGATCGACCGTGAACTGAACCACCCGGACGAAGAAGTGCGCAAGGAAGCCGCCGGCGAAGTCGCTCTCTTGACGCCGATCGTGAAAGCCTTCATCACCGACAACGGCTGGATCGCGACCTCGGAAGCGATGCAGGTCTACGGCGGCCACGGCTACATCAGCGAGTGGGGCATGGAGCAGTACGTGCGCGACGCCCGCATCAACATGATCTACGAAGGCACCAACACCGTGCAGTCGCTCGACCTGCTGGGCCGGAAGATCCTGATGGACAACGGCGCCAAGCTGCGCGCTTTCGGCGAGAAGATCAAATCCTTCGTCGAAGAGAATGGCCTGGACGAGTCGATGTCGGAATTCGTGACCCCGCTGGGCGAGCTCGGTGAAAAGGTCACCAAGCTGACCATGGAAATCGGCATGAAGGCCTTCCAGAACCCGGACGAAGTCGGCGCCGCCGCCGTGCCTTACCTGCGCGTCGTTGGCCACCTGGTGTTCAGCTACTTCTTCGCGCAGATGGCGAAGATCGCCCTTAGCAAGCAGGACTCGGATGACAAGTTCTACGCCGCCAAGCTGCACACCGCGCGCTTCTACTTCGCCCGCCTGTACCCGGAAACCGCGATGCTGATTCGCCAGGCACGTTCGGGTTCGGCGAACCTGCTGGCGATGGACGCGGATCTGTTCTAACCACCTCATCACGCATACCCGTCGTTCCCGCCCGCGCGGGAACGACGCGCTAACTCTTAGGAAGACTTACATGTCCAATTTCATCGTCAAGAAAGTCGCCGTGCTGGGCGCCGGCGTGATGGGGGCGCAGATTGCTGCGCACTGCGTGAACGCCAAGGTGCCGGTCGTGCTGTTCGACCTGCCTGCAAAGGAAGGTCCGAAGAACGGCATCGTCCTGCGCGCCATCGAGAACCTCAAGAAGCTGTCGCCGGCTCCGTTGGGCAACAAGGATGAAGCAGCGCTGATCGAAGTCGCCAACTACGAGGACAACCTCGACGTGCTGGCAGGCTGTGACCTGATCATTGAAGCCATCGCCGAACGCATGGACTGGAAACACGACCTGTACAAGAAGGTCGCGCCGCACATCGCCCCGAACGCGATCTTCGCGTCCAACACTTCGGGCCTGTCGATCAACAAGCTGGCCGAAGGCTTCGACGAAGAACTCAAGGCGCGCTTCTGCGGCGTCCACTTCTTCAACCCGCCGCGCTACATGCACCTGGTCGAACTGATCCCGACCACCAGCACCCGTCCGGAAATCCTCGACCAGCTCGAGACCTTCCTGACCTCGACCCTGGGCAAGGGCGTCGTGCGCGCGAAAGACACCCCGAACTTCATCGCCAACCGCGTCGGCATCTTCGGCATGCTGGCCACCATCCACGAAGCCGAGAAGTTCGGCCTGAGCGTGGACGTGGTCGACGACCTGACCGGCGCCAAGCTGGGTCGCGCGAAATCGGGCACCTTCCGCACCGCCGACGTCGTGGGCCTGGACACCATGGGCCACGTGATCAAGACCATGCAGGACACCCTGCAGGATGATCCGTTCTTCAGCCTGTACAAGACCCCGGACGTGCTGGCCAAGTTGATCGAGAAGGGCGCGCTGGGCCAGAAGACCGGCGGCGGCTTCTACAAGAAGGTCGGCAAGGAGATCCAGCGCCTCGACTTCGCCACCGGCGAATACGTGGCAGGCGGCGCCAAGGCGGCCGACATCGTCGCCCGCATCCTGAAAGAGAAAGACCCGGTCAAGAAGTTCAAGGCCATGCGCGAATCGACCAACCCCCAGGCGCAGTTCCTGTGGGCGATCTTCCGCGACGCCTTCCACTACATCGCGTTCCACCTCGACAGCATCGCCGACAACGCGCGCGACATCGACTTCGCGATGCGCTGGGGCTTCGGCTGGAGCGTCGGTCCGTTCGAGACCTGGCAATCGGCCGGCTGGACCCAGATCGCCCAGTGGGTCAAGGAGGATATCGATTCAGGCAAAGCGCTGACCAATGCACCGCTGCCAGCCTGGGTGTTCGAAGGCCAGGTTGCTGAAAAAGGCGTGCACACCCTTGAGGGTTCGTACTCGGCCTCGAAGAACGCCTACGTGCCTGCGTCCGACCTGCCGGTCTACAAGCGCCAGCAGTTCCGCGCCCCGGTGCTGGGCTCGACCTCGGTTGATCCAAAAACCGCCGGCACCACCGTGTTCGAGGACGACTCGGTGCGTCTGTGGCATGCGGATGACGAAGTGCTGGTCATCTCGCTCAAGACCAAGATGCACGTCATCGGCGAAGGCGTCGTGAAGGGCCTGCAGCGCGGCATGGCGGAAGCGGAGAAGGGCTACAAGGGCCTGGTGATCTGGAACACCGATGCGGCCGAAGGCGGCGCCTTCTCGGCCGGCGCCGACCTGCAGTCGGCCCTGCCGGCCTTCATGATGGGCGGCGCCAAGGCGATGGAACCGATGGTGCGCGACCTGCAGAACGTGTTCATGCAGATGAAGTACTCGAACATCCCGGTGGTCGCCGCGGTTGCGGGCCTGGCGCTGGGCGGTGGCTGCGAGATGGCGCTGCATGCGTCGAAACGCGTTGCTTCGATCGAGTCCTACATCGGCCTCGTGGAAGTCGGCGTCGGCCTGGTGCCGGCCGGCGGCGGCCTGAAAGAGGCGGCCGTGCGCGGCTTCACGGAAGCCAAGGGCAACGACATCCTGCAATTCCTGAAGACCGGCTTCACCAACGCGGCCACCGCGCAAGTGTCGAAATCGGCGCTGGAAGCGAAGAGCATGGGTTACCTGAAGGACGACGACATCATCGTCTTCAACCCGTACGAACTGCTGCACGTGGCGAAGACCACCGCGCGCGCCATGTTCGACGCCGGCTACCGCGCCCCGGCGCGCCGGCAGGTACAAGTCACCGGCCGCTACGGCTGGGCGACGATCCGCGGGCAGCTGGTCAACATGCGCGACGGCGGCTTCATCTCGGCCTACGACTACAAGCTGGGCGACATGATCGCCGAGATCGTGACCGGCGGTGACGTCGACCAGGGCAGCGTCGTGTCCGAGCAGTGGCTGCTCGACATGGAGCGCAAGGCCTTCATCGAGCTGCTGGGTAACCCCAAGACGCAAGAGCGCATCATGGGCATGATGCAGACCGGTAAACCGGTCCGCAACTAAGCGACGACAGAACAGGACGACCAATCATGAGCAAACAACTTCAAGACGCATACATCGTCGCAGCGACCCGCACCCCGATCGGCAAGGCGCCGCGCGGCTTCTTCAACAAGACCCGTCCGGACGACCTGCTGGTGCACGCGATCCGCGGCGCCATGGCCGCCGTGCCGAACCTGGACCCGGCGCTGATCATCGACGCCGTCATCGGCTGCTCCTTCCCGGAAGCCGAGCAGGGTTTCAACGTGGCGCGTAACGCCGTGGTGCTGGCAGGCCTGCCGAACACCGTCGGCGGCGTCACCGTCAACCGCTACTGCGCCTCGGGCATCACCGCCCTGGCGATGGCGGCCGACCGCATCCGCGTGGGCGAAGCCGACGTGATGATCGCCGGCGGCGTCGAATCGATGTCGATGGTCCCGATGATGGGCCACCACCCGTCGATCAATATGGACACCTTCAAGGACGAGAACGTGGGCCTGGCCTACGGCATGGGCCTGACCGCGGAGAACGTGGCCAACCAGTGGAAGATCTCGCGCGAAGACCAGGACGCCTTCGGCCTCGAATCGCACCGCCGCGCCATCGCCGCCCAGCAGGCCGGCTACTTCAAGGACGAGATCACCCCGGTCGACATCATCACCCGTACGCCGAACCTGGCGACCGGCGAGATCACGGTCAAGCACCGCACCGTCGACCTGGACGAAGGCCCGCGCGCCGACGCCTCGATGGAAGGCATGGCCAAGCTGAAGCCGGTCTTTGCCGCCAAGGGTTCGGTGACCGCCGCGACCTCGTCGCAGATGTCGGATGGCGCCGGTGCGCTGATCGTCGTCAGCGAGAAGATCCTGCGCGAGCACAACCTGACCCCGCTGGCCAAGTTCTCCTCGTTCGCCGTGCGCGGCGTGCCGCCGGAAATCATGGGCATCGGCCCGAAGGTCGCGATTCCCGCAGCGCTGGCCGCCGCCGGCATCACCCAGGACCAGCTGGACTGGATCGAGCTGAACGAAGCCTTCGCCGCGCAGGCGCTGGCTGTGATCCGCGACCTGGGTCTGGACACCTCGAAGGTCAACCCGATGGGCGGCGCGATCGCACTGGGCCACCCGCTGGGCGCCACCGGCGCAATCCGCGCCGCGACCGTGGTGCACGCACTGCGCCGCAACAACCTGAAGTACGGCATGGTGACGATGTGCGTCGGCGCCGGCATGGGCGCCGCCGGTATCATCGAGCGGGTTTAACCATCAATAAGCCGTGACCGCGTGGGCGGGAGCACCGTTCGCCCTTGTAGGGTGGGCGGGTCTCCCGCCCACGCGGTCATCCGGCTCCACAAAATAACGGAGACTCCTGAATTATGGACATGCTGATCACCAAGGCCACCGGCCTGCTCACCATCGAATTCAACCGCTTGGAGCGCAAGAACGCCATCACCGCCGCGATGTACCAGGCCATGGCCGACGCCCTGCTGGACGCCGAGCAGGACACCGCGGTGCGCGCCATCCTCATCGCCGGCAAGCCCGAGATCTTCACCGCCGGGAACGACCTCGACGACTTCATGAAGAACTCCGCGCCGGTCGAAGGCGTGCCCGCCGAAGCCCGCCCGGTGTTCCAATTCATGCGCGCCCTGCACGGCTCGACCAAGCCGGTAGTCGCCGCGGTGGCCGGCGCCGCCATCGGCATCGGCACCACGATGCTGATGCACTGCGACCTGGTCTACGCCGCCGACAACGCGAAATTCTCGATGCCTTTCACCCAGCTCGGCCTGTGTCCGGAATTCGGCTCTTCGCTGCTGCTGACGCAATTGGCCGGCTACCCGCGCGCCGCCGAGAAGCTGCTGCTGGGCGAAGCCTTCGGCGCTCAGGAAGCGTTTGAAATGGGCCTGGTGACGAAAGTGCTGCCGGCTGCCGAGCTGCGCGCCTTCGCCGAACAGCAGGCCGCCAAGCTGGTCGCGCTGCCGGCCGCCTCGATCCGCACCACCAAGGCGCTGATGAAGCGTCCGCGCATCGCCGACATCGACGCCGCCATCGGCGCCGAGAACGAGCGCTTCGCCGCCATGCTGCTGGCGCCGGAAGCCAAGGAAGCATTCACCGCCTTCTTCCAGAAGCGCAAACCCGACTTCTCGAAGTTCGACTGATGCGGCGGGCCGCTGTACTGGCAATGCTGTGCTGCTGTGCGCTGCCGGCCATGGCGGCGGACCCGTGGTGCAGCGCGCGCGGAAAGCCCGCGCCCACCTTTGCATGGCAGCCAACAAACAAGGCAGAACCATCGGTCGGCCGGGTGCTCGTCAAGGACGTATCCGGCAAGACCATCCAGGTGCTCGACAAGCTGGAGAACTACGACGGCAGCAGCGAATCGCTGCGCACCGAGACCGATTTCAATCACGACGGCTGCCCGGACCTGGTGGTGACCAACAGCGTGGCGGGTATCGGCAACGAGACCCTTTCGGTGTTCCTGTACCAGCCCGGCAAGAGGCAATTCGTACTGAACCAGGCCCTGTCCGAAATCGGCGGGCTGCAGCTCGACTCCGACGACAAGAACTGCGTGACCGGTTCCTGGAAGGGGGGCGCCGTGGACATGTACACGGCGCGGCATTGCTGGAACAAGGGCAAGCTGGTTATCCAGAGCGAATACCAGGTGTCGGCGCGTTACAAGGAGGACGGCGAGGTGCAGTGCTACGAGCACGTCGAGACCGAGTACCGCGGCGGCAAAAAGCGCAGCAAGACCAGCTGCACGCAGGAATTCTGAGACCGCAGGACGATTCGACCGGAGAGAGGCATGACGCAACACACCCACGCGTTTTCGCACTGGCCTTTCGGCGACCCCATTGCCACGCTCAGCTATTGCACCGCCGGCGTCGCCGATCGCAGCCTGCCGGTGCGCATGGTGGCGCACGATGTCGACGGCGACTGGCAATTCCTCGATGGGACCAACGACGAACCGGGCGAGCCGGTGCTGCTGTGCCTGGGCTGCGTCTTCGAAGCCGATTCCTCACTGGCCGACATCAGCGACCTGCCGCGCGGCTGGCGCGCCTGGCGCGACGAGCCGGGCGATGCATGGGAGCGCTGGGAGGCGGCCCGTGACGAGGATGAATCCGGCGAAGAGGATGACTGCTGCATCGACAAGGAGGCCGCCGAACGCAAGGCCCTGGCCGATATCGCAGAATATGGCCTGCACGTCCTGAGCGTGCGGGAGGGGCCTGATTCGCCGCCGTTCACCTACTCGATCGGCATCCAGCAGTCGCTCGGCATGCCGGAACTGATCATGGTCGGACTCAAATCGAATGTGGCGCATGCGGCCATCAACGAATGCTACCGGCAGATGAAGGAAGATGGCGGCATCGCGCCCGGTGCGCGCGTGAAAGATCTGCTGGGCGGCGACTTCGAATGCCTGGTCATCGAGGTCGCACCCGAACACCACAAGCCTTATCTGGGCTGGGCACTGTGGCTGAACAAGGGACTGGACTTTCGCGCCTGGCAGATCGTCTATCCCAGCACCGCCAACGTCTATCCATGGGAGCCGGAGGCGAGCGACGGATTCAGAAAGGTGCAACCGCTGCTCGGGGCACGGCCCTGAGCTTTCCGACAAAGCTTCGGCGCGCTAGGACGCAGGATGCGCGCCGAAGAACTCCCTGGTGCGCTGGTGGCGGTCGATGATGAGATCGTGGCACCTGAACACCCATTCGGCGCCTCCCGGCTGTCCGAAGACTTCGTCGCGCATCAGCAAGCGCTCGCCGAAAACGTCCGTGTCGTCGAACGGCGTAACGTCAGGGTCTTCGATGCGGGCGATGACCTCGCCATCCTTCAGCCAGGAGTGCACGGCGATCCAGCTTCCCCGCGGCTCGGACGGCAGCCAGGAACCGGTTCCCAGCAATAACCACAACTGCGGTCCTTCTTCGTCCTCTTTCAGAAAATGCAGCCGATAGACGGCTTCGCCCTCGTCCGCGTAGTGGATCAATCCGGTTTCACGCAAAAAGGACTGGCCGCAGCCGCATGGGCATTGCCATTGACCGGACACCTGCTTTGTGAACATCTGCTTGCTCATTGAAAGGGACAGGAACGAAGATCGGACAGCGACATACTACACGGACGAGTGCGTGACATTGGGCGCACGGGTGACGCCCACGCGCTAGCGTCGTCCGGCTTCCGTGCGGGCCGGATGAGCTCATCGGTGCTAGCATGCTTTTTATGCAACTAAGCACCGATCTCTCACCATTCTTGCGCGAACTGGCTGGTATCGAACCCGCCGCCGCCCTGCAGCGCCTGATCGACGCCGGCGCCGACCGCCTGCCGCTGCCTGGCCACGGCGCGACCCTGGCGCGCTGGCGTGTGCTGGCCGCCGTCGGCGCGCACGACCTGAGCCTGGCCAAGCTGTTCGAAGGCCATACCGATGCCCTGGCGATCCTGCACGAAGCCGGCGTAGCGCCCGATGCCAATGGCGCGAGCTGGGGCACCTGGTGCGCCGAGCCGCCCGATGCGCGCGTACGGATCGAGCAGGCAGGCGAGGGCGCCTTCGTGCTGAACGGCCGCAAGGCCTGGTGCTCCGGCGCGCAAGAGGTATCGCATGCGGTGGTGAGCTGCTGGAACGCGGACGGCGAAGCGATGCTGGCCGCCGTCGACCTGCGCCAGGCCGGTGTCACCATGACAGACGACGCCTGGCAGGCGGTCGGCATGCACGGTTCCGTCAGCATCGACGTGCACTTCGAGGACGTCGCCGCGCAGCCCCTGGGCGGCCCCGGCTTCTACGTGCAGCGCGCCGGCTTCTGGCACGGCGGCGCCGGCGTCGCCGCCTGCTGGTTCGGCGCGGCCACCGCGCTGGCGGACGCGCTGGCGAATGCGATGGGGGCACGGCCCGATGCGCACCGGCTGGCGCAACTCGGCGAAGTGACGGTCGCATTGCAGGGTAGCGCCGCCCTGATGCGCGAGACCGCCGCCGCAATCGATCGCGCGCCGGATGCGAATGCGATGCTGGCGGCGCTGTCGGTGCGCCTTAGCGTGGATGCGACATGCAGCACCGTGCTGGGTGCGGTGGGCCGCGCCCTCGGTCCCGGCCCGATGTGCAAGGATGCGGACATGGCGCGCCGCTTCGCCGACCTGCCGGTGTTCATCCGCCAGAGCCATGCGGAGCGCGACCTCGAAACGCTGGGCCGGCTGGTGGCCGAAGGGGATGGGCGGCCATGGATGCTGTGACGCGCGATCGCTTCATCCGGGGCGACGGCACCGCCGCCGATGCCTGGCGCGGCGACGCCGCCCTGGCCGGCGTGACACTCGCGCGCGCCGAAGAACTGGCGCCGCCGGGTGCGCGCCTGGTGGTGGTCGCGCCGCATCCCGACGACGAGATCCTCGCCTGCGGCGGCCTGCTACAATTGCTGGCGCCGCGCCCAAGCCTGCTGGTCGCGGTGACCGACGGCGAAGCCAGCCACCCGGGCTCGAACGACTGGCCTGTAGAACGGCTGCGCGCCACGCGCCCATGCGAGACCGACGCGGCGCTGGCTTGCCTCGGCGTCACAGCAAGCGTCCTGCGCCTCGGGATCCCGGATGGCGGCGTGACGGCGCGCGAGGCCGACCTGGCGGAGCGCCTGGCGCAGCTGCTCACGCCAAACGACGTGGTGCTCACCACCTGGCGCTACGACGGCCATCCCGACCACGAAGCCACCGCGCGCGCCTGTCTGGCAGCGGCCAGCGCGTGCGGCGCGCGCACCTTGGAAGCACCGGTGTGGGGCTGGCACTGGAGCGCGCCGAACGATGGCGCGATGCCGCTGGCGTATGCCCGCAGGTTGTCGCTGCCCGAGGCCGTCCTGGCGCGCAAACGCGCCGCCATGGCCTGCTTCCAGAGCCAGGTGCTGCCCGACGCCAGCCGCGGCGCGGCGCCGGTGGTACCGCCGCAGGCGCTGGACCGCGTCTTGACCCCATTCGAACTGTTCTTCCATGACCCTGCACGCCCATTTTGAAGCCCTGTACGCGGCCGACGAGGACCCGTGGGCGGTGCGCGCCGCCTGGTACGAGCGGCGCAAGCGCGCCTTGCTGCTGGCCTGCCTTGGCAAGGAGCGCTATCGCAGCGCCTTCGAGCCCGGCTGCGGCAACGGCGAGATGAGCGCGGCGCTGGCGGCGCGCTGCGAGCGCCTGCTGGCCTGCGACGGCGCTGCCGCCGCGGTGGCCGCCGCCCGACGCCGCCTGCATGACGCGAACGCGGTGCGCATCGAGCAGCGCAGCCTGCCCGCGCAGTGGCCGCAAGGCGAACGCTTCGACCTGGTGGTCATTAGTGAGCTGGTCTATTACTTCGAGGCTGCGGTGTTGGAAGACATGCTGGCGCGTGCCTGCGCAATGCTGGAGCAGGGCGGTGAACTCGTGCTGTGCCACTACCTGCACGATTTCGATGACCGCGTCACGAGCACTGCGCAGGCGCATGCGCTGGCCGGCAGCATGCCCGGCATGGCGCGCGTCGTGCATCACCTCGACCAGGATTTCCTGCTCGAGATCTGGCGCCGGGAGACGGCATGATCGGCGTCGCCGTCCCCGCCCATAACGAGGAAGCCTTGCTCGGCGCCTGCCTGCATGCGCTGCTGGCCGCAGCCCACCATCCCGCCCTGCAAGGCGAGGCGGTGACGGTGCTGGTAGTGCTGGATGCCTGCGACGATGGTTCGGCTGCCGCTGTAGAAGCGTGCCGGCCGCTGTTCGCAGCCGCCGGCGTGGCGCTCGAATCCGTCGCGGTGGACGAACGCCGCGTCGGCGCCGCCCGCGCCGCCGGCGCCAGAAAACTGCTCGAGGAGGGCGCGCGCTGGCTCGCCTTCACCGATGCCGATACGCGCGTCGCGCCATGCTGGCTGGCCGAGCAACTGGCGCTGGACGCAGACGTTGTCTGCGGCTCGGTGGCGGTGGACGACTGGTCGCCGCACGGCCAGGTCGCCGAGGCGCTGCGCGCCCACTTCGACGGCTTCTACCAGGACCGCGACGGCCACCGCCACATCCACGGCGCCAACCTCGGTGTCAGCGCAGTGGCCTACCGGGCTGCCGGCGGCTTCGAGGCGGTGCCCTGCCACGAGGACGTGCTGCTGGTGCGGGCGCTGGAGCGGACCGGGGCGCGCTTCGCCTGGAGCGCGCGGCCGCGCGTGTTCACCAGCGCGCGCATCGATGCGCGGGCGCGCGACGGTTTTGGCGATACGCTGCTGCGGATGCTGGACGGCGCTTCATGAACACGATGCCAGTAGCAGCTCGAGGCAATCCGCCATCGCTTCCTGGCTCTTCACACGAAAGCGCGCCGCGCTCGGCCCCTCGCTGCCGACCTTTACCGTGACCCAGTCCGGCGGCGCCTGGCGGAACGCGATCTCGTCGTTCTCGTCGTCGCCGGCGAAGAATACCGGGCCATCGCCCGCCAGTTCGCGCAGCGCGCGGAACTTGTCGTAGGAGCCGGCCGGCAGCAGGTTGAACACGCATTTGCCCGGCACGATTTCAGGTGGCGGCTGCAGCTCGGCGAAGGCCGCGGCCAGACGCGTGCGCGCCGCATCGTGGTCTGGCGCGAGACGGTAGTGCAACGACAGTGTGTAGCGCTTGTCCTCCAGCAGGATGCCGGTGCCGGTCATGCCCTCGAGCTGGGCATGCCAGCTGGCGCAGATAGCCGCCTGCTCGGCCTGGCGCGCCGGATCGGCGCCGGGCAGGCCCTCGGCGCCATGGTTACCCACCACCCAGCGCGGCGTGCCAGCCAGGCGCGCACACACGTCGGCGACGCCGCGTCCGGTGACCACCGCCACCGGCAGGCGCCGTGTGAGTTCGACAAAGGCGCTGGCGGTGCGCGCATCCATCGCCACCTCACCGGGCGTGGGCCGGATCGGCGCCAGGGTGCCGTCGAAATCGAAGCCGAAAATGGCGTGCGCATCGCGCAGGCGCGCCAGCGCCGCATGTCCCTCCGTTGAGAACAGGTCGCTCATGCCGCCACCGCAGCGACAGGGGAAGATACAGAAGCCGCCATCCCATCTTCCAGCAGCCGCGCGGCCCAACGGAACACGGTGTGCTCGCGCACCACGGCGCGCATGGCCGCCATGCGCGCCGCCTGCTCCCTCGGCGGCATGGCGAGCGCAGCGCCGATCGCGTCGCTGAGCGCCGGGATGTCGCGCGGGTCGACCGGCAGCGCCTGCGCCAGTTCGGCGCTGGCGCCGGCCCAGCGACTGAGCACCAGCACCCCGCGCAGGTCGGCGCGCGCGGCGACGAATTCCTTGGCCACCAGGTTCATGCCGTCGTGCAGGCTGGTGACGAGGCAGGCGTCGCAGGCGCGGTAGCAGTCCGCCACGCCCGCCGCATCGAGCCCACCCGTGTGCAGCAGCACCGGCGCGTAGCCGGCGCGGCCGAAGCGGCGGTTGATGCGGCCCGCCAGCACCCGCACGCTGCGATCGAGCCGGCGGTAGGGCGCCAGCGCCATCCGGCCCGGCGCGGCGATCTGCAGCAGCGCGACCCGGCCGACCTGGCCGGGATTGCGCTCCAGGTACAGCGCGAAGGCGCGCAGCCGTTCGACGATGCCCTTGGTGTAGTCCATGCGGTCGACGCCGACCAGCAGGCGCACGCCAGGGGCTACCTTGAATCGGGCGCGGATACGGACGGGCGCTGCGTCGATGGCTTGCGGCTGCTGCGCCGGCCAGGCAATCGAGATCGGGTAGGCGCGCGCCACCGCGCCATCAGCAGGACCGGCGAGAGCGGCGCGCGCCGCCGCGAAGTGCGCCAGGTCGCCCGCGGTCTGGACGCCGACCACGGTGCTGGCCAGCAGGCCGCGCAGCAGTTCCGCGCGCCAGGGAAAGCGCGCCAGCGCCTGCGGTTCCGGGAAGGGGATGTGCCAGAAAGTGAGGATGATGGCGTCCGGCAGGCGCGCGCGCACCATCGCCGGCACCAGCGCCAGGTGGTAGTCCTGCACCAGCACCACCGGCCGCTCGCTGCGCGCCTCGGCCACCACGGCGTCGGCGAAGCGCTGGTTCACTTGACGGTAGCAGGCCCAGTCGGCGCCGCGCAGCCTGGGTTCGACCCCGGCGCGGTGGCACAGCGGCCACAGTGCGCCGTTGGCCATGCCGTCGTAGTAGCCGGCGACTTCGGCGTCCGACAGCCACAGGCGGCGCAGGCGGTAGGACCCCGGCAGATGCTGCGCCAGCACGTGGCCGCGCGCGTCGCAGGTGGCGCGGTCGGCGCTGCCGCTGCCGTGTGATATCCAGCAGCCACCCTGGCCCGACAGCACCGCTTCCAGCGCGGTCACCAGGCCGCCGGCGGGACGTTCGCCGACGATGCCGTCGTCGCTGGCGCGGTGAATCCAGGGCGCGCGGTTGGCGACCACGATGATGTCCTTGCCGCAGTCGAGGCGCGCCATCAGGCGCCCCAGGCCGGCTGCATCGCGCACGCCGGCGGCGTTTGAGCGCATCGGGTCAGCCATGCCGTGTCCTCTCACTATTTCTCGGAATCAAGAAAGCAAGGTAATACGGATGAGTTCGTGCAACTGTTCGCCGCTTCACTTAGACGGACCGCCGGCACGCGCCAGCGGGTCCGTGGCGGTTCACGCCACCGCCATGGCTTCGGCATCGGCGCCGGCCGGGATGGAGAGCGGCGTGCCGAGATCGATCGCGGCGCGCCACACCGCCTCGGCCACGTCGAGCGCATGCGTGACAGGCCTGTCGCCGCGCCGGCCGGCGAACACGCCTTCCAGGAAGCCGGCATAGGCCGGCGGCGCCGCGTCCTGCATGCGCGTCTGGGCGCTGCGGCCGAACGCCGTTTCCGGCGAGCGGCCCGGCAGCACCAGGTGCGCACGCACGCCGATAGCTTGCAGCTCGAGCGCCAGCGATCCGGTCCAGGCATTCAGCGCCGCCTTGCTCGCGGTGTAGGCGGCCAGCAGCGGCAGCGCCTTGTACGTGGTGGCCGACGAGACGTTGACGATCACGCCGGCGCCGCGTTCGCGGAACTGCGGCAGCACGGCCTGCGTCACGGCCATGGCGCCCAGCAGGTTGGTGTCGAACACCTCGCGCAGGGTCGTCATCGGGGTGGTCTCGAACACGCCCATCAGGCCGATGCCGGCATTGTTGACGAGGACGTCGACCGGACCGCTTTCCTCGACCGCGCGCCGCACACTGTCCGCGTCGAGCAGGTCGAGCGCGACGATGCGCAGTTTCGGTGACGCCGGCAGCAGGTCGGGACGCGGCGTGCGCATGGTGGCGACGACGTCCCAGCCGCGCTCCAGGAAGTAATGGGCGGTGGCGAGGCCGAAGCCGGACGAGCAGCCGGTGATGAGGGCGGTGGGCATGGTTGACTCCTGATGGGGTTGGGATGGACGTACTATAGGGTGCTGGGGCCGGACTGGATATAATCAACTATCCACATTTCATTCGCGAGCGTCCGAACATGGTCGATCCCTTTGCCGAACTCGTCCTGCTGCTGCAGCCGGGCGCGCCGTTTTCCAAGGTCGTCAGCGGGGCAGGGGCCTGGCGCGTGCGCCGCGCCGAATACGGCCGGCCCTTCTACGGCGTGGTGCTGGAAGGAGGATGCCGCCTCGAGGTCGACGGCCATCCGCCGATCGATCTCGAACAGGACGACTTCGTCCTGATTCCCTCGGCGCGCAACTTCACGATGTCCAGCATGGCGCCGCCGCCGGGCGACGAAGCGGCGCCGCCCGTGATGCGCGATAACGAGATCCGGCACGGCGTCCAGGATGGTCCGGCGGACGTCAGGATGCTGATCGGTTATTGCAGCTTCGCCTCGTCCGACGCGGCGCTGCTGGTGTCGCTGCTGCCGCAGCTGGTGCACGTGCGCGGCGACCCTCGCCTTTCCGCCCTGGTGCAGCTGGTCGGCGACGAGTTCCGCGCGGCGCGGCCGGCGCGCGACGTGTTGATGGCCAAGCTGCTGGAAGTGCTGCTGATCGAAGCCCTGCGCGCGGGCGCGCAGGGCGCCGCATCGACCGGCTTGCTGCGCGGGCTGGCCGACGAGCGTCTCGGCGTGGCGCTGCGCCGCCTGCACGAAGATCCGGCGCGGGCCTGGACCGTGGCCGCGCTGGCGAAGGAGGCGGCGTTATCGCGCTCGACCTTCTTCGAGCGCTTCAGCCGCGCGCTCGGGATGGCGCCGATGGCCTACCTGTCGGCCTGGCGCATGGCGCTGGCCGGCGACCTGCTGCGGCGCGGGCAGGGCGGTGTCGCGGAAGTGGCGGCGCGGGTCGGCTATGGTTCGGCCAGCGCCTTCAGCACGGCGTTTGCGCGCCACGTCGGCATGCCGCCGGCGCGCTATGCGCTCGCTGCGCAAGCGCCCGGTCCATAGTAGACTGGCAGACGCTTCCAACTGGCTTCTCCCCATGTCCACACCTTCACAAGCTGCGCCATCCGGCGCGGTGATGCAGATCCTGTTCTCCGTCGCCTTCGTCCACCTGCTCAATGACTGCGTGCAGGCCGTCCTGCCCGCGATCTACCCGCTGCTCAAGCAGGAATTCGCGCTCAGCTTCACCCAGATCGGCCTGATCACGCTGACCTTCCAGTGCACGGCCTCCTTGCTGCAGCCATGGATCGGGCTATACACCGACAAGCGCCCGATCCCCTTCCTGCTGCCGGCCGGGATGTGCATCACCCTGCTCGGCGTCGGCATGCTGGCCACGGCCCACAGCTTCACCATGCTGCTGCTGGCCGCCGGCATGATCGGCGTCGGTTCCTCGACCTTCCACCCGGAAGCCTCGCGCGTCGCGCGCCTGGC
>Ga0265798_10003003_pt1 | contig 24356 bp, 27 predicted proteins | sample P3T30metagenome_FD_192430 | JGI IMG/M metagenome (GOLD analysis project Ga0265798, IMG submission 192430) | Plant litter microbial communities from East Loma Ridge, Irvine, California - P3 T30 | ecosystem: Environmental > Terrestrial > Plant litter > Unclassified | place: USA: California...
CGCTGTCGGACGGCCCGAACGCCGTGCCGCTGGGCCGCATGAAGGAACTGCTGACGACCCTGGTCGATATCGACCGTATCGTCAAGAAGGCTGGGTTCATCGAGGCCAACTTCAAATAACATCTGCTCGTATAAGCACACGCACGTATAAACTACGTCGCCCCCGCGAAGGCGGGGGGCCAAGTTCTGCCTGCATCTCGACTGCTCTGGCAAGCTTGGGTCCCCGCCTTCGCGGGGACGACGGTGGCTGAATTTCTTAACCTTCCGGAGACTGAAAAACCATGAGTGCTATCGTTGATATCATCGGCCGCGAAATCATCGACTCGCGCGGCAATCCGACCGTCGAGTGCGATGTTCTGCTGGAATCTGGCGTGATGGGCCGCGCCGCCGTGCCTTCGGGTGCATCGACCGGTTCGCGCGAAGCGATCGAACTGCGCGACGGCGATCCGAAGCGTTACTTCGGCAAGGGCGTGCTGCAGGCCTGCGAGAACATCAACACCGAGATCAGCGAAGCCATCATGGGCCTGGACGCCAACGAACAGGCATTCCTGGACCGCACCCTGATCGACCTGGACGGCACCGAGAACAAGAGCCGCCTGGGCGCGAACGCGATGCTGGCCGTCTCCATGGCCGTGGCCAAGGCAGCCGCCGAAGAAGCCGGCCTGCCGCTGTACCGCTACTTCGGCGGTTCGGGCGCGATGCAGATGCCGGTGCCGATGATGAACGTCATCAACGGCGGCGCGCACGCCGACAACAACCTGGACATCCAGGAATTCATGATCATCCCGGTCGGCGCCCCGTCCTTCAAGGAAGCCATCCGCTACGGCGCCGAAGTGTTCCACACCCTGAAGAAGATCCTGCACTCGAAGGGCCTGAACACCGCGGTCGGCGACGAAGGCGGCTTCGCCCCGTCGGTGGCCAACCATGAGGAAGCGATCAAGCTGATCATGCAGGCGATCGAGCAGGCAGGCTACGTGGCCGGCCAGGACATCGCGATCGGCCTGGACTGCGCCGCCAGCGAGTTCTACAAGGACGGCAAGTACGTGCTGGAAGGCGAGGGCGGCCTGCAGCTCTCAAGCACCGACTTCACCAACATGCTGGAAACCTGGTGCGACAAGTACCCGATCATCTCGATCGAGGACGCCATGCACGAAGGCGACTGGGACGGCTGGAAGATCCTGACCGACCGCCTGGGCAAGCGCGTGCAGCTGGTGGGCGACGACCTGTACGTCACCAACACCAAGATCCTGAAAGAAGGCATCCAGAAAGGCATCGCCAACTCGATCCTGATCAAGATCAACCAGATCGGCACCTTGACCGAGACCTTCGCCGCCATCGAGATGGCCAAGCGCGCCGGCTACACCGCCGTGATCTCGCACCGTTCGGGCGAAACCGAAGACTCGACCATCGCCGACATCGCGGTGGGCCTGAACGCCCTGCAGATCAAGACCGGCTCGATGTCGCGTTCGGACCGCATGGCCAAGTACAACCAGCTGCTGCGCATCGAGGAAGACCTGGGCGACATCGCCAGCTACCCGGGCCGTGATGCCTTCTACAACCTGAAGTAATATTAAGTGTAGTTAAACGTAGAAATCCGGGACGCAATTCGCACGGCCGAGGCCGGTCGATTGCGTCCCGGATTTTTAAATCATATCTAGCATGCGCCTCATCACCCTCGCTCTCGCCGCCTTGCTGCTGCTGATCCAGTACCCGCTGTGGCTGGGGAAAGGGGGCTGGCTCGACGTCGGCGAACTGGAACGGCAGCTGGCCGCCAGCCACGCCCGCACCGACCAGCTGAAGGCGCGTAACGCCAAGCTCGAATCCGAAGTGCGCGACCTGCGCGACGGCACCGAGGCCGTCGAGGAACGCGCCCGCTACGAACTCGGCATGATCAAGCAGAACGAGATCTTCGTGCAGGTGCTGCGCAAGGACGAGAAGCCGGCCGTCATGATGACGCCACCGCCGCCGCCGCGCGAACCGAAGGGCGCCAAGGGCGCCAAAAAACCGCCCGAGGACTGAGCATGAACGAAGAACTGAACACGCTGGAAGCCGTCGCCGCCTGCCTGGCCGCCGCCTTCGAGAGCGGCAATGCCGAGGCCATGACCGTGGCCCTGGCCAGGGTAGCGCAATCCGACGGCCTGGCGCTTCTCGCCGCCGCCGCCAGCCTGCCGCGCGCGCAACTGGCCGACGCCATGCTGGCCGGCGAGATGAGCCTGGATACCACCCTGGCCATCATGAAGGTCATCGACCTGCACATGCCCTGAACGCCGCCTGCCGGCGAAGCTGCGATTCGCAGCCTCCGTTATTCAATAATCATTTTGTAACAATGTGTCTTCATACTGCTGAGCAGGAATAGAATCCTGTGCAGTCCTCCTGTGTTGTCGCGGCTTGGGCAGGAAGGGCGGCACCCGCCATCGAGCGGGAACTCACTTATAACGACAGATTGGATAACGGAAAATGAAAAAGAATTTGCTCGCGATTCTGCTGTTCGCACCCCTGTGCGCCCTTGCTTCCGACGCCACCACCTGCGCGACCAACAAGGGGACCTACCTCAGCGGTGCGGTGACCTCCAGCGCACGCTTCCAGGCCGCCACCCAGACCATCCAGGGCGTGCAGGTCTCGCACACCATCATGTACATCAAGGCCGACCAGGACGGACGCTCCTACCAGGTCGCGATGGACAATGTGTACGCATCCGACTACGTAAAGAACTCGACCTCGATGCCGCCCTCGCTGGCAGCCCTGACCGCGGGCAAGCGCGTGGAAGTGTGCGGCCAGAAGTACTCGGACGGCAGCGGCATCCACTGGGTGCACAACAACTGCAACGCGACCCCGACCACCTCGGCGCCGAACGGCTTCGTCAAGACCGTCTCCTCGACCGGCACCATCAGCGCCAACCTGGAACGCAGCCAGGCCTACTGCTACCTGTGGAATTGAGATAGCCTCGCAAGCACTGCGCCGCAGCCGGGCGCAGTGCTGCTAGGATCGTCCGATGCAGACCCGAACTCTCGCCATCCTCCTTGCCGCCGGCGCCGGCCTTGCCGCGGTGCTTGTCCTGCGTCCGGGCGCCGGGCCCGAAGCGTCGCCGCCACCGGCAGCGCCACCCGCGAATACCGAGCAGGCCGCGGGCGGCTGGATGGACCCGGGCATGCTGTCCGGCCGCGCCGCCGCGCCCAACGAGGATTTCGTCGCGGCGCCGCCCAAGGTGTTCTACGGCCGCAACGGCCGCCCGGTCGACTTCGGCGGCCAGGATGCCGCCGCCTACATCGCCGAACGGGCCGCGCGTGCCCGCACCGGCGACCTGAAGGCTGCCTACGAGGCCTACCAGGCCGCATCCGGCTGCGCTGCGGCCGACGATCCGCTGCCCGAATTCTTCAGCGAGGACGAACTCAAGGAGACCAGGCGCGAACGCGAGCGCATGCACAAGCTGTGCGCGAACGTCTCGCCGGCCCAGCTGCAGGAGCGCATGCGCTTCCTGGCCCAGCTGGCCGATGCGGGGCAGCGCGAGGCCATGATCGATTTTTATATGGAAGGGCCGGGCGGCAAGCCGGTCGACCTCGGGGCGCGCGCCGACGACCCGGAAGTGCAGCAGTGGAAGCAGCAGGCCGTCGCCTATTTGCGCCAGGCCGGGGCGCAGTGCGACCAGTTCGCCCTCGGCCTGCTGTCGAATGCCTACGATGCCGGCCAGATCGTGGCGCGCGACCCGGCCGCTTCGATGACGTATGCGATCGCCTCCAACGCGGCGCGGCATCATCCGCTGACCGAACAGCAGCTCCGTGCGCGCTTCGGCGAGGAACTGGCCCCAGGCGCATTCGACGCCGCGCTGCAGGCCGGCAATCAGCTGGCCGCCGCATCCTGCCCGCGCAGCTGAGAGCGCCGGCGTTCAGGCGGCCGCGCTGGCCTGGGGCGGCACGTAGCCCGGCTCGAGCAGGCCCGGCACCGGTTCGCCTTCCAGCACGACGATCTCGCCCATGCTCTGCGCCCGCATCACGATCCGATCACCGTTGGCCACATGGCTGCCGACCAGCGCGATCGGACGGTTGCCGATGGTCGATGCGTGGCCGGCGCCCGAGGTGATCACGCTTTCGCTGCCGTCGGGGTAGCGCACCCGGTCGCCCACGCAGGCAATCCGGTAATCGTCCGCGAACGGGTCGTTCGACGCCAGCACGACCTGGCCGCCGCGGCTGGTGCGCGAGCCGATGGTCGCGATCGGATAGCGGGCGACGACCTTGCGAGGCAAAACATGTTCATTCATTCCTGATCTCCAAACGACGGATTTGACCGACCGGGAAAATGTCGCCTTTGTGTAAAAGCGACATTATCCCGGCACCGCGCGCACGCATTCGTGCACTGGTCGCCATTGGAACGCAGTGTTGATTCAATTCAATTGATGTTCCTCAAATTGGCAATACGCAAGACTGGGATTCAGGGAATTCCGACAGGGTTATTTCCGGTTCGACTTCTCTCGAACAGCAGAGCAGGCGCGCGCCACGGCGTGCATCCGCACTGCTATGATCGCGCGACGATCCCACTGTCGACAGGAGTCGTCATGGAAGCTTCCTGGCCTCACGCGCTCGAGCAATGGCATGAGTTTTTCCTGCTGTGCGGTACGGCGGCGGTCACACTGACCGGGGCGCTTTTCGTCGTGATTTCGCTTGGCCCATCCATCATCGCCGCCGAGAACCAGACCGGCGTCAGGGCCTTCATCTCGCCGAATGCCGTCTATTTCACCTCGGTGCTGGTCGTCTCCCATATGATGCTGAGCTCGGCCATTCCGCGCGAATTGACGGGCGGACTGCTGTGCCTGGGCAGCCTGCTGTCCATCTTCTACCTGTGGTCGACGCGCGCGCCGCGCCGTTGGCGCGAAAACAGGCTGTCGAAGATGGACTGGGTCTGGTACATCGCCTTGCCGTATTGCGCCTATGCGCTGACGCTGGCGGCGGGCATCGCCGTGCTGCGCGGCTCCAGCCATGCCTTGCTCCTCGTCGCCGCGACCATGGTGTTCCTGCTGGTGATCGGCATCCGCAATGCATGGGACCTGGCGGTATGGATGCCGATGCAGGAAAAAAATCCGGACCGGCGGCAGCCGGCGGGCAGCGAGGGGGCACCATGAGCAGGGACTGCGAACACTTCCAGGGCCTCGGCAAACGCGAGGGCAACACCGCAGGCTGCGAGGAATGCCTGCAGAGCGGCGACACTTGGGTGCATTTGCGCGTGTGCCTGGTGTGCGGCCACGTCGGCTGTTGCGACGATTCGAAAAACAAGCACGCCACCAGGCATTTCCATGCAACGGGGCACCCGGTGATCCGTTCCGGCGAGCCCGGCGAAACCTGGGGCTGGTGCTATGTCGACCGGCTGGTCAAGGACCCCGTGTAGACCGGACGGCGCTCAGTCGATCATGGTCTTGACCAGCACCCTGCCGTCGCGCATGGCGCTTTCCTGGCGCAGCATCAGCTGCGTTCCCTTGGCAAACCAGAACTTCGCGTCCGCACCGGGCGTGCCGTAGTCGGTCGTCACGACCCAGCAGTCGACCGGGCCGGCCGGGCCGGCGATGGTTTCCGAACCCGCCACCTTGAAGCTGTAGCGCTTCGGCGCCGGACCGCCCGCATGGTAGAAGTTGATGCTGGCTTCATAACCCTCGGCCAGCGGCAGCGCCTGCAGGAATTCGATGTCGGTCTCGAAGTTGAAGGTCGGTTCGCTGGAGCTTATCGCGAGCGACTTGAGGGCGTTGTCGGCCAGGTCGGGCATGCCCGTCACGCCTTCTTTTGCGAACGTGACGCCTTCGACCAGCTTCTTGCCATCACGTTCGGTGATGCGCACATGGCTCAGCGGGCGGAAGGTGGCGGTCTCGAACCAGGAGTCGAGGCGCTTGACCGATGCAGGCGAGGTGGGCGAGGCCATCGCGCCATCCCAGCGCTGCACGATGTGCATCTGCTGCTTGCCCTCGCGCTGCTCGAAGCGCACTTCGCGGGCCCAGATGTCGAGCGGGATATTGGCGCCGTCGGCGGTGCGGAAATAGCGCAGGTAGTGGTGGGTGCCTGGCTTGACGAGGCTGAAGCGCGGCAGGGGCGTGCCGACGTCGACAGGGGTGACAGCGGCCTGGGCGGAAACGGCCAGGCCCGCGAGCAGGGTGGAGAGCAGGAGACGGCGCATGAAGACCTCGGCGGAAAAGGAATACCGCCGAGTATGCCGAGTATGTATGTGTCAGATCAACAACAAATGGATATGCATGCGCACGCGGGCACGGTAGGGTGGGCACCCCGAGCCCACGTCAGGTCAGCGTTCCCAGCAGCGCCCGGGTCTCGTCCGGAATCGGCACCGGCCGGTTCGACTCCCGGTCCACATAGACGTGCACGAAATGCCCGGCGGCGGCCGGGATCTCGTCGTCGTTGCGGTACAGCCCGATCTCGTAGCGCACGCTGGAATTACCCAGCTTGGCCACGCGCACGCCCACGTGCACGATGTCCGGGAAGGCGATCGAGCGGAAGTAGGAACAGCCGGTCTCGACCACGAAACCGACCGTCTTGCCGCCGTGGATGTCGAGCACGCCCCGCTCGATCAGGAAGCGGTTCACCGCCGTATCGAAATAGCTGTAGTAATGGACGTTGTTGACGTGGCCGTAGACGTCGTTGTCCATCCAGCGGGTGGCGATCTCGCAAAAATGCGGGAAGGCGGAGCGGGGCGTGTCGCGCATGCGGACCTTTTGCTTAGTGCTTCACATCGGAAGCCGGCGCAATCGCGTCGGCAGTCAGGTCGGCGGCGAACAGCTGGGCGCAGTCGACCGCGTCGAACTCGTAGTGCTTGCCGCAGAAGTCACAGTTGATCGCCAGCTGGCCAAGGTCGTGCAGGGCGGAATCGACTTCTTCCTTGCCCAGCATTTTGAGCATGTTGCCGACCTTCTCGCGCGAGCAGGTGCAGTGGAATTCCGGGTGCAGCGGATCGAACACGCGGATTGTCTCTTCCCAGAACAGGCGCTTGAGCAGCGTCGCCACGTCGGCTTCGAGCAGTTCCTTCTGCTGCAGGGTGCCGCCCAGCGCCAGCGCGCGGTTCCAGGTTTCGATGTCCTCTTCCTCGGTGGCCTGTTCCACCTGGCCTTCGATGGCGCTGTTGCGCGGCAGCTTCTGCAGCAGCAGGCCGCGCGCGACATTGTCGTCGGCCGCCAGCCACAGCTTGGTGTCCATCTGTTCCGAGCGCAGCATGTAGTTCTCGATCACGGTGGCGATGTCCTCGCCGTGCAGCGGCACCACGCCCTGGTAGGGCTGCTGGCCCGGCACCTTGTCCTTCGGGTCGAGCGTGATCACGAAGCGGCCCTGGCCACCCACGTTCAGCAGCTGGGTCACCGAGGCGTCGTCCGGCACGCTGGCGCCCGGGCTCAGCTTGGCGGTGGCGCGCAGGTGCAGCTCGGCGTCGCACTCGACCACCAGCAGCTTGACCGGGCCGTCGCCGAAGATCTGCATCACGATCGAACCGTTGAACTTCAGGTTGGCCGACAGCAGCGCGGCGGCGGCAACCATCTCGCCCAGCAAGCCCTTCACTGCCTTCGGGTAGGCGTGGCGCGACTGGATTTCACGCCAGGCGTTGGAAATCTCGACCAGTTCGCCGCGCACGGCAGCGTTGTCGAAGATGAATTTTTGCAGGATGTCCTTGCTGGTATCAGTCGTCATTCTTTATCCGATTTTCTTGAGCTCCGCCTTGAAGCGCTGGCCGCGCTCGACATAGGAGGCGGCATTGCCTTGCAGGCGGAGCAGGTCTTCTTCCGTGAGGGTACGCACTACCTTGGCCGGGCTGCCGATAATCAGCGAGTGATCGGGGAATTCCTTCCCCTCGGTCACCAGGGCACCGGCACCGACCAGGCAACCCTTGCCGATCTTCGCGCCGTTCAGCACCACGGCCTGGATGCCGATCAGCGAGCCGTCGCCGACGGTGCAGCCGTGCAGCATGGCCTGGTGGCCGATGGTGACGTTCTTGCCGATCACCAGCGGGAAGCCCATGTCGGTGTGCATCACCGTGCCTTCCTGCACATTGCTGTTTTCGCCGACCGTGATGCGCTCGTTGTCGCCGCGGATCGTCACGCCGTCCCAGACCGAAGCTTTCGCCGCCAGGGTCACCTTGCCGATCAGGTTGGCGGAATCGGCCACGTAGGCGGAAGCGTCGATCTCGGGCGCATGTTCGCCCAGCTGGTAAATTGCCATGGATGTGCTCGCGAAAGATTGTCAATGCCGCTATTTTACGCCCTCGCGCCAACTGTCGTCCGGCAAGGGGCTGAGATGGGGCCGGCGAGCGGGAAATCAAGCTTTGTGCCTATAATGCGAACGGTCGTTCTATTTTCCCATCTTATCCAGTACACGCCATGAAGCCATCCCGTTCCGAATTCCTCACCATCCGCGGTCTGCGCACCCACGTCCGGCACTGGGGCCGGGAAGGCGCGCCGAAGATTTTCATGGCGCACGGCTGGATGGATATGTCGGCCTCCTTCCAGTTCGTGGTCGATGCCCTGCAGGGCGACTGGCACGTGATCGCCCACGACTGGCGCGGCTTCGGCCTGACCGAACGCCCGGGCACGGACACCTACTGGTTCCCCGACTACTTTGCCGACCTCGATGCCATCCTCGACCATTACGCGCCCGGCGAAGCGGTCAAGCTGCTGGGTCACAGCATGGGCGGCAACATCGCCAGCGTGTATGCCGGCATCCGGCCGGAGCGCGTCGAGCGCCTGATCAACCTGGAAGGCTTCGGCCTGGCGGCCACCCGGCCGGAGCAGGCGCCCAAGCGTTACGCCAAATGGCTCGACGAACTGAAGGCGCCCCCAGGCATGCGCCCCTACGCCAGTCTCGAGGAGGTGGCGCAGCGCCTGCAGAAGACCAATCCGCGCCTGCCGGCCGCACGCGCCGCCTTCCTGGCGCAGCACTGGGCGGCGCAGAACGCCGACGGCCAATGGGAAATCCTGGGCGACCCGGCGCACAAGATGCATGGTCCATTGCTGTACCAGGTGGACGAAGTGCTGGCCTGCTGGCGCCGCATCACCGCCCCGGTACTGTGGGTCGAGGCCGAGCACACCAATATGTGGCTGTGGATGGGGCCGAAGGAAGAGGCGCGCCACGAGGTCGAGCGCCGGATGGGCCACCTGGCGAAAGTGACGCCGCGCATGATGCCGGATGCGGGGCACATGCTGCACCATGACCAGCCGGAAATGCTGGCTGAAATGATCGAAGAGTTTTTGGCTCAGTAAGGTCATGCGTGGGCACCCCGTGCCCGCGCATCGGCGTCGCGATCGGGCTGATGCAGGTACAATGACACCATGCTGAAAGTCGATCTCCACTGCCATTCCAACGTCTCCGACGGCGTCCTCGCACCTGCTGCCGTGGCGGCCTATGCCCGCAAGGGCGGGGTCGACGTCTGGGCCCTGACCGACCACGACGAGCTGAAAGGCGTCAAGGCCGCGCGCACGGCGGCCACGGATCTCGGCATGCGTTTCGTGCCCGGCGTCGAGATTTCCGTGACCTGGGGCGGCGAGACCGTGCACGTGGTCGGCCTGCAGGTGAACGAGGACGAACCCGTGCTGGTCCAGGGCCTGGCCGCCACGCGCAACGGGCGCGACGCGCGCGGGCGCGAGATCGGGGCCCAGCTGGAGCGCGCCGGCATTCCCGGCGCCTACGAAGGCGCACTCAAATATGTCGGCAACCCGGACCTGCTGTCGCGTACCCATTTCGCCCGCTACCTGGTCGAGATCGGCGCCTGCGGCAGTACGTCCGAGGTGTTCCGCAAATACCTGACCGAAGGCAAGCCGGGCTATGTGCCGCACCGCTGGGCCACCCTGGCCGAAGCGGTCGGCTGGATCCGCAAGGCCGGCGGCATTCCCGTGATCGCCCACCCGGGCCGCTACCGCTTCACGCCGGTGGCGGAGGGCGCGATGCTCGACGAATTCAAACAGCTGGGCGGCAACGCCATCGAAGTGGTCACCGGCAGCCACACGCCGGACCAGTACGAGACCTATGCCGAGGTGGCGCGCCGCTACGGTTTCCTGGCTTCGCGCGGCACCGACTTCCACGCGCCGGGCGAGGCAAGGGTGGAGTTCGACAAGCTGCCGCCCCTGCCCACGGGCTTGAGCCCGGTATGGAAGGACTGGTTTTAATGACCCAATACTTCGAAATCCACCACGAAAACCCGCAGCCGCGCCTGGTCCGCCAGGCCGCGCAGATCATCCAGTCGGGCGGCATCGTCGCGGTGCCCACCGACTCCGCCTACGCCCTGGTCTGCCGCCTCGACGACAAGGCGGCCGTCGAAAAGCTGCGCCGGCTGCGCGGCGTCGACGAGAAGCACCACCTGACCCTGCTGGTGCGCGACCTGTCCGAGATTTCGACGTATGCGCGCGTCGACAACCGCCAGTACCGCCTGCTGAAGGCGGTCACGCCCGGCCCCTACACCGTGATCCTGGATGCCACCCACGAGGTGCCGCGCCGCCTGTCGCACCCGTCGCGCAAGACCATCGGCATCCGCGTGCCCGAGAATGCGATCCTGCTGGCGCTGCTGGAAGAGCTGGGCGAGGCGCTGATCGGCACCACCCTGCAGCTGCCCGGCGACGATCACATGCTGTCCGACCCGGAAGAAGTGATGGAACGCCTCGGCAAGCAGATCGACCTGGTGATCGACGGCGGCGCCGGCACCCTCGAGCCGACCACCATCGTCGACCTCACCGGCACCGGGCCGGTGCTGCTGCGCGAAGGCCGCGGCGATCCGGCGGCCTTCGGCCTGTAGTTGGGCCCGTAGTTCGGCAGGCTCCGGTTCGTCTGTTAGAATCGTCGTATGGATGAACTCATACGCAACCTTGCAGTCTACGCGCTGCCCGTTCTTTTTGCGATCACGATGCATAACGCCGCCCAGGCGTATGCCGCAAGATATTTCGGCGACATGACCCCCTTCGCGGCCGGCCGTGTCACTACCAATCCGCTGGCCCACATCGATCCCTTCGGCACCGTGATCCTGCCGGTGCTGCTCTACCTGACCACGGGCTTCGTCTTCGGCTATGCCAAGCCGCTGCCGATCGACTATGGCCGCCTGCGCAAGCCGAAGCGCGACATGGCCTTCGTGGCGCTGGCCGGCACCGCCGCCAACTTCGGCATGGCGCTGCTGTGGTTGCTGATGGGTATGTTCCTGGAATACTTTGGCGTCAGCGAACCTTTCCCGAACAAGGTTGCCAAAGCAGGTGTCATCACCAACCTGGTGCTGATGGCCTTCAACCTGTTGCCGATCCCGCCGATGGACGGCGGCCGCATCGTCTTCAGCCTGCTGCCGAACAAGCTGGCATACAAGTACGCGCGCATCGAGCCCTACGGTTTCTTCGTCCTGATGGGGGTGATCCTGCTGAAGCTGCACGTGTACTGGATCGTGCCGATCATCGCCGTGGCCCAGCTGCTACTGCAGGTGATCGTGTACCCGCTGAGCGCCATTCTCGGCTGATGATGCTCGATGCGTCTGCCTGGGTCGCGCGCTGGGCGCGGCTCATTCCTCGAGGCCCGGCCCTCGACCTGGCCTGCGGCAGCGGCCGCCATGCGCGCCTGCTGGCCTCGCTCGGCCATGCCGTCACCGCCATCGACCGCGATGCGCAGGCGCTGGCCGCAGCGAGCGGGCAGGGCATCACCACCCTCCAGCACGATCTCGAAGCGCCCGGCGCCGCCTGGCCCATTGCGCCGGGCAGCCTGGCTGGCATCGTCGTCACGAATTACCTGCACCGCCCGCTGTTCGCCGATATCGCCGCCGCGCTGGCGCCGGATGGGGTGCTGATCTATGAAACTTTCGCCCTTGGGAACGAAATCTTCGGCAAGCCGTCGAACCCTGCGTTCCTGCTGAATCCGGGTGAGCTGCTGGAGCTGGCGGCGCTGGGCGGGCTGCGGGTGCTGGCTTACGAGGATGGCGTCATCGCCGCACCGAAGCTGGCGCGGGTGCAGCGCCTGTGCGCGGTGGGACGGGGCTTCGACCCCGGCATGGCGCGGCTGGACGGGCTGGATATGTAACCGAGCTGTAACCGAGCGGTTTATCTAAATGGGAAATGAACCATAAGCTCGGGCTATCCAGTACAATCGAATTTTTATTTATTAACGGCACGGTCCACTGATTATGATTAAGGGCAGCATAGTAGCAATCGTCACGCCGATGTTTGAAGATGGCAGTCTGGACAAGGACAGCCTCCGAAAACTGCTGGACTGGCACGTTGCGGAGGGCACGGATGGTATCGTCATCGTCGGTACGACCGGCGAATCCGCGACCGTCAGCCCGGAAGAGCACTGCGAACTGATCAAGCTGACGGTCGAGCACGTTGCTGGCCGTATTCCGGTGATCGCCGGTTCGGGCGGCAACTCGACCGCGGAAGCGATCGCACTGACCCGCCATGCGAAAGACGTCGGCGCTGACGCCTCGCTGCAGGTGGTTCCGTACTACAACCGTCCGACCCAGGAAGGCATGTACCGGCACTTCAAGGCGATCGCGGAAGCGGTCGACCTGCCGGTGATCCTGTACAACGTACCGGGCCGCACCGTGGCGGACATGAGCAACGAGACCGTGCTGCGCCTGGCGCCGATCGACAACATCGTCGGCATCAAGGACGCGACCGGCAACATCGGCCGTGGCGCCGAGCTGCTGCGCGAGCTGGATCGTTCTTTCGCCGGCGGCAAGCCGTTCGGCGTGTACTCGGGCGACGATCCGACCGCGATGGCGCTGATGTTCATGGGCGGCGCCGGCAATATCTCGGTGACGGCCAACGTGGCGCCGCGCGCCATGCACGAACTGTGCGAGGCGGCGATGGCAGGCAATATCGCGCGTGCGGTCGAGATCAACAACCGCGTGCTGTCGCTGCATGCAAAGCTGTTCGTCGAACCGAACCCGGTCCCGGTCAAATGGGCGCTGGCTGAAATGGGCAAGATGCCGGCGGGCCTGCGCTTGCCGCTGGCGCCGCTGTCCGCGCAATACCACGACACCGTCCGCGCGGCACTGCGCGAATCGGGCGTACTTTGATAGCTTCAGACTCAGAACACATGATGAATCGTAAGATCAAGACTCACCACGCTACCCGTACCGTCGCCCTGACCGCACTGGCACTCAGCCTGGCAGCGTGCACGACCGTGTTCGAACAGGACAAGGTGGACTATCGCGCGGCCAAGAAAGCCGCCCCGCTAGACATCCCGCCGGACCTGACACAGATCCAGAAAGACAACCGCTACGCCGTGCCGGAAGGCCGCGGCGTCGCCACCGCGTCGGGCTTCCAGCAGTCGCGCGGCACCCCGGCCGCACCGGTGGTGGCGGGCGAGGCAGTGGGTCCGGTCTCGACCGACGCCGTGCGCATCGAGCGCGCCGGCAGCCAGCGCTGGCTGGTGGTCAAGCAGACCCCGGAACAGCTGTGGCCGCAGCTGCAGGCCTTCTGGCCGAGCGTCGGCTTCACCGTGGAAACCGAGAACGCCCAGACCGGCGTCATGGAAACCAACTGGGCCGAGAACCGCTCCAAGATCCCGCAGGACATCATCCGCCGCACCATCGGCAAGGTGTTCGACTCGGCTTACTCGACCGGCGAGCGCGACAAGTTCCGCACCCGCCTGGAGCGCCGTCCGGACGGCTCGACCGAGATCTACATCAGCCACCGCGGCGCGGAAGAAGTGCTGACCGGTCCGCAGAAGGAAAACACGACCTGGACCGTGCGCCCGACCGATCCTGGCCTCGAAGCCGAATTCCTCGGCCGCCTGATGGCCCAGCTGACCGGCGCCACCAAGCCGGGCGACGTCAAGCAGGCCACGGCCGCCGTCGCCAACGCGGCACCGGAAGCCGAGCACGCCAAGCTGGAAAACGGCAAGGTCGTCGTGGATGAGGGCTTCGACCGCGCATGGCGCCGCGTCGGCCTGGCGCTGGACCGCGTCGGCTTCACCGTCGAAGACCGCGACCGCGTGCAGGGCATCTACTTCGTGCGCTACGTCGATCCGGACAAGGCGTCGAAGGAAGGCTTCTTCAGCAAGCTGTTCGGCAGCGAAGACAAGAACAAGGAAGCCCAGCGCTACCGCGTCCTGGTCTCGGCCGTGCCGAACGCGACCACGACCGACGTCACCGTGCAGAGCAACGACGGCAAGCCGGAGACCTCGGAAACCGGTGCGAAGATCCTGAATCTGCTGGTGGCCGAGCTGAAGTAAGCGGCTGCGCTAGCGATGAAAAAACCGGCCCTGGCGGCCGGTTTTTTTATTCCTGCGCCCCGTCGTCCCCGCGCAGGCGGGGACCCAAGTTTTTCGAATTGCTGCGAACTTGGATTCCCGCCTGCGCGGGAATGACGTTCCAATTGGGGTGGCCAATCTCCAGGCGAAAAAAAACCGGCCCGCAGGCCGGTTTTAATGAAGCGATGCTGATTACTTCGAAGCAGCCGGAGCAGCAGCAGCCGAAGCAGCGTCAGCAGCAGCCGAAGCAGCCGAAGCAGCAGCCGAAGCGGCCGAAGCAGCAGCGTCAGCAGCGGCCGGAGCAGCAGCGGTAGCGTCGGTGGTGGTAGCAGCCGGAGCAGCGGTGGTGTCAGCGGCCGGAGCAGCAGCCGGAGCGGTGGTTTCAGCAGCCGGAGCAGCGGCCGGAGCTTCTTCTTTCTTCGAGCAAGCAGCCAGAGCAACAGCCAGCAGGGAAACGATCAGCAGAGATTTTTTCATGGTTTTTCCTTAGTTAATTCAAAAGGTAAGTGCTTCTAATGCGATGAATAATTACCGGTAATTATCGCTCGTTAGGAATTACCGTAGCGGAATCTTCCTAACCCGATATTATAGCCAAATTTACTGATTCGCAATAGAAAACACATGCTATCCTGAAACTATTGGAGGTAACAACAACATTCATATTGTTACAACTTGTAACGGCCTCAAGAGGAAGCTAGAGGCCTGTCACGGAAGAGTACAAACCGGGTTGAGATTCCTCCCAAATCGCTGAAAAACGCTCGCGTGGCACCTCGGTTTCTTGCGGCGCATCAATGGCCGCTTCACCCCGTAAGTGGTCGCTATGAAAGCGCCGGACGATATGCAAACCGTCCGCGATACAGAAGGAATCGGTGAGCTGGCGGATGCCGCGGTGCGTCACCCGGCACTCGATGCGGTGCCCGTGCTCGCGCAGCAGGCGCAGGAAGCGCGGGTAGTGGCGCTCGATGTGCGCGCTGCCGTGCATCGCCAGGCGCAGCTGGCCGCCGCCCGCCAGGTAGCGGCGCAGCACCGCATCGACATCCGGCTCGCCCAGCGGGAACAGGGCAAAATCCGGGTCGAACATATCGAGCGATGCCTGCGCCCGCGCCAGCACCGCGCGTAACTGGCGCTGGAACTCGGCACGGGTGTCGAAACGCACGATGTCCATATGCCCAGGCGACGCATTCAGCGCAATTCGAGCCAGCCGTCCGAGTACCAGGTGTACAGCGCTTCCAGCACGTCGTCGGAGGCTTGTTCCAGCATCGCGCCTTCCAGGCTGCGCTGGTTGGCCAGCACGTCGAGCACGGCCTTGTCGGCGCGGCCCACAGCAAAGGATTCGCCGTTGATGAACACGTGTTTGCCGCGGTACAGCATCAAGGTCTTCGGCGACAGTTTCAGTCCGCGTTTGGCAGCCTGTTCCATGAAACGGCCGACCGTCAGCGGCTTGGCCACCGGCGTGAAGAACACGTTGTGCTTGGGCTCGGACAGGTGCTCGCCCAGGAAGATGGTCACGTCTTCCTCGTCCCAGCGCACCTTGTTCAGCTCTTCGGTGATGGTGCTGAGCATGTCCTTCGGGATCTCGGCCGGGTTCTTTGCCGGCTGCAGGTCCGGGTCGGCGTAGCGGCCGGGCAGGTCGATCGAGTCGGCCATGAACTGCAGGAAGGCTTCGCCCAGTTCCTGGAAGGAGGGCGAGCGGAAGCCGATCGAATAGGTCATGCATTCGCCTTCGGCGATGCCGTCGTGGGCGTAGTGCGGCGGCAGGTAGAGCATGTCGCCCGGCTCGAGCACGAACTCCTCTTCCGGCTCGAAGTTGGCGAGGATCTTGAGCGGCAGGCCTTCGACCAGGCTCAGGTCCTGCTGGGCGCCGATGCGCCAGCGGCGGCGGCCCTGCGCCTGCAGCAGGAACACGTCGTAGGAATCGAAGTGCGGACCGACGCCACCGCCATCGGTGGCGAAGCTGACCATCAGGTCGTCCAGGCGCGCGTCCGGCACGAAGCGGAATTCGCGCAGCAGTTCGTCGGCCCTGGGCTCGTGCAGGTTAATGCCTTGCACCAGCATGGTCCACTCGCGCTGCTCGCGCGGCGGCAGTTCCTGGAGCGGACCGTGGTCCATGTTCCATTGGCCATCGGCGAGGGTGACCAGGCGCGATTCGACGTGGTTGAGCTTGGCGAGTTCGGCCAGTTTGTCGAACTTGAGCAGGGGTTTGAAGCCGGGGATCGCCTGGCGGATCAGCAGCGGCTTCTTGTGCCAGTAATCGCGGAGAAACTGGGCGGGCGTGATATTCCCGAGGAGCTGTAATTTTTTCATGCGACATTATAACCAGCGGCCGGCGGGCTTCGGCGCTGTCAGGGTTATAATCCGAGCCTCAATCACGAAAGGAAGCGCAATGAAGATTGCCCAGAACACGGTGGTATCGGTCAACTACAAGCTGTCCGACGCCCAGAACAACCTGATCGAAGACGGCGCCCAGCCGATGGTGTACCTGCACGGCGGCTACGAAAACACGCTGCCGAAGATCGAAGAGGAACTGGACGGCAAGGAAGTGGGCTACTCGTCGACCATCAAGATCGAGCCGGAAGACGCCTTCGGCGACTACGACCCGAGCCTGCTGAAGGTGGAAGAGCGTTCGCGCCTGCCGGAGCCGCTGGAAGTCGGCATGCAGTTCGAAGGCGTGGCCGATGGCAGCGACGAAGAGCCGACGATCTTCACCGTGACCGAAGTCGCGGACGACAAGGTCGTGCTCGATGGTAACCACCCGCTGGCCGGCATGGCCCTGCGCTTCGAGCTGTCGGTCATCGACGTGCGCGCCGCCACCGAAGAAGAAATCGCCCACGGCCACGTGCACGGCGCCCATGGCCACGATCACGGCCACGGTCACGACATGGACGACGGCGACGAAGGCGACCACTTCCGCAGCCAGCCGCTCAACTAAGCTATACAGTTGATTCGGCAGGCATGAAAAACGGGCCGCTGATCGCGGCCCGTGCTCATTTGCGCACTGCTTTTTGCTCACTTGAGCTGGATTTTGCTGCTTTCGGATGATGATCGTCGTCCGGTTTATTCTCTTCGACGTCGCCGACCCTGAACAGCGTCCTGGCCGCCGGGTCCACCGTCACCTCGATTTCTTCCTGCCCGACCGACAGATGGCCGAGATTGCCGCGCCATTCGATGGCCGGCTTTGCGCCCCTGGCGAGCGGCGCGCTGTCCACCAGCAGCACCTTGCCCCGGAATTTCTGCGCCAGCGCCAGCACCTGGCGGCGGGTCTCGGCAAAGCCGTCGTTGTCCGGCACCGGCACCGCGCGGCGCAGCAGGGCGCGCAGGCCGGTCGGCTGCGACAGCGCCTTCAGGTCGCCTTCGGCAAACAGCACGATCGCCTCGAGCTTGTCGCGCCTGGCGATCGCGAACAGGCGGTTCAGCCAGAAGCGGTTGGCCACCAGCCGGTCTTCGTATTCGCTGTTGCGGCCGGCCTCCGTGAGGTAATGGTTGTTGTTGGCCGGGAGGTTCAGCACGGCATACAGGACCTTGCCGACCGACCAGTGGGCATTCTCCGCATAGCTGCGAAAGCGCGGGCTCGCCGACTGGCGCGTCAGCGGCAGCTTGCGCGCGCCGAGCGATTGCGGCTCGGCGTAGAACAGTTCGCGGATGCGGTTCAGGCGCTCGATCGCATTGGTGCGCCCGGCGCTGTTGCGGCACTCGGTCCAGTCGCTGGCCGCCGGCACCACGATGGCGGGCCGGCGCGCATTGCCGACCAGGTCGCGCCGCTGCTGGTAGAGCTTGTCGCTGCAGGCTTCCTTGAGGCCCTTGATGCCGGTGACGACCAGGAAGGCGGTCGATTTGTCGTCGGCTTCGTCGATGGCCTGCTTCAGGCGGGGCTCGACGCCGTCGCCGCGGCCCGCATTCTGGCCCGCATCGTGCCCGATCACGGCAAAGCGGTGCGCGTTCTCGTCCTCCTTCGCGTCCCTGGCCGCCAGCGCGCTGCCGGCAAGCAGGGCGGCGGCGAGGAACAGGCCCAGGCCCAGGCGGGGTGACCGCATTATGCGCTGGCCAGGCGCTTGAGCTCGTACAGGCGCTCGAGCGCTTCGCGCGGGGTCAGGGCATCCGGATCGATGGCATCCAGCAGGGTGAGGGCCGGCGATTCTTCGATGGCGACCGGTGCGGCCGCGGCTTGCGGCTGCATGGCCGGCGCCGGGTCGGCGTCGATCTCGGCCTCGCCGGCATCGTCGCACGGTGGTGCGGCAAACAGGTCCAGCTGCGGCGTCGCATCCAGCGCCTGCGATTCCAGGCGCGCCAGGTGCTTGCGCGCGGCGCGGATCACGCTCGGCGGCACGCCGGCCAGCTGCGCCACCTGCAGGCCGTAGCTCTGCGAAGCCGGGCCGTCCTGCACCGCGTGCAGGAACACGATACTGTCCTTGTGCTCGACCGCCGACAGGTGCACGTTGGCCGCGCTCGGGTGCGATTCCGGCAGCTGGGTCAGCTCGAAGTAGTGGGTCGCGAACAGCGTGAAGCTGCGGCTGCTGTCGATCAGATGGCGCGCGATCGCCCAGGCCAGGGCGAGACCGTCGAAGGTCGAGGTGCCGCGGCCCACTTCGTCCATCAGCACCAGCGAGTGTTCGGTGGCGCCGTTCAGGATCGCCGCCGATTCCGTCATCTCGACCATGAAGGTGGAGCGGCCGTTGGCCAGGTCGTCGTAGGCGCCGATGCGGGTGAAGATGCGGTCGATCGGGCCGATGGTCGCGCTGGTCGCGGGCACATAGCTGCCGACGTAGGCCAGCAGCGTGATCAATGCCACCTGGCGCATGAAGGTCGATTTACCGCCCATGTTCGGACCGGTGATCAGGAGCAGGCGCCGCTCGTTTGACAGCTTGCAGTCGTTGGCGATGAAGCGTTCGATCTGGTTCTCGACCACCGGGTGGCGGCCCTCGACGATGGTCAGGCAGGGCGCGTCGACCAGCTGCGGGCGGCACCAGTTGTTGCGCACCGCGTGCGAGGCCAGGGCCACCAGCGCGTCGATCCGGGCGATGCCGGAAGCGACCGTCTGCAGGCAGGCGATGTGCGGCGCCAGGTCGGCCAGCAGCTGGTCGTACAGCAGCTTCTCGCGCGCCAGGGCGCGGTCCTGGGCGCTCAAAGCCTTGTCTTCGAAGGCCTTCAGCTCCGGCGTGATGTAGCGCTCGCAGTTCTTGAGGGTCTGGCGGCGGCGGTAGTCCTCGGGTACCTTGTCGGCCTGGCCGTTGGTGACCTCGATGTAGAAACCGTGCACCTTGTTGTACTCGACGCGCAGGTTGGCGATGCCGGTACGGGCGCGCTCGCGGGTCTCGAGGTCGACCAGGAACTGGCCCGCGTTCTCGGACAGCGCGCGCAGTTCGTCGAGCTCCGCATCGAAGCCGCGCGCGAACACGCCGCCGTCGCGCACCATGGTGGCCGGCTCTTCGGCGATCGCGCGCGCCAGCAGGTCCAGGCAGTGCTCGGGAATCGCGATCGCGTCGAAGATGTCGCGCAGCAGGCAGGAGTCACCCGGGATGAAGCAGCGCGCCACCAGCTCGCGCAGCACCGGCAATTGTTTCAGTCCGTCGCGCAGGCAGGCCAGGTCGCGCGGACGCGCGGTCAGCAGGGCGATACGCGTGGTGATGCGCTCGACGTCCGGCACGTGGGCGAGGGTGCTAGATAAGGCCGCGGTCGCATCGTGTTCGGCCAGTGCGGCGATCGCCTCGTGGCGGCCGCGCGCCACCGACTGGTCGCGCCTGGCGTGGTGCAGCCAGTGGCGCAGCAGGCGCGAACCCATCGCCGTGCGGCAGCCGTCCAGCAGCGAGAACAATGTAGGCGCTTCAGCGCCGCGGATGGTCTCGGTCAGCTCCAGGTTGCGGCGCGTGGCGGCATCCAGGCCGATGAATTCGGATTCCGATTCGACGGCCAGGCTCTTCACGTGCTGCAGGCCGCGGCCTTGCGTCGACTGGGCGTAGCGTAGCAGCGCGCCGGCCGCGCCGAAGGCGGCGCCCAGGCCATCGCAGCCGAAGCCGGAGAGGGTCGAGACGCCCAGCTGGTCGAGCAGCGCCTTGTGGCCGTGCACGACCTCGAAGTGCCACTCGGGCACGCGCTGCTTGTGGCCGATCGCGATCTCTTCGAACATGTCGCCGCCGTTGGCATCCGCGCGCAGCACTTCGGCCGGCGCGATGCGCTCCAGCTCCTGCACCAGGCGCAGCGCGGCGTTCTTGGAATCGGCGGTGAATTCCATCAGCTTCAGCGCGCCGCTCGCCAGCGACAGCCAGGCCAGGCCGGTCGTCACATGCTTGCGGTTCGGGACCGTGCACACGGCCAGCAGCGGGCGCTCGGCCTTTTCCGGCAGCAGGTCCGAATCGGTCAGGGTGCCCGGCGTGACCACGCGCACCACCTTGCGCTCGACCGGGCCCTTGGCCAGGGCCGGATCGCCGATCTGTTCGCAGATCGCGCAGGACTCGCCGAGCTTGACCAGCTTGGCCAGGTAGGGATCGAGCGAGTGGAAGGGCACGCCCGCCATCTTGATCGGGTTGCCGTTCGAGGTCCCGCGCGCTGTCAGCGTGATGCCCAGGATGCGCGAGGCCTTCTCGGCATCCTCGAAGAACAGCTCGTAGAAGTCGCCCATGCGGTAAAAGACCAGCATGGTCGGGTACTCTCCCTTGATCCGGAGGTACTGCTGCATCATGGGCGTGTGTTTTTCGGCGGTGGCAAGAGCCCTGGCCGCGGCGGCGTTGATTTCGTGTGGGACGTTCATGGCTATTCAGGCTAAGCCCGGCAGGGGGCCGGGCTTGGGTTGCCATTTTACCGCGTTAGGGCTGGGCGGGGAGAGCGGAAGCTGGTGTTTGACAACAGTGAGGCAGAGCAGGCCTAGCAAGCCCGCCGCCACTCGGGCTTGGCCAGCACCCTGAGTGCCGTTGCCAGATCGACCTGCTGGTGCTCCAGCGCCTGCGCCGCCGCGTGGATACTGCGCGCTCGCAAGGCATCGCGGATTTTCTGCGCAGTCTGGTGGTCCGTGCGGCGTTCACCCAGGGTTTCGGTGCGGGTGTGGGGAAACTGGGGCTGTTCGTCGATCCATTGGTAGCTCATCGTAACCTCCGTTGTTGAAATGCCATGATCTCGCCTAGCCGGCTTGGCAGCTTAGCGAACGTCAACCGAACAGGGGGATGAGAAGCAACGAAGTCCTGCCCGGCAAGACCGGCGCAGGACTTCGCGGAAGAACAGGAGAAATGTTTGATCTAGGCAGCAGCGGGCAGGTCTTCGTCTGCTTGTCGCCGCCGCTTGCCCCGCTCATCGTTCTTGCCGGCCAGCACCCGCATGGCCACGTCCACGTCGACTTGCAGATGCTCCATGGCCATTGCCGCGGCCTGGACGCTGTCCGCGCGCAAGGCGTCGCCGATGTCGGCGGCCGTGCGCTCGTCGATGCGCCGCTCGAAATGGCGCTTGCCTGGAGTCATCCGGGGAACCTTGTGGCTGTTGATGCGCAAATAACTCATGTGGGCCTCCAAAAAGATGTAGCGAACAGGAGGAATCTTCTGATATTTGCGAGCTGGAAATTTTAGTTGAAATCAAGAATTATTTGGTCTAGGACAGCCGCGCATGCGCCAGGATGATCCAGGCCACGGTGATCACGACCATGCCGGTCAGGGTCACGCAGGTCCAGGTGAAGAACCAGGCTGACAGCAGCCCGGCCTGCAGCACCTTTTCGAACAGCACGCCGAGCGCGAAGTCGAAGGCGGTGAGGAAGGACCAGCGGCGCAGGTAGACCGGCAGGTAGCGGCTCATCTTGCGGTTGTGCTGGAAAGCGGCGTGGCGTTCGAGGCGGGTGCGGGCGGCGCCGACGTCGCGGAACAGCCAGTCGAAGAACAGGAAGCGGTAGAGCAGGGAGCGGAAGGGGAGTTCCGATGCAGCTTCGTTTGTTTCCTTGTCAATGCGCATGATCTCACCGCCGGCGACGTCGTGATCAGTCATGGTAAGGCATGCGACGCCCGGGGCTTGTGCGGTGGCTAACTGAATCGTGTGGCGATAAGAGGTTTCGTGCAGAACCTGGGTCCCCGCCTTCGCGGGGACGACGATCAGAGGGCGCGGGGACGACGGTTAGAGGGCGCGGGGAGGGCGGCGAAAAAATGGGCGCCGCAGCGCCCATTCTTGAACTACCTCAAACCGCCATCAAGCCCTGGCTTCCGCCACCCGCTTCGCAATATGCGCCAGCGCTTCATCGACCTGGTCGATCAGGATCAGGGACAGGTCGCCCGGCTGCAAACGTTCGAGCGCGCGGTCGATCGCGACGAATTCGCCCTTGATCTCCTCGACGTGGCTGGTGCGGGTCGCGCCTTGCAGGCCTTCGCGCAGCAGGGCCACGACCTCGCCTTCCGAGCGGCCGCGCTGGCACTGGTCTTCATACAGCAGCACGTCATCGAAGGCCTTGCCCAGGATGCGCGTCTGGTCGGTGATATCCTCGTTGCGGCGGTCGCCGGCGCCGCTGATCACCACCGAACGGCGCCTGGCCGGCATCGATTCGACGGCATTCGTCAGCGCCTGGATCGCGTCCGGGTTGTGGCCGTAGTCGGCGATCACCGTGGCGCCCTTGTAGTCGAACACGTTGAAGCGGCCCGGTGCGTTGTCGCTCTCGCCCACGAAGGTTTTCAGGCCGGTGCGGATGATGTTCCACTCGATGCCGACGGCCCAGGCCGCAGCCACCGACGCCATCACGTTCTCGACCTGGAAGCCGATCACGCCGCCGCGGGTGATCGGGACTTCCTTCAGGTCGATCCGCTCCTCGACCTTGCCCTGGGCCGCGACGATATGGCCGTCGTCGACGTAGACGATGCGGCGGCCCCGCGCGCGGTGCTTCTGCATGATCGGCAGCGAGCAGTCCATGGCAAAGTAGGTGACGTCGCCTTTGGTGTTCTCGGCCATCGCTGCCACGATCGGGTCGGCCGCGTTCAGCACCGCCATGCCGTTCGGCGCGACGTTCTGCACGATCACGCGCTTCAGCACGGCCAGGTCTTCCAGCGTGGTGATGTAGTTCAGGCCGAGGTGGTCGCCGGAACCGATGTTGGTGACCACGCCGACCTGGCAGCGGTCGTAGGCCAGGCCTTCGCGCAGGATGCCGCCGCGCGCGGTCTCGAACACGGCCGCGTCGACGTCCGGATGCAGCAGCACGTTGCGCGCGCTGCGCGGGCCGCTGCAGTCGCCGCTGTCGATACGGCGGCCCTGGATGTACACGCCATCCGTGTTCGTCATGCCGGTGCGCAGGCCCGACGCGCCCAGCAGGTGCGCGATCACGCGCACGGTGGTGGTCTTGCCGTTGGTGCCGGTCACGGCCACCACCGGGATGCGGCCGTCGTCGCCGGGCGCGTACAGGGTGTCCATAATCGCTTCGCCGACCGCGCGGCCCTTGCCGAAGGACGGCGAGATGTGCATGCGCAGGCCCGGCGCGGCATTGACTTCGACGATGCCGCCGTTCTGTTCTTCGATGGGCTTGAGGACGCTGTCGCACACCAGGTCGACGCCGCAGATGTCCAGGCCGACCATGTGCGCGGCGGCGATGGCGCGTGCCGCCACTTCCGGATGCACGTCGTCGGTGACGTCGGTGGCCGAGCCGCCGGTCGAGAGGTTGGCGTTGTTGCGCAGGGTGACGCGCTGGCCCTTCGGCGGCACCGATTCGGCGTCGTAGCCCTGTTTCGCCAGGCTTGCCAATGCGATGTCGTCGAAGCGGATCTTGGTCAGCGCGGTGCCGTGGCCGGTGCCGCGGCGCGGGTCCCGGTTCACGATCTCGACCAGTTCGCGCACGCTGTGCTTGCCGTCGCCGACCACGTGCGGCGGGTCGCGGCGGGCGGCGGCGATCAGGCGGTTGCCGATCACCAGCAGGCGGTAGTCGTGGCCGGGCAGGTATTTTTCGACCAGGATGTCGTCGCGGAATTCCGAGGCGGCGTGGAAGCCGGCCGTCAGCTGTTCCCTGGTATTGACGTTGACGGTCACGCCCTTGCCCTGGTTGCCGTCCTTCGGCTTGATCACGACCGGCAGGCCGATCTCCTGGGCAGCAAGCCAGGCGTCGTCCGGGTCGATCACGACGCGGCCCAGCGGCACCGGCACGCCGGCGGCGTCCAGCAGCTTCTTGGTCAGTTCCTTGTCCTGGGCGATGGTCTCGGCGATGGCGCCGGTGGCGTCGATTTCGGCGGCC
>Ga0265798_10003004_pt1 | contig 24356 bp, 16 predicted proteins | sample P3T30metagenome_FD_192430 | JGI IMG/M metagenome (GOLD analysis project Ga0265798, IMG submission 192430) | Plant litter microbial communities from East Loma Ridge, Irvine, California - P3 T30 | ecosystem: Environmental > Terrestrial > Plant litter > Unclassified | place: USA: California...
GTCCCCACCTGCACGATATCGACCTGGCGCTGTTCGACCAGATAGTCCAGATAACCCTCGGTCGGCGTTTGGCTGTTCATGGCCTGACGAATCCGCAATGCCCGGCCCTTGGCTCGGAGCTCTCTGGCGCGGGCGCGCAGGCGTTGAGCAAGTTCGTGCGCCGGCGCCTGCTGTTCGATCGCGTGGGCACGCAGTTCCAGCTGCCGACCCTGATTGACCATGAGGTCTTCCAGATTCGCGGGCGCCTCCCCTGGCAGCGCATAACGCTGCACCCGCCGTTCATGGGCGGGGGTGGCGTCGAGCCAGGTCTGGCCCTCGGCGATCAGCGCGGGCAGGGGGCGCGATGGAGTATGCGACGAACCGTCTGACGAGGCATCTTGCAAGCGCCACTGGCCCGCCACGCGCCGATAGGTTTCGAGCCTGCCGCCCGCACCGGTCAGGGTGAAAATCTGCTCGCCGTCTGCCGCCTGGCCAGCGTCACCGATGAAGAAATCATGCTCGTGGGTTTCGAACACTCGCCGCGTGGCGCGAGTCGCGGGTTTCGCCCGCTGCGCCCCGTTGCTCAGTTGCGGCATCGTCCGGTCGGCATGTTCGATCAAGCGATTCAGGGACTGGATCATGCCTTCGAACGAAGCAAGCTCGAAGCGATCCGGACGGTTGCGTACCCACGTGTTCAGCTGGTTGCGGTACTCGACGTAGATCTGCCGTGAACTGCGCAGCACGTTCTGCCTATCCCGCAGCCCGGCGGCGGTTTCCAGCAACTGGAAATGGCTTTCCAAGCCATGGTGGAAGCGGTTTCTCATGGCGTGGGTGTCGAGCAGGTGGAACATCTGCGCAATATCACTGGCGTTGGCGGTCTTGTGCGCCAGTTGGGTCAGGTTGGAGGCCCGGGCAATCTCCAGGTCGACTTCGGCCGTGCCCTCGAGCACCTCACGCAGGGGCGCGCGTTGGCTGCGCTGGGTCACGCGTTCGGCCCAGCTGCGCGCCTGCTGCAGGCGCTGTTCCATGAGGCCGAATTGCTCGTCCAGGGCCAGGCGGCTGCGGCGCTGTTCGAGCATCTGCCGTTGTGGCAGATCGAACAGTTCGCCGGCAGGACGGGTTTGATTGAGGGTGTCGGTCAGTTCGGTGATCCAGCGCCTGGCCAGGTTCGCATGGTTGATCCTGCGCCCGGCAACGATATAGGCCACCTCGCTCTGGAACTGCCGGTTGCGCTTGAGAAAGTCGCGCGACACATAGCCCTCATGCTCCTGCAGCAGTCGGTACAGCGCCTCGCCCCGGGCGATGTCACTGGCGCAGGCGGCTTCGGCACTGGCCCGTTGGCGCGGGTCGGCCGCGTGTTCCATGATCAGCGCTTCGTTGCGGTTCAGTTGCTCGCGCAGCAGCTTGTTGTGGTGATCGATGCTGCTGGACAGTTCGAAGTGGCGACGGTACTGGCGATCCACCAGCCAGCGTGGCAGTCGTTCGCGGATGGCGGCGGGCCAGAGCGGTTGCAGGCCATCCGCCGCGCGGTGGCCCAGGTAGCCGAGCACGCCACCGCCGCCGGCCAGACCGTGCTCCACCAGTGTGCCGTACAGCGCTCCGTGGGTTTGCCAGTGCCCGGTCGGGTCCAGTGCGATGGGCTGTCTGTAGGTCTTGCCCGTGGTGCCGTGCAGCCGCCAGGTCTGGGGGCTGGCGTGCAGCGTGACCTGATAGGGCAGGCCGTCGCGCAGGATGAAATCGCCTTTGGCGTGGCGATAGATGCCTCGGTACAGGCCATGGCTGGCGGGCTGCAAGCCACTGAGGTCCAGCGGGAGGGTGTATTGGTAGCCGGCAAATGGGTTCGGCAGGCCGGTCGGGGCGTGCTGGGTCGGGGCGGGTGCGCCTGCACGCCGCGCCAACATCGACCATTGGCGATTGCGCGCGAGCATGCGGCCGCCACCAGGTACCGAAACGGCGCCCGGCAGGACGTCCATGGCCGCGTCGATCAGGGCGCAGAGCAAGGCCTCCAGCTGGTTGAGTGCTTCGCCGAACTCGCCGCCACGCAGCGCACCCACCGCTGCATTGGCGGCCGTCCAGGCGTCGAACAAGGCCACGGCAGTGCCTACGAACGGCAGCACGCCGATGGCCATTTTCAGGTAGTTGAAGACATTGCCATGGGCCAGCGCCGCTTGCTGCAAATACAAGGCGTCGTTGCTGCGCCCGCGTCGGCGCTGGGCTTCGACCAGCCGGCCCATGTGCGCGTCAAGCAGATGGCTGGCGAGCGAAGTCGTTGCCGGCCAGGGGCGACCGATGCCGATCAAGCGGTCGAAGCCGCGCAGGCCTGCCTGTTCGATCCGCGCCTTGTGGCTGGCGGCGTTGCCGACGATGGCCCGATCGGCCAGATAGTCGGCCATCTTGCCGTCGAAAGTCAGGGCGAACAGGCGCAGACGCGCTTCCTCCAGGCTTGCGAACTCGCGCAGGCAGCGCTGGTCGGGGGCGTCGGGCAAGTACAGCAGGGTCTGGCCACCCTTGCGATCATGAATGAAGATGACCCCGGACAACGTGGTGGGGGAATCGTCGGTATCGCTGCCGCCGGCCATCAGCCGAGCCGGCAGCAGTTGCACGTCACGGCCACCTGCCTGATAGGCCAGAGCGCTGCCGGCGTCGGTGGCAAGCAATGCCAGGGCACTGCCGCTGCGGCTGATACTGCCTTGATGGCGCGCGTACTCGCTTTGCATGTGCAGCATCAGCCGCACCGGTTCGAGCAGGCACTCACGTTGATGGGCCAAGGCGTACGGGGCCTGGTCCGTGCGGCCGAGAAACGCTTGGCGGATCTTGTCTTCGCACGCTTGCGCCACATTCAGGTCGGTGATCGTTCGTCGCAGGTAGTTCAGGTCGATACCTGCCGCCACTCGCACGCATTGTTCGTTATCGGCACCGGTCACCTGCACGCGCATGAAGCCCAGGCGCTGCAACATGTCGGCATCGATATTGTGCTGCGCCAGACGGCCGAGCGGCCACGGTGTGCGCTTGGCATCGGGTGTGGGCACGCTGTGCTGGGGTGTGCCGGGCGCCCCGGAGCCGGCCACCGGGTGCCTGCGATGGACTACCCGGTCAGGGATATCGATCACCACCGCGACGTCCTCGGTCAGGTTGAAATCGCTGCGCAGCCGCTGCTGCAGCAAGGCGTCGGCGTACTGGTCCAGGTCCGGCAGATCACGTTCCAATTGACGATTCGACGCGCGTGCGGCGCCGATGTAATCGCTGATCAGCGACTTGAGGCGCAGGCGATCATCGGCCTCCAGGGTTTTCAGCCAAGCGGGCAGGCCGCTTTCCAGGCGGTCACTGAAACCCTCCTGGGTCAGTTGAACATAGGCCCGGTCCCGCGCGGCGTGAGTGGGTACCAGCAGTTGCTCGCAGGTGTGTGTGGTGAGTCGTTGCAAGGCTTCCAGGCGCTGCGCCGAGTGGGTCGCGGCGGGCAGCTTTTCGATGAGCTCGCTGGCCTGCGCCTCGCAGGCGTGCAATTGACCTTGCAGGCCGTAGTCGAAGATATCGCCCGCGACCGGGGACAGCTTCAAGGTGATGGCGTCTGCGCTGCTGTCCAGGCGCAACAGCGAACGCTTGAGCTGGGCCAGCGATTGGAAGGCCTGCAGCCCGCCGCCCAGCCCCGGCCAGTACAGCATTACAAAGCCTGTGCCTTCCAGGGCCTGCGGGTGCATGAATGCCGCCACGCCGTGCAGTTCATGGACATGGGTGGTGGTGCCGCTGCCCGTCACGTTCGACATGGACAGGGTCAGGGCGCAGGCAATACCGCCCTCGGCACCGCGCTTGCTGGCTTGCGGATGCGACACCACGGCGCGCATCAGTTGTACCTGAGCCGTGGTCAACAGACCCAGCGCCTGTTGCACGGCCACTTCGGCGCGCAGACCGTCCAGACGGGCCTGGTAAAGCGCCGAATAGTGAACGTTGGGCAAGTAGCGCAGACGATAGAGGTCCTCCAGCCTTGCTGACTTGAGCAACCCTGCCGCGGCCTGGGCTGCGCGCTGCTGGGTGCCGGTCAGGGTCGTCAGCAATGCTTTCAAGCGCACCCACCCGGGACTGTCTGCGCCTGCGCGAAGCTCATTGCCGAGCAGGTCCAGCATTGCCTGGTGCTGGCGCTTGACCTCGGCCCATCGCTGGCTCTGGGGAATGTCCGGACTCAGACTGCCGAAGGCTGCAAAATCGTCGCTCGGCTGCGCCGGTTCGGGTGCGTCGAACGAGGCCAGGCGGGCGAATGGCGGTTCGCTGGTCGACAGTATCGCGGCTTCGCCGGGGCTTGCGCTCGAGTTCCGTTCACGGGCGGCGAGGAAGGTGCGCGCTTCTTCCACATAGCGCCGGCCGCAGTCGTCTAGCCATTGCTCGCAGGCGCTGGCCAATTGTGCTGGCGGATAGCTCAGCTCGATCGCCGCATCGGTCTGCTCCGTTATCCAAGTCCATATCTGCGAGCGGTGTTTCAGCAGATAAGTGTGCAACGTGGGCCGATCAGCGAATGCGATCAGCGCCGGATCGCCGCAGGGCAGATAGAGCAGCTGCGCCGCAGGCCCGTCGCCGACCTGGGTCAGCAGCAGTGCGCCAGGCGCTTGCAGTCTTGCGCCCTCGGCCCTGTGCAGTGCAAGCGTGTGCACATGGATCGACGCTGTTGCGGCGGTGTTTGCGCCTTCCAGTAAGGTCAGCAGTGGCAGCAGTTGCGCGTGGCTCAGCTGTCCGTGGTAGTAGGCCAGGCGTGCGGCTGCCTGCAGATGGTCGAGGAAGGCCTGCTCGGCTGCAGCGCGGCGCGAGACGGCAGTATGCGCAGCGCGGCCGTTCCAGTAGTCGAGCCAGCGCTGCTGCAGTGCCTGCTCCTGCGCAGGCGCCGCGTTGGGCATCGAGCGGGCATCGCGGGCGCGCGGGGCGCTGCGCAACAGTGCTTGCAAGCGTGCGCGCGCGCGTTCCCAAAGCAGGGAGCCCTCCTGCAACAGGTGGTCGTGGCGCATCGGATAGATGCGGTATGCGAGCGGGCGAGTAGTGAAGGTGTGATTGGCATCGCGCATGTAACCCGGTTCCTGAGGTCGAGGTGATGACCGGTGCGGTCATCGCGCTCGACATTACGAACCTTGCGCGCCAGGCCTGGGCGCTACTTAGATAGTCCACTCAGGGGATAGTCCACTGAGGAGATCGCCCGCTGAGGGCGTTTCCAGCAGCAGGCGATCAACGTACCGCGCTGACGCCGTCCAGGGTCGAGAACGAGGTGTCCTTGGCGGTCAGGAGAAAGTCGCGCATGTACGGAGCGTCGAGCATATCGGTACGCACGGCCGCGTACAGCGTGGCGAACAGGCCTTTGTCGCCCAGGCGCTTGGCCTTCACATAGCCCCGTGAACTGTATTCGTGTAACGCCCAGTGCGGCATGCCACACACGCCTCGGCCGCTGGCTACCAGCTGCATCATCATCACCGTCAGTTCCGAGGTGCGCACTTGCGCCGGCTCGATATCGGCCGGCTCCAGGAAGCGGGTGAAGATGTCCAGTCGATCGCGCTCCACTGGGTAGGTGATGAGTGTTTCACTGGCCAGGTCTTCCGGCACGATGAAGGGCTTGCCCGCCAGCGCGTGCTGGTTGGCCACCGCCAGCATGGCTTCGTAGGTGAACAGCGGCACATAGGTAATGCCGGGCAGTTCCAGCGGGTCCGAGGTGACCACCAGGTCGAGGTCGCCGCGGGCCAGGGCTGGCAGTGGCGCGAAGGCGAAGCCGGAGGCCAGGTCCAGTTCCACTTCCGGCCAGGCATCGCGGAACTGGTCGATGGTCGGCATCAGCCATTGGAAGCAGCTGTGGCATTCGATGGCCATGTGCAGCCGACCCGCCGTGCCACCGGCCAGCCGGGCGATGTCGCGCTCGGCACCCCGTAGCAGTGGCAGCGTGGCATCGGCCAATTGCAGAAGGCGCAGCCCGGCGCTGGTGAAGCGGATCGGCTTGGTCTTGCGCACGAACAGCTGCAGGCCCAGGCGCTCTTCCAGTTCCTTGAATTGATGGGAGAGTGCCGATTGGGTCAGGTGCAAACGCTCGGCGGCTTCCACCAGGCTATCGGCCTCGCGCAGGGCGTGCAGGGTTTTCAGGTGACGGATTTCGAGCACCGGGGTCTCCATGAGCAGAACTTGTGATCAACACGAAAAGATTGAGTTTGTCTCATGTTGCCCAGGTTGTCGACAATGGCGCCATCATTTACAAGGAGCTGCACCCATGGCACTGGCCCACACCCTCGGCTTTCCTCGCATCGGCGCCGACCGCGAACTGAAGAAGGCGCTCGAAGCGTATTGGAAAGGCGACATCGACCAGGCTGGGCTGCGCCTTGCAGGGCGCGAGCTGCGTGCCCGTCACTGGCAGCTGCAGGCGCAGGCCGGTGTCGAGTTGCTGCCGGTGGGCGACTTTGCCTGGTATGACCAGATGCTCGCCCATTCGCTGGCCTTCGGCGCGGTGCCCAGTCGATTCGCCAAGGCCCTGGGCAGCGACGGCCGGCCCACGCTCGATACCCTGTTCGCCATGGCCCGCGGTGCCCACACCTGCTGCAACGGCGAAGCAGGCCAGGCGCAGCACGCACTGGAGCTGACCAAGTGGTTCGATACCAACTATCACTACCTGGTGCCCGAGTTCAGCGCCGACCAGCGCTTCCTGCTCAGCTGGGAGCAATTGTTCGAGGAAGTCGACGAGGCCATCGCCCTGGGGCACAAGGTCAAGCCGGTGCTGATCGGGCCGCTCACCTACCTGTGGCTGGGCAAGACCAAGGGGCAGCCCTTCGACAAGCTCGATCTGCTCGAACGACTGCTGCCGGTGTACGGTGAAATCCTCTCGCGCCTAGCCAGGCAGGGCGTCGAGTGGGTGCAGATCGACGAACCGATCTTGTGTCTGGACCTGCCCCAGGAATGGAAGAACGCGTTCGAGCGCGCTTATCACATCCTTCAGTATTCGCCGCTCAAGAAGCTGCTGGCGACCTACTTTGGCGGCCTCGACGATAACCTTGGCCTGGCGGTGGGCCTGCCGGTGGACGGCCTGCACGTCGACCTGGTGCGTGCACCCGAACAGCTGCCTGCCGTGCTCGACCGTCTGCCGACCTACAAGGTGCTGTCGCTCGGAGTGGTCAACGGTCGCAACGTCTGGCGCTGCGATCTGGCGCAGGCACTGGTGTCGCTGCACCAGGCCCGCGAGCGCTTCGGTGCCAACCTGTGGGTCGCAAGCTCGTGTTCGTTGCTGCACAGCCCGGTCGATGTGCGCCGCGAGGACCGGCTCGATGCCGAACTCAAGGGTTGGCTGGCCTTCGCCGTGCAGAAGTGCGAGGAGATCGCCGTACTTGGCCAGGCGCTGAACACGCCCGATGCTGCGCAGGTACGCCAGGCCCTGGCACAGAGCCAGGCGGTGCAGGCCAGCCGGTTGCAGTCACCGCGCATTCACAAGCCTACCGTGCAAGCGCGTCTGGCTGCGGTCACGGCCGCCGACTGTCGGCGGCCGTCGGCCTTCGCCGCGCGCATCGAAGTACAGCGCGCGCAATTGCGCCTGCCGGCGTTTCCTACCACCACTATCGGTTCCTTCCCGCAAACCGCGTCGATTCGTCTGGCCCGCCAGGCCTACAAGGCCGGCAAGCTCTCGGCCAACGACTACACCGATGCCATGCATTGCGAGATTCGTCATGCGATCCAGGTCCAGGAGCGCCTGGGCCTGGATGTGCTGGTGCACGGCGAGGCCGAGCGCAACGACATGGTGGAATACTTCGCCGAGCAACTGGACGGCTATCTGCTGACGCGGTTCGGTTGGGTGCAGAGCTATGGCTCGCGCTGCGTCAAGCCTGCGGTCATCTACGGCGACATCAGCCGCGACCACGCCATGACCGTGGACTGGATCACTTACGCCCAGCGGCAAACGGCCAAGTGGGTCAAGGGCATGCTAACCGGCCCGGTGACCTTGCTGGCATGGTCGTTCGCCCGCGAAGACCTGCCCCGGGAAGTCCAGGCGCGGCAGTTGGCCTTGGCGGTTCGCGACGAAGTGCAGGACCTGGAGCGCGCGGGGGTACGCATCATCCAGATCGACGAAGCGGCATTTCGCGAGGGCCTGCCGCTGCGCCGAGCGCAGTGGCCTGCCTATCTGGAGTGGGCCGTGCAGGCGTTCCGCCTGTGCTCCAGTGGCGTGGCCGATGCCACGCAGATTCATACGCACATGTGCTACAGCGAATTCAACGACGTGATCCAGGCCATCGCAGCCATGGATGCCGATGTGATTACCATCGAGACGTCGCGCTCGGACATGGAGCTGCTGGAGGCGTTCGAGGCCTTCGACTACCCCAACGACATGGGTCCGGGGGTATACGACATCCATTCACCGCACGTGCCTGACACCGAGCAGATGCTGCGCCTGTTGACCTTGGCCGCGGCGCGGATCCCGGCCGAACGGCTGTGGGTCAACCCTGATTGCGGGTTGAAGACCCGTGCCTGGCCCGAAACCGAAGCGGCGCTGATCAACATGGTGGCGGCGGCGCGCCAGGCCCGTCAGCGGCTGGCCTGAGATCGGACGGAAGACCGTATGGCGGAGTTCATCAAACGGTCACAGAACTGTGGCAGCGCGCTGCATGAAAAGTCATCAGACTTGCGCCTCAATGGGGTTCTGCGTTCTGGTGTAAGTCATGCGTCTATTGGTGTTCCTGGCCGCGCTGCTGTGCGGACAGTGGGTTTTTGCAGCTGCGCGCTGCGATGTCGATGTTCCGCTTCAACACGCTCCGCTGGCTCAGGTCAGCCTGGCCTATCAAAGTATCGGACGTGCGCAGGACCCTGCGCTGTTGCTGGTGATGGGGCTGGGTGGACAGTTGATCGATTGGCCCGACGAGGTGGTCAGCGCCCTCTGTGAGCAGGGCTTTCGAGTGATTCGCTTCGATAATCGCGATGTCGGCCTGTCTACCTGGTCACAGGCGCCGCCGTCGGCCAACCTCACATTCGAGGTGCTGCGCTACAAGCTGGGCTTGGCGGTGTCGGCCCCGTACAGCCTGACCGACATGGCCGACGACGCACTGGGGCTGATGGACGCCCTGCAGGTGCAGCGTTTTCACGTGCTGGGCGCCAGCATGGGTGGAATGATCGCTCAGCGTCTGGCCGATCGTGCGCCGCAGCGGGTGCAGAGCCTGACCTTGATCATGTCCAGCTCGGGTGCGCCGGGCCTGCCCGAGCCGCGCCCGGCGTTGCTGCAATTGCTGGCCAAGCGCAGCGCGCCGAACCGTGAACTGGCACTGGAGCAGCAGGCCGATTTGCTGGCGGCGCTGGGCAGCCCGCAGGTCGCCGACGACCGCGCCGAATTGCTGCATCAGGCACAGCTGTCATACGATCGGGCGTTCAATCCGCAAGGGGTGCAGCGGCAGATCCTGGCGATTCTTGCCGAGCCCAGCCGCGTGGCGCTGCTCAATCGTCTGCGGGTGCCGACACTGGTGGTGCACGGCACGGCCGATCCGTTGTTGCCGGTGATGCACGGGGTGCATCTGGCGGCGCATATCCAAGGCAGTCAGTTACGGCTCATACCGGGGTTGGCGCATCGTTTCCAGGAAGCCTTCAAGGCGCCGCTGCTGGGTGCGGTGCTGCCTTACCTGGCGCAGCAGCGCCAGCGCGAGGGGGTGTTGGCGGGGTTGTAGCTGACTGGGTGTCGGGGAGGGCCTCTTCGCGGGCAGAGCCCGCTCCCACAGGGGCTCCGTTTAGCCCAAACGCTTGTGGGACAGTGCAGCGCCCGCGAAGAGGCCCGCAAGCCCATCACCTATCTCAGTTCAGCCCGTATTTCTTGACCTTGTCGAACAGAGTGGTCTTGGCCATGCCCAGCTCGAGGCTGGCCTGGCTGAGATTGCCCGCCGTACGCTGCAGGGCCTCGGTCAGCAGGTTGCGCTCGAACGCTTCCACCGCTTCGGAAAAGCCCAGGCTGACCACGGTGGCTGCACCGTTCTTCTTGAAGGCCGGCAAACCCAGTGCGTAGCGCTCGGCCACGTTGCGTAGCTCGCGGACGTTGCCGGGCCAGTCATGGCTCATCAGGCGCGACAAGGTTGGTGCATCGGGCTCGGGCGGCTCGCGGTCGAAGCGCAGCGCGGCCATCTGCAGGAAATGCTCGAACAGCTCGAGAATGTCTTCACGGCGCTCGCGCAGCGGCGGCAGTTCCAGCGTCACCACGTTGAGGCGGTAATACAGGTCGCTGCGGAACTGGTTCTGTCGGCTCAACGCGTCCAGGTCGGCCTTGGTGGCGGCGATCAGGCGACAGTCGACGGCAATGCTCTGGTTCGACCCCAGGCGTTCCAGTGTGCGCTCCTGCAGTACCCGCAGCAGCTTGATCTGCAGCGGTATCGGCATGCTTTCCACTTCGTCGAGAAACAGCGTGCCCTGGTCGGCATGCTCGATCTTGCCGATGCGGCGCTTGCCGGCGCCGGTGAAGGCATTGGCCTCATGGCCGAAGATCTCGCTTTCGAACAGCTGTTCCGGCAGGCCGCCGCAATTGAGCGCCACGAATGGCTGCGGCTGGCGCCGGCTGAAATCGTGCAGGCAGCGGGCGACCAGTTCCTTGCCGGTCCCGGTTTCACCCTCGATCAACACGTTGGCCGAGGTGTCGGCGACGTTGGCGATCAGCTCGCGCAGATTGTGCATGGCGGGCGAGCGGCCAATGATGCGGCCTTCCAGCGAACTGCGTTCGGCCAATTGCCGGCGCAGCGAACTGACCTCGCGCGCCAGCCCGCGTCGCTCCAGCGCGCGGCGCACCACGTCCACCAGGCGCTCGGGCGAGAAGGGCTTCTCCATGAAGTCATAGGCGCCGCTGCGCATGGCCCCCACGGCCATGGAAATGTCGCCGTGGCCGGTGATCAGCACCACGGGCAGGCTGGGGTCACGCGCCTTCAGCTGGCTCAGCAGTTCCAGGCCGTCCATGCCGGGCAGGCGGATATCGCTGACCACGATGCCGGCAAAGTCGTCGCCGATGCAGGCCAGCGCGGCCTCGGCGCTGGCCACGCCCTGGCTGGGAATGTCTTCCAGCGCCAGGGCCTGCTGGCAGCCGAGCAGTACGTGGGGGTCGTCTTCGACGATCAGGACGGTCAAGGCGTTCATGGCGACTCGCTGGGCGACGCTGCCGCAAGCGGCAGGCTGAGAATGAAAGTGGTGCCACCGTCGGCGGGGTGCTCGACGGCCAGGTTGCCACCGGCGGCCGCCGCCAGGCTGGCCGACAGGGTCAGCCCCAGCCCCAGCCCGTGCTCGCCGGGCTTGGTGGTGAAAAAGGGCTCGAACAGATGCTTGCGTGTCTCGACGTCGATGCCGTGGCCGTTGTCGCGCACCTGCACGGCGTAGCGCTCACCCTCCATGCGGCCGTCCAGCCAGAGCGTGGGCTGCGGCTGGCCGGCAGTGGCATCCAGGGCGTTGCCGATCAGGTTGACCAGAATCTGTTCCAGGCGGGTCTGGTCGATCGCCAGCTGCATTTCGCTGCAGTTGCGCTGCACGTTCAGGCCACTGGCCTCGATGCGACTGGCGAGCACCTGCAGCGCACCGTCCAGCGCCTTGCCCAGGCTGGCCTGGCCCTTGTCGTCGCCGCGGCGGGCGAAAGAGCGCAGGCTGGCGGTGATGCGCCCCATGCGGTCGATCAGTTCATTCATGGTGCTCAGGTTGGTGCTGGCCGTGTCCAGCGCACCGCGTTCCAGAAAGCGCACGGTATTGCCCGACAGGGTGCGCAAGGCTGCCAGCGGTTGATTGAGCTCGTGGGCGATACTGGTGGACATCTGGCCGATGGCGGCCAGCTTGCCTGCCTGCACCAGCTCGTCCTGGGCCTTGCGCAGGGTTTCCTCGGCCTGGCGGCGTTCGCGAATCTGGCCCTTGAGGCGTTCGTTGCTGGCGCGCAGGTCCTGGGTACGCTCGGCGATGCGCCGCTCCAGATGGCTGTTGGCCTGTTCCAGCGCTTCACGGGCGGCAAGGCGGGTGGCCAGCACCTTGCGTCGCTCGTTCCAGGCAATCAGCAAGAAAGCTAGCAGGGCAAAGGCCACGGCCACGAGCACGCCCTGCACGATGGCTTCGTGCCGCAGGTCCTGCATGGAGGTCAGCAGGGTGAACCGCCAGGGCGTGTCGGCCAGGCGCCGCGACTGCGACAGGTAGGTGACGTCGATGTCCTTGCCCGGCTTGTCGGTGTGGGTCGTGAAGGTGAGCAACTCCACCCCATCGGCCAGACGCTGGCGAGCGAGCGGTTCGAGCTCGTTGAGCGGCCACCAGTAGTACTGCAGGCTGCGCGCCAGGCGTTCCTTGATTTCCGGAGTCAACGGACGCACCGACTTCAGGCGCCGCGCCGGATCGCTGGAAAGAATGATGATGCCGTTCTCGTCGCTGACGAAGGCCTCCAGGCGAGCCTTCTGCCAGCGCTCTTCCAGTGCTTCCAGGCGCACCTTGATCACGGCCACGCCGATCAGCTTGCCGTGCTCCTCCAGGCCGTGGGCGAGGAAGTAGCCGGGCTCGCCGGTGGTGCTGCCGATGCCGTAGAAACGCCCGGGCTGGCCGCGAATGGCGGCCTGGAAATAACCGCGGAATGACAGGTCCTCACCGAGAAAACTGTCGGCATCGCGCCAGTTGCTGGTGGCCTGTACGCGGCCCGTGGTGTCGAGCACGTAGATGGCGCGGCTGCGGCTGCGCCGATTGAGGCCTTCCAGGTAATCGTTGACCGCCTGGCGGTGCTCGCCGTCGGGCTCGTTGAGCAGGGTCGAGACACTGTCCTCGAGTTCCAGCAGGCTGGGCAGGTAGGTGTACTTGGTGATTTCGCTTTCGACGGCGCGCGCGTGCAGTTCAAGCTGCCGTTCGCCGTTTTCGCTCAGGGCGCGAATGCTGTTGTGCTCGCTGACCAGAAAACCCACGTAGCCCAGGCCCAGCGTCAACAGCAGGATCAGCGGCGGCAGGAACAATTGGCGAATCAGGCGGGGCTTCACAATCAGGTCAGGCTTTGTGGCGGGCAGGCATTTCATCACAGTCGCCTTCATGCAGCCAGCGTCCTGCGCCCGGCAGAGCGGGCGCAGGACGGCCGGTCATCAGTGCTGCAAGATCTTGGCGAGGAACTGCTGGGCGCGATCGGACCGCGCGCTGACATCGCCGAAGAATTCTTCCTTGGGGCAGTCTTCGACGATCTGTCCCTGGTCCATGAAGATCACCCGGTTGGCCACCTTGCGGGCAAAGCCCATTTCATGGGTCACGCACATCATGGTCATGCCTTCGTGGGCCAGTTGCACCATCACGTCGAGCACTTCGTTGACCATTTCCGGGTCGAGCGCCGAAGTCGGTTCGTCGAACAGCATGACCACCGGGTCCATGGCCAGGGCGCGGGCAATCGCCACGCGCTGCTGCTGGCCGCCGGACAGCTGGCCGGGGTGCTTGTGGGCGTGGGCGGAGAGGCCGACCCGTTCGAGCAGCTGCAGGCCCTTTTTGGTGGCTTCTTCCTTGCTGCGGCCCAGCACCTTGATTTGCGCGATGGTCAGGTTTTCGGTGATGGTCAGATGCGGAAACAGCTCGAAGTGCTGGAACACCATGCCCACGCGCGAACGCAGCTTGGGCAGGTTGGTCTTGGGATCGGCGATGGACGTGCCGTCGACCACGATGTCGCCTTTCTGGAAAGGCTCCAGCGCATTCACGCACTTGATCAGGGTCGACTTGCCCGAGCCCGAAGGCCCGCACACCACGACCACTTCACCTTTCTTGACGTCGGTGCTGCAATCGGTGAGCACCTGGAAGTCGCCATACCACTTGTTGATATTCTTGATGGAGATCATACGGCTAACCTTTTTTGCAGACGCTTGACCAGAAGGGAGGCGCTGAAGCTGATGAGGAAATACACCACGCCGGCGAAGATCAGGAATTCGTTGGCCCGGCCAATGATGTCGCCGCTGGCGCGCGCCGAGTTGAGAAAGTCCACCAGGCCCACGGTGTAGACCAGCGAAGTGTCCTGGAACAGGATGATGCTCTGCTGCAGCAGCAGCGGGGTCATCTTGCGGAACGCCTGGGGCAGGATGATCAGGCGCATGGTCTGACCGTAGTTCATGCCCAGCGCTTGCGCGGCACCCATCTGGCCCTTGGAGATGGACTGCACGCCGGCCCGCACGATTTCACAGAAGTACGCGGCCTCGAACATCATGAACGCCACGAGGCACGAGGTGAAGGCACCGACCGGGGTGTCTTCGCCGGTGATCCAGCGCAGCACGAAAGGCACCGCCAGGTAGAACCAGGTGATGACCAGCAGCAACGGAATGGAGCGGAAGTAGTTGACGTAGGCACCGGCGAAGCGCGACAGCAGCTTGTTCGAAGACAGGCGCATCAAGGCCAGCACCGTGCCCAGGGCAATGCCGCCGATGACGCCCAGCACCATCAGCTGCAAGGTCATGACCATGCCGTTCCACATGCCCGGCAGCGCCGGAATGATTCCACTGAAGTCCATCATTTACCTCCCAGGGAGATCAACCCAGGCACGGCGAGTCTGCGCTCGAACACGCGCATCAACAGCATCAGGCTCATGTTCAGGGTGAAGTAGATCAGCGTGGCCAGGGTGAAGGCCTCGAACAGGTTGGCCGAGAACTCCGCGGTCTGCTTGGTTTGCGCCAGCAATTCCATCAGGCCGATCAACGATGCCACCGACGAGTTCTTGAACACGTTGAGGAATTCGGAGGTAAGCGGTGGAATGATGATGCGGTAGGCCTGCGGCAGCAGCACGTTCCAGTAGATCTGCGGCAGGCGGAAGCCCATTGCCCTGGCGGCCGATTCCTGACCGTGGGGCAGCGCCTGAATACCGGTACGCACCTGCTCGCAGACACGCGCCGCGGTGAACAGGCCCAGGCACACCACTACACTGAGGAATGCCGAGGTGGTCGGGTTGAGGTCCTGCTTGTACCACTCCTGCATGCCTTCGGGCAGCAGGTCGGGGACCAGGAAATACCAGATGAACAGCTGCACCAGCAACGGCACGTTGCGGAACAGTTCGACGTAGCAGGTCGCGATGCCCGAAACCCAGCGGCTCGGTACGGTGCGCATGACACCCAGCACGGAGCCCAGCAGCAGGGCGATGATCCAGGCGACCACGGCAATGGCGATGGTCCAGCCCAGGCCGGAGATGTACCAATCCAGGTAGATCTCGCTGCCGACGCCAGTGGACTTGAAGAAGACGCTCCAGTCCCAGTTGTAATTCATGGGGAATACCCCTCGGAAATTGATTCACGGGCACAGGCCTTCACTCGAGCGCCGGGCGGCGCTCGAGTGAAGGCAGGGTGGTGCTTACGACTTCTTGTCGGGAGCCGGCTTGTCGTTGGGGTTGGCGATCAGCGCCTTGAGCTCGTCGCTCATGGGGAAGCCCAGGTTCAGGCCCTTTGGCGGGATCGGCTGGCTGAACCACTTGTCGTAGATGCCGTTGATGTCGCCGGAAGCGAAGGTGGCCTTGATCGCGTCGTCGACCGCTTTCTTGAACGGCTCGTCACCCTTGCGCACCATGCAGCCGTAGATCTCATAGGACTGCGGCGTGCCGGTGACTTCCCAGTCGGTGGGCTTCTTGGCCTTGGCCATTTCGCCGGCGAGCAGGGCGTCGTCCATCATGAAGGCGACGGCGCGGCCCGATTCGAGCATCTGGAAGGACTCGCCATGGTCTTTTGCCGAGACGATGTTCATGCCCATCTGCTTGTCGGCGTTCATGGACTTGAGAATGCGCTCGGAGGTGGTGCCGGCGGTGGTGACGACGTTCTTGCCTTTCAGGTCGTCGAAATCCTTGTAGGAGGAATCTTTCTTGCTCAGCAGACGGGTGCCGATCTCGAAAATGCCTACGGAGAAATCGACCTGCTGGGCGCGTTCGGCGTTGTTGGTGGTGGAACCGCATTCCAGGTCAATGGTGCCGTTCTGGACCAGCGGGATACGGGTCTGCGACGTCACCAGGTTGTACTTGACCTTCAGGTCGGGCATGTCGAGGTCCTTTTTCAGGGCCTCGACTACCTTGAGCTGGATGTCGTGCGAGTAGCCGACCGGCTTGCCGGACGCATCGGCGATGTACGAGAAGGGGATGGATGCGTCGCGGTGACCGAGGGTGATGGTGCCCGAATCCTTGATTTTCTTCAGAGTGCCGGTGAGTTCGGCAGCCAATGCTGGAGTACTGATCAGCGCGGCGGCAATGGCGGCGCTCAGGAGTTTTGGAACGATACGCATCAATGAATCCTCGACTTTGTTTTTTTTATCGAGCCCGCAGGCCCTCGGGGTACGGCGAAATCCGGCGGCTGGGTAGTTACCGGCTTCGTTGAAGAGTGTAGAGCATGAGTCGTGCCAAAGGCGGGGATGTGGCTCGCAGCCAAGCCGGCTGGGGAGGTTGGGCAGGTAACAGGGGGTGAGGAGCGAAAGCTTCGTTCGGAAATCCGAATATCGGCAGGTGCAAAAGACGGGTTTCCGAGTGGCTGAAACATTCGCGGGCAGATGGCTCGCCGCCCGCCCCGCTCCCACAAGGACCGCGGGCGTCGCTGTCCCTGTGGGAGCGGGCTCTGCCCGCGAAGAGGCCTCTGGATCAAACCGGGACCCGTCAAAACCGAGGCTTCACCGCTTTCCAGTCTGGCTTGTACTTGGCCATCTGCCGCACATCGTCGCGAGAACGAATCCCGCAGCGCAGAAACTGCTCATGCAGCATGCCCAGCTGGTCGCGATCCAGTTCCAGCCCCAGCCCTGGTGTCTTGTTGATCTTCACGCACCCGTCGCCGATGGGCAGCTTGCCGCCCTTGATCACTTCTTCATCCGGCTCCTGCCACGGATAGTGCGTGTCACAGGCGTAATCCAGGTTCGGCACCGACGCCGCCACATGGGCCATTGCCATCAAGCTGATGCCCAGGTGAGAGTTCGAGTGCATGGACACGCCCAGGCCCCAGGTGTGACACATGCTCGCCAGCACTTGGGTATCGCGCAGGCCCCCCCAGTAGTGATGGTCGGCGAGCACGATCTGCACACTGTTGCGCTCGACGCTCCGGCGAAACTCGGCGAAGTCGGTCACCACCATGTTGGTCGCCAGGGGCAGCCCGGTGCGCTTGTGCAACTCGGCCATGCCGTCCAGTCCGGGGCAGGGGTCCTCATAGTATTGCAGGCTGTCGCCAAGCAGCTCCGCCATGCGGATCGAGGTCTCCAGTGACCAGTTGCCGTTGGGGTCGATGCGCAGCGGGTGGTCGGGGAAGGCTTTCTTCAGGGCCAGAATGCACGCCACTTCACGCTCGGGTTCAAGGGTGCCGGCCTTGAGCTTGATGCTCTTGAAACCATACTGCTCGATAATGCGCCTGGCCTGGGCGACGATCTGCTCCTCGTTCAAGGCCTCGCCCCAATTGTCTGCAGGGTAGGGCGAGTCGACGTGCTCGGCGTACTTGAAAAACAGGTAGGCACTGAATGGCACTTCGTCACGCACCGCGCCACCGAGCAGATCCACCAGCGGGCGGTTCAGCGAACGCGCCTGCAGGTCGAGCAACGCCACCTCGAATGCCGAATAGGCATTGGTGACCGCCTTGCTGGCATGGGAGCCCGGTGCCAACTCGGCGCCGCTCACGCTGGCCGGCTTGTGCCTGGCGACAGTGCTGGCGACGATCTGGCGCAGACCGTTGAGGTTGAACGGGTCCAGGCCTGGCAGTTGGTCCTTGATGGCCATCTGAATGGCCAGCGCCGGTGCGTCGCCGTAGCTTTCGCCCAGCCCCACATAGCCGTTGTCGCTCTCCACCTCGATGATCGAGCGCAAGGCATAGGGTTCGTGGATGCCGCTGGCATTGAGCAGCGGCGGGTCGCGGAAAGCGATCGGGGTAACGGTTACGCGTTTGATCTTCACAGGCATTCTCCTCGGGATGCAGGCCCCGCCTGGCGGGGCGTTCCTTGTCAGTGCGCAGCGGCAGGTTGCAGCGGCTTGTCATCGGGCTTCTGCCCGCGGGGTCGGGTGCGGGCGAAAAACACCACGATCGCGGCCAGCACGGAGGTGGCGGCCAGGCCATACAGGCCGCCCTGGATCGACCCGGTCTTCTCTTCCAGAAAACCGAACACGGTCGGGGCGACGAAGCCGCCCAGGTTGCCCACCGAGTTGATCAGGGCCAGCACGGCGGCAGCGATGCGTGCGTCCAGATAGGCTTGCGGGATCGGCCAGAACAACGCCGAGGCGGCCTTGAAACCTACCGCCGCAAAACAGATGGCAACGAAGGCGAACACCGGGCCGCCGTAGGTCGACATGAACATGCCTGCGGCCGCGATCAGCAAGGTCGTTGCCACCCACGCCTGCTGATGCTTGAAACGTGCCGCCAGGGCGGCGAAGCCGTACATGGCGGCAATCGAAATGATCCAGGGAATGGAGTTGAACAGGCCCACTTCGAAGTCGGACACATTGCCCATCTTCTTGATCATGCTGGGCAGCCAGAACGTGGCGCCGTAGATGGTCAGGGCCACCGAAAAGAAGATGAAGCAGAACACCAGGATCTGTGTGTCGGCGAGCAACTTGAAGATCGACGGCTTGACCACGTGCTCGGCTTCACGGGCACGTTGCTCGTCGGCGATGACGCGGCTCAGGGTCGTCTGCTCGGTAGCGGTGAGCCACTTGGCTTCGTGGATGTGCGACTGCAACCAGTAGTAGACGAACCCGCACAGCGCCACCGAAGCGCCGCCCTCGATCAGAAACATCCACTGCCAGCCATGCAGGCCCAGCCCGGTCACGCTCAACAGGGCGCCGGTGATGGGTCCGGAGATGATCGAGGCGATGGCCGAACCACTGAGGAAGATCGCCATGGCCTTGCCGCGCTCGCTGGCCGGCAGCCATTGGGTGAAGTAGTAGAGCACGCCGGGATAGAAGCCCGCTTCGGTGACGCCGAGCAAAAAGCGCATGACGTAGAAGCTGGTTTCGCCCTGGACGAAGGCCATGCCCATGGCCACCAGGCCCCAGGTGAACATGATCCGCGTAAGCCAGGCGCAGGCACCGAAGCGTTGCAGGAGCATGTTGGAGGGCACTTCGAACAGTGCGTAGCCAACGAAGAACAGACCTGCACCCAGGCCATAGGCGGCGGCACCGATACCCAGATCGGTTTCCATGTGGGTGCGGACGAAACCGATGTTCACCCGGTCAATGTAATTGACGATGAACATTACGACGAACAGTGGCAGCACATGCCGCTTGACCTTGGCCACCGCGCTGGCGAGCACGCTGGGGTCGATGGCACCGGATTGAACGTTCAAGGGCGACTCCGATGGTTATTTTTTTTGGAGGGCTCGATCATGAACTTGGGGTATTGTTTCAGTCCAATTCAAGTTGGCACTTGATTGATACCGAGGTTGAATCAATGTTCGAACTCAGCCAGCTCCGTTGCTTCACCACCGTGGCCACGGAACTCAATTTCCGCCGCGCAGCCGAACGCCTCAACATGACCCAGCCGCCCTTGAGTCGGCAGATTCAACTGCTGGAGCATCACCTGGGCGTGGAACTGTTCACCCGCAGCACGCGCAGCGTGGCACTCACCGCGGCCGGCCGGGCTTTTTTCGTCGAGGCGCAAAACCTGCTGGAGCGAGCGCAGCAAGCGGCGGTGTCGGCCAGGCGTTTTGCCGAAGGCGATATCGGCTCGGTGAATATCGCCTTCGTCGGCAGCGCAGTGTACGAATTCCTGCCCAAGATCATCGCCGAGGCGCGGCTCAAGCAGCCGCAAGTGAAGATCGACCTGTCGGAAATGAACACCTACCAGCAACACGAAGCCTTGCGTGCCCGGCGTATCGATCTGGGCATCGCGCGCGCACCGTTGCTCGACAGCGGCTACCTGACCGAATGCCTGGTGCGTGAGCCGTTCGTCCTGGCAACCCCAGCGGGGCATCCGCTGGCCGACGCCGGCGTGGTGCGCGTGCAGGATCTGGATGGCCAGCCGTTCCTGATGTACTCGCACTCGGCCTATCCGCCGTTCAACGAGCTGCTCACCGGAATGCTGCGTTCGGCTCAGGTGACCCCGCAATACGTGCAGTGGCTGGGTTCATCGCTGACCATTCTGGCGCTGGTCAATGCCGGCATGGGCGTTGCGCTGGTGCCACGTTGCGCCACCAGCGTGGTGTTCAAGAACGTGGTGTTTCGCGATATCGATCTGGGCGAGGGCGTGCAGAGCGAGCTGCACCTGATCTGGCGCGAGAACAACGACAATCCGGCGTTCGCCATGCTGCTCGAGGCCATCAGGAGTGCGGCGAGTAATGGGTGGGGCGGCGATATTCACTGATCATAAATTGATCAAGGTCGGCAAAGCCTTGCGGTACGTGGCCTGCGGCCTGTTCTCCCAAGCTTATCCACAGGCAGGTGCACGACGAATGTGCATAAACCCTTGAAACAGCTCGTTTTTTGAGCAAGCCGTGAAGACGCTTGCGGGCCGTGGCCTGCAGGGCATTGCACCCAGGTTATGCACAGGCTCATGCATGTTTTCAGGGGATAAGCTTCGGCCTGCCGACAGAGCGTCCCAAGTGCCGGCGCACTCGGGACTTTGCACATCTGTCAGCGGTTGCGGGCGTCCTTTGCATCCATTTCGGCGTTGCGTTCGTGCACTTTCTTGAGCTGCTCATCGGTCAATGGCAGCTTCTGGGCACTTTGCTTGAGCACCATCAGGCCACCAACGATCGAGCCGATGGCCACCAACAATATCAACCAGGCATACCAGGGCATGGGACACTCCTTGCGCGGTGCGCCGAGAATGCGCGGCGCTTGTGAAGGTTGGAGCGACAGTGGGTCGCAGTGGTTCCATCATAGCCCTTGGCGATCGCGCCGGGGCGTTGCTTCGAGCCGGTGGTGGTGGTGGCTGTGCAGGGCGCCCGCGGCCGGGCAAAATCCGCTACAATGCGCGCCGATTTCGACCTGCCTCAGAGAACCCGCCATGTCCGTCTGCCAGACTCCCATCATCGTCGCCCTGGATTACCCGACCCGCGAAGCGGCCCTGAAGCTGGCCGATCAACTGGATCCCAAGCTGTGCCGTGTCAAGGTGGGCAAGGAGCTGTTCACCAGCAGCGCGTCGGGCATCGTCGAAACCTTGAACGCCAAGGGCTTCGAGGTGTTCCTGGACTTGAAATTCCACGATATCCCGAACACCACCGCCATGGCCGTCAAGGCTGCTGCCGAAATGGGCGTGTGGATGGTCAACGTCCACTGTTCCGGCGGCCTGCGCATGATGACGGCTTGCCGCGAGGTGCTGGAACAGCGCTCTGGCGCCAAGCCATTGCTGATCGGCGTCACCGTGTTGACCAGCATGGAGCGCGAAGACCTTGCCGCCATCGGCCTGGACATCGAGCCGCAGGAGCAGGTATTGCGCCTGGCGGCGCTGGCGCAAAAAGCCGGCATGGATGGTCTGGTCTGTTCGGCACTGGAAGCCCAGGCCTTGAAGGCAGCCCACCCGACCCTGCAGTTGGTAACCCCAGGCATTCGCCCGGCCGGCAGCGCCCAGGATGACCAGCGGCGCATCCTCACACCCCGCCAGGCGCTGGATGCGGGTTCCGATTACCTGGTGATCGGGCGTCCGATCAGCCAGGCTGTCGATCCAGCCCAGGCGTTGGCCGATGTGGTTGCGCAGATCAACGGCTGAGCTTGCCCGCGTTGAGAATCAGCAACGTCAGTACGCCGGCGATGATTCCCCAGAACGCCGAGCCTACCGAAAACAGCGTCAAGCCCGAGGCGGTGACCATGAATGTCACCAAAGCGGCCTCGCGCTCCTTCGGCTCGCTCATGGCCTGAGTCAGGCCATTGATGATGGAGCCGAACAACGCCAGTGCGGCGATCGACAGCACCAGCTCTTTGGGCAAGGCGGCGAACAGCGCTGCCAGGGTGGCGCCGAACGTGCCGGCAATGGCATAGAACACGCCGCACCAGACCGCCGCGGTATAGCGTTTGGCAGGGTCTTCGTGGGCATGCGGGCCCGTGCAGATGGCCGCGCTGATGGCCGCAAGGTTGACCCCATGGGAGCCGAACGGCGCCATCAGCAACGAGGCGATACCCGTCACCGAGATCAATGGCGAGGCCGCTACCTGATAGCCATCGGCGCGCAGTACGGCAATACCCGGCATGTTCTGCGAGGTCATGGCCACCACGAACAGGGGAATGCCGATGCTGATGGTCGCAGCCAGGGAAAAGGACGGCGTGGTCCACTGCGGCACGGCGACCTGCAGGCTGAAATGGCTGAAATCGAGCAGGCCGAGCGCGCCGGAAACCAGCGTGCCGATGACCAGCGCCGCCAGCACCGCATAGCGCGGCGACAGCCGTTTCACCATCAGGTAGGTGAAGAACATGCACAGCACCAGGGCTGTGCGATGCTGCGCTGCGACGAATATCTCGCTGCCGATCTTGAACAGGATACCGGCCAGCAGCGCTGCCGCCAGCGAAGCAGGCAGGCGCTTGAGCAGGCGTTCGAAACTGCCGGTCAGGCCGCAGATCGTGACCAGCACCGCGCAGGTGATGAACGCGCCGATGGCTTCGGGGTAACTCACGCCGCCCAGGCTGGTGATCAGCAGGGCCGCGCCCGGTGTCGACCAGGCGACCGTGATGGGGGTGCGGTAGCGCAGCGAGAGACCGATGCTGCACACCGCCATGCCGATCGACAGTGCCCAGATCCACGAGGATATCTGCGCGGTGGTCAGGCCGGCGGCCTGGCCGGCCTGGAACATCAGGACCAGCGAGCTGGTGTAGCCGGTCATCATGGCGATGAAACCGGCCACCACGGCAGATGGCGCCGTATCGGCCAGCGGACGCAGCGGGGCGACGGTGGTGGGGTTGGGCATGGCGGTCCGATCCTTGTCCTGAGCAGCGTCGGTCAAGGGTAAGCCAAGGTGTACAGGCGCATGCGGTACAGCGGCGCGATCAATCGGCGATACAGCTGGGCGACAGCACTCAGGCTGCCGCGAAGCGGGTGTTCAGGTAATCGATGATCACTTTGGAATCGTACATCCAGGTGACCTTGCCGGCCTCCTCGATACGCAGGCAGGGCACCTTGATCTTGCCACCCTCGGCCAGCAGGGTATTGCGCGCCACCGGGTCGTTCTTCGCGTCGCGCAGGGGTACCGGCACATTGAGCTTGTGCAGGGTGCGGCGGGTCTTCACGCAGAACGGGCAGGCGTGGAACTGATAGAGCGTCAGCCCGCTGGCGGCGCGGTCGACCTCGGCCTGCGCTTCGGGGCTGCGCTTGCGACGCGGTGGGCGGGTGAGCAGGTCGCCCGCCACGATCACCTGGCCCAGTCCGATACGCAACGCTTTCATCAACATGTGGCAGCCCTCGAGGTTGGGGTACGGCTTACTTGATCAGGCTGAGAAATTCGCTGCGGGTCGCCGCGTTGTCGCGGAACTCGCCCAGCATCACCGACGTGATCATCGAAGAGTTCTGTTTCTCGACGCCACGCATCATCATGCACATGTGCTTGGCTTCGATGACCACGGCGACACCCAGTGCGCCGGTGACCTGCTGCACCGCATCGGCGATCTGCCGGCCCAGGTTTTCCTGGATCTGCAGGCGGCGAGCGTACATGTCGACGATACGCGCCACCTTGGACAGCCCTAGCACCTTGCCGCTGGGAATGTAGGCAACGTGAGCACGCCCAATGAACGGCAGCAGATGATGCTCGCACAACGAATAGAGTTCGATATCCCTGACCAGGACCATTTCGCTCGCGTCGGAGCTGAACAGCGCACCGTTGGTGACTTCATCGAGAGTCTGCTCATAGCCGCGGCACAAGTACTTCATGGCTTTGGCGGCGCGTTTGGGCGTGTCGAGCAGGCCTTCGCGGTTAACGTCCTCGCCGAGTTGGCCAAGGATCTCGGTGTAGTTCTGTTCCAGGGACATGATCAAACCTGTGGGGAATATTTCGCAGACGCGAAGGGTACGGCTCCGCTCGCACGGGTGCAAGCGAAGCGTTATTCGTCGCGGCCTTCGAGCATGGTGCGCTTGAGCATCACGTACACCGCGCCGGCGCCGCCATGGCGTGGCTGGCAGGAGGTGAAACCCAGCACCTGCGTGTGCTGACGCAGCCAGGTGTTGACGTGGCTCTTGATCATCGGCCGCTTGCCGTCCAGGCGCACTGCCTTGCCATGGGTCACGCGCACGCAGCGGATTTCGAAACGGGTGGCTTCGGCGAGGAATGCCCAGAGCGTTTCGCGGGCTTTCTCCACCGTCATGCCGTGCAGGTCGAGGCTGCCTTCGAAGGGAATCTGGCCGACCTTGAGCTTGCGCATCTGGCTTTCCTGGACGCCGTCGCGCGCCCAGTGCAGGTCGTCCTCGGGGCCGACGTCGATGACGAACTGATCGGACAGCCCGTCGACCGTCGTGCCCTGGGTACCCACCGTGGCTGCCTGGCGCAGTGCCTGCAGCTTGAGCTTGTCGGCTTTCGGCCTGCCGGTGTCGGCG
>Ga0265798_10003005_pt1 | contig 24355 bp, 22 predicted proteins | sample P3T30metagenome_FD_192430 | JGI IMG/M metagenome (GOLD analysis project Ga0265798, IMG submission 192430) | Plant litter microbial communities from East Loma Ridge, Irvine, California - P3 T30 | ecosystem: Environmental > Terrestrial > Plant litter > Unclassified | place: USA: California...
CTCTCACATCCAAGAAAAACCTTCTGCTACAAAGATGCTCGTGAGAATCGCGTCAACGTCCAGCACCATAGCCAAAAAAAATTCTACGCTTTGGAGAAACTCCCAAACCGAGATTCTAAAGGAAGGGCATTAGTATGTGGGTTCGAAGAGTAGGATTTTGTTGACCAAACGTTCCGAACTCGGGTCACCGGCGATATCTGAGATTGAAAAGCCGGTATACTAACCAACTATATTATCTGCGAAGTTGAAACTTTTTGATGGCAGGTTTGGGAAGCATGAGGGATTAAATGGGTAGAACTGGGTAGCGGAGAGTAAAAGAGTGAGAGAGAGAGGGAGAGGGAGAGTGGTAGGGGATAGTACGTTTCAAACGCTCACAAGTGAATACTGATCTCGCGAGAGATTTGTTCCCAGATACCGAGTCCGCACATGCGCATTTCTCCCACTCCGCGCACACTATTCCACCGACTGCTATGCTCAGTTACAAACCGGCACCTCAGGCCAAAGGATCCTCCCAAAGTTGTTACTCAGCCCGCAACCCTCATCACAATTCTGATTGTACGGGTCGCCATTCGGGTTCTCAGCAAGATCGATGCCCTCGTACTCGATGCCCAGGAAACTCAGGACCGCGCCACCAGGAGCCTCCGGACGATGAACGATAGTAACTCTTTGGTTGCACAGAATGGTGGACCAGGGACTGGCCATGGTGTCTGTTGTTCCGCCGCTGGGATTGGTAAGCTGCTGGACATGTCGAAGGGATCGGATTCATGACGTACCCGGGGATTTCGGCGGACTGGGCGCCACAGGGCTCACGGCCTGGTCTCCACATTTGCATGCCGCATGCTGGGCCTGTTCCAGTGGGTAATCCGATGTCGCATGCCCGAGCGAGGCAGACGTTACCGGCAGTCGTGAGGGGGATGGAGGCGAGCAAGGCTACGAGAGTCGTAGTTGATGGTGTTGAGAAGCGCATGTTGATGCTGCTTGGGTAACGAAGAAGTAGGAGTTGATAATGTATTGTGCGTTGGAACTGGTGAGCAGCAACGGGTTTCTGCTCTTATACACTTCACTGATTCTCAGGCAAGCCATCTATGACGGATCACTTCACTCACTTTTCTCTTGCCGAACATATTTTCCCACTTGGCTGGGTTCAAGGCGGAAAAAGTCTTCCTCTAACAAAGTCACCCCTGAAGCCGTTGGAGATCTGCCTCTCGGCGCATCATGTCGAGGCATATGGTAGCGGAAAGTCGGAGAGAAGTTCTTGGCCGGAAAATTCTCCATCGCGATTTTGGTATTTGGGAGTCCAGTCATGTGGTATCGTCGACTGCTGGGTATCTCTTGACGTCTGTCGTTGACTCGTTGGTAACCACAGTAGGGCGCCTGAAAGAGCAATCTCTTCACCAAGCCCTGAGGGTATCCAATGGCACCTGTCGACGTACTAAGGTCAGCTCTGTAATTGACCCAGCATCCTATATTTCGAGTAGGTTGATTGTTATGTTCCTTATATTACCTACCCTTGGCTAACTGCTACGTCGTGCAGCCAAGTGCAGTGTTGTGCTTGGCCTACCCACGGTAGTAACTGTAACAACTCAATGGTAACGTACGTGGGTACGAACTAATATGGAGTGGGAAACGAGACGCATGACTGAAAGTAGCCAATAGCGTCTTCTCTATCACTAAAGCCTCATATCTAGCCACAGTCTATTTGCTACCGCACGGCTTCAAGTTAGGTGGAAAAGTCATGCGTCTCGTTTCCTGCCCTTCCTCAGTTCCTACCCACGTGCGTTATGATACATATACATTGTATGGTATGATTCCCGCCAAGGGATGATAAGACTAGACCTCGTATATATGGTGCCAAGCCATGGTCATGAGACAGTAACAGTGCCTCTTCTGTTGGCACAGCACGTTGCTCTCCAAGCATACACACAAAGCAATTCTCACACCGGCATAGGTGTCCTTCAAAGCGATCTTCAATCCGTGCATTTAAGTATTTCGTAAAGCTGCTTTGGAATATACCTTCATCATAACAGAGGCTTTTGTTTTTTTGCTAGACTTCTCGGCGCTTCGTTGGACGGTACAGCATCAGTTGCGAACCAAAGAATGCTCTCAGAACGTGTTGATCGTCGGTTTGGAAACATGAGTTGATGGAGGTTGACGTGTCTTTGGTCGCGAGTTCGTTCTCAGGCACTGGAGGCGCTGAAAAAGAATTTGAGCATAGATACATGCATAACGTCTCTTTCTTATAGCTTTTCAATGTCTGGGAGGATTTGGAAGGATCTATGATGACGCTGTGTATCATGCCCGTCCGAGCTTACCATGCCATCCCGCCACACCACAACCGCTTACTCTACCACCTCGATCCCCAGCCCAGAGAAGTCCTCCGCCCACTTCCTGTCCGTGCCCAGGTCCTTGTCCGTGATCTCCAGGCGGCGAAGATTCGGCGGCATCCAATCCGCCCCCAACATCATCACGATCTTCTCCGGAAGCACCAAGCTCTCCACCTTCGTGAGCGTATGCATCAACAGCCCACCTTCGCAGCCCCACGGCCCATCCTGCACCCCAAGGGACACTAAACCAGGACACTGTTGAGCGAGCATACCAACAGCGTGCGTCACGTCCAGCTCATATGTCGGATAGTCCATCGTCCCATCGTGCTTATCAACGTTCAGCAAGCGCAGATATTTGACAGCCGGAAAAAAGTCAACGTATTGCGGAAAGCCTCGTACCATTTCCTCGTCCAATCCGACATTATGTTGTGGAAGCCAGTGAGACAGCAGTCAATCCGGAGGGTCTCGACCCGCGGGAAAGACTGCGTGTCCGGATCATCGCGGCGCTCCGGACCCATCAGTTCGCACTCGTCCCACCCTATATCGACGGATTCCAGCGCGAGAAGGCTCGTTGCTTGCATGGGTGGCGTGGTGCCGCGCATACGAAGATGCTTTACGTTTGCGAGAGACGGCACGAGATCGAGACGGATTGGTGCGGAGAAGTCATTGCGGAGGTAGACGCCGAAGCACGCACCCAGGGCTTTAGACGTCGAATCTTTGCGTCTCATAGCCAGGGACAGATACTGGAGTTGCGGGATGAGCATGAGCGATATGCCGCAGCTGCATGGCGGGAGATCTGTCTCGAGAAACGTCCGCCACTTCTGCTTGACGTCTATGGGGAATGGCGCTTCGTGGATGATTGCAGAGAAGTCGGGCAGGTCTGCAGAGTGTAGTGTAAGGCGTGGAAGCTATTCGCCCCGGACTTGTCGATTGTAGTTTTTGGTGTAATTGATTGAGCCGGGGACCACGAGCTGCAGCACCCGCAGTTGGCGCTGAAGCTCTGGTCGGGCAACGAGTGTACGGCTGAGTGCGATGATTGGAGAGCGATCTGCGTCGTACAGGGCGGAGTCGGTGTCGAGTGCCTGCGTGACATCGCCGAGGACAGCGCTCTCATACAAAACCTCCCGAGCGGCAGGCTCAAGTTTCTTGCTTGTCTTAGTCAGACTCACAAGGCCAGAGACTCGAGCGACGTAGGCGGGGCGAGTGTGTGCTCCGTCGTCTCTGATCAGCTGGGTAATGTCGCCGGATACATGCCGGCATATTTGGAGTAGCAGCTCGTTGGGCAATTTTTCGAGAGCGGCCATTAGGTTGCGTGATATATCTGTCCCTGGTAGAGCTTGCATGTCGACGGCGTTGTGGCAGAACTGAGTTGTGGGGAGAAATTACAGAGCGGTGATGGCTGTGGACAAGTCGCCTAGACGACGAAATGGAGGAGGTGGGCAGTGACGTGTGTCTAAGGTCACGTGCAAAGTACCGCACTGGATATTTCTCGCACGGTCCAATTATCGAGGCCAGTCATTCGCGCTAGAGTCCGAGATGGTGCATGGGTATCATGGCTGGCTATCGTGCAGTCATATCCCCAAGAAAACGGGCGGATCGACCCGCTAAGTGCGCGACAATCGAGAAGCAGGGGCTCGTAACCATCTGCTGCAGAAGAGTGTGTTTCTTGTTGTTGGTCGAGTTAGTCGCAAACCAATACATTTGCCCATGGAGTGTTGATTATGTCGATTCACTGTTTGTGCGTTGATTACGAGCTGGATCAAGTGCGCCCGCGATCCTCGACACTTCCCAAATCATCTATCCGCCGAGTACTGTTGTTCACGAATAAGTGAAGTGTCAATTGGTGATGGCGGGTCGAACATGGCGGTCTGCTGAATACGTATGACGCTTTGCCTGGTAGCTAGGAACGAACTGTGAAGTTTAGCTATCTTTAGCTGCTCCAACTTCCATTTGCTCCACATCCGTTTATGTTCCGGGCTAAGTTCAACTCACATCCATACTCAAAAGCAACGAAGTCTCAACCACGAACGCTGAATTTACTGTAGTCCTGCTCGACAGGCGCAATGAGAACATCAGATTCTCACACTCGAGCTCGTAAGCAGTTGCTATCACGTTCGCTGCACGCTTCCTCTCACAAAACCTGTCCGGAGCGGTCATCGCTGACGACTTGTTCTTGAAAATACCGAAAAGCCTCTCTCTCACCAAAGCCTTCGCAATACCTTCAATGTCGGTCTGGAAAGAACCCAGCATGTAACGCCAAAATCATCACCGTTGTGAACTGTGTGGGTAGACTTGCCTACGCATGAAATGGCGAGGGATGCCAGCTGTTGGATCGGTTGATAAGAGTCGCAATGGGTATGTGCGCCGCGATAATGGCTTGCTCCAGAATAGATTCCGAGACTCAAGGGCGAATTTCGAATTTGGTATCACAGAGGTATGTTCGAGATGAGGCTGTACCTCAACGCAAAGGGTGCACAATGTGTCTCGCATCCGGTTGCCGATCTGCTGTGCAGCGTTTCACCTTGATCGGTCGCAGGGTGCTGCACTCGATGTCGCGCATTGCGCAGGGCGCCGACATTATGAAGAAGAAAAAAAATCAAACTCAAAAGAAAAGTCACTGTGACATTTGGAGGACGACGAGCTGAGCGCCATCGATAAGGCGCAGCAACGCATACGAGGAACGGCGCCCCCAGAATTCGTGTCTGGCAAAGACTAGCGATGAATGGCCCGACTAACAATAGAATCTTGGAAAGTGAGAGGGAAGGCTGAGGGGCGAAAAGAGATTCCTACCTACCTTCCTAACAACATCGCGACGAAATGTATTTCATGTCAACAAGATATATGATGAGCGTCCAAGGATGATAGCGATTGATAGATAGCAGAAATTAACACTGGGCCAACCGTTGCCGAGCGTCTTTGATGCGGCAACCCGCCTGCCAAGAAATGATCTGGAGGCGGCTGATCTCGTTCTGGAAAGGGAAGGCCCAAGCCGAACAACAGGGAGGTGCAGCCGGATGCAGCAATATTGAGAGGCACGGCGGGAGCACGAAAGACGCGTCAGACCAGACACCAGAATCGTTCTCATTGAAGAGCAGCAGAGCATCAAATAATCGCCGTCGTCGTGGTGGCGGAAGGGCTGCACCTAGCAGCTAGAGCCGCCTTGATTGTTGTTGAGAAAGTGCCTGGAGCGGGTTGGCATGTGCAGGTTTTCCGCACTCTGACGTCTGCCACAGCGATCATTTACTGGCAATTTCACCCCAGCAACTGAAGCTAGCCCTGTTTGGGATACACTAGTGAAACCACCGCCCGCTCTTACCGGTGGATGCAACCACTCTCCCACGCAATTCGCAGCCGTACTACGCATCTCATTGAGTGCGACGTTCAATTCCAGCGCCTCACTGTCTCTCGCTTGAATTGCGTCTGTGACGAACGACTTCACCACAGCGCACCGCCGATCTCTCTCAAACCGCCATCGAGCCCGGAGGCAGTCCGCCTCGAGATCCACTCCACAGTGGGCGCGCCGTCCTACCGACTGCCACCGTCGCCCAGCCCATCTCTCACGTTTCCGTCCATCAGTTCAGCAAGGCCTGGAGAGCTTTGCAGTACCCCCAGACTCGATGGCCTACCAACAACCGCCGCAGGGCCATTGGAGCCACGCCCAAGACGACTTATCGCCCATCGAAGGCACGAACGACTTCCCGCCGCCTCCGCCCGCACATCGCCAGCCCGTGGGCACGCATTCGAACCAGCAACGACAGTCCACAGACCCTAACAACTACTCAGACTACTCCATGCCGGGCCGGCCACTGGGCGTGCCTGAGCGGAGTTTCGAGGCCACGCCCTTCAGCGACAACCACGCCTACGACAACATGCCACCGCGCGCCATGTACTCACAGCGCTCGTACGGCGCGCCTTATTCGAGCAGCAGCTCCATGCATAGTGGCGTGTCCTCACCACCACAGGGTGTGCCGTATTCAGACAGCCCATACAACCGCTACTCCTCCACAAACCTCGACCTCGCGCCCGGCATGGGCCACATCAATCCGAACGATGTCGCCGACGACGACGACTGGGGCATGGGACCCAACTCTACCCCGACACATCACAACAAGCGACGCTCCTTCCTACCCGTCGGTGCATCACGAGGTGCCTCCCGCGATGGGCGGAGTAGTGGCAATGGTTCCTCCCCAGGCTCTTCGATAAACGCCGGTGTGGCAGGTGCGGGTGGTGTAGCCGCGGCAGGAGGTGCATATGCTGCACACGATCGAGGAAAGTACGATGCTGTTCCCACGATAGGACCCGGCAGCAACAGCAGCAACCCAGATCTCATCAAGGAGAGACCATCCGATTGGCGGACCAAGGACGACCTACACAAGCGGAAAAAGAGGATGTGGATTGCCATTGCCATTATCGCTGTCATCATGCTGGGTGCCATATTGGGTGGCGTGCTCGGAGCGATGTTGAGCAAAGATGGCGGCAAGGGCTCACGCGACGGAAGCTCTGCGCAGTCTGCCTCTGATGTTGCCAAAGACAACAAGGAGGACCTGGGCAAGAACTCGGACGAGATCAAGAAGCTGATGAACAACCCAGGCCTGCACAAAGTCTTCCCTGGAATGGATTACACGCCTCTCAACACGCAGTACCCCGATTGCCTCAAAGTCGGCGCCTCGCAGAACAACATCACCCGCGATATGGCTGTCATGTCGCAGCTCACCAACGCCGTCAGGCTGTATGGCACTGACTGTAATCAAACGCAGATGCTCATCCACGCTATCGACCGATTAGAAATCAAGGACACCATGAAGATCTGGCTTGGCGTATGGCTGGATGACAACAATAAGACTACGCAACGGCAGATCGATCAGACCTGGGATATCCTCGACAAGTACGGCTGCGACTACTTCAAGGGCATTATCATCGGTAACGAAGTCCTCTACCGCAAGGACCTTACCGCAACTCAACTCCTCGGCCACGTTGAGGACTTCAGGAAGAACATCACCGACCACAAGTGCACGCTCCCCGTTGCAATGGCAGATCTTGGAGACAACTGGACCGGCGACATGGCCACCAAAGTCGACATCGTCATGTCCAATATTCATCCTTTCTTCGCGGGTGTCACGGCCGAGGAAGGTGCTGCCTGGACCAACAATTTCTGGAAAACACATGACGTTGCTCTGACGGCCACAAGCAACAATATCAAGCAGATCATCGCCGAAGTTGGATGGCCGTCGGCCGGTGGAAAGAGTTGTGGTGGTGCAGACACCTGCACCACGGGTTCTGTGGCCGGCATCACCGAAATGAACACGTTCATGGAAGACTGGGTGTGCCCGAGCTTGGCGAACAAGACTGAGTACTTTTGGTAGGTCAAACGCTCCGAGTCGAGTCAATTCAGAACCTGATATATGCTAACAACTTCCCAGGTTTTCAGCGTTCGATGAGCCATGGAAGATCCGCTACAACGAGAAGGGCAAGGAATGGGAAGACAAATGGGGCCTCATGGACGTCAACCGCAACATCAAGCCAGGCCTCAAGATTCCCGATTGCGCCGGCCAGACACTTCCATCGTTTTGAGCGAGCGACCAGCGAAACGGTATTCAGGCTCCTGTTCGCTCTTCTCTTGTTTTCTCGCACATGCATCACGACGGCGTTACCATTTGCGGCGAAATTTTCTGGGTCCTGGGCACCATGTATAAAGAATACGAGCGCATGGGGGAGTGTGGGTTTTGCAGGCTTTGTTGACATGTTCTTTTTGGCATTGTATATGAATATTGGATGGTAGGCATATTGGTGGTTGTTGGCATCTTTTTGTAGTGCTGGTTGTGGGCATTGTAGATAGGGTGGTATAGTGACGATGTTAGGCAATTGAGAGATGGTATACTTTATGTGGGCGTGGGTGCGCTTTTTTGTTGTGGTGATGGATTGGATGGGGTGTAGTGAGATGGAAGGCACGTTGTGCGCAACGCTGTGTCAGCAATAGTGCAGATTCGACTATGACAAGTACCACCGACTTTTTCCATGTCAGATGAGGGTGTACTAAGGCGTAGTGTGTTGTGGACGTAGAATTTCTGGTCACGTATTGCACGCATGGCAAACGACACATGGCACTTTCCTTTCACTTATTGTGATGCCTGCCCGAATTCACATGCACGGTTTCTTCGTATCGACGAGCTAGAAGGACCGCATCGCCATTTTAAGAGAAAGTGCATAGGACTGCTGGTCATGGTCATGGTATATGATGGTTCTGGCACCATGGAGCTGGAAGAGATGTCTCGTTTTGCAAAGGCAGATGGCGGGTGCGGCGGGTGGAATGGACAGTCGTGCGTGCTTTGATGTTGGTGTTATGTAATTATTGAATGAAGGACATTGGGGAGATGGGGGCGTGGATTGTGTAAAGGAAAGTTGTGTGGTGGGTATCCCTCGCGCGGGCATGATGGATGTACATCGAGGCAAAAGATACTTGGATGGGCGATAGAGATGTTTCGCTTGGTGGATTTTCAGTGTGTAAGTAATTTGAGGCTATGCTCGTACTAAGTAAGATCCTGACTGCTGATAAAGAGAAGTTCAGCCCCGCAGGGTCGTCCAGAAGTGCTAGGATTTAATGTAGATGAAAGACTCAAGCAGATATCTTTTGCCTAGGTATATTAGTGTATAGCGGCATGATTGGCAGTGTCGAGTTTAATTTGGCTGGAAGCATGTGGGACTAAGTTCGCAGCCTAGCGGGAATTATTAGTGTGCAGACGTTGATGTTAGGAGCGGGGCATGGTTGGGCAGCGGAGTGCTATAACTGAGTGGCTGGAGAAGAGAATGTATAAGAAGGAAGGAGGTCGCGGTCAAGGATGCAAACGATGCAGCGTTGTGAGGGGTTCCAGCAGTTTATGCTGGGACTGTGAGGGGGTCCTTGAAGTGCATGTAAACATCGTGATCACCTTATGGCTTTCTTACCCATCATTGGAAGAAGCACTGTTTTGACAACTCGGTACATTTGCTCCGCGAAGCTTTTTCTGCCCACGTCCTCGTCGACATGGAATTTGAGTAGGCTTTGAGCGGCTAGTCGCGAGCAGAGTTATGGATGTAATTGAAGAATTACCTTTGGAAAGTATGCTGCGCCGAAAAGAAAAAGGGAAATGTGGGTTATTTATCAAGTGTGTATATTTGGAAATAATACTGCAATTGCTAATCTTTGCTTTCGCTGATGATGTGTATCGTGATAAAGCTCGTCATTGAACTGCTGTAAAAAGAATTTCGTTTATGGAGAGTTCGAAGGGAAAAGACCCTCTGGATCGGCACGCAAGGCCGACCTAGATGTCGCAAAGCCTGAACCACCCGTCTATTGTCTTTGGCGGCTCGTTACCTTGCTCGCGTAAGGATTGCTCAGCCGCTCGTAGCTCAGAGACGCGTTCAAAATGCTCCGGGTACATGCGTTTGTCGATAGCCGGAACTTCGTCATCTATGTTGGACTTACCATCTGAAAGGTCAGTCTTACCCTCATCCTCATGACCTTCATTTAGCGATAAGCCATCATCCGAATCTTCTTCGTCTTGCGTCAGCGCATTCTCTGATGTATGGTCATCAATCAGGTTTGCCCGTGCCTCGTTGCTTCTACAAAAGTCTTCGAAGCTTGGAGCGACGTAGTCAGACGGGTACATAACGTTTGCCTCTGCCTCGCGGATTCCACATTCGCGTTCCCAGTTTGGAGTGACGTAGTCATCGGCATCCATTATTCTGTTCTCGCGAAGACGCAAGGCCCGTTCTTGCGTCCAGATTTCTAGATACTTTTGTTTGAGCTTTTGTGGATCCGTTGGCCAGAGCTCATGGCAGCCAGGCTCCATGAGCTTACGAATGTTTCTTGGAGTGCCATCCTCACGGATGTCGTCTCCCCCGCCGTGGACGTTTTTCCCGTCAAGGACGAAGACCATCTCTGACATTTGAACTCCAAGTCTTTCCATTTTCAAAACCGAGGTATCCCTATCGGGCGATGGCGCCTTTAGCATCTCTCGATCCGGCAACCTAGATATCTTCTCCCACGTCTGTTTCATGAAGAATTGTTCCACAAAAAAATCCGACTCTAGCGAGAACAGCCTGTAAGTGGGAGTAGTCGTACACCAGGCGCTGTCGTACGTGTGCACTTCCAGCGATCACGTATATTTTACAGGCACGCGGTAGGTCTCGCGTGTGACAGAACATCCCATGAAGAATTTCTCCCACGATATGCCGACCTCTGGAGTCGGGTCATCGACAAACACCATCGGTTCGTCGTCATAACAATCTGGCCACTGCTCATCCAGAGTCTGCTCCGCAAACACATGGCATCTGGCATACCAAGCATAAGCAAATTCATGTAAAATGGTGTCTGCGAGCTGAAACCAAAGGTGCTTTCGAACAATGTCTGGAGTGCCGGGGCTGTGGGCGCACCTGAGACCGTCGGTATAATAGTCTGCATTCAAAACGATGAAAGGCTGGAAGATGTTCATAGCATCATCAATTCCCTCCTCAGTGTATACCTACCTGAGATGATCTTCAGTACCAAGCATAGCAGCCAAACCTGGAGTCGATGGGCAGAAGACACAAGTAGTTCCTTGGTTAGTCATCGGCTTGCCGTACTTCTCACTCGTCCAAAACAGCTTGAGTTCGCTCGCGAATTCAACCATCTCCGCCTTGACTATGGCTTTCGCGTTCTTTGGGACGTCCGCCTGGTTAAGTTCGAGGTGACCGTGGCCAGTGGCGGGATGTTGGCGCAAGCGCGCGTACTTGACATGAACCCACCAATCGAGGTAAACGTCGTCAGTGATGACCAAGGTGCATAGCTGAAACGCAGGTTTCAAGGTGTTGTACACGGCATCAATAGGTAGCTTGCCAAAAAATCGCTCTGGAGCGAAGAGCGGATGGACTTCGATGTCAATCATGTCGTCCTTCCGCATTGGCTCGCCCTTGAGCGATCTGTTGAGGCGCTCTTGAATAACCCGCCATTCGGGAGATGTGACATCTTCTCGAACCAATCGCTGTCCGTCATCCTTGCAACAGGACTTGATGTGTAGTTCTGATAGGCCTTGTTGGCCGTCTTGTGCTCGCTGGATCATGTCTTGGAATCTAGGCGATTCCCAAGCCAAGCCATCCGAATCATTGGCCGGTGATTCAGCGCGCGCCATGTTGTATGGTTCGACTGTTCGTCGAAGATTGAGTGTTTGGAATGGAAGGTTTATGTCAGCCTGGCACCTCAGTTGTTCATACGGTACACTGTGAACTGCAACTCACGTGACTCTGTTAGTCACTTGCTTACTCATCTAGTTGTGTATATAATCGCTCGCTGTAGCTCTCTCAATACAACAACCTTCTGCCTCTTTCCTGTCTGCCCTGTGCTCCCACATCCAACAGTTTCCAAGATGCTGTAAAATTGTGAAATTGAAATATGCCCTGCGCAACAGGAGCTTTATACCCACAATTTCGCGAAACATTGAGAACTTGCAGAAGTCCACAATGTGCTTGTTTGGGGCCCGCCATGAGCCAATGGTGTACAATGTGGCGATATCTCAGAAGAGCAGAAAAACGCCACTCAGGGTCATCTAGACATATTGTGATGGAAGCGGGAATTCCCAGTAGCATTACAGTCACGCAGAGCGTACGAAAATCTACAGCTTGTGTGAGTAGGGACGTCTTGGTCGAGGTTTATTCGATTGACATGTAACTTGAGTGAAGTGTATCCTTCTGAGCACATTGTGTACATGGCGATAGAATCTCATTGCGTCCTACACAAAGTGTTGAAAGATGCAACGGATCTTGAGGTTGTGAAAGATACGAGATGAGAAGGTTGTTTTCGCCTCAATCAAGCTGCAACTGGGTAAAGTGGTGGATGAGGTAGTAAGTAGTGGTCGTTTGGTCAGGGACAAGTTCAAATTCAGGCGACGTCATTCTTCGCGAGGTCGGCACCATCGGTACGGTACCATCGTCCTCGCAACAACCTACCTACTGCCCAGGCATGATCAGTTCTCCAACACATCATACTCGTCTCGGAACATGATCACCCTGCACTCATAAGCTGTTGATGCTGCAGTCATCAATGTAAGCTTCGGCGCTACTTGTATAGCCGTGCGTTCCACTGCGAATCTGCAACATTACGTCGCTCACGATCTTCGCTTCTCTCCTTCCGTCCCAAATATAGGTGAAGCTTCAGCGGCGAACTTCCGAGATAGTACGCAGATCGGAGGCGCTGCAGCGTCCGCACTATTGGTTCGTACCCACCCAAGCTTCCGGAAGCCTCGCACTACCGCATTGCTTGTTTTGGTAGTTCCTAGCCTTGCACACTGCAACATCACATTCGTATGTCTCGTTGTACGAGTGCCAGATGACATCAGATTGTTGACTTCTGGGAGTTCAGAAGTGTCGGGGTTGGTGGTCTGGTTGGCTAGCAGCGCGGCTCCAATACCGCGCTGATCATCGTGTGGTGGGGTATGAATAGTTAGGTGCGTCTATTCTTGAATTGAACCAAACCGTCGAAGGCGGGAATTCTGGTACAACGGCAGAGGTATAAAGGGCATAGTGATGGCCTCGCAAGAAACATCATCACACCACAATTTCCCAATACTCGAACAACATCCAAGTCTTCAATACGTCGAAATTATCAAGCCCTTCTAATCACATCAACTTCTAATCACGAACAAACAAAAGATCTTCACCATGCAGTTCACAGTCGCACTCCTTGCCCTCACCGCTTCCACCGCCCTCGCGGCCCCAGCACTCAACACGCGCTCCGATTCAACGACCACCGTCACCCTCTGCAACGACCGCGACTTCACCGGCTACTGCCGCACCTTCACCACCGCACTAAACGAATGTGTCAACCTTGCCGACGACCTGAACGACCAGGTGAGCTCTGTTCAACCTGAGGGTGACAGCCTCTGCTACTTCCATGTGTAAGCGGAACACAGAATATTGGGGGGTGAACGAAGGCTGACGTAAATCATAGCGACCCCAACTGCAGCCTCGATGCCGATTACTTCCACATTAAATACCCAGGTCAAGGCAATCTCTCGGTTCAGCCTGTCAATGGGCCTCCCGGTTCTACTAGGAACTTTGAGGACAAGATTAGCAGCTATCGCTGCTCGTGATGGCCATGTCGAGGAAGGAGTTGGGTTGGATGGCACTAGATTGTTCTTGTATTATAGAAGGGGAGCTTAATTATAATAAGGAATTCGAGTATCAAGAGTTTTGAACGAACGACACAAGTCTGACGAAGTCTTCCGAGAGTGCCTCCAAGTGTCCGCTGAGGTTGAATCACGATGTCGTGTTCTGAGGGCGTGAGCACTGCGGTGAGATACCATGACAGGAATATATAGTTCTTTTCCATCCAACATTGGGCGCGTACTGGGCCGGGCACGGTGGAGTGCAGTGTCTCGGCATTGGTACTTGTGTACCATGACAGCCTGTCAGTCTTGTAAGCACTTCGCCCCATATAACTCTAAACTTCAATACGAAGACGCATCGAGAAGATCAATCCAATACCGCGAGCGATGGAGTGAAGATGATCGCAATGAATTGAAACACGACCCCGACCAGCCCAATACCACAGAACCACCTACGCCCAGATGTCCACCTCTTGCACCAACATCTTCCAAGTCTCTTAAGCCGCCGTTTTCCACCGTCACACAATCGTCAAAGGAGACGTCAAGCGTCCCCTTGGCGCATAAGAAACGCCCAGTCTCTCCAGCACGCTAGCCAAGTACCACAGAAAACGCGAAGAACAACCAAGCCCTGTCTTCTCCACCATCAAGACAGCCGTTATTCCGCCCGAGCGTCCTGATAACAAGCGACACCCAATAGAATCTGAGAAGTAGAGCGGAGTACAGCGATCTTCTATCTTGGCATCACCTTTGCCAGCGGCGATCTAAGCCGAATGCGGCACCAAGGCCAACCACAAGACGGATATCGGAACGCGAATTTGCTTGCAACCTTCCTGGAACGCGGAGGTCGCCAACGCTCCAAGCATGGGCACTGTTACCTGAGGCCATGATAACGGGTGTCCAGTACCAATCCCAAGGTGTTGTTATCTCTCAGTGGCGTTCTAGAATACGGCATGGCCGTTGCGAGGGGCATGTATAAGATGCAGGACAGCACGCGATCTTTCCAGCGACCTGGTCACTCCTTTACGTCGACTCCACTATACCGCATCCATGGGCGAAATCGAAGAAGTCCGAGAGATCAGGCGCTCGCGCGACGGCTCGTCGAGCTCGCCTCGCAGTGAGCCTTCCAAGAACCCTGTGGGGCCTGGCATTACCGTCGCGGAGGAGATGGAGGAGAAAAAGACGTTTTGGCAGCGTGTCAAGGAGCCGGGATCGGTGTGGCAGATCATCTTCGCTGCGCTTGCGGCTATTGCGATTGGTATGATTGTCACGACGCAGGTCGAGAAGGTACCTCCAGCTGCGATTGCACTGGTCGCGATTCCTGGTACTCTGTGGTTGCGTGCGCTTAGGGCAGTTGGTATGTTATTTCGATAGAAACCCTTGCGTTCGCTGAGCTAATTGTTGTAGTCCTTCCCATGATTGTGACCGCCATGATTATGGCCGTCCAACGTCTGCGTGCCATGACCCAAGGCGGAGGGAAAGCCGGAAAGCTCGCCCGCTGGACTATTGGATACTACGTTCTCACCACCATCCTCGCCGTCGCCCACTCTTGTCTACTCGTTGGCCTCGTCTGGTCCAAGCTCATGGTCACTGTCAGCCCAGACCAGCTCGAAGTCACAGACACAGACGACCAGGAGACCATCGATGAACGCAAAGAGATCGCTATCCACCAAGTCGTAGTCGACATGTTCAACTCGCTCGTTCCGCAGAACATCGTCAACGCGCTCGCAACGGACAGTCTGCTGGCCGTACTTGTAACGGCCGTCGTGATCGGCTACGTGATCAAGCCACGGGGTGCTCTGATGCGTGCGGTCGAGGAAGTTGAGGTCATCATCATGAGGATCATCACAGTGTTGATCCATCTTGCGCCTATCGGTGTCTTCTTTCTCATCATGCCCAACCTTTGGCGTCTCGACATTGCCGAGATCGGTTTGAACCTCGGAATACTCATCGGCGCAACGCTTGTTGGAATGTCCCTCCATCTCTTCATCCTGATTCCGCTCATTGTTTTCTTGTTTGCTAGGCGCAATGCTTATGCCATCTGGATCAAGTGTTCGCCTGCCTGGGTCACGGCATGGGGTACCGCTTCATCCGCCGCGACACTTCCAGTCACAATCCGATGTGTGTTGAAGTTGGGCGTGCCGGTTACCGTTACCAAGTTTATCGTCCCTCTGGGTTGTCTGTAAGTGTTGCCTTCATTACGAACTTGGTTTCTAGCAACACTAACACCTCGTAGTATCAACATGGACGGCACAGCCATCTACTTTCCCATCGTCGTCGTTTTCCTTGCAGCAACACAGGGCATCACTCTCGGCGCTGCCGACTATATTATCGTGGTCTTGCTCTCGACTCTCGCGTCCATCGGCACGACACCCATCCCTAGTTCAAGCTTGGTGCTCGTGGTAATGATCGCATCCAGTGTAGGCGTGCCTATCACTGGCATGTATGCTGTCGTTGTGGCCATCGACTGGTTCCTTGATCGCTTCAGGACTATGCTCAATGTAAGAAGATCTCCATACGGACTGCACGCGAGACATACACTAACATTGTATCTCTAGGTATCGTGCGATACATTCGCAGCGGTTGTTGTGTCCCATATTACCGGGATCAGGGACGAAGACGGCGTGACATATACCGAAGCCGATGTTAGCATTGATGAATTCCGTGAGCAGCCCATCAGGGGAGATGAGAAGGCTTAGAGACTTGGGGCAGATTCGCAGGTCTAGGAGTAAAACATCTTACTGCTTGACATTATCGATATACAACTCCTGTCGCGTGATAGATCGCGGTGCTGTGATAAGGACAGTAGGTGAAGTGAAACCCGCCTGCGCTCCTAGGCGGTTAGAGAAAGTCCCCGCTCGACGTCAACCCAGGTGATGCCTTACGAGACCGAAATCCGAAGATGGTGAAACGCGGCATTTCGATTTTCGACGAGTGTGTCTCCGTTAAGGATGCCAGACTTCAAGCTATGAAAACTAGCTTTTCCTGAAGGTCGCGCTACAGTGTCCTACGGTTTCGTTCGTTTAGCTACCTGGAAACGGGTTGGGGCGTCGGGGTCAGGTGGGGAAGTGTTCAAAATCCTCAGCCGCATCCTCAGCTAGACGAACCTCTCGAGCCACCTGATGCTGTTAATGTGTATCATAATGCCACCAACATCGGTACTTTGCGTTCTCGTTGGGTTCTCTCAGGCTCGTTCCAATCTACGGTAGTGACTTGTGATGGAAAGCACACGTTTTGGCATATTATTGTTGTATTGGTAGGCGCGTGAGAGCCTCTACGAAGCTCACAGAGGCTGCCAAGGCACTAGCTACACGCGATCACGTGAGAGGTATCAGTGGACTATCGGCTCTGTCCAACAACTTGTCCTTGCTCGTTGGCTCTACATTTCATTTCCTCTTGACATCATTATGCCTTCGCCCGAGCAATTACGAACCAGAGCCTGTCTCTGCAAGCAGATCACCTTCCGTGTAATTGGCGAAGAGGTCAACTTTGCTGTATGCCACTGCACGAATTGTCGCAGGATTTGCGGCGCGACGTATACGGCCAGCGCATGGTTCTTGGGGGAGGTAATGATCACATGGGGACCCCAAGCGACAATGTGTTACCCTGGGCTAACGATTTCCAAGGACTTCGCGTGGATTGCCGGCTCTGAAGCGTCAAAGCAGTATGACGACCGCGACACATCGACCGGCGAAGTCGTACACCACTGGTTCTGCACCAATTACGGCTCTCCAATGTTGACACAATCGCCGCGTATGCCCGGCGTCAAGATCATACCTATCGATATTTTTGATGGCCAGCATAAGTGGCAGCCAAACTATGAACAGTGGCGATGTAGTCGTGTTTGCTTCGTCGACGACATCCGAGGCATCAAGGAGAAGAGCAGGTATGAAGGGTTTCCCGACGTGGAAGAGTGTGCAAGAGTCTGGGAAGCTTATGGGACATTGAAGCAAGGTGCGAAGGCATGATCAAGGTAGCGCAAAACTGTCAACTTCATTGTTGCGGTAAGCTTGATTTTACAAGGCATCTTACAATGGCGGCTTCCGCCGTGCGAACACGGAACACGGCCATCTTCCGCACGCAGCACCCACAGCGACAATTATACTGCACCTTGCGAGCTATGAGCGAAAACGGGAAGGTTTGGTAAAGACGAGAACTCGCAGCGTGAAAGCACCTCGAAGCTAAACAAGACTATCGTTTGTACTGCGTCTCCATCCTTGCTCTCGTATCAATCGCAGTTGATCGGAGGCGTTACTGGGTTTCACGTCCATCAATTACGAGCATCAAGACTTGTATTTTTCACATTTATGGAAGTTCGCCCACGGCCATTTGGAAGGCCCTTCTCCCCGCACTACCTGCCCTCATTTGATTTCAATCTTCGGGAACCCCGATACAGGAGCCAACGTTCTACGAGGGTGGCATCGAGTGTATAGGCTATAAACGCGGAAGGTGTTGTGTAGTCTCGCACCAGATTCCAGGTCTGCGGAAGATGCAGAAGGTCTTGCAGCTGAGCACAAGGCAGATCACGTCGGCAAATTTAGCCTCATTGAAATTCGATTGCGATGATCCAGACCACGCCACGTGCACGTAGCGCTCATTGAACACCGCACTAATGGTCGACGCCGAGCGAACTAACACCACGTCGACATTAGTACCTTGCATCGTAGGCGAGTAAACAGTACGCATGAGCCTGTCTACCTTGAGCCATGCTTTTCTTTACGTGTTGAAGAGTTGCTAGCTCGGGCAAACTCCGTGCATGGGTTGGCAGAGTACACCGTATACACTGCCAGCTGGCTCAGTTCATGAGATGGAGAGCTGCTAGCATTGGAAAGCAGTCCGTTCAAGATACAAGTTGAGCACTCATATTGAATTTATAGGCCTGCTGACGCTCTTCAGATACGCACCACGCGTTTCAGAGCGTGCTGACTGCATGTCGAAATTCTCCGTTGACTGATTTCATCAGGCCTTAGCCTTACCCAAAGGCAGCCTGGTCTTCCCCAGATCTTGGGAGTGTGTCTGGCTTTGGCTCGTGAACCGTGCGGGGTAAATCTCAGCAGACCCCAGATCGACCAAATACCATGTGCGTTTACGACGATCGGAGTTACTGCCGCCAGACTGTCGGGTCCAGATGCTAAAGCTACTGCCAATTGAAGTGCTTGGTAAATGCCGGGGCCTTGGTTGCTCAGTGCGTCTTACCAAATGAGTGTTGCGAAGCCGAAACAATGGACACGAGAGCTTCTAGTCAACGTCCTGATTCTGTTGATCTCCCGAAGCTACTCGGAGAAGAGCCTGGGAGCAGAAAGGCGGACTTGCCCGGATCGTAGCAATGCTGCCTTCATCCGGCGAGGTGTTGTTTCTGGCTTGAATCTGGGGTAGTCCATGGTCGAGCTCTGGCCCATAGTGGAACTGATGGCTGTCAAATCTGGGGAAATCGAGACTTGCTCTTGTCAGTGACTGAGAAGTATATGAAGGCTCGCATCTCCCGTAACATCAACTGCAGCTCAATCCCTCTCGAGCCCAGGGTGAATACCTCACTACCTCATTCGCCTTTACCCCCTCTCAACACCAACCAACACAATGGCTTCCACACCTACCTATGCCGATGAGAAAGGCACTACTCACGAGATCGAGCGCGTCGACTCCGACAGCTCCAACCAGGCCAAAATCGATGCCTTCAGTACGTTTGAACTTCCGAGTTGTATGTGAGACAAATACTAACTTCGTACCCCAGCCCCTGAGGAACAGAAGAAGATTATCCGCAAGGTCGACTTACGCCTCATCCCTACTCTAGGATTCATGTACTGCGTGTCGCTCATGGATCGCACGAATCTTGGTGTCGCTATGGTTGCCGGTATGGGTGTCGACCTCAAACTCACTGGTGAACGCTACAGTCTTGTCGTGCTGTTGTTCTTCATCACCTATGTCGCTCTCCAGCCTCCCGCCACCGTTGTACTCCGCAAGCTGGGCCCAAGAATCTTTCTGCCTACCATTGTCGTACTTTGGGGCTCCGTCATGATTGGCTTCGGCTTTGTCAAGGAGTGGCACACACTGCTTCCTCTTCGCCTTCTCTTGGGTATCTTTGAAGCCGGCTTTTTCCCCGGCTCGGCTTATCTATTATCATGCTGGTATCAACGCTTCGAGCTTCAAAAGCGAAACACAGTCTTCTACCTAATTGGCATGCTTTCCTCTGCTTTCTCAGGCATTCTCGGATACCTCTTCTCCCTCCTCGCAGGCCATGGTATGCAGGCGGCCCCATACCTTGGACAGCATTTCGGTCAGTAACAGAAAGTCTTGCGCATGGGTCTCAGACTGACATGAAGCTATACAGGCCCCACCAAGAAGAACCCAAAGATCATCCCACACTTCGGTACCGGACTCGCCGGGTGGCGCTGGATCTTCATTTTGCAAGGAGTAATCACTGTTGTCATTGGCTTGATTGGCTGGTACTTCATTGTTGACTTCCCGGAGCTCGCCGCGAAGCCCTCGAAGACCCAGAAGAAGTTCTTGACCCAGCCAGAAGTCGACTTCATTGTCGCACGTATTGAGAAAGACCGTCACGATGCCATTCCAGAGGAGTTCAACATGGTGAAATATCTCAAGGGTGCACTCGACCTTAAGGTCAGTCAAGTTCCACGTACGAAATGTATCTGAGATTGATACTGACATCGTTCGCTAATCTTAGGTCATTGGATTCGCTTTCATCTTCATGATGACGACCACGGTTACCTATGCTATCGCGTACTTCCTTCCTATCATTCTGAAGGACGGTATGGGCTTCAACGCTGCCAAAGCCAACTGCCTTATCGCTCCACCTTACGTCTTTGCCGCCTTTGTCATGATTGCCTTCGCCTGGGCTGGTGACAAATACCACGTTCGCTCCGTGTGGGTCATTGCCAACGGTATCCTAGCACTAATTGGTCTGCCGATGGTACGTAGCTCCATGTACAAACTGTATGTGAAACTGATACTTACTTCGTCTTTAGATGGGTTTCGGGAAGTCAGTCGCTGTTCGGTATGCGGGCGTGTTCTTAGCGACTGCTGCCGCCAATGCCAACGTCCCATGCGTTCTCACCTGGCAGGCGAACAACATAAGAGGCCAGTGGAAGCGCGCCTTGTGCTCTGCCACCCTAGTCGGAGCTGGAGGTATCGGTGGTATCATCGGTGGCACCGTCTTCCGCACCCAAGATGCTCCTCACTACGTTCCTGGTATCACTGCTTGCATGATCGCCGCCGGACTCATCGTTGTCACAGCCCTCTTGCTCGACCTCAAGTTTTGGTTGGCCAACAAGCGTGCGGAGCGCGGTGGAAAGATCATCGAGGGCCTTGAGGGTTTCAGGTACACTTTGTAGATATTAGGCGGTTCATGATGAAGAGACGAAGAAATGCTATGATACCAATAGCCCGTTAGGGCGACGACTTCGAGTTTCGTTCTTGACCTCAACACTGCTTCTGATCTCGTAAGTAAATGCGCGTTTCAAGAGACTGACATGCGCATGGCCTGTGCAAGTGTAGCTTGGTCCTAACCACCGAGATTACCTATTTGAATACCAGTGTCAGATTGCGTCCACCCCAACTCCACCTGTACTTCGCTCTCACCGTGCCGCTGACGGCTTTGCTGAACATTATGTTTGACAATCTTTTCGTGGAGTTAGGCGACGTGTCAAATTGCTGTTCACGTTCAGCGACTTTCGGAGTCACGAGCAAGTCTCATCAAGGGGGAACACAAGGGCATCCCACAGTCATGACCTGGGTGAAAGTATTGAGTATAGCCGCGGCACACTATGGGTAAGACATAGACTACGGCGAAGTATGGCGGTGATAGCTAGGGTATCATATTGGCGATGCACCACTTTCTCTACGCCTTACAGTTTTGCGCTTCCCACGATCAAGCTATGGCTATGCGTCAACGTCTCAATAGCATCCCTTTCAAGCGTTTTCGCCAGCTCTTCGCAGGTCGGTATATCATGTATAAGTCCCGCACACATGCCCAAGCTCCACACACCTGCATCCACATCGCCCGTCTCATACACTTGTGCGCCTCTCTTACCACTCATCAGATGTGCAACATCCTCGAATTTGACGTCTTTCTTCTCTGCCTCGATCTTCACGACCTCCACACTGACCTTGTTCTTGTGCAGCCGTGAAGTGTTGCGGAACTTGCGGAGACACAGAACTGTGTCATTCTCCGTTGCCTTGACGATAGCTTCCTTTACGTTGTGATGGATCGGCGATTCGACCGTGCACATCCAGCGTGTGCCCATGTTTACACCAACGGCACCCAACGCCAGGGCAGCGGCGACTTGGCGACCGTTCGCGAAGCCTCCAGAGGCGAGATATGGGATCTTGAGTTGCTCCGCGCACAGCGAGAGAAGCATGAGCGATGTGGTGTCGTACCTAGAAGTAGGTGTAAGTCAATGTATAACAACTTCGGCGCTCAGTGTGTCCTGAAGGTCAACACAATAAAAATTGCTTACTCTCCACCGTGGCCTGCGCACTCGATTCCATCAATCGAAATGCAGTCCACGCCCAGTTTCTCTGCTCTCAAAGCATGCTTGAGCGTGACACATTTGTGGAAGACAGTGACGCCGTTATCCTTGAGGTACTTCAGGATCGGGCTAGGGTCGCCGGCTGTCTCGACGAGCTTAATCCCCTCTTCGACTACAACACGGGCATAAGCCGAGTAGTCCGGTGGGTTCATCATGGGTAGAAGTGTGATGTTGACGCCGAATTGTACGGCGAATGGCTTAAGCATCTTCTTCGTCCTCCGGATCTCGTTGCGCAACGCTTCGGGTGTTGGTTGCGTCAGGGCGGTCAGGAATCCCAATGCGCCAGCATTCGCGACGGCTGAGATGAGCTCAGCTTTTCCAACCCACATCATGCCGCCTTGCACGATGGGTACGCGGATCCCAAACTTTTCCGTGAGCCATGTCTTGAGAGGCATTGTGTGTGTTTGTGGATGAGGGACAGCTGTTGATATGAGATTGAGGTGACGATTAATGGAATGCAAAAAGTGTGTTAAATGTCGCGAGAAAGTAGAAGTGAAGCCTCCAACTCGATGATTGAAATTACTCGGCTATACGACGCGAAGCATGTACCCGTGTTGACTTACTGATCATGCCGAGGTTGTTTACCCCACAAGGAAGGGGCACGTGCGCCTCTCCCTTTCACAAGTTCAACGTTCATATGGCAGATTCCTCTGTTCGACCTCTCTCACACATTGCACGCTCCCAGCGTCGCGCATATCCCCTATCAGATCATGTGAGCTTCGTGATTCCCCACAGACTTGAACTGTCATACCCGCAGCAAGGTCTGGGCGTCATGTTACGCCTTCGCAAACGTCCAGTACCACAAGGAGGCGGTAGACAGGTACCTGAACAGCTGTCAATGCTGCATGTCCTTTGCGGGCCTCGGATACACTTACAACGTGGCATAGAAGACCCCCAGGAGAACCAAACACACGATTGGAATATTCCCAACCAGGAAGACGCCGCTTTCTTGCTTCAGCCCCAGCTCCATGACCTGCAAAATGCAGTTGTGTTCGTTTTCGACTCGCACAAAGAAGATTTGAGATCGTTGAGGCGCTCGCGCCGCGAACCGCGCCGTATGGCACACATATCGATGCCGGAATCTCGCGGAATCGGCTGTTGATGAAAAACTTGCGTCATGGATCACGCAACCTCGAAAAAATGGAGCCTTGCGGGGCGCGAATATTAGTAAAACTGACTGAAGTAGCATTTCTCGAGTGACGTTTCAATTCATGAAGACATTGATACCTTGAAGGTCAACAGCTTTGGCGTTCGGTGTTTCCTGGGCTGACACAATGGCACGAGGACCATCGTACATTGAAATAGCTTTTCAACATTCCATTGGGTTGTTGAGCGTGTAATGAGGGATCGTTCTTTTTGGCTCCATGGGCCAGACCGGTCAGTGTAACCTGGACTATTCGATTTCGCGGTTTCCAGCAAGCGAAACAGCCAGAATCAGGCCTTCGTGACACCCGAAAGCAGCTGGCAAAAATGCCCACATTCACATCGATACTATCGATCCAAATGTATAAGCCACAGTACCCCGGTCCAAAACATCCACATGATGTAGAAAATCACGGAACGACATTGAAAGTTGGAGACTTGTGCGATATACTCATAAAGAACCAGTTGGTAAGAAAAGGTAAGTGAAGTACTTGTTCTCGACATGTTTTTGCCTGCTACCTAGTTAATCGATTCATTCGCCGAAAGCTTCGCATTCAGACATGAACTAACCAACCCATAATCTACGTCCACCTGAGCAGCGTGTCTGATGTAAGTGCGTACATAGAGTAATATCAACCCGGTGAGTATCATCGTGGGTGCCTTTTTAGAAACTAGTATCGATAATACACTACTAAACGCTCGGCCCGTTCGGTAGTGGCTGTCAGCCTCAGCTTGAACTAACACCACTATTTCCGGAATGCCTATTTCGTACGCAGCAGTCGCCCGTTGTGCCTATCTCGGCAAACGCGTTCTTGAGGCTCTATTCAGCTGGAGATGTTAGCGCACAGTCGATTCACGCTGCGGGGAATGACACAGAGTGTAGAGTAAATCGGCTTACAACCGGTGAGCGTAGCGGCTTGAGTTGCGCGAGATGTCTGGTTACAACGTCGATTGAGAAGACTCGCGCACCTCCTTACTGGTGCTTGGAAGTCTTTTTCTTGGAAAGACGCATCATTCACGTGGACAGTTACAGTCTACATACTCACATTCATGGCAAACGCAGGCAGAGGCAATGTCTGTCGTCTAACTACATCACTACGTCGGCAATCTCCTTTTAGCTCGACCGTCGCAGTAGTAAACAAGTGTTGATTGTGTAAGAAATACAATTTCCTTAACTCTAACCAGATTGGCACAGCGACTTGGTGAGATTTTGGCGGGACACTAAAGC
>Ga0265798_10003006_pt1 | contig 24351 bp, 21 predicted proteins | sample P3T30metagenome_FD_192430 | JGI IMG/M metagenome (GOLD analysis project Ga0265798, IMG submission 192430) | Plant litter microbial communities from East Loma Ridge, Irvine, California - P3 T30 | ecosystem: Environmental > Terrestrial > Plant litter > Unclassified | place: USA: California...
CGCGCGCGCTGGCCTCGAGCGGCGATCCCGACGCGTCGCTGAAGCTATTGACCGCTTTTACTGCGGCGCATCCGCGTGACGGTGCCGCGCTCGACACGATGGTGGCGGTGGCGCGGCGCTTCAATCGGCTGCCGTCGCTCGCCGCAGCGCGCGAGAAGCTCGTCGCGCTGCGCCCGCACGATGCAGCGGGACGCGTCGCCTTCGCCGAGACGCTCTACGCGCTGGGCCAGCACGACCGGGCGCGGGCGCTGACCGAGCGGCTGGTCCGCGGCGGCGACTATGGCGACTCTCTGGTCGACGTGCTCGCGCTGTGGCGCCGCTACGAGCCGCGCGACTGGAGCGTGCCCACCGCGCGCGCGCTGGCCGCGGCGGCGACGCCGCGCGATCGGCTGCGCTACGCCTATTTCCTGATGCTGACCGGCGCGGCCGACACCGCCGAGGCGCTGGTGGCACCGTTGGCGAAGCCGCCCGTGACCGCCGCCAACGCCTCAGTGCTGGCGCTGCTAGCGCAGATTCGCGCGACCCAGGGACAGGACAGCGAGGCCGAGTCGCTGCTCAACCAGGTGCTTGCCTTCGATCAGAGCAACGTGGTCGCGCTGCGCGCGCGGGCCGATCTTTACCTGCGCACCGGGCGCGGACGGCGGGCGGTGTTCGACGCGCAGAAGCTCGTGGCGGAGAAGACCCGCTCGCCCGACGATCGGGTGCGACTCGCCCGCGCTTACCGCCAGGCGGGTCAGCCGCAGCTCGCCGAGAACGCGCTGCGCGGCGGCCTGCAGGACATTCCCGCCGATCCGCTGCTCTATGGTGAGCTGCAAAAATATCTGGTCGCGACGGGGCGCAGCGACGAACTCGACGAATTGGGTCAACAATTTGTAGAGCAGCAGCGACTAGCACGGTTGCAGTGGTGAGATATTCTCGCGCGGGAAGGGAACGGCGAGGCGTGAGCGAGTGGCGACGGTAGTGCGGCCCACCAGGGTGAGGCGGTTCACGTCCAACGTGATTCCGTCACTGATCTTCGTCGTCGATCTGCTCTGCCTGCTGATCAGCATGCCGGCGGCGCTGCTGTTGTACGAGATTTCGGTCGGCCTGGCGGTGGTGCCCGGCGTCCATACGGCGGCGGCGTTCATTGCCGGGGTGGCGTTTTTCCTGATCCGGCAGTCGCGCGGCGTGTACAGCCAGTCGCTTGCGATGCTGCGCTCGAGCGATGCCGCGGTGGCGCTCGACTATGTCTTCGCCGCGCTGCTGAGCAGCGCGATCGTGTGGCAATTCGGTTTGGTCGACGAATTCTCGCGCGGGCTGACGCTCTGGTATGTCGGCTCCTGCGTCGGCTCGCTGCTGGTCAGCCGGTTCGTGCTGCGCGCGCTGCTGCATCGGCTTGCGGTCGGCGGGCGGATCCGCCAGCGCGTGGTGTTATACGGCGCGGACACCGAGATCGTCGAGCGGACCTGCCGCATGCTCGACCTCCAGGCACTGCCGCAGCTGCTGCTGGTCGGCGTGGCGGACGATTACGCGCGGCGCTCGCGCGACGAGACGGTCGGCGATCTGCCGTTCATCGGCGGCTTCTCCGAGCTGTTGGCGATGGCGCGCGACGGCGAGGTGGACCAGGTGCTGATCGCGCTGGCTGACCTCACGCGTGATCGGCTCGACCTCATCCTCGACAAGCTCAGCGAGGTGGCGATCGACATCTCGCTGATTCCGCGCGAGGCGATCGCGTTGGCGCCGGACTATCGAGTCAATTTCGTCGGTGCCATCCCGGTACTGACCTTGTGGCAGCGCCCGATGCGCGACGGCGACACCTTGCTGAAAGACGCGGAGGACCTCTTCATCGCCGCGGTGGCGCTGGTGTTCCTGTCCCCGCTGCTGCTCGTCACCGCGCTGGCGATCAAGGCGACGAGCCGTGGCCCGGTGCTGTTCAAGCAGCCGCGCTTCGGGTTCAACAACCGCGAGATCATGGTCTACAAGTTTCGCTCGATGTACGTCGATCGGCAGGACGTGTCGGGCGCCGAGCGGACGCGCAAGGACGACCCGCGGATCACGCCCGTGGGGCGTCTGATCCGCAAGCTCAGCATCGACGAGCTGCCGCAGATCTGGAACGTGCTGCGCGGCGAGATGTCGATCGTCGGCCCGCGCCCGCACGCCACGCACATGAAGGTGGGCGACCATTATTATTTCGACGCGGTGAAGGGCTATGCCGCGCGCCACCGCGTCAAGCCGGGCATCACCGGGCTGGCGCAGGTGCGCGGGCTCCGCGGCGAGATCCAGACGATCGATCGCGCCAAACGACGCGTCGAGCTGGACCGCTATTACATCGATCACTGGTCGCTCACGCTCGATCTCAAGATCATCGTCCAGACCGTCGCCAACATCCTGTTCGACAAAAATGCGTACTGAACCGGAGCTGGCACGTAGCTTCCTCGGGCTGCGCTTCGACCCGCTCGACACCGACGCGGCGGTCGCCTGGCTGCGGGAGGCGAGCGCGGCGGCCCCTTTCGCTTATGTGGTCACGCCCAACGTCGACCATATCGTCCGGCTCGACGCGGCGGGGCGCGACGAACCCTCCGGGTTGGCGCTGTGGCGCGCCTATGAGGGCGCGGCGTTGACCCTGTGCGACAGCCGCGTGCTCGCCCGGTTAGCGCGCTGGTGCGGCGTGACGCTGCCGGTCGCGCCGGGGAGCGACCTGACGGTGCGGTTGTTCGACGAGGTGGCGCGGCCCGGCGACCGCGTCGCGATCATCGGCGGCGATCCCACGTTGCTCGCGGCGCTGCGGCAGAAATACGCGGCTCTCGACATCGTCCAGCACGTTCCGCCGATGGGATTGCTGCGTGACCCCGCAGCGCTGGCGTCAGCGGCGACGTTCGGGCGCGACTCGGGCGCCCGCTTCCTCCTGCTCGCGGTCGGTTCGCCGCAGCAGGAGATCATCGCCGCGCGGATTGCGGCACTGCCCGAGGCGCGCGGCGTGGCGCTGTGCGTCGGCGCGTCGCTCGACTTCATCGTCGGGCGCCAGCGCCGCGCGCCACGGCTGGTGCAGCGACTCGGACTGGAATGGGCGCACCGGCTCGCCTCACAACCGCGGCGGCTGTGGCGGCGCTATTTGGTCGAGGGGCCGCGCATCTTCCGCCTGGCGCGGTCGTGGCGCGCCGGGCGCGGCTCATTCGCCCCGGACTGAGCGCGTGGACGATCGCTGGCACCCGGGGATCGGCGATCCGAGCGCGATCGGCTGGATCACCGTGCTGGCCTATTTCAGTGCGGCGCTGCTGTGCGCCGCGGCGCAGCGGCGCGATCCGGCCGGGCCGCGGCCGCGGCGTTTCTGGCTGGCGGTGACGGTGCTGCTCGTCTTGCTCGGAATCAATAAGCAGCTCGATCTGCAGTCGCTCTTTACCCAAGTCCTGCGCGACCGGGCGAAGGCGCATGGCTGGTACGAGCAGCGCCGCGAGTTCCAGTCTCTGTTCATCTTCGCCATCGCGGCCATCGGCGCGGCATTCTTTGCTGCACTGCCATATGTTATGCGGCACCAGCCGCGCGCCCGAAACGTCACGCTGGCGGGTCTCGTCTTCCTCTATTGCTTTATCCTCGTCCGCGCTTCGTCGTTCCATCATGTCGACTGGGCGTTGAGTCGGACATTTTTCTGCATCCGGCTTAATTGGATCCTGGAATTAGGCGGCATCATCATCGCCGCATTGGGCGCCATAGTCGTTCTGCGTCATCCGCTGGCCAGCCGTTAACTATGAATACCAAGTCGAGCGTCAACGCGTGACTCGGCGTTAATATCCGTCCGAAACGGATCGATCGCATTCCGGCCATATTCCTCAATGACCTGATCGTCCCGATCTAGGAAAAGCCGAGCATTGCGACGCCCGGCGTCCTGCGCTCTTAAGTGAGCAGGACGAAATGAGGCGGCCCTTACCCAGTCTGCCATTTGTTACACCGAGGACGTGTCCCGAAACAGTCCGCAGTGCCTCAAATCGGCGATGGTTTAGTTTCCGTGAATGGGTATCAGCCCGGCCGTCGGGTGGTGAACCAGCCTCGTCATTTAACCGTCCGGGTCGTGGTGTTTCAGGGAATTAAGGGAGTTATCCGCATGAAGAAGTTCGTAGCATCCGCACTCGTCGCCGCCGCCTTCAGCGCCGCGACCCCCGCCATGGCGACCGAGCTGGCGCTCGAGCAGTCGGCCGACGGCACCTATTCGGCCACCACCGGCTTCGTCTCGAAGACGGCGGGCAGCTTCACCGACACCTACACGTTCAACGTGCCGTCGGTCGGCAAGGTGGGCGCGAGCGTCATCTCGCTGTCGATCACCGGCGCGCTCCAGCTGCTCTCGGGCACGCTCAACGGCACCGCGCTGATCATGCAGCAGCTCGGCACCGACTCCTACGTGCTGCGCTCGGCCGACGGCGGTCAGCTCACCATCGACAACCCGCAGAAGCTGATCATCAACGGCACCTCGCAGGGCGGCGGCAGCTACACCGCCAACGTGACCTTCGCCGCGGTGCCGGAGCCTGCGACTTGGGCGCTGATGATCCTCGGCTTCGGCGTGGTCGGTTACTCGATGCGCCGCCGTCCGGCAGTGCGCTTCTCGCAGGCGATCTGATCCGGCGCGGGGTGCGTCGCCCCGCCGATCGGATGATCCGATCAAGCAAGCGGCGGTCGCCCTCTGTGGGCGGCCGCCGTTTTCGCGTTGCCTCGCCTTCGGCTTCGGCGCAGGGCAGGGGCTCGCCGCGGGGAAAGGTGAGGGATGAGTCCGCAGATCGGTTTCGTGATTCTGTCGCACCGTGAACCGCGCCAGCTGCTGCGGCTGGTGCGCACGCTCAACCGGCTCTACGGCAACCCGCCGATCGCGTGCCATCACGACATGGCGCAATGCCCGATCGATACCGCGCCCTTTCCGGACAACGTCCGCTTCGTCGCGCCGAGCATCCGCACCGGCTGGGCGAAATGGTCGGTGGTGCGCGCCTTCCTTGCCGCACTCGAGCTGCTGTACCGGGACGCCGATCCGGATTGGTTCGTGCTGCTAAGCGGCGCCGATTATCCGATCAAGCGCGCCGAGAGCGTCCGCGCCGAGCTGGCCACGACGGCGGCCGACGCGCTGATCGACTATCGCCAGATCGGCGACACGGTGGAGAGTGCGCTCAAGCGGTTCGGACCGCGCAATCCGGAGCTCGATCAGTTCGAATCGGATGGCAACCGCCGGCTCAAGTGGAGCCACTATCAGGGCGCCGAGCTGTGGTTCCCGATGCTGCGCTTCAACGATGGCGGCCGGCGCATACGGCCGGGGCGATTCACGTGGCATCTGCCGTTCGCCTCGCCGTTCACGCCGTTCTCGCCCAATTTTCCGTGCTTTTACGGCGACCACTGGATCACCGCCGACCGCCGCGCGGCACGGCTGCTGCTGGAGCCGAGCGAGCGCCACCTTCAACTGCAGCGCCACCTGCATCGACGCGCCATCCCCGAGGAATGCTATTACCAGACGGTGCTGTGCAACGAACCGGGGCTGACGCTCGACCGCGACAATCGTCGCTACGCGCAATGGAACGGCGGCGGGGCGCATCCGCAGCAGCTCGGCGTCGCGGATCTGTCCGCGATCATGGCGTCGAACGCTCATTTCGCTCGCAAATTCGACCACGACGATCCCGTGCTTGACCGGATCGACGCGCTGCTGTTCGACGGCGGCTGACCGCGCCGCCGTGGCACGGCGGAACATGTGAGAGGCAGCGATGCGGTGATGATCGGGCGTTGGCTGGGCCGTGACCACGGGCGGCGCTACTGCCTGCCTGAGGGGGTGCGCGCTTATGCCGTCGGTGACGTCCACGGCCGCGCCGACCTGCTCGCGCCGATGCTCGACTGGATCCGCACGGACAGCGACTCGCGCGGCGGTTATCCCGAGGTCCATGTCGTCTTTCTCGGCGACCTGATCGACCGCGGCCCCGCCTCCGCGGCGGTGGTGAGCATGCTCGCGAGCGGGCGTGCCGCCTTCGGCCAGCGCCACTTCATTCGCGGCAACCACGAGCAGACGTTGCTCGACATCTTAGACGGTGCGTGGGAACGACTCGACGACTGGCTCGCGGTCGGCGGGGTCGAGACGCTGGAGAGCTACGGTGTCGACCCGGCGCTGCACCTGCGTGACCCGGAGGCGTTCCGCCGCGCGATGCGCGACGCGATCCCGTCGCTCCATGTCGGCTTCCTGCGGCGGATGGTGCCGATGGTGCGGCTCGGCGACTATGTCTTCGTTCATGCCGGGATCCGCCCGCGCGTGCCGATCGAGGAGCAGAGCGAGCGCGACCTGCGCTGGATTCGGCGGGACTTTCTCGACAGCCGCGTGGATCACGGCGTGATGGTGGTGCACGGCCACACCGTCAGCGACAAAGTGGATGTCCGCCGCAACCGCATCGGCGTGGACACGGGAGCCTATGCCTCGGACCGATTGTCGGTGCTGGGGCTGGAGGCGGACCGCCGCTGGGTGCTCACCAGCCGGCTGGGGTAAGGGGAGGCGACCGCTCGATGACGGGTCCCTCGGTGCCTCAGAAGGGTCGCTCGCCCAGGTAATTGCCCGCGTTCTTGTAGCGGCACACCAGCACGTCCTCCGCGCCGCCGCGCGCCACCGCGCAGCCGACCTCGTCGGTGTCGCGCCACATCAGCTGGGTATAGTGGCCGACATCGTCGACGCGGCCGGTCACGCTGTTGTACGGGAACACGCCGGGGCGGAAGTAGCGCTTCTCGCGGATCCAGCCGTTGACCATCGCCTCGGGCGTGAAATAGCCGCGCGTGCCCGCCCAGAGGTTCTCGCCCTCGGGGTCATAGTGGCGCTCCGGCGCGTGCTCGAAGCGGCCGGTGCTGGCGAGATAGTCAGCCCAGCGCTGCGCCGACTGGACCAGGTCGCGGTTCCACCGCAGCGGCGCGAGGCCGACCGAGGCGCGCTCGTGATTGTGCGCCGCGAGCACGCGCGCGTCGAACGTCTGCGAGAAGCTCGCCGCGCCGCTCAGCAGCGGGGCGGCCAGCAGGGCGGCGAGGGCGGCGATGAGCCGGCGGGGCGCGTGGGCGCGCGGCATGTCCGGAACCCTTCCTGATGCTCGATCCAGGAGGGCGATGTACCGGCCGGCCACTTGCCAAGCGGTCGCCAAACACGGTTAGCGGCGGGTAAGCTATGTTTACGCGGTGATCGTGACCAAGTCGCCGCGCGCGCTGGCGGCAAAAACCCGGCGCGCGAAGTCCTCGGGAATGCCGACGCAGCCGTGGGTGGCATAGCCGCGCCGCACCGCGCTGGCGTGGATCGCCACCCCGTCGCCGGTGAGCCGCAGCATGTAGGGCATCTCGGCGTCGTAGAGCGTCGACTGGTGCAGCCGCGCGCGCGCGAGGATCGGGAAGGTGCCGGTCGGCGTCGGCTTGTGATCGGTGCCGTAGAGGATCACCGCGGTGCCGATCTCGTGCCCGCCGCGGAACACCGACATGAGCTGGCGCGACAGATCGACGCGGATGCGCGTGTCGCCTCGCGCGGGGACGCCGCTCTCGTTCCAGACATAGTCGCCGAAGTGCATCGGACGGTCGACGCGAAGCAGGCTGTGCACCAGCAGCGGCACGCCGTCCGGCGCGGGAAGCGACGGCTCGCGACCGGCGGGATAGCTCACCCGCGTGCCATAGCTGCCGATCGTGGTCGCCGGCACGTCCGTACGCACGGTAGGCGAGGACAGGGGGGGCGTCGCCGGCCGGCTCCACCACGCCATGCCGACCGCACCGACGCCGGCCGCGGCGAGCGCCACCGCCACGCCGGCAAGCCGGCTCATGCGGCGGCGTCGGCCTCCGCCGCGCGGCGGCGCGCGACGCGGCGCAGCGCGCCGCCGACCATCAGGAAGCCGAGAATCATCGTCGCCCAGGTGGCGGGCTCAGGCACCGCAGGGGGTGGCACGACATCGTCGCCACCGCCACCGCCACCGCCACCGCCACCGGTGCCACCGCCCGGGATGAATGGCGTCGTCGGGGTGAAGCCGCCGCCCGGCGGCAGCGGGCCGAGCGCGGCCGGGGTGAGCGGCACATCGCCGACCGGTACCCCAGGCCCGAAGGCGAGCGGCGTCGCGGGCAGTTCAACATAGGGCGGCGCCCAGCCGATGCTGGGCCGCTCGCGCACGTTGCTCAGCACGCGCTCGCGCGGTGCGCCGGGCACCGGCACGCGCGGACGCGACGCCAGCCGCTGTTTAGCGGGCTTGGTGGTGAACATCGCGCCGGCGTCGCGGCCGCCGGGCGAGCGCGCGCCCAGGATCGCGGCGGGATCGGGCAGGTCGACGAGGCGCGCGACCTTGGCCGAGGCCTCGGCGATGCCGAGCCCGCCGAACGTGCCGCCCATCGCGCCATAGCCGCCGACCGCGGCCACGCCGACGAGTCCACCGATCGCGACGCGCGCGACCGTGACATGCCACAGCAGGGTGAGCGGGCGACGCCAGCTAATCATCGATCAGACCAATCCCTGATTTCCGAACCGACAACGGTTAAGGAAGCGCGATGCTCCCTCTCTACGTAGGTAGCCGCGTGAGTCCAGAAAAATGTCCTGTGTTAAGAGCTTATCATGGGACAGTGTTGCAAGGCGGCAGCAGTCGATGACGCTGCTGATCGACCAATTGTGTTAACCAATGGCGGAACGCGCGAACCCGCCGCAACTGTCGCGTGTCACGGTGCGTGACCAGCCAGAAGCCGCGCGTGATCGCCACATCAGGGATGACACGGATCAGCGACTCATCGCTGCCGCCGATGAAGTGTGGCAGAACGCCCACACCGGCCCCCACCGCGATCAGCCGGGCCTGCGCATTGATGCTCGAGCTGCGTAGCGCCGGGGCGAGTGCCGGATCGATCTCGTGGAGGTATCGCAGCTCGGGCGCGTACAAAAGGTCGGGGATGTAGCCGACCAGCCGATGCCGTTTCGCCAGCGTCGCCCGGGTCGGCATGCCGTCGCGCTCGACCAGCGTGCGCGCCGCGTAGAGGTGGAGCCTGTAATCGGAGAGCTTGCTCGCCACCACGGGGCCATGGCGCGGGCGCGCCAGCAGGACGGCGACGTCAGCCTCGCGGCGCGATGGGCTGAGGAAGCCGGAGTTAGCCACCAGGTCGATCGTCAGCGCGGGATGTGCTGCCGCGAACGAGTCGAGATGCTGCGCCACCAGCCAGGTGCCGAACCCCTCGGACACGCTCACCCGCAACGTGCCGGTGAGCGCGGCGGGCGGATCGGCGCCCTCGCCGATGCGCTCCGCGGCGCTGGCCATCTGCTCGACCTGCGCGAGCAGCGACTCGCCCGCCTCGGTGAGCACCTGCCCCTCGCGGGTCTGCTCGAAGAGGGTTCGCCCCAGCCGCGCCTCCAATCGGCGCAGCCGCCGACCGACCGTGGTGGCGTCGACGCCGAGCAGCGCGGCGGCGCGCGCGATCTGGCCGGTGCGCGCCACGGCGAGGAAATCCTGCAGGTCGTTCCAGGCGATCGGCTGCACCATCGCAGCCGGAGGTTGCAGAATTGCCGCTTGCCTGCAACCTCGCCGGGTCGCACAGCGGTTCCAAGAGATAGAGGAGAGGCGATGCGCACCATCGACCATCACATCGGGGGCGCTTCAGCGTCCGAGGGCGGCGGTGTAGCCGCGCGGGAAAGCGCGCGCGGCGGGGACGTCTTCGACCCCAACACCGGCCAGGTGCAGGCGCGTGTGACGCTCGGCACCGCCGCCGACCTCGACCGCGCGGTGGCGGCGGCGCATTCGGCGCAGCCCGGCTGGGCCGCGACCAACCCGCAGCGTCGCGCGCGCGTGATGTTTCGCTTCAAGGAGCTGGTCGAGCGCGAGATGGACTCGCTGGCGCGGCTGCTCTCGTCCGAGCACGGCAAGGTGATCGCCGACTCGAAGGGCGACATCCAGCGCGGGCTCGAGGTGATCGAGTTCGCCTGCGGCATCCCGCACGTCCTCAAGGGCGAATATACGCCGGGTGCCGGTCCGGGCATCGACGTCTACTCGATGCGCCAGCCGCTCGGCATCGGCGCCGGCATCACGCCGTTCAATTTTCCCGCGATGATTCCAATGTGGATGTTCGGTGTCGCCATCGCCTGTGGCAACGCCTTCCTGCTCAAGCCGTCCGAGCGCGACCCGAGCGTGCCGGTGCGGCTCGCCGAGCTGATGCTCGAAGCGGGCGCACCCGAGGGCATCCTCCAGGTCGTGCACGGCGACAAGGAGATGGTCGACGCGATCCTCGACCATCCCGCGATCGCGGCGGTGAGCTTCGTCGGCTCCTCCGACATCGCGCATTACGTCTATCGCCGTGGCGTCGAGGCGGGAAAGCGCGTCCAGGCGATGGGAGGCGCCAAGAACCATGGCATCGTCATGCCCGACGCCGACCTCGACCAGGTCGTCGCCGATCTCGCCGGCGCCGCCTTCGGCTCGGCGGGCGAGCGCTGCATGGCGCTGCCCGTGGTGGTGCCGGTCGGCGAGCAGACCGCGGAGCGCCTGCGCGACAAACTGATCCCGGCGATCCGTGCGCTGCGCGTGGGTGTCTCGACCGACCCGGAGGCGCATTACGGGCCAGTGGTCAACGCCGCGCACAAGCAGCGCGTCGAGGATTGGATCGGCACCGCGGTGGATGAGGGCGCCGAGCTGGTCGTCGATGGCCGCGGGTTCACCCTTCAAGGGCATGAGGACGGCTTCTTCGTCGGCCCGACCCTGCTCGACCAGGTGACGCCGCAGATGCGCTCCTACCAGGAAGAGATCTTCGGCCCGGTGCTCCAGATCGTTCGCGCGCCCGACTTCGAGACCGCGCTGCGCCTGCCGAGCGAGCATCAATACGGCAATGGCGTGGCGATCTTCACGCGCAACGGCCATGCCGCGCGCGAGTTCGCCGCGCGCGTCAATGTCGGCATGGTCGGCATCAACGTGCCGATCCCGGTGCCGGTCGCCTATCACAGCTTCGGCGGCTGGAAGCGCAGCGCGTTCGGCGACGTCAACCAGCACGGCACCGAGGGGGTGCGCTTCTGGACCAAGGTCAAGACCGTGACGCAGCGTTGGCCCGACGGCTCCGTGCTGCCGACCGGGAGCGAGGACGGTGGACCCTCGCGCGTGCAGGACGCGTTCGTGATCCCGACGATGGGGTGACGATATGCGGTGGAGCGGACGGATGGTGGTGACCTCGGGCGTGGCGGCGATGCTCGCCGCCTGCTCGCCCGACGCGGCGGACTATAATCGCCACGAGGTCCCCGAGGACGAGGCACGCGCGCAGGCCGCAATCGAGCGCGCCGCGGCGCAGAACGGCGTCGCCACCACCGCGCGCGCCGGCGTGCCCATCGCCGCGCCACCCGAGACCGCGGCGCGATCGCGCGCCTTCCCGACCGACTTTCTCGGCTATTGGGGTGTCAGCTACGACGACTGCCAGCTCGCCAACACCAACGCTACCGGGCGGATCAACGTCGACGCCGACACGATCCGCTTCCATGAGGCCAAAGCCCGCGTGCAGCGGCTCGAGCAGCGCTCGCCCTATGAGGTGGTGGCGGATCTCCGCTTCGACGGCGGGGCGGGTGCGGCCTGGGAGCGGCGTGACCGCTTCACGCTCGAGCAGGGCGGCACCATCCTCGTCCGTACCGAGGCACCCAACGTCCAGCGCTACCGGCGCTGCTGACCGCAAGGCAGGACATGACCGAGCAGTTTAACCTCACCCCCCAGTTTGATCTCACAGGCGACCAGCGCGAGATCCAGGAGCTCGCGCGCCGCTTCACCGCCGATCGCATCACGCCGCACGCGGCCGAGTGGGACGAGACGCATCACTATCCCGTCGATGTATGGAAGGCCGCGGGCGAGCTCGGGTTCGGCGCGATCTACGTCAGCGAGGCGTCGGGCGGGATCGCGCTCGGCCGGCTTGAAGCGGCGCTGGTGATGGAGGCAATGGCCTATGGCTGCCCCGCCACGAGCGCGTTCATCTCGATCCACAATATGGTGGCGTGGATGATCGACCGCTTCGGCTCGGCGGCGATCAAGGGTCGCTTCCTGCCCGGGCTCGTCACCATGGAGACGATCGGCAGCTATTGTCTCACCGAGCCCGGCTCGGGCTCGGACGCGGCGGCGCTGAAGACGAGCGCGCGGCGCGACGGCGACGATTACGTGCTCAACGGCACCAAGCAGTTCATCTCGGGCGCGGGCTACAACGACCTCTACGTCTGCATGGTGCGCACCGGCGAGGAGAAGAGCCGCGGCATCAGCGCGATCGTGGTCGAGAAGGGCACGCCCGGCCTGTCGTTCGGCGCGCCCGAGCGCAAGCTGGGATGGAACGCGTCGCCGACCGCGCAGGTGATCTTCGAAGACTGCCGCGTGCCCGCCGCCAATCTGGTGGGCGCGGAGGGCGAGGGGTTCCGCATCGCGATGGCGGGGCTCGACGGCGGGCGGCTCAACATTGGCGCCTGCTCACTCGGGGGTGCGCAGCGTTGCCTCGACGAATCGATCCGCTACGCGCGTGAGCGCCAGCAGTTCGGCCAGCCGATCGCCGACTTCCAGAACACGCAGTTCACGCTGGCCGACATGGCGACCGACCTGGAGGCGGCACGCGCCTTGCTCTATCTCGCCGCCGCCAAGGTGACCGCGGACGCGCCCGACAAGTCGCGCTTCTCGGCGATGGCGAAGCGGCTGGCGACCGACAACGGCTCCTCGATCGTCGACCGCGCGCTGCAACTCCACGGCGGCTATGGCTATCTCAAGGACTATCCGATCGAGCGTTTCTGGCGCGATCTGCGCGTCCACTCGATCCTGGAGGGGACCAACCAGGTGATGCGCATGATCGTCGGCCGCGAGCTGACCCGGCAATGAGGGGGGTGGGCCAGATCTCCCAAACCGGTGCCAGCCACATGCTCCGCCGTCATCCCGGGCTTTGCCCGGGATTCATCGCGCCGCGTGCGCTGCAATCGTTGTGCGTGCGGAAGCATGGATCCCGGCTCAAGGCCGGGATGACGATATGGTGTGGTGCAGGGTTCGCCATGCAGTCATCTACGATCGGCCTGGCAGTGTCGGGGAGGATTCGATGAGGGACCTCATCGCCGATACCGAGAGCGGCGTCGCCAAGCTGCGGCTCAACCGGCCCCAGGCGCTCCACGCGCTCACCGCGGAGATGTGCGCCACCGTGCTCGACTCGCTCGAGCGCTGGCGCGGCGACGATACGATCCGCTGTGTCATGATCGACCATGCCACGGGGCGCGGGTTCTGCGCCGGCGGTGACATCCGCCTGCTCGCCGAGAGCGGCGCGGGTGATGGCAGCGCGGCGCGGGCCTTCTTCCACGTCGAATATCGCATGAACCACCGGCTGTTCACCTATGCCAAGGACGTGGTCGCGTTCATGGACGGGGTGACGATGGGCGGCGGGGTCGGCCTGTCGCAGCCGTGCCGCTATCGCGTCGCCACCGAGAACACCAAGCTGGCGATGCCCGAGACCGGGATCGGCCTGTTCCCCGACGTCGGCGGCGGCTGGTATCTATCCCGGCTGCCGGGGCGGATCGGCCAGTATCTCGCGCTCACCGGCGCGCGCGTCGACGGCGCGGCGTGCCACGCGCTCGGGCTGGCGACGCACTATGTCGAGAGCGCGCGGCTCGATACGCTTAAGCGCGACATCGCCGCGCGGCCGAGCGAGCTGCGCGCGTTGCTCGATGCCGCGCATGTCGCGCCTGGCCACGCCGCGCTGCTCGACCGGCGTGCCGCGATCGACCGGCTGTTCGCCTCGGACGAGGTCGAGGTGGTGTTCGCGGCGCTGGAGGCCGACGACAGCGAGTTCGCGCGCGCGACGTTGGCGATGCTGCGGGCCAAGTCGCCGCAGACGATGAAGGTCTCGCTCAAGCTGCTGAAGCATGGCGCGCGCATGGCGGATTTTGCCGACGAGATGCGGCAGGAATATGCGGTCGCCACGCGGGTGGTGCAGCGCCATGACTTCCTCGAGGGGGTGCGCGCGGTGATCGTCGAGAAGGACAACGCCCCGCGCTGGGAGCCCGCCACGCCGGAGGGCGTCAGCGACCATGTCATCGACCAGATCTTCGCCCCGTTGCCCGAGGCCGAGGCCTGGACTCCGCACGATTGAGGGACCGACTGATGGCCGATTACGAGACGATCCTGGTCGAGCGACGCGGCGCGGTGACGCTGCTGACGCTCAACCGCCCCAAGGCGCTCAACGCGCTCAACACGCAGGTGCTCGCCGAGCTGCTCGGCGCGCTCGCGGACTATGACGCGGACCCTGGGCAGCGCTGCGCCGTGCTCACCGGCAGCGAGCGCGCCTTCGCCGCGGGCGCGGACATCAAGGAGATGGCGGGGCAGGGCTTCGCCGACATGTATGCCGGAAATTTCTTCGCCGGCTATGAGCAGCTGACGCGGACGCGCAAGCCGCTGATCGCGGCGGTGGCGGGCTATGCGCTGGGCGGCGGCTGCGAGCTGGCGATGATGTGCGACTTCATCCTCGCGGCGGATACGGCCAAGTTCGGCCAGCCCGAGATCAAGCTGGGCGTCTCGCCGGGCATGGGCGGCTCGCAGCGGCTGGCACGCGCGGTTGGCAAGGCCAAGGCGATGGAGATGGTGCTCACCGGCCGGATGATCGACGCCGACGAGGCCGAGCGCGCCGGGCTGGTCAGCCGCGTCGTGCCCGCCGCCGAGCTGCTCGACGAGGCGCTGCGCACCGCCGCGACGATCGCCGAGATGGCGCCGCTTGCCGCGATCGCGAACAAGGAGATGGTCAACGCCGCGTTCGAGACGACGCTGGCGCAGGGCATCCAGTTCGAGCGCCGGCTGTTCCACGCGCTGTTCGGCACCGCCGACCAGAAGGAGGGGATGGCGGCGTTCGTGGAGAAGCGCGCGCGCCAGTGGAGCGGGCGGTGAGGGTAGCAGGCAGCGCTTGATCGCCTCCCGTTCATGCTGAGGAGCCGCTGAGCCCGTCGAAGCGGCGTCTCGAAGCATCCGGCGCCGCGATCGTGGCAGCGCTTCGAGACGAGGCTTCGACGGGCCTCTCCTCAGCGCGAACGAGGGAGGGCGAGCGTCGTGACGATAATGAGGAGAGGCAATATGGCACGCGTTGCGTTCATCGGGCTGGGCAACATGGGCGGCGGGATGGCCGCCAACCTGGCGAAGCACGGCCATGACGTGCGCGCCTTCGATCTCTCCGCCGAGGCGCTGACCCGCGCCGAGACCGCCGGCTGCCTCGCCGTCGAGAGCGCCGCGGCGGCGGTGACAGGCGCCGAGGCGGTCGTCACCATGCTGCCCGCGGGGCGCCACGTCGCGCATGTCTATGACGAAATCCTGCCGCTGGTCGACGCCGCGACGATCCTGATCGACTGCTCGACCATCGACGTCGCCACCGCGCGCGCGGTCGCCGAGAAGGCGCGCGCGCGCGGGGTCGCCGCGGTCGACTCGCCCGTCTCGGGCGGTATCGTGGCGGCGGCCGCGGGCACGCTGACCTTCATGGTCGGCGGCCCGGCGGAGTCGTTCGAGCGGGCGCGGCCGTTCCTTGAGGCGATGGGCAAGGCGGTGATCCACGCCGGCGCGAGCGGCACCGGCCAGGCCGCCAAGCTGTGCAACAACCTGATCTTGGGCGCGACGATGATCGCGACCTGCGAGGGCTTCGTGCTCGCCGAGCGGCTCGGGCTCGACCCGCAGGTGTTCTACGACATCGCCAGCAAGGCAACCGCGCAGAGCTGGTCGATGACGAGCTACTGCCCGGTACCGGGGGTCGGCCCGCAGTCGCCGGCGGACAACGATTATCGCGGCGGCTTCGCGGGCGCGCTGATGCTCAAGGACCTGGAGTTGGCGATGGCCGCTGCGGCGGACGGCGGCGCGACGCTGCCACTCGGCGAACACGCGCGCGACCTGTACCGCGCCTTCGGCGAGGGCGGGCATGGCGGGGAGGATTTCTCCGGCATCATCCGGATGCTGCGGGAAGCGTAAGGAGCCCTTCGCCGACGCGGCAGTAAGGCACGAGGTGTCCGCTCACTCGTCATCCCGGGCTTGACCCGGGATCCATGGTGCCGCGAGCGCCGCCGGCGTTACGTTTGCGGAAGGATGGATCCCGGCTCGAGGCCGGGATGACAGTAGGAAAGAGGAGGCGTTGTGCCTCGTCGCACCGCATCGCCCGCGTGAGCGACGAACGAGAGATCAAGCCCTTGAAGCGCAAGCCTTGTTTTGGGTCCGCACCCACGGTCCCGCGAGCGCGGCCGTCCGTAGCGTTCGTGGCACGATGGATGGCGGGTCGAGCCCGGCCCGATCAGCAGGGTGCTTGCGCCCGGATCCACCCTCACCGCAGCGCCGCCTCGACCTCCGCGCGCTTGGCCGTGCGCAGCGCGACGCACTGGCGGATCGCGCCGAGCGCCTGGCTCAGCTCCAGCGCGCCGCCGCCCAACGTCGCCAGCCGCGGACGGAACAGTGCCTCGACCGCGTCGGCCTTGTCCGCGCTGCAATAGCCGCCGAACAGCGTCGGGATGCGCGCGCGCGCGAAGGCGGGCACCCCCGCGATCGCGCCGTCGAAGTCGCGCGTGAACAGCGCCAGCAGCGCGTCGCGCCCGAGCGGCTGGTAGGCGAGCCGCGTCATCAGCGTCAGCCGCTCGGTCGATTGCAGCGCCGGGTCGCGCGTCAGCTCGAGCGCGCGCGCCACCGCGGCGGCACTGGTGGCGTGGCCCAGCGCGCGCACCGCGTGCGAGCGGAACAGCGGATCACCGCTCGCCGCCAGCGAGTCGCGCAGCCGGTTCATGAAGGCAACCCCGCGGTCCTCCACCGCCACCGCGAACGCCAGCTCGCGGTAGGACGGATCAACCGGCCGCGGCGTCGCCGCGAGCGCGCCCTCGGCCGCCTCGGCGAGCTGCGACCGGAGCGCCGCGTCGCGCGCGGTTTGCGCGGCATAGTCGACCAAGTTTTGCCGCAGCAGCGCTTGCCCGGTCTCCTCGCCGGCATAGGCGCCGGGCGAGAACGACACCGGGCCGAGCGCGCGCAGCCGCGGCAGCGACAGCTCGCCCGCGAGCCGGCGCAGCCCCACGATCGCGGCAGGCGAGAGGTCGAGCTGCTCGACCTCGGCGATCGCCTGCGGCAGCTGCAGCGTCGCGCTGCGCTCGCGATGCGCGGCGAAGGCGCGTGCCCCCGCGATCACGCGCGCGAAGCTGGCGTTGCCCCCGAGGAAATCGGCCCAGAGGCTGTCCGCTGCCGCCATCGCCTCGCGCGCGGGCAGCGCCTCGGCGCCTTCCAGCAGCCGCGCCCAGCCGGCGTCGTCGAGGCTGTACCGCCAATAGCCCGCGCCGTCGGCGTTGGGCACCGCCAGGCCGCTGCCGCGCAGCGCGAGCATGCCGGTCGCACTGCCGAGCAGGGTGCAGCTGCGCGTCTCGCCCTGGCGCGCGCAGACGGGCACCGTCCAGGTCTGCGGCGCCGGCTGCGCGGCGACGCCGATCGGGCGATAGCGCTGCTGGCTCAGCTGCCAGCGCCCGGCGCCGACGGCGCGGATGCGGATCACCGGCACGCCGGTCTGTGTCACGAAGCTGCGGAATACCGGGACGATGCCGGGATCGCCCGAGCCGGTTGCCATCGATACGAAGAAATCGTCCGCGGCGGCGTTGCCGTAGCGGAAGCGGTTCAGATGGAACTGCACGCCCCGGCGGAACTTCTCCGCGCCGAGATAGCGCTCCACCATGGTGAGCACCTGGCCACCCTTCTGATAGGTGATCGAGTCGAAAGCGCTGGCGATCTGGTCGTTGCGCGTGATCTCCTGGCGGATGGGGCGGCCGACCGCGCGGCTGTCGGTGTCCATCGCCGCGAACGCCTCGGCGAGCTGCGCCACGTCGGTACCGAGCCCGGGTTGCCAGATCTCGCCGACGCGGTTGCCGGCCCATTCGGCGAAACTCTCGTTGAGCCAGATGTCGGTCCACCATTTCGGCGTGACGAGATCACCGAACCATTGGTGCGCCAGCTCGTGCGCCACCACCGTGCCGAAGCCGCGCCGCTGCGACGCGGGCGCGTCGGGGTCGAGCAGCAGCAGCGTGTCGTTGTAGCTGACGAGACCGGCGTTTTCCATCGCGCCGCTCATCACCGGGCCGGCGATCTGGTCGAGCTTCTCGTACGGATAGGGGATGCCGAAATATTGCTCGTGCAGCGCGAGGATCTTCGGCCCCTCGGCCGCGGCGAGCCGGAGCCGCTCGGCCTGGCCTTTGGTGGCGATCGCGCGATAGGGCAGCGCGGTCTGGCGCACCGCGTTGGCGGGCGCGTCGCCGGGTACGACGTCGAACGGCCCGACCGCGACCGCGACGAGATAGGTCGGCAGCGGCTTGGACGGGGCGAAGACGTGGCGAGTCAGCCCCGCGCCGGCTGGTGTCGCGGCGGTCTCGGGCGTGTTGGCGAAGACCTTCTGCCCGCTCGCCGCGGTGACGCTGAGCGTGAACGGCGTCTTGAAGCCGGGCTCGTCGAAGCCGGGGAACATGCGCCGCGCGTCGATCGGCTCCATCTGCGTCCACGCGTACCAGTCATCGCCGACCTTGGCGCGGTACAGCCCCTCGGCGCCGGTCATGAACGGCGCGTCATAGTCGAAGGCGAGCGTGACGCGGCCGGCGGGCAGCGGCGTCGCGAAGTCGAGCCGCGCCACGCCCGAGGCGTCAACCTGGCTGTAGCGCGCGGCGACGGTGCGGCCGCCGACGCGCGCGACAGCGCTGGCGACCCTGAGGCCATTGCCGTGGAGGTAGAGCGAGGCGGTGGCGCGCCGGAGCTCGGCGTCGACCTCGGCGTAGCCGGTGAAGCGCTCCCGCTCGGGGCGGACGGTGAGGTCGATGCGATAGGCGGTGGGGCGTGCGGTATCGGGTAGTTGGCCGAGCGGGACGGGGCCGGGAGCCGTAGTGACGGGGGCGGGGACCTGCTGCGCCAGCGCGGGCGCGGCGAGGAAGAGGGCGGTGGAGGCGAGCAGGATGAGTCTCATGAGTGCGACCTTCGTTTTGATTGCCGCCGGCGTAGGATGGAACCGACCGGAGCGCATCCCCCGCGACGGCGCTTGCCCGGTCTGCTCGTCAGCCCGCCCTTTTCCCACCCCGACGAACGCCGGGGTCCAGGTGGGAAGGCGGTCGTGGGTCTCACCGGCGTTCCCCAACTGAACCCCGGCGTTCGCCGGTGTGGAGAGGAGCCGGGGTGGTAGCAGAAGTGGCGAGCCCCCCTCACAACCGCGTGCGCACCTGCCACAGCTCGGGGAACAGCTCGACCTCGAGCATCTTGCGCAGGTACGACACGCCCGCGGTGCCGCCCGTGCCGCGCTTGAGCCCGATCACGCGCTCCACCGTGGTGACGTGGTTGAAGCGCCAGCGCCGGAAATAATCCTCCAGGTCGACGAGCTTTTCCGCCAGCTCGTAGAGCGGCCAATGCGTCTCCGGCGCGCGATACACCTGCTCCCATGCAACCACGACTGCCTCGCTCGCAACGTGCGGCGCGCGCCAGTCACGTGCCGGGTCGGCGAGCAGCCCGGCGGCGTGGAGGCGAACCAGCGCGGCGTCGTAGATGCTCGGCGCGGCGAGGATCGCCTCAAGCCGCGCGAGCGTCGGCGCGCGGTGTCGGTGCGGCCCGAGCGTCGCGTAGACGCGATTGCCGCACAGATATTCCACCGCACGATACTGCCACGACTGGAACCCCGACGACTGACCCAGCGCGTCGCGGAAGGTGGTATAGTCGGACGGCGTCATCGTCCGCAGCACGTCCCAGGCGCCGTTGAGCTGCTCGAGGATCCGCGCCACCCGCGCGAGCAGCTTGAACGCTTGCGGCAGCCGATCGGCCAGGATCGCGTCGCGCGCGCTCTCCAGCTCGTGCACTGCCAGCTTCATCCACAATTCGCTGGTCTGGTGCTGGATGATGAACAGCAGTTCGTCGTGCGCGTCGCTCAGCGGGTGCTGCGCGTCGAGCACGCGGTCGAGCGCGAGATAATCACCATAGCCCATGCGCTCGGCGAAGTTCAGCTCGGCGTCGTGATGCTCGCTCATCACGTCACCGCGGCGCGGGCGTGATGCTCGGGACGGTCCCAGGCGTCGGTGGCCAGGAGGGCCGCGAGGATGTCGACCGCGCGCACCACCTCCTCCTCACTAAGGTACAAAGGCGTGAAGCCGAAGCGCAGTAGGTCGGGCGCGCGCACGTCGCCGATCACGCCGCGCGCGATCAGCGCCTGCATCACCGCATAGGCGTTGGGGTGCGCGAAGCTCACCTGGCTGCCGCGTGCCTGCGGGTCGCGCGGCGAGGCGAGCGTGAGCTGCGGGCAGCGCACCTCCACCTCCGCGATGAAGCGCTCCGACAGGCGGATCGAGGCGGCGCGCACGTCTGCCATGTCGACCCCGTCCCAGGCGTCGAGCGCGGCGTCGAGCACCGACAGCGCGATCACCGGCGGCGTGCCGACGCGCATCCGCTCGACCCCGGGCGCGGGGGCGTAGTCGCGCTCGAACGCGAACGGCGCGCGATGGCCGAGCCAGCCGCTTAGGATCGGACGCGCGGTCTCGGCGTGGCGCGGTGCGAGGTAGAGGAAGGCGGGCGCGCCGGGGCCGCCGTTGAGATATTTGTAGGTGCAGCCGACCGCGAGATCCGCGTCCGCGCCGGCGAGGTCGACCGGCAGCGCGCCGGCCGAGTGCGCCAGATCCCACAGCGCGATGGCGCCGGCGGCGTGCGCCCGCGCGGTGAGCGCGCGCATGTCGTGGAGGCGGCCGGTACGATAGTCGACCTCGGTCAGCATCGTCACCGCGACGCTGTCGTCGATCGCTTCCGCTACGTCCTCGGGGGCGACGACGCGCAGCTCATGGCCTTGGTTAAGCGAGTCGAGCAGCGACTGGGCGATATAGAGGTCGCTCGGAAAGTTGCCGCTGTCGCTCAGCACCACGCGGCGATCGGGGCGTAGCGCAAGCGCCGCGGCAAGCGCCTGGAACAGCTTGATCGAGAGCGTGTCGCCGGTGATCACGCTGCCCGCGGGCGCGCCGATCAGCCGCGCGATACGGTCGCCGACGCGCGTCGGCAGCGCCATCCAGCCAGCATCGTTCCAGCCGCGGATGAGGCGCTCGCCCCATTGCTCGCGGATCACCGCGGCGGCGCGCGCCTCGGCCGCGCGCGGCAGCGGGCCGAGCGAGTTGCCGTCGAGGTAGATCACGCCCGGCGGCAGATGAAACAGCGCGCGGCTGGCGGCGAAGTCGGTCATGTCCGCGTCTTAGCGCGGGCGAGGGGGCGGGCCAATCGGCCCGCGCGCTGCCGCTCCACACTCGGTATAGCCCCGGCGGACGCCGGGGCCCAGTTGGGGGACGATGGCGTGTCCCACGACGGCTTTCTCTACTGGACCCCGGCGTCCGTCGGGGTGGTAGGGGAAAGGGGAGGACCGCATCTCCGCAGGCACCCTCGCCCCATCGTGCCCCGGCGAAGGCTGTGGCCCAGTTGGGGCGGCGGAAGTGAGTCTCACCGGCGTCTTCCCACTGGGCGCCGGGCTCCGCTGGGGCACCGCGCGCCTCAGTCCGCCGCGACCGGACCGGACGGCGCGCTCGGTCGGCGGCAGGTCCATACCAGCAGGATCAGTCCCGCCGCGAGCCACGCCGACAGGCGGAACAGGTCGACCGAGGCGAGCAGATACGCCTGCCCCACCATCTGCCGCGTCACCGCCGCCGCCGCCTGCTGCGCGCTCATGCCCATGCGCTGCATCTGCTCGGCCGCCATCTGATAGGGCATGCCGGCGCCGATCGCCTCGGCGAGACGGCTCTGGTGGAGCGCCTCGCGCCGGTCCCAGGCGGTCGAGATCAGCGAGGCGGCGAAACCGCCCGCGGTGATGCGGCAGAAGTTCGAGATGCCGGTCGCCGAGGGCAGCCGCTGCGGCGGGATCTTGTCGAGCGAGATCGTCAGCATCGCCAGGAAGAAGGTGCTCATCGACACACCCTGGACGAGCAGCGGCAGCACGAGGTCGCCGAAGGTCGCCTGCGCGGTATAGCCGGATCGCATCCAGTAGCTGATCGCGAAACCGGCGAAGGCGATCGTCGCGATCAGGCGCGCGTCGACCTTGCCCGACATCCTCGCCACCAGCGGGGTCAGTATCACCGCCACGACGCCGCTCGGCGCCGCCACCAGCCCCGCCCAGGTCGCGGTATAGCCCAGCTGGGTCTGGAGCCACAAAGGCAGGATCAGGATGTTGGCGAAGAACACCGCGTAACCGAGCGAGAAGCAGAGATTGCCGATCCAGAAGTTGCGGCGCGCGAACAAGGTCAGGTCCACCGTCGGGTTGGCGTCGGTCAGCTCCCAGATCACCCAGGCAACGAAGGCGATCGCTGCGGTGATCGTCAGCACCACGATCAGCGGATCGTTGAACCAGTCGGCGTTCTTGCCGAGGTCGAGCATCACCTGGAGCGAGCCGACCCAGAGCACCAGCAGCCCGAGCCCGACCGTGTCGATCGGCAGCTTCATCGTCGGCGTCTCGCGGCTGCGCAGGTTGAACCAGCACACCAGAGCGGTGACGATGCCGAACGGCACGTTGATCAGGAAGATCCAGGACCAGTGATAATTGTCGGAGATGTAGCCGCCCAGGATCGGCCCCATGATCGGGGCGACCAGCGTGGTCATCGACCAGATGCCGAGCGCGGTGGAGCGCTTGTCGTGCGGAAAGATCGAGATCAGCAGCGCTTGGCTGCCCGGCATCATCGGCCCCGAGACGGCGCCCTGCAGCACGCGGAAGATGATGAGCGAGGGCAGGTCCCACGCCACGCCGCACAGGAAGGAGGCGATGGTGAACAGCACCACCGAGGTGCAGAACACGCGCACCACGCCGAAGCGCCGCATCAGCCAGCCGGTGAGCGGCACGGCGACGCCGTTGGCGACCGCGAAGGCGGTGACCACCCAGGTGCTATTGTCGCTCGACACGCCGAGATTGCCCGCGATCGTTGGAAGCGACACGTTGGCGATGGTGCTGTCGAGCACCATCATGAAGGTGCCGAGCGCCAGCGCGAAGGCGGTGACGCCGAGCTGGACGCCGGTGAGCGGCGCCTGTTCCTGCGGCGCGCCGCTAGCCATGACGTGGGCCCCTCAGCCGCGTTCCTGCGCACGCAGGAACCCAGAGCGGCGAGCGCCGGCGTGCGTGGCCCTGGGCACCTGCATGCGCAGGAGCACGGGAGGAGCTGCCGCTCACCGGTTCGCCGCCACGATGCGGCGGATCTCCGCCTCGACCTTGGGGTCGGTGCCGACGTTGGTGTCGCCGCGATAGGGTGCCGCCGCGGCCTGCGCGAGCCGCGCGCCGCGCTGGTCGGCGGTGTCGACGGTGGTCGTCACCGACAGGCCGACGCGGAGCGGGTTGGCGCGCAGTTCGCGCGGGTCAAGCGCGATCCGCACCGGCACGCGCTGGACGATCTTGATCCAATTGCCGCTTGCGTTCTGGGGCGGGAGCAGCGCGAAGGCGTTGCCGCTGCCTGCGGCGAGCCCGACCACGCGGCCGTGATAGACAATGTCGCCGCCGTACATGTCCGCGGTGAGCTTCACCGGTTGGCCGATGCGCAGGTCCTTGAGCTGGGTCTCGCGGAAATTGGCATCGACCCACAAACGGTCGAGCGGCACGATCGCCATCAGCGGCGTGCCCGCGTTAACCTGCTGGCCGACCTGCACAGTGCGCTGCGCCACCACGCCCGCGATCGGCGCGATCACGTGCATGTGGCCGCGCGCCACGGCGGCGCGGCGATAATTGGCGATCGCGGCGAGCACCGCGGGGTTGGTGTTGACGTCGGTGCCCTGCACCGCGCTCTGCGCTTGGCGGCGCTGCTCGCGCGCGAGCCGCAGGTTGGCGGTCGCCACCTTCACCGCATCGGCGGCGTGGCTCAGCTCCTCGCCCGAGATCGCGCCCTGCTGCGCGGCGCCGCGGCGGCGCGCATAATCGTCGCGCGCGCGGTTGAGCTCGGCCTCGGCCTGGACGATCCCGGCGTCGGACTGGCCCACGCGCGTGAAGTCGGCGCGCGTCGAGCGCACCGCGCGTGCTAGCTCAGCGGCCGCGGCGGCGACGTTGACGTCGGCGGTGGTGGGGTCGAGGTCGATCAGCGGCTGGCCCGCGGTGACCGACTGGGTGTTGTCGGCGTGGAGCTGCGTCACCGTGCCGGGATCGCGCGCGGTGATCGCCACCACATCGCCCGCTACATAAGCGTCGTCGGTCTCCTCCTCCGGTGGTGCGAAGAAGAAGTGCATAGTCGCCCAGATGATCAGCACCACCAGCAGCACCGCGCCGAGGATCAGGAAGGCGCGGCGGCGCGCCTTCGGCTTACCCGCGGGCGTGGATGTGGGCGTCGGGGCGGGAGCGGGCGACGGCGTAGGGGCGGCGGTGTCGGTCATCGGGACAGGTCCTGGGCGCCGGTGGCGGGAAGGGGGGTGGCAGGCGTCGGCAGCGCGAAGCCGCCGCCGA
>Ga0265798_10003007_pt1 | contig 24336 bp, 21 predicted proteins | sample P3T30metagenome_FD_192430 | JGI IMG/M metagenome (GOLD analysis project Ga0265798, IMG submission 192430) | Plant litter microbial communities from East Loma Ridge, Irvine, California - P3 T30 | ecosystem: Environmental > Terrestrial > Plant litter > Unclassified | place: USA: California...
CATGTTCGGATCCTTGTACCAGATGACCTTTTCGAACTCGGGCACGTCATCGCGAACACCGCTGTTGCCCTTCGCGGCACCGACGGCGATTCCAACCATGTCGAATGGTAGACGGGTTCAAATAAAGTGAGATTTGGATCGACCAGGTAGCGGCGACTGCGAGTTTTGCACGGACTGGCAATGAACGTGTGGTCATGGAACGATGCACGTCCGGCACCTTGTACTTATACTCAATCCACTTCGCCATATGCGGCACTAAGTATCAAGCACATCAGGACGGCTATCATGCCCCGGATAATCCGACAGACAGACAAGGGTGGAGTGTCGTGCAGGGCCCACGTCGGAGAGCGGGTGTGCAAAGCACCAGTAAAATCGGACTTGGAAATCTCCACCAAGCCGCTCGTTGGCACAAGGCCCGAAGCACCGCTGGAGACGCATACTAGACTATAATCTCCTGCATCATCAGCACTAGCTGTCGTTGGTCAAAGCTGATACTTTGACCATTGATATCCCCATGGGGGGGAGTGTGGAATCCTTCGAGAAGCTCGCATGGGTCCAGTGAGGCATGCTTCAGTCTAACATCCTTGAGTGCATCGTGTGCAAGACCATGATTGAATCGCGAGCGAGTCGTCATGATTGGCCTCATTATGAGGCGAATGTCAAAGCCAAACATTTCGGGGTTGGCATGATGCCTAAGCAAAGCAGCCGATCCTGTCGAGACATAAGCACATAAATGCCTGATTGGCTAGGCAGCGCCCACGTTCATTGATGCCGCAGAAGAAAATACAGAACGAGGCCGCCCCAGCAAAGAGCTGTTCACAACGTTTCGTTTGTTGCTGTTCTGCCGTGCCCGCCCCCCAAGACTTGTTGGCCCTGCGGCTTGGCTTGGACTTGCTTCTCAGTCTTTTACCACAACAGGCGACTCGTCCCGCGGATGATTTTCTTTTGCATCAGGCGTGCCTTGACTCCGTGATCCAGTCATTCGGAGGACCAACCAAAACCCAGACCTGCGGTAGTTTAACCTCATATGATGCTGCCAGGTGCCAAGTTGGATAAATGGGCCTGCATTCCGGGACCTGACACCTGGTGACACAAGCATCAATAGGCGCCATCAGCAACATCGAATCTGGACTTCTGCATCGACAAGCGTCTAGAGGATGGAAGCGATTTTCGATTACAAGTCCGATATGCTTGCGAGGGGGTGTATGGACAAGCGATGATCGCTACAGGAGGTTCATGTGTTCAACCGACTTGGCAGCAGGTCTGAGTAATATTACTCGCTCACAGCCACCATCAGCGCGAGGTTGTTACTTGTTTTCTCTGGTGGGCAGCATTCGGACCTGAATAATTTTGGTGGTATAGGTCGTTAGACGATGGTAACACCGTTCCCGCTAGGCGCATGTGTTTTTGGGTTCGAGTTAATATGGGTAGGCGCGGAAAGGAGTCGCCTAGTGGGGCAGTAGGCGCTAGGCCAGTAATTGTCGCAAAAACCTCCGCGTTTTCCTGGTCTCATAGCGATCTTAGAGGCAGTACTCATTCCATCATGATCTCCTCATACCGCTCAATAGTGCTGAGATACGAGGCTAATGAGAAAAGGCTAGACGGCAAAGACGGATGTTGCCAAGAGTCTCCAAGTTTGAGGGTGTGCCACATGCTTGCCTACTCGCCAAAATAGACACAAGCGACTTTGGGCTGAAGGAGACTTTGGTGTGAGCATGGCGAGACTCTAGCAGAATCCTCCATGTACTGCGGTTCATTATATTAGCCGGCAGATGGCTTTCGGGATGGCTTGGTGTGGTCAGATGACAAGGACGCCTTCCAGCTTTGGGGGATGTGTAAGCCGGAAAGACGGTGCGTGGGTGCTTGAGCGCACAAATAGGACCGATCCAGCCTCTTCAATCTGGAACTCCCGTATATCACCTGCTCTACCAGCACTCGCTAGGATTCTCAGCAAGATGCAGCACAATGCGTCTTGGTACGGAACTATTGTTAGGTTGCCACGAGAGAAACGGGTGCAACAAGTGTGGCGATATTGGGTCCCGTGAAGTTGTGCCAGCTACCGGCAACCTTCTCAAGATGCTCAGACACATGATTGTCGAACCATACACTTCAGTGTTCCAGTGAAATTCAGCGCGTCCGGATATGGTCCGATGTTATGCAGCAGTGCCAACAGTAGTGCATCAACTATCTTCCGGTATGGGATAGATACAACAGCCAAACCAATCGGCTAATTGATCCCCTCAACAATTGTATTGTGCAAGTTGTCCAGGGTTGGGTATTCGCTAGCGTACAGGCAGGTGATGTCGCACAGGAAATCACACCCAGAACGTTCACAAGTACACCTTGCGTACAGTGAGGCCGATATTCCAGTGTTGCCGGGTTGAATCCTCTGGAACACGTCTTGTCGGGCTCGGGACGCGGCGGCCCACTCATTTGTTGTTGACTAGGTCCCGGGACCAGCACATTCGTATTCCAGTCCCGTTGATGCACCCCAAGAGATTGGATCCACGAGAGCCAAAAGCTTAGCTATAGCAGATAAGGTAGCGGTCTTGGTCAAGCCAATAATCGTGAGCGCCAAAGCTCAGCATATCCGTGTTGACATGACCACAGGTCCTTACATCCGTCGGCATCGGGAATTCGCTCCGTATCTTAGCGTCCAACCTCGATGAAATTCCAGTTGCTGGCGTCATCATCGTATTTCGTGTACGGGGCTGTCCATCTAAGCTCAAGTGGCTTGCAGGCTTCCTATTCCGATAAACAAACATCGACTAACAATTGTCAGATATTATGATGGAATCTATGGTGTCCAGACCGATGCCAGGGATTCCATTTGGTCTCCTAACGTAAATGGTAACCATGGCCCAATGCTGAAAAGTACGCATCTCTGGACACCCCGTCCTTCGTGCTGTTGAGAGGGTTTGGACACCTGGTTCCTTCTTTAGAGGCGCAATATATTGCAAAATCAACATGTATTTCGTTCAAGCCTGAGTTGGGAGCTATTGGGACCCCGGCCCGTGTCCAACATGCCAGTTGATTCTCTGGTGGCTTTACTTCAACCCGTGTCTCCGGACGGGGGGCCTAGTGGGCTAAGTCTGTTTGCCACATCATCGAAAACTAATTGCTAGTGAGTACGACGCCGTGCCTTTTTCAGAAGCCAAGAACATATGGTGGAATATAGAGTAGGAAGTCGCCCTATTTTAGTAGGCAAATGCGTGTCGTCTGGATGCAAGGGCGAATGAAGCGTCTCGAAGAAGTTTTAGTGAGTAGAAAGATCCAGAAGTGTGTATAGAAGCCGCCGAGAATAAATTGATCTCGTGCAGTTGGGATGTGGCCTCTCAAACCGGGGCTACCAACAAGCATCTCTTGGTATCGAGCGATCGCCCATTGGGGCAAAGTGGCGATCTTCAGAGTCCACGGTCCTGGTCCCTATGATCCCTGAGGGCTATCGAGATGATCTGGAAAGTGCTGCATGTAATCGTGGCGGAACAAGTCCGGAAAGCGGGTCCTGTGTTGGCAATTCGTGAAAGGCGTGGACATGTTAGGATATGACTACCTCAGTGTGCCTAGAATCCTGGAGCGGGAGGAGAAGGGCAGTGATACAATCAAGCGGCACCTGGGAGATATATGGTAAACTAGGCCGTTTGCCAGTTTACCCGAAGAGAAAGTGTACTAGACGCTTAATCACAATATACCGCCTGGAGGCGCAGTGCAATTACCCGCTGCTACAGTGGTCAGGGGACGATTTTCTCTGTTACGCCATCCTGTGTAACGCTCAATGGTCGATGTATCGCCTTGTAAATGTACAGGGGGGATTGATGGTTGATTTTAAATGTAGTGCATCAGTATGGTGGACCATGGGCGGATACGTCATTCGAGCTTCTCCAAACTCGAAGCTTCCCCATATGGCGCTAGACCGGGTAAATCAGCCAGGTACTCCAGGCTCTCCTCGTCACCAGCCTTTATAACAGCCCCGATGCTGCCTCATAACCGATGCGCTAGCTAATCTCCAGGGAACTCGTGTTTGGAGTTGCAGCATGTCGCATGGTAGAACCAATGGCAGCAGGGTGTCTGCAGGTGGTGGTGTGGGTTAGCATGGCGAAGGAATAAATAGGACCCCGCAAGCTCCTCCCGCAGTGCATCTCGGAACAACAACAGCGAGCATATCCAATTGCCGAACGTCACGTTCAGCTCTATAGGATTTCCTATATCTGTGGTCAGTATATATCGTTCCTTTAGGCCATCACTAACTTCATTATTCTCATATTTGCTCATTAACATGGCATTAGAATCCATCTTTCATCTACCGCCCTTGGTATGGCTTTCGATCGTCATCGCCATACCCCTCGCGACGTTTCTACGCGACGTCTGGGTATGGCTACGAATGCCTCCAGGTCCGACACCGCTCCCGTTCCTTGGAAACAAACTGCAGCTCCCCAAGTCGAAGCCATGGATCCAATTTCAAGAATGGTCCAAGAAATACGGTCCCATTTTTACAGTCTGGATCGGACGTAGACCCACAATCATCATATCAGATCCAAACATTGCTGCTGAGCTGATGGAGAAGCGTAGCATAAAGTACTCCTCGCGTCCGCGTATGGTAGCAATGGGGGAGATCCTATGGGATAATGCAAGCATACTGGTCCAGCCGTATGGCAAGGAATGGAGTGTGAGGAGGAAGCTGCTTCACCAGGCCTTGACACCCAGGGCATTGAGAGTATACGAACCTGTACAAACGGCAGAAGCATCCCGACTATGTTGCCAACTTCTGGAAAGCCCCGAGAACTGGGAAAAGCTCCTCGAACGTTTCACTTCGAGCATCGTCTTCTGCGTCGCGTATGGTCACCGCATAGACTCTTTGAACGCAGAGGTGATACGCCAACGCTTCCAGTTCATGCATGTCGCAGCATCGCTCAACGTACCTGGCAAATACCTTGTTGAGTCATTTCCCATCTTGAAGCACATTCCAGACTCCCTAGCTCCATGGAAAGCAGACATCAAGGCCAAAGGCAGAAAAGAAGCAGCAGCGAATATGGCTCTAGTAGATCTGGTGAGGTCGGACCTTGCAGGAGCAAAAGGCCGAGGCGACGACATTCCCGACTCGCTGTGCAAACTACTCTTGGAGTTGCGAGAGAAGGAGCATATACCATTGTCGGACCGCGACTTCTCCTACATACCCGCATCACTCTTTGGTGCAGGATCCGACACTACTGCCTCTACACTATGCACCGCATTCCTTGCGCTCGTCACACACCCAGAAACCCTTCACGCCGCGCACAAGGAGCTCGATGCCGTTGTCGGGCCGGACCGTAGCCCTACTTTTGCTGATGAAGCGAATCTTCCATATATTCGTGCCATGGTCAAAGAGGTTCTACGTTGGCGCCCCGTTGCGGTTCTCGGAGGTACACCCCACGCGTCCACCGAAGACGACCGGTACGAAGGCTACTACATACCTTCTGGAACCACTGTCTTGGGCAACTCTTGGGCCATCAACTTGAATGAGGAATATTACCCGAACGCACATCACTTTGACCCTACCCGTTTCCTCGACGACGCACTAGCTCAACGGTCAAAAGCGCCAACGCCATTGACGGGGAAAGCCCATCCTTCGAAATCGGGCCACTCGTCGTTTGGATGGGGTAGGCGCATCTGCCCCGGTGCCAGCCTAGCAGAGAACAGCGTGTACATTGCGCTGGCGAAGATGCTGTGGGCATTCGATATCCAGCCCAAGCATGGCGTCAGCTACAACACGTTTGCCTACACTGAGGGTTTCAACATCCGGCCACAGTCATTTGCTTGCGAAATCAAAATCCGAAGTGAAGCGCATAGACTGGTATTGCTGAGCGAGCTAAAAGGTGCCGAGGCTGTACTAGACAAGTTTACACCGTTTGAAGAGTAGGAAAAAAGAAGGGCGATGAGATTTGAGAGAAGGGGGAATGACTGTGCCCGTTTTATGTCAGCCAATCCTCTTCCTCGACAATGTCAAATATCAAAGCTGGCCGGCCAAGACGACAAAGACTAGCACTGAAATTACACAAGCCTTTGACTGCGATTGTGTGTGTGAGGCATGATGCTTGTTGTTGTTGCTGTTGTTGTTGCTGTTGTGCCAGCCCCCATGTTTCCATGTTTAGCGTAAAGAAGAGGATGTCAAGTATTCATTACAAGGAAAGGGGTTCATGCAAGTCTGATGAATGGATCCAACCTACTCATCTACCAGTCTTCATGCTCATGTTCATGCAAGGGGAGAAGGGGACTTTTTTATTTTGTAACTAAGAATGAGATAGTTGTGGGTTGGGAACATGTGTTGTTTTTGTGCTCTTGGTGGGGTAAGGAAAGACAGTAGTAGTAGCAGTGCGCATACAACAAGTGAAAAAGTAAGTGTTTTTTTTGTAATTGTGATAATCTTTTCCTCGTTGTTTATTGGATTCGTTGGTAAACTATGCTATGCTATGCTATGCTATGCTATGCTGTAGTGCGATAATGTCATATTGTCCAGATGTTGTCTCTAGAGGTTAGCCGTGGAAAAAGAAAAAGCCCTCCATCGTCATCGTCGTCGTCGTTGTGGTCTACATCATAAAGAAGTCCTCGCTTTTCCGCCAAAAGAGAAACCGTTCATGCCGTTTACCCAGACGCCCACGCAAAAAAAAAGAAAAAAGAAAATGAGCCTATCCACACACAAAAAAACAGGGGGAAGGGGGGGGGGTTTCCCCACCAAAAAAACAAAAACGCCATCGCAATGCTTAAAGAGGAAAAAAAAACTAACTCCCAGCCGAGTCAAAACTACACAAAAGTTTTTTTCTCAAGCCCCAAATGCAACAGCAACACCTACAGCCAAGACAACAGCCAACAAACTCCCCCTCTCCTTGACACCCGCACCCGTGCTCTGCCTCAACGGCTGGGCACTGACACTCTTCCTGCCTACAGGACTAGTCACGCCATTCGCACGATCCACACTCGCAATCGCAGGGCCGACGTTGAAGAAGTCAACCAGGACAAAGTTTGCCGGCTTGTCGTAGACGGCTGTGCACTCCTGCAGCGCCGTGCCCAGGCTGCCAAAGCCCGTTTCAGCATTCGTAACGCCGGCGTAGGTTTCGTTTGGCGATTGTATGCCGAACAGCTGGGTGCTGTACAAGAAGTGGTTTTGGAGAAACATGCGGCCAGACGACTGGGCAGCAGAGGCGGATCCCAGGTTAGTGGGGCGGTTGGGGTTGCAGCTGTAGTTTGAGGGGTTTGTGTTTTCAAAATCATTCTCAAAGATGAAGGTGAATTCGTCCATGAGGTAGGGATACTGGGCTGAGGTTTGTGCGAGGGACGCGACAAATGTCATTAGGCGTGTGTTGTTGCCGATGAGCGTGTCGAGCGTGGGCCATTGCTTGGGCAGGGTGGTGGTTGACGGTGGCGTGTAGGCGAGCTTGTCGATACCAGAGGTGCTGAAGATGGGGCCTAGGTCGGCGGGTGTGGCGTTGTCCGAGTTTACGAGCAGGACCGTTACCACGTCGTTTGGGTTGGCGTCCATCCATGTTTTGATCTCGCTGAGCCAGCTACCGAGGCTGCCGGCGTCGAGCAGGTTGCAGCTGCTGTGGCAGAGGTGCCATGCTTCTGCTCCGCTTTCGTTGGTCTTGTGCACCTGCGCTGATAGTAGCCGTACGCCAGCGTCGAGTTGGACTGTGGTGTTGTAGTAGTGGTTTCCCGAGGTGGAGAAGGACGTCTGTTCATTGCGGAGAAAGGGCGAGTCGTGGGCGCCGAGGTAGGTGATGTTGTTGTATGCGCGGTTGCACAGGTCGGGTGAGTTGTTGCAGGCGTTTTGCGCAGAGGCGTATGTGGAGAGGAGTGGTAGCAGTGCCCAGGCACGTAGTAGGTTTCTTGAAAACATTGTGGCGTGTAGTTGATGTGGAAAATGGTTTCCTTTTTTTTCGTACGTTCGCTCAGCCAGTGGCTGTTGTAGTTGTAGTTGTAGTCGTTACCGTCCAAGTCGTCTATCCAAAACGTCGAGATTATTCGTGTATAGTGAATTACCAAGAAAAGTCCAGGAGGTAGAGTGCCGTAAATGTCTTACAGACCAGGAAGCACCTGGACTATTATACTACTACACAGCACGTCTCAGCCCTGTTGCTTCCGCAAGCCGGCATACCACAATCATGGCAATGGCTGGGCAAAAAGTGGCGCCAGGCGCCTCCACAGGTTGGCCCATTGTGCGTGCTAGGAGTGGAGCCTGCAAACGGTCTCGTTCAGCATAGCCCACCAGGCCGCGCAGCAGAGAGTAGAAGCGCAAAGAGTTTCAGGCGTCGTCAGCCTCCCCGGTTGAGGCGAAGCCGCCCAGACGCCCGCGAAACAAGCGCTGCTGCACACTGAATGAGCAGTCTTGGGGGCTGGTATCTGGGAGGGCTGGACGTTTTTTCGACTGGTTCTTTTCGGGTGCGCGGGGGCCCAAGACCCGACTGAGTGACGCGTCTGGCGGCGGGATCTAGCATGGTGATGTCAGCTGTTTGATTTAGTTGTGGACCCCTTGTGTGGTTGCTGAGCCGCGAAGCCGTCTATTGTTGGAGTGGCGGCCTGTGCGTGCATGTCGGCAGCGTTGGCTCCCGGCGGCGATCTCCCTTATGTCAGCCCTGTCGTCGCGTGCGTGACTTTTCAACGCCGACCAACTGTAACATGGGGTCAAATGTCATTGTACACGTCGATATGAAGCGTGTAGCTAGCGCCCTTTATAATTCCTAAGATATGGAGACACAGAGAGAGAGAGAGAACGAGCGAGGAAGAATATCTAATACAATTTTCCTCACCGCCACAAACTGCTCTCCCGCGCTGATCAGCACTTTCCCAGCCACACGTTAACAGCAGTTGCCATATCAACCTCCATCATCGTCAGCCTCCTTACCCACAACTATCTCCAGTTTCCGCGCGTCTTCCTCGACGCCAATCCATCAACGACAGCCATCCCCATTCTCAGCCATGGCAACCCTCCGCGCACCCTCGTCCCTCCCCACGACCGCTGCCTCACCATCCCTCACGCCACCCCTCCTATCATGGCTGTCCGGCTCCTGGAACGTGACCCACTCGACGCTGCCCATGTGGAAAAAGTCGCGCAATGTGCAAATCACGTACAAGGCCATTGCCTCGACGTCGCCCGCGCAAATCGACGACCTGGTCACGTATCAGAATTTGACGTCTGACAAGGTCAAAACTGTCACGGGTGTCGATAAACCGTTCGAGGTGCCCAACACGGAGGCTCCGCCCGAGGCAGAGGGCGGCGAGCGAGCGAGTTTGGGCTACCACTGGCGGGGCAAGGGCTTACTCATCATCGCGACGAGCAAGAGGGAAATACTGGGCTATGGCGATGAGCAAGGTACGGGCAACAGCTGGGTTGTGACCTATTTTGCAAAGACTCTGTTCACCCCCGCGGGCGTCGATTTCTATTCGCGCAAAGGCAGTCTAGCGCCCAAGACGATCGAAGACATCAAGACGGGACTTGCGGCATTGGGTGGTGACGTGGCTACGTTGGCGGAACAGCTGTTTGAGGTCAAGATGGACGAGGACAGGACGGGCTGAGCGTACCCACGACAGAAATAGCACAACAACGGCGTGAGAAAAGTTTGAATGTTCAGCAATATACCCTGGGACTTGTGGCCTTTATTGGAGTTGTCTTCGGAGGGTCCGGCTAGCTACGCGATATACAAATGAATCTAGTAAAAGAGAATCCTGGATTCGTTGCATGCCGCCACCACTCCATACCCCCCAAACTCCAAAATCATAGCATTCTCCTACGATGAATTACCATCACCAACCATAACGCTCCCATCCCCTCGACTAATCAAGCAGATTGGTGTAGGTGCTCTTAACAGCGCCCGACGATGCAGCCTTCGCAAACGATCGACCCACGTCGTGACGGCCTTGTGAACTTGAGAGCTCGACGTCGAGATCTAGGAGCAAGTCGGTGTTTCTGGACACAGTCGCCGTCTTCTCAGGCGAGACTTGAATAAGTTTATCGCCTACCGAACATGTTCCAGCTCCGGGCGTACACGATCGAATCTGTGCATAGTAGCGCTCCTGATGTTCTTTTCTCTCCAAGGAATATCGCTGATCATCTTCGCGGGCACCTCCGTTTGTGTACGACTCCCATTGCTCGGCGACACGGTCTGGCTGTTGTGCAGTCGCCGTGCATGGCGGACGTCCGTCCGTGACGCGCCTGGATGGTCCAGAGTTGACAAGTGTGTCTTCGAGCACCAGGCTACGTGTGAGCGAGTGTGGCATACGAAACGCAGTTGCTCCATTCTGCACTGGCTTCAGAGTCGACTTCACACCGCCGCTGCGACGCTCACACATGTGGCACTTGCACGGATCGCAACACTCGGCTATAAAATGTCAGCAAAGTCCTGAGCAGTACTGGCTCCAACGCGGTACATACCAACACAAGGATGCCCACAAGCCTCGACGCGCCTGGAGCATTTCTGCGTACAGTTGATCATCTCATGCTCGAAACTAGCAGCACGTCAGTTTACCAAGCCACGAGTATCTACTCAAGACACTTACGGGTGACACGTGTAGGCACAGCGGTGTCCGCATGGAAGCGATCCTTCACACTTGATGTCACAGCCACCCTTGATGAGCTCAAAGTCTGCTGGCTCCTCGCACCACGTCTTTCGTCCATGGTTGCTGCATTCGAGCGGAAACTGGTACCCTACTCGCCGCTCTTGCCCCGTCCTCACCTTTGACTTTTTGTTCCTGAACATAATGTCAACTACCGAGGCCCAAGTGCCACTCTCGCATGCGAGTAGCTCAGCGTTCCCGAAGATGTAGAAGCCGCGCTTGGCTCGAGAAAGAGCGACGCAGGCGCGGTTATCCGAACTCAGAAAGCCAATCGAATGGTTGCGGTTGGAACGAACCAGAGACAGCAGCACAATGTCATTCTCTTCACCTTGGTAGCTGTCAACCGTCACGACTTGTATAAGCGGGCATACCCGTAGATCGGGGTGCTTTCTGAGCTCCCGGAGTATGTGTTTGCGCTGGCCATTGTAAAATGTCAGAACTGTAATCTTGGTCGCATCAACACCGTTTAGAACCAGATAGTTGAGAAATTGGACTAGCATCTGAGCCTCCATGGTGTTCACTGCCGACATGTTGACGTCACGAGACTCTGGCCATTCATGACAGAAGAAGTAGCTATTGTTTCCACCCATACCTTCGACGGGTGGGCGATTGCTAACATCCCTTACACTCTTGTGGTCTTTCAATGTGTCCTCGTAGATCGGGTACAAAAGACGTCGTATTTCGGGTATCATACGACGCTGGCGAGTTAGCGTATCGTAGGCGACCTTGTTCGAGACAAGGCGCTCAAAAAGTGACAGGTTCAAGAAGTACGGCTCGTCTTCAAAAGCTTGCACTTGAGTATGCGGTCGCAGTTGCTGATGGTCGCCAACCAAGACAAGATGCTCGAGACTGGGGAGGCAAGCAACAGTTACCGGTGCTTCAAGCGTCTCAGCTGCCTCTTCCACAACGCAGATACGTGGGCGAAGGCCCGAGAGCAAAGCGCGGTATTTCGCAAGTCCGGTCGTTGTGCAGCCGACGATGCGCGCGTTACGCAAAATGCGAACGTCCTCTTCCCATTGACCAACCTTGCGCTGGACAATGGCCTCTTGATACTCCTTGCAGATGCCGCGCACCCCAGTCGTAATGATTTTCTTGACTTGCCGCTTCAAGTAGTTGTAGACTGCACCGCGATTGGCCACGCGGATCTCGGACATGTCATCTGTCCTGCGCAGCATGTCTTGTACATCAGCGTCGCTCAAGGCTTGTCCGTTGCCCTTGTAATTATCGCTGAGTAGAGTAACTCGTCCGCGAAGCGCCTCGATGTCGTCGTCATCCTGAGCGACTGCTTCGGCCTCCAGTTCCTTGAGTTGCTCGACTTCGAAGTCTTCTTCTTCATATCCCCAATCGAACTGTTCCGGTCCAATGGGCCGGTCGCATGGTACTAGACATTTCCCTAGCCATTGCTCCATCCGGATTCCAGGGTTTTCTGAAGCAGTTATACCCATCGTGCATTGAAACTCCCTCTCTAGCGACTCTGCTTGCTCTTTCGTAATCAGATCGAGGCTCAACAAGAGCTTGTGATCAAGTGGGCCCCTGTTTGCCTCTAGGGGCGCGAGTAGAAGTTGACACCGGTTCGTAAGCTTCTTCATTGCCATAGCAGCTTGCATCTTCTGGCTGCCTGGCTGCTTTTGCTGAGGGATGGCTGAGCGGACTTCGAACAGCGTTCGCTTCTTGATCTCCTTGTCTTTGCTTCTTCCTCCCAGTCGGATGTAGTTGGGCTCGAACTGTGATGTATGCCGTAGCAGCTGGTCTAATGCGTGGTTTGTTTGAGCTGTCACGATGATGGGGGAATCCTCCTTGCGTAAGTTGTCGCGGATGATCTGCAGCGCAACGACAGAAACAAACGTCTTTCCTGTTCCAGGAGGGCCTTGGACGATGGCCAACTCGCTTGTCAAAATACGCTTCAGAGCTTTGCTCTGTGATCGGTCGAGCGAGTGCGAGGACATGGTTGGCCAGTCCTCCAAGACGTTCACATTCTCGTACTCGGCGCTTTCCTCCATGCTCACAAGCGAGCTCAGATTGACGTACGGATTATGTTTGATGTATCCCGGAGGATCAACCTCCTGCTGAGCGTGTACGAGGTAGTTTGAGAGTGGAAACGGCTCTCGCATCATGTGCTGAAGAGCCAATAGTGTATGTCGGCTCGCCTCAAAGAAGCTGGCGCGACACTCGACCATGATCCACTTGCGCATGGGATCAATTTCCTGATCCTCGGGACGAGCAAAGAAGAGATCTATCTCGGGTGGGTTTTGCTCAAGTGCAGACAGAGGGCGTGCTGCAACTGTGGCAAGAACGCACCGTGTCTCAAAGGCATCATCGGTAGGCGATAGGGCGACGAGTGTGCCGGTAATCAATCTCTTTGACTGCTCCCAACGAATGTGTTTCTTGACACGGCCAAGCGAAAAGGCGACGCGTGTTGCCAGGCCTCGGGGCGAGAAAATGAGCGAGGTAATGTAGACTGGATCGTAGACGCCGATGCTGTGGTTGGTGTATTCGGCTTCGTCTTTGAATGGGTCTGCACGGAACTCATTCAGAGCCTCTCGAAGCGGGCGGACGGCATCCTCGCGTAGAAGCTCGTATTTGGTTCGAAGGTAGTCCTCGTTGTGTTCGTAAGCGCCTTCGATCTTGTGCGGGCGGATGCTCTCTTCAATCTCAACAATGGTTTGCTCGCTCCTGCTGAAGCCGGACTTTGCAGGCAAGACTTCTGCAGAACTGGGAATTTCAGGCTGAGAAAGCCATGCTCCACCAGTAACAGGCTTCCTTGCAAGCTGTAGGTACTCACGAATGTCGTTGTTTGGGCGCACCGGTTCGGACGCAGGGACATTGTCGTTGGGAACTAAACTGCCCTTGAAGGAAGAAGATACACCACGAAATCGCTCGCTCAGGCCAGCATTGATCTCGCCGCCTACGATATCATTAGCGATGTGCATGCTGAGGGTGGACACGGAAAGAAGCAGAGTTGAGAGCTCTGCGAGGTAGTAGATGGGATATCTGCAGCTGCAATGATAGCGGGGAAGCTTCTCTCATGCCGACGGCGGACGGGACTCACCATCGTGTTCAATGGCGTCCAAGCTTGCATATGCGTTGCGAGACGTTGCTTGTACTCTAACTCGCGGGTCTCTGTAAGCAGCCGTGCCGTTGCTGCGACCTCCCGATCGATTGGCCCGGTTTGACCTTCGACCGCTGTGCGGCATGGTTTTTCTCGAAACTGTCTGATTGCTTGGGAAAGCTGAGTGTGCTGTTTGAAGACAAGCAGAAATAGACGAGATGCACGTGTAAAGAATGTTGAAGTTGTTGCTGCTGTTGTTCAATCTGGCATGGTGAAGCATAAACAAGCGGTCACACAGGCCACAGGCTAGGGAAGGTACGGATGAGCAACGACAAACGGACCAATCGACAATTGGAGCGAGCAAGCACGACTTGAACGAAACCCTTTGAGAAAGCCATGCTTGCAAAGGCCAACAGTTACAAGCGTTTGGTGGAGTAGAAACATTGCTGTGCAGGCAACTGGCAGGTCAAGAAGCTAGAGATGGACCAGAATAGGGAAAATACAGTGTGCCGGGTCGACAGGTAGTACCAACTCAATCGGTAACGGCTAGTGCAGGTGGATGAAGACTAGTGTCTGTGTGTGAGGCGACAAAGAAAGCTGGGTAGTAGATGCAAGGAACCGATCACGTGCACCGACTGTTGTATTCAAGCACACAAGCACTTGAACGTACACGCCAGGAGAAGAGGACAGAAGATGTGCCGTGTCTCAGACCAGGAAGACGAGATTTGAGGTTCGAGGTTCTAGATTATAGATTCCAGATTCCAGCTTGCCATGGTAGCTGCCACACGTGATGTTCTGCACCGCGTCTATATTGCCATGTCATACGATCTCAGCTTACCCAGGGTGATGTCGCGCAGAAGCCGCCCACGGCAGTGGAAACAACTCATGTAGACGTTTGATAGCTCGGGTCGGGAAGTGTGGGCCTGCCTCTTCTTAGCGTATCCGGAGCATCGCGTATTGCAATACTGTACAGTACAGATGGAAATGCGAAGAAGGTACTAGGCGGTCTCTGCAGGGCTGGCTCGGTACTTGCTAAGCCAGTCCGGGCCGGGAAGATTGCAGTCTGAGGGAATATGCCCAACGACGTCATCGTGCAGGGAATGCTGGGCGAGGTAAAGCGCCCCGGGCATGGCCGGTATGAGAATCAAGTCAACGGCCTTGTAGGCAGCTAGGTATACCATGGATGTATTATACAGTATGAAGGCAAGTTGCGCCGAGGTGGGAAAAACTTGATATGGCTTGCTGTTGGGCTCGAACATGTATGTGGGTGAGGTGACCAACGGCAGAGCCTCGAGGTTGCAGATCAGGCCGCTCTCCCTCCAGCACGTTCGAGTTGGGCCCGTTTTTTCCTTCATCTTCGTAGTCTACCCGAACCCGTCGTTTGGTCAGGTAGCGACTTGGGTGTAGTGCGAGCATAGTGCGTGCGTAGCGGCTGAAGCTACCAGACTTGTATGCTACAACACCACGCGTAGAGTTGCAGGCTGGAGGGGGGGGGGAGGAGGAGGAAAGAGCAATTAAGCTTTGGATGACATGCTGTGGCATGAGGCGTTGCAGAGTCTGTGGTCCTAGGCTTGATGGTGCTGAGCGTGACAAATGACACATGACAGAACGTCAGGTCGGGGGACGACACATGTCTGCCCTCTGTGACGGGCTGGGATGCAAGACGGGCCACAGTTCACGCCCACAGTTCACGCCGCCCATCTAGGGCCTGGCTGCTTCTGCGAACTGGGCCAGACGACGCAGCGGCTTCGGCGGCCATTGGGCAGGAGGCATCCTGGTGATCGGGGTGGTGGTTCTAGTGCAGCGTGCAGCGTGCAGCGTGCAACTACGTCATCGCAAAAGCGCGAGACTGCGCCCGACCTTGGTCTTGCTACCCACCCCACTACACACACCGGGCACTCGACTGGGCACTTGAACTGGCCCGGCCTTGTTGATAACGTCAGGCCACACGGCACACAGTTATTCTTCTTCTTCTTCTACCCTGACTTACCCTCTTCCTCCCCCTTCTTCCACCACCACCACCACCACCTGCTTGCCCGTGTCCCTTGCCTCCAGTCCATCCCGCACATCTCCTGAGCCATCTGGTGAGCGCGGCACATCAGCCATCCCTCTGCCTCCCCCCCAGCACGCCTTCACTTGTCGCTCTCCAGCACAATGTCGTCGCGGCGCTACCCAACTGCTGAGCTCTATGAGGAGCGTGAGCGCGATTTCTATCGCAACGGAAACCGCAGCGAGCGCAACTACGAGGAGCTTGACCTGGAGCTGCGCCGCGGCTCTGGCCCTGACCCTCGTCGCAGCGCCCCAGACTTCTTTCGAGAGGACTACAACCGGCCAACTGCTGGGCCGCTTGCACTGCGGCCCCGCGACGAAGACAACCTGTCCAGGGCAGGACCCCGCAGTAGCCGCACGTTTGACGATGACGTACGCTCCGTTCGCAGCCGACCCCCGCCCCCTGCATCCACCGTGCGCGATGTAGAGCGCGAAGACATCACAATCAGACGCCGCGAGCAATCGCGAGGCCCTCCTGCCCGTGAAGTCGAGCGCGAGCGCGAAGACATCATTTTCCGCCGTGGTGACGGCCCCCCGGTCCGATCAGTCAGCCGACCTGCCCCGCGTCAGGTGGACGACGACGACGTGCGCTTCCGGGGCCGTGGAGGCGACATCGACTTCCACGCTTCTCGCAGCGAGGTCAGCCGCCACGGTAGGGACGTGTCTGCCGAGAGAGGCTCCATCCGCTTCCAAGAGCACGACGGCAACTTTGAGATTCATGCAAAGCGCCGAGAATTCAGCCGCGATGGCAGAGACTCGAGCAGGGAAAGGAGCTCCCTGACGATTAGAGGTCGCGAGAGGAGCCTTCCGCCCCCATCCCGCCACCGCGGCGATCTGGTAGCCAGGGAGCGCGAAGAGTTTGTCATCCGCCGTCCGCGCGCGGAATCCCCGCCCCAGAACAACCGCGAAGTCATAAGAGACGAAATCATCATCAGGCGCAAGGAAGAGCGAGCCCCTACCCCCTCTCCCTCCCCATCCCCGCCGCCTCCACCGCCGCCGCAAGTGCCAGAGCCAGAAATCCGGCCTCCTATCATCCAGGAGATTATTACCCACCACAGGCACATTGACCACGGTGAGTAGTAGCGTGACTGACGAAATCAAGCTTGTCTCCAATACTGACTGTCTTTGCAAGGTGTCGTTAGGGCCCGTACTCCCACCCCGCCTCCCCCACCCGCGCCACCATCTCCCCCGCCAGTCAACGAAACGCTCGAAATTGAGATCAACCGTAGAGAGTAAGTCTACGCACTTGATGCCATGGACCCTCGGCTAACAACTTCACAGGAGCCACAGCCGTGGACGTGGACGGAGCAATTTCGATGAGCTTGATATTGACATCAACTTCAACCGTGACCAGGGATCGGTGAAACAGCGGAAGAAGGACATGTGGACCGAGATCACAAAGGACCTGGTGATCCGCGAAGCCATTGACTCGATGGGCTACGCATGCGAAGAAACAGACGACTTCTTCTACGTGATGGAGTACCTGCGATACGTAAGTTTCCAAACCCGCCTCGGCTGCGTGGCAGTGTGCTGACCATCTACAGGAGGATGTGTTGCACCTTGTGGAAATCTCGGACGAGATTCGCCGAAAGCGCAAGAGCAGAATCCGGGAGATTGAGATTGAACGCAAGTCAATCCATGACTCTCGCCCCCAATCAGCTTACGATGACCGTTATTACGAGCACGAAGTATCTTTCGACAGCCGTCGCAGCCGATACCGTTAGGTTGCGGCGGGCTTGAAGCAATCTTTTCGCCTGGCTTCGTTTGACGCTGGAGCTACACATGTAATACCGGAGAGACAAGGAGGGCGCTGCATCAATGGTGCGTCTGCGACTGCCCAGTGCGTTTGTCTCGGCGAGCGAAGCATTCCATCCGACCAGCGCACTTTGCAACGTCTCTGCATCTCCGACAACCGTTTACCGTCTTCCAGCGCGCTTGTCGGGAAAAGTCTCAATTTGGCAGCACACGACTCTTACAAGATTTCTACAGTCTGCAACGAGGACATGGCCTGTATGCACTAATGAATATGATGATTACGACTAGCATACCCGGAGGGAGTACGAAAGAGGAGGCGGCTTGTGTTTCTTTGGTGCTTTTGGTTTTCGGTGGAACACGAGTTTTATGGGATGGATGGCATCGATCGGGTGCGATGGGTGGCGTGGGGAGGTACATGATTCTTTGCTTTACTTTTTCAATCGAATACAGTGAATTATTGGCGTTGCCGTGCGAACTATGCCGTCTTGCTGCGTGCAAACTATCAATAGAAAGGCTGTGACCTATGATGACGTTGTGGGTGGGTTAGCAAACTGCTTTTGGGGCGGGCAGTGTGCATGCAGCGAAGCAAGGGTGGCACCGTCTTGCTGCACACGATCAGACCACAAGTTCATTGGAATCGCTCTCTTTCTGGCCCGTTGCCGCAGCCCATTATGCAGATCCGGCATATAGCCCTCTCTTTCCCTCTGGCAGCCATGCAGGCTACTGTACGCGACGGACGCCATAAGTCCATAGTCTCCGGACGGGCTTGGAGGCATTGATAGCACAATGGGGCGTGTGCCCAAAAATACACTCCGAGAGAGCAAAAAAAAGGCTCCCGCTTACCCCGCTTGGCACGTCCCCCTCCCTCCCCCTGGATGGCTTAGATGGCCTGCTGGCTGGCTGGCTGGCTGCATGGCTGGATAAGCATGTCAGGGCGCTTCGCAAACGACCTGAAACACAGCGCATTTTGGGCCTTGCAAGCGCCCTCGCATTGCTGATGCTTGACTGGCTCCAACAGACAATTCCAAAAAGAAGTCAAGGCTGGGCGCAGGCAATGGAGGCAAGCGCCGCCCTGGTCCTGTGCTGTGTATGTATGTGTTTGCGAGGACGAGGGGGGACAGGTGGTGGTCGGCGTTTGGTTTCGTGTCATTCGGCGAGGAGCCCCCATTGTGGAGAGGGAAGGGATGGGGGTGTTTTATTTTTTCCTCTCTCTTTCATCATTTGGTATTACTCGTTTGCTCTAGCTTGGGCTAGGGTGGGTGGTAAGTTGGCTGGGTTGGTTATAAGGTTGGTTGCATGCGCGTCAGATGGCGAAGGAGGCGTTTGCAGCAGCTTGTTGGATAATAATACCAGCTTTTTATCTTTTTTTCCTTCTTCTTCTCCTCCTCCTCCTTCTATACGTCGTTTTAACTTGGTTCTTCTTCTCCCTCTCTCCTTCTCTCGCTTTCTGCTTTTGTGTTGGTTTCCCGGAACGGAGTGTTTTTTTCTTTCCTTTCTTGCTAGTTTCAAGGCTGCTTATTCGCACCGCAAGTGAGGAAAGAGGGGTTGGACTATACTTGCTAAGCTACATTATTTGCTTTCATTTTTTTCTACGACGATGAGTTTGCGACAAAGAAGCTGGGTGTTGGTTGCGCTGCTAGCATGTAAGATTTCAGGACATGTCCGAATGATTGCTTTTTTGTGTGTGGAAAACTGACGGTTTCAACAGTCTTTGGAACACTTGTCAGCGCACAGAATACTACCAACAACACTGCGGCATCGACTTTTTACCTCGCAAAGACAGAAACACAGTTCTCAGTCAACATCGCCGACGAATCGGACGATGTGTTTATTTACTTTACTAGTCCCGCATATTCCTGGGTCGGTGTGGGGTTTGGAGCAAAGATGGACGACAGTCTGATGATTATCATGTACCAGAGCGCCGACGGCAGCAGTACGTCTCTTTTTTTTTGTTTCCACAGAAAAACTCTCGACAAGGAGAAGAATGAACAAAAAAAAGAAGAGATATTGGCTAACAAATTTCCCTCTCAGACGTAACCATATCCCCACGCATCGGCTCAAAAGCCTCGGAACCTTCTTTCAACTCGTCAATCAACTTGGCCATCCTGCCTGGCACAACCACTACAAACGACTCTATGCTCATTCTACGCGCGCGGTGCTCAAACTGCCGCTCCTACTTTGATGCTACATCGACGGTGCAACCCATGATTTATGCGTTTGGAAAGGCTCAGAATCTCCGGTCGGACGAGCCTTCTGCACATCTCCAGCGACACATTAGATACGGCCACTTTACCATGGACATGACAGCTGCCACGGGTGCAGGCGGCGTGCCGGCACCGAGTAGCGCGCTCAACGGAGTAGGGGCCATGACCGACATGGTTCGTGACTACGACCGCGCTAATCTTGCCCACACCGTCATGGGATGCTTGGCCATATTTTTGCTGTGGCCGCTCAACGTGTTCATTGTGGCGTTTTTCAAAAACATCAAGATTCACCTTGTGCTCAGCGTGCTCATCATGGTCTTCTTGCTCGTCAGTTTTGTGCTGGGTGGTTTGACTAGCAGCCAGTATAATCGCGTAAGTAAATCTTCATTCACTCTGCCCCCCCCTCCTCTCCCCCCCTTTTTTTTTCTTCTCTCCATTCATCTCTATATTTTCAATTAGAATTCGGGGGTATAAACTAACAGATGATCCCACCCGACTAGTCCAAAGCATTCAGCACTCCACACCAAATCTTCGCCTTTCTAACCCTTGTTCCCCTCCTCGGCGCCAGCCTTCTTCCCTCCCTCAACCGCCTAATCTCCCCCAACCTAGGCTTTCTCCACACACCCCTCACATCCACTTGCTTCCTCCTGCTCGTCCTGACCGGTGGCTTGGGCCTCCAACTCTCAGCCCAACCCACGGCCATCATCCTCGTCTACACGGCCATTGCCCTCGCCGTCGCCGTCTTCCTCTTCATCGTGCAGTCCTGCATTCGCAAACGCGGCTCGGCCCACGCCCGCGCCCTCAAACGCCAGAAGCCAGACGTGAGCCAAGATAGCGATCGCGCTGTTATGCTGAATATGATGGAGGAGCGAAGCGGCGGCCATGCGAGTAGTGCTAGTTTGAGCAAGCCGGCGCTGTTTTACGGTGCACCCGTGTCGTATACCATGGTGAGCCATGGTCCAAGTCATAGTGCCGAGTTTGGCGCCCATGGCCAGACGCTACCGGGCCAGCGGAGTCCGAAGAGCTCGCATCATTATGGCGGGGGCACTATGCCTGGGCCGCAGTATCTGCTTAATATGCATCCGGGCGTGCCGGTGCAGGTTAGTCGTATGTGATAAGAAGAAGAAGAAGAGAACAACAAGGTGGGGAAGAACTAGGTCACGATGTTATGATTAGCATTGGTGTTTGGGGAGTTTTCCTTTTTACATGTCGAGTTTCTTTGTTTACAAGCGAGCGTGTTCGCGTTGGGGGATTTGCCTTGATATGCAAGAGATACCAGAGAGATACCATGTGTGCACTGCGTTGGAGTTTGGAGGATTTGGCATGTATTGATAGCCAACGTATGAGAGCGAGAATGAATTTGATATGAAGCCACGTCGTTGGCCTTGTTGACGTCACAATCATTGTATTCAAATAGAGCTCTACACCGAAAGCCTTTAACCAGAAAGATACTCTTTCCCAGGCAGTTGGGCCCAGCCGGGGATTTTCTTGCGAAGATAAATCGTCTGCAACTTATCCTCCTCAGTGAATAATATGGCACCCCTTTCTGTCAATGACTTGTAAACCTCTTGACTCGTCGTCGTCGGAACCACACCCCCATTCACGATTCGTGCATACTGGGGTCGGAGTGGCGATAGTTGTACAAGATAGATACCTGGGCGGCACATTTCGAGGGCTGACCCAACTTCGTACCGACATTCGAGCATGGCGACAAACGTCTTGCCTTGATAATGCCGCTCCCACGTCTGCCCATAAAACGGATGATCACATGGTTTCAGACGCAGTTTGATATGGACGCCCAGATTTGTGAGCGCATACGACTCCCCTGCGACATCCTCGTCGAATCTACGCTTGGTCATACCGCCCGAGTATTTGAACTGGATGGGGTATTCCGCGAATACCGAACACAATTGAGATTTGGGGTCCCAAAACTTGTGACTGGGGGATAGTAGAGGGCTCCAAGTGAAGAGACTATTGTCCGCGCTGTCTTTCATAATCTCCTCTTGAAGTCGAACAAAAGCTTTGTCCCCTTCACCGTACAATAGTGGCATGTTGACGTCAAAGATGCCCATCAATGAGTAGGCCATGTCCTCAGATCTTGTTGTTTCGCGCGAAGCCATCCAGCTCATACGCTTGGCAATGCTTTCATCTTCCACTCTGCCAGTCTGGAGCACGTCTGCGCTGATGCCCGTGATACGTTGTAGGGTCTCGCGCAACAGACTTTTGGTGCCAATGTATTGCCAATCTCTACCATAGAACTCGATATTGGATGGTGCAATGAGCTCTTGTAGCGTCCATCCGCGTTTGAACCATCGCGACCTAGCCAACTCTTCTTTGCTATATCGTTCGTTTGACAGCGGAGCTCCGTCCGTGCCTGCTTCGAAATGCACGTCTACATCGTTGAGATATGCATAACATACTCCTGCTCCCCTGTACCAGCGGAACATGCTGTTGATTGCTTCGCTCAGCTCTGCAGAGGACGTCTTGTCGATGCAACAAGTATCCACCCACACATAGTCTAGGCCTTGCTTCAGCGCCTGTTCGCATGCCTTTTTTATCTTCCAGTAGCCGGAATTGGCTTTCATAGAGGTGTCTCTCGCTTCCAAGGATGAATCTGCAAACTCCTGCAGACTGACTTCAGTCGGGCCCCATGTGTGTGATAGGATGGCATATTCCGGCACGTTCAGTTCATCGTAAAAGGAACAGAGTTGGAGTGAAGCTGCCTCGATCAATCTCATTGTTTCGAACCTAGCTATGGCATGAGGCAGTCGTGTCGTAGGGTTTCAAACGACGCTCCATGCTGCTGCTGCCTAGCGGGTTCGCTTGGAGACCCCGGGCTGTCATCAAGGCGCCCCATGTTCCAGAACAGGAATATTGGTTTAGCTGACGCCAAAGGCATACCAAACGACGTTATGGCCTGTGCGTTGAGAGTTGAGGTTCGTTTCTGTTTTGTACTTGCGGGCGCTGCGGGACAATGCCGCCTGAAGCTATTGACATTTGCATGTGAATGAACCGTGTTCAGCAGCACCCACTGTTGGATGCGACGCGCACCGATACACATACAAGCCCTGAGAGGGTAGGACTTGGTACGTAGGTTACGAGCTTCTCGAACCTTCGTGAACAATAATAGCACTGAGGGCCACCGCAGAAGGTCCGAGTAAGCCCCCCCCCTCATGTCAGACGCTCGCGACAGGTGTCCGCGCCTGCTGGAGCAATGCAAAAGATGCGCTTCGGTTGCATGGCAGCAAAAATGTTTGTGCTTTGAAGATAGGGCGGTAACATGCCGACGAATCAATGGGCAAAGCCTCTGTCTGGTTCATCGAGCGTTTCACGCGCCGCACGATGCATTGATAGTTCAGGGTCCAACCACGCGCACGTGACAGATGACGCGGCGGTAATCGTAATGGTCCCGGCTGAGGCACTGCCTCTTTGTTTCCAGACATCCTCCTCACTTTGTTTCTACCACATCCCTTTGTTTTTTCATCAACCTGTTTTCTGCCTATATACAACATACCATGTCTCTTACCAAGCTGGGCGTTTTCGCAAACTTGGCGCTGGCCGCCAGCGCCGTGCTCATCCCCTCGACAATAACTGCAGAGGATCTTGGCGATGACCACGCCTTCGAAACACTTGCCATCAACCCACCGCAGCGGTCGGTAGCGCTAGAGTGTCCTGGCTGTGCTTTTGCGACTCAGGAAGGAGACTCGCTCAAGTGGAAGGCCGACGCTGGCAATGCATTCGTAAGTACTTCCCACATACACTACGGCCTCATATGCTAACATGCGCAGCGCCTGGATTTTGACCTCGGAGCTGACGAACACTCAATCAACCTGGACAACCTCCAACTTTTCCCACCTTCATTTCACCTCCCCTTCCAGCCCTATCACGTTACACAGGTGGGCGCGGGCTCCGAAGAGGGCCTGCGCCTGCGTGTCACTAGCTATGAGTTCCGCTACGACGGCTCCGAGACCATCTCCGAGGCCGGTACTGAGCTCCTGCCCATGCTATTCCAAATCACCTCTGTCGAGGGCACACCTGTCAACCCTCCCGCGCTCCAGATCAACGTGCTGAAGGACTCGGACGGTCGTCTCATGATTGCTTCATTCAACGAGGCTCAGATTCAGTCTAACCAGGCCACGCCAACAAAGGACGACAAGGAGTGCAAGGAGTGGCCACTGTACTGCAAGTGGAAGAGCATCATGGAGGACCGCGTCGAGCAGCTCAAGCACATGGGTAGGCCCAAGCCCGGCTGCCACAAGCGACCACACCATACGCCCCGTCCCGGAAACCCGATGGAGCATGAGTCGCCTGCTGGCAAGCCCCCACACCGATTCCGTCCCGGCAAGCCCCACCACATGGGTCAGGGTCACCATGGTCACCGCCATCACGGCCACTTCTCCATGGCTGCTCGCCGCGCCTTCTTCACCATTTTCGTTCCCGTCCTCATCGGTATCTTCGCCGGTACGCTCACATACCTGGTCGGCATGGCTCTGGGATGTCTCATCGCTATTACTGTTGCCAAGGTCCGCGGTCAAAGCTACCAGCCTGTCGCCCTTGATGAGGAGCATGCCGAGAGTGCGGAAGAGGGCGACGAGAAGGAGGAGCTTCCAGCATACGAGGCGCCTCCAGTCTACGAGGGGGGTGCTGTCAAGGGTGGTGATGACGATGATGATGAGACCAAGTTGTAAACTATAG
>Ga0265798_10003008_pt1 | contig 24333 bp, 21 predicted proteins | sample P3T30metagenome_FD_192430 | JGI IMG/M metagenome (GOLD analysis project Ga0265798, IMG submission 192430) | Plant litter microbial communities from East Loma Ridge, Irvine, California - P3 T30 | ecosystem: Environmental > Terrestrial > Plant litter > Unclassified | place: USA: California...
GGGATTATGTAAATTCATTTGTTGAATTTAACCGTTATACCAACTCGCCGGTGGCCAACTATAATGGTGAACTCTACAGCCTACCCTTTAATATGAATACTTTCTATCAGCTATGGAAAGTGAAGACCCCCGCGGAAGCTAAGGCGAAATTGGAAGAGCAGATTGGCGATGCGTACGTAGAAGATCCACAAAATCTGGAAGAACAGGCCATGTCGCTTGTGGGTAAAGACATTTACTTTAAACTTATTAAATCCTACACGGAAAAGCAGTGGGGCAGGAAAGCGACAGAACTACCAGCATTCATAATCAAACGGCTACCAGTTCGCTTTACCTTCGACAATAACTACTTCAACGATACTTATCAGGGCATTCCGAATGGTGGTTATACGAGCATCATCGAAAGAATGCTGGAGGGCATTGAAGTAAGGACCGGTGTGGATTATTTTAAGGAGCGGGAAGCACTGAATGATCTTGCAGAGACCATTGTTTATACCGGGATGATCGACGAGTTCTACGATTATCGTTTTGGTACGCTTGAGTACCGCAGCCTGCGCTTTGAGCATGAAACTTTAAGTACCGACAACTACCAAGGTAACGCAGTGGTGAACTATACGGATGCGGAGACACCTTTTACCAGGATTATTGAACATAAACACTTTGAATTTGGTACTCAAGAAAAAACTGTGATTACGCGCGAGTATCCCTCAGAGTGGAAGAAGGGAGATGAGCCTTATTATCCCGTCAATGACGCCAGGAATGAAGAGATGTTTAAAAAGTACAAGGAGCTGTCACGTTCTGAGTCAAATGTGATCTTCGGTGGACGTTTAGCTGATTATAAGTACTACGATATGCACCACGTTGTGGGCATTGCACTCAAGAAGGTGGCGGAGGTGTTTAAAGAGGAGGCGATCATTATGTAATATATTGTGCGTCAAACGACTAGGTGGGGCATAAAAATTAGATAACGACAATCTAAGTTCACAAGGGTACCCGCCATTTGGCTTAATTGTTGCGTTTTTATGGTTTGAAAATCTACAAAAGATGCAGGCTATTTTGGTATTCTTTACGAGTTTGTTTTTTGTGGTATTTGCAGTACCGCAGATCATTGACATTGCTTTTAAAAAGCACCTGTTTGATGATCCTGTAGAGAGCCGCAAAGTACACAAGAAAGTAACACCTAACTTTGGCGGTATTGCTTTATTTTTTGCCGTTATCTTCACCTGTACCTTATTCATACCTCCGGCAGCAGTGCCGGAGGCTAATACCATCATCGCTGCAGGCTTAATCCTGTTTCTTACCGGCCTCAAGGATGATATCCTGGTGCTGGGCCCCTTGGTTAAGTTTATGGCACAGCTCTTAAGTGCACTGGTCCTCACCATTGCCGGAGGCTTTCAGATTGATAATCTCCAGGGCTTTCTGGGCATTTACGAAATCCCTCAAGTCCTGGCTTTGCTGCTCAGCGTTTTCTTTATTGTTGGTGTGGTAAATGCTTTTAATCTAATCGATGGGATTGATGGCCTGGCGGGAACATTGGCCAGTGTCGCGATGTTTATGTTTGCATTTCTGTTCTATGAAACTACCGAACCCGGTTGGACCTGGCTGTCCTTGACAGTGGCGGGCGCATTGCTTGGCTTTCTCTACTATAATTTCACGCCCGCAAAAATCTTTATGGGCGATTCTGGCTCATTGTTTATAGGTCTATTGGTTGCAGTGTGCAGCATAAAATTCTTGAATACCTCAAATCTTTCTCAATCAAATCACGGCGGCTTTGAGATCAACTCAAAAATTTCTTTAATCGCAGCCATCGTTGTTGTGCCAGTGTTTGATACTTTAAGGGTCTTTACTTTAAGGATTATGAAAGGGAAATCACCCTTTACGGCAGATAACATTCACCTGCATCATCGTCTGCTCTTGCTTGGGCTGAACCATGTTCAGGCAACAACCATCCTTTCCAGCTTCAACGTGCTGCTTATCATCTTGACCTGCAGTCTTCAGCCACTAGGGGATACTCTGATCCTGCCGATCTTAGTGATTGTTACCCTGCTTGGCAATGAATTGCTTTCTTACTTTACCGGTCGTTACCACCGGATGCTTGCCAGGAAGATGCAAGCCAATGCGGCTATGTTTGAAGTTTATGAAGATACCGGCAGCCATAAAGGGCAGAAGCTTTTACAGAATGTCTCTGAAATCTAGTTATCCTATTACAGGTTGCACAGTTGTTACCAAATGTGTTAGATTTGCAGCGCATAAAGCTTAATAGACATAGATGTTCTCCTTTTTTAAAAAGAAACCTGTTGTAGACCATATTGAATGGCTTGGTGTAGATATTCACTCCCACTTGCTTCCCGGCATAGATGACGGATCTTCGGATGTTAATACTTCCATATCCTTAATTAGAGGGCTTCAGGAACTGGGTTTCTACAAGTTCATCTGTACGCCACATATTTTTACTGAACTATATCCAAATAACCGGACAACGATCACAACTGCATTGGATCAACTGAAAGCCGGCCTTATCGCTGAAGGTCTAAGCGTTGATGTTTCAGCCGCAGCAGAACATATGGTTGACGAAACTTTCGTTGTTGGTCCAGATTTGATGGCTTTTCCAGGAAAGTATATCCTTATTGAAATGTCTTACCTTTCTGAGAACCCGAATATAGAACAGGTGATTTTCGATTTGCAGTTACAAGGTTACTATGTGATTCTTGCACATCCGGAGCGATATACCTTTTACCACAATAACTATCCGCGTTTTAACCGGCTAAAAGATATGGGTGTTTTATTTCAGCTTAACTTGCTTTCCCTTTCGGGCTACTACGGGAAGGGAGTAAAGCAGGCTTCGGAATACCTGCTTTCTAATCATATCTATGATGTTGCCGCTACCGATCTTCACCATGAGCGGCACCTGAAGGTCTTGGATCAAATGGTGAAAAGTGGCAAATTGTACCAGCTTGTCGGCAATTATGAATTTAAGAATAAGCAGCTATTTGGCTAGTTTATTTTGATGAGGTGCGACTTGACTAAAAACCGTTTTAAATCCATTTTGCGCATGAAATAAAATCCTCTTAGGCGATCCATCGGCTTTAATTTAAGTTCGATTTTGCTTAAAAGATCAAGAACGTCGTCTGGGTAAAAGCGATAATTACGAATGAGCGTTTCATAGATGAATTTATTAATTAAATAGAGTCGTTCATCCGTGATCATACCCTTGCTTTCCAGGTAATCTTTGATTCTCAAACGCAGATTGATCCTCGACTCGAGGATTTTTCGAGCTTTATCACCGCTCTTGGAACGGGAAACAGATTCCCAGGCACCAACATGTACCTTAGTTAAAACCCGGTTGTCGAAAGCTACCACAGCACCAGATTGCAGGATTCTGAACATTAGATCGTACTCCTGGGAAGCAACTAAAGTTTCGTTCCAACCGTTTACCGCAAGTAGCGCATCGCGCTTAAAAAGGTTAGAGCTTGTAATCCCCATTTGTGAAAATATCAAAGCTGACCAGGCATCGGTGTTGTAGAGCGCACGGGTATAACTAAAATAGTTTTTTTCCCGTATTCCTTGCTTTTGGTAGGGGCTAACAACAATACTTGCATTTTGTTCTGCAGCGAGTGCAAGTTGTCCCGCTAATTTCTCAGGTAAGATCTCATCATCCGCATCCAGGAACTGTACCCAAATGCCAGTTGCCTCCTTAATTCCGCGATTTCTAGCTGCAGGTGCACCCTTTTTGGTTTCTGTAAAAACATGTATCCGATGTGCTGAATGCTCCTTCTTAAAATCTTCTAGAAGGCTCAGTGTCTTGTCGGTAGAGTTGTTGTTTACAAGTATTAGTTCCCAATCCTTCCATGTTTGCTTAAGTACGCTATTAAGTGCTCTGTGTATGAAAAGCTCGCTATTGTAACAAGGAATAATAATAGATATCATAGAATTCAGTGGTGCCCCGCCCAAAGTTAGGCAGTTTCTGCCGGCCAAGTTATGGATTAAAGTGCTATTGTTTGAAATTAAGCTTGCAAAATTCATTCCGAGCGGAAATATGAGCCAAATTAGCTACAAAGCCATAGGGGAATTTCAAAATGGGCAAAAATAAAGCAGATTTGGTACGAAAATCAGGACAGATCTGATCATTTACATTATTTCCCAAACGCTTCACGTTCTATTTCACATACTACCGGAACCTCCCTGCAATCGGACTTTAATTGGACTTTAAGATTTATATTTGGATTGGTTCTTGATATAAGCGCGTATCTCCTTAAAGTAACCTGATTTAATCAACACCTCTGATTATTATGAATGAACATCCATATAAAAAATTAAATAAAACATGAAACTTAACTTTAAGAGCAGAACTATTGTAAAAGTACTATGCATCTCCGGTGCATTCTTTATTTCCTCTTGTATTAGTAGTAAAAATGTATCTTACTTTGAGAACCTTTCTGCTGCAAAACGCTCTACAATGGAATCTGTAGCGCCGTTTACGGAACCAATCATCCAAACTGATGACATTCTTGCTGTTGCTATTAATACGATAGACCCTCAAAGTGCATCTGTTGTAAACCAAGCTGGAACAACCATAGCAGTGCCTTCAACTACCGGAAACGGTCGTGAACAGGTAAGCGGTTATCTGGTAGATAAAAACGGTGAAATTGAACTTTCTTTGATTGGAAAAATCAAGGTAGCTGGGTTAACAACCTTTGCAGCAAAAGAGTTGATCAAGCAACGCGCAAGCCGTGACTTGAAAGATCCAAATGTTACTGTCCGTTTTGCAAATTATAAAATTTCCGTTTTAGGTGAGGTAAACAGACCAACCGTTTATACCGTCCCGAATGAGAAAGTAACCGTATTGGATGTATTAAGTCTTGCTGGTGATATGACCATTTTTGGACGTCGTGATAACATTTTGGTAATCCGTGATGTGGATGGCAAAAAAGAATTTGGAAGGTTAAACTTAAATTCCTCTGACATCTTCGCAAGTCCTTATTATTATTTAAAGCAGAACGACGTCGTTTATGTAGAGCCTAACAAACAAAAAATAATTGCGCTCAACAACGGTACAAGAACTACAATTGCTTTGATCGTATCTGCACTCTCAACAGCCGCACTTATCTATTCCAGACTATAATAAACTCAGTTTGTTGCCGGGTTAAATCAGGCTGAAATCAACAATATTCTAAAACTAATATGAATTCAAAAAAAAATCCACAAGTCATGACGGAGTTCGAAGATGACTTTAGGTTGGAGAATCTTTTACGTAAATTTTTATCAAAGTGGCACTGGTTTGTGCTTTCGGTGCTGGTGTGTGTAGCTGCTGCATATTATTATGCTCAAACACAAATTCCCATGCATCTTATTACTGCGAAGGTGCAGATCAACGATCCTAAGAGAGGTGGTGCCTCTGCAGAGACACAGTTGCTGGGAGAACTTGGCTCTATGGCAAGCGCAACAATTTCAAATGAAGTTGCCATACTGAAAACAAGGTACTTGCTTGAACGTGTGGTTAACAACATGAAGTTGAACGTCAACTACTTTAATAAAGGGCAGCTTAGAAATGAAGAGCTTTATGAAGCGCCCTTTGTAGTCGATATTGTTAAGCCCGTCGACACCATAAAGACTAAGGAAGTTGAACTATCATTCTCCGCAGACAATAGGATCCGCTTTTATTCTGATGAGATCGATACGGTAGTGGGATACAGTAAGCCACTTACATTGCCTGGAGTAGGTGTGGTGCAGGTGCTTAAAGCAGAAACCAAGCCGGTTGTTGATAACAAATATGTGGTTTCACTTACTTCAGTTGATAAGAAAGTAGAGCGTATTACTGGAGATCTGGCTGTTCTTCCAGAAGCAGATGCTTCTGTGATTAACCTGACGCTGAACTATCCTGTACCTAAAAAGGGTGAGGAGATCTTGAAGAAAATGTTGGAGATTTATGTTGCGACAAACGTAAACGATCGCAATAGACTTGCCGATAGTGCTTATGCATTTATTCAGACCAGGTTGAGTTACCTTGGTGGAGAGTTGGGTAGTCTGGAGTCAAACATTCAGGGCTTTAGACAGAAGAACAACATCACGGAGATGTCACAACAGTCCAACTTGTTGATTAACAACAGTTCTGAATACATGAATGAACTGGCGAAAATAGAAACACAGATTAGTGTGCTGAATAGCTTACAGGATCATATGCGTTCTAATGCTAAGGGTTCGAGTGTTGTGCCAAGTTCACTTGTTGTTTCCGATCCGCTTTTTTCAAACCTGGTTGAGAAGCATAATTCACTTATTTTGGAACGTGACCGCAGATTAATGACGGTTACAGAAACGAATCCAATTATTGTTAATCTAAACCAGCAGATTGAGAAGACCAATAATGACATGCTTGCAAGTTTAAGCAGCAGTAAAAACAGTTTAAACATCACGCGAAATCGCTTGCTTTCACAATTAAAATCTGTTGAAGGACAGGTGCAGAATGTGCCGAAGAATGAGCGTAACTATCTTGATCTTGCCAGGCAGCAAAAAATTAAGGAAGAACTTTTCATCTTCCTAATGCAAAAGGGTGAGGAAACTGCAATATCCAAGACCTATAACACACCTAATTCTACGAATATAGATCCACCTAAATCAGGTACTTCACCGATCAGTCCGCGGAAATTTATCTATTATGCTGCTGGTCTTATGCTTGGATTGATCATTCCTGCAGCATTCATTTACTTAAAATACTTGCTGAACTCAAAAATTGAGTCCAAATCAGACATTTCAAAAAGGACCTCTGTTCCGATCATTGCGGAAATTGCACACAGTACTAATGTTAAGAACCTGCTGGTTGGTAACATGACGCGGTCAGCAATCGCTGAACAATTCAGGGCGTTACGTACAAATCTGAGCTTTTATTTAAAGGCACCCAGTGGAAACGTCATTTTATTAACCTCCGGGATGTCGGGTGAAGGAAAGTCTTTTGCCTCCATTAACCTTGGGAACGTTTTGGCACTTTCGGGAAAACGCGTGCTGCTTATGGAGCTGGATTTAAGGAAGCCAAGTTTATCAACGAAGTTTGACATTGACCGTCAGAATGGTTTCACAGACTTCGTTTCTAATCCGAAGTTAACGGCTAGGGAAATTATAAAGCCCTTGGCAGTCCATGAAAACATGTTCATCATCACTTCAGGAGATTTGCCAACCAATCCGGCAGAGATGTTATTGAGTGCTCGGGCAGCAGAATTGTTAACCGGACTGCGTGACATATTTGACTACATCATCATCGATGCGCCACCAGTTGGCATCGTTACTGATGCACAATTGCTGGGTGATTATGCAGATTTCTGTTTATACGTGGTGAGACACAACTTTACGGATAAGAGTCAATTAGCAATTGTAGAAGATTTGAACAACAATAACAGGATGAAACAACTCGGCATCTTGGTTAACGACATTAAACGTGATCATGGGAACGGTTATGGTTATGGCACTGGGTATAAGTACGGTAGTTACGGTCATGAGGATGACGGAACTGGAAACAAATTCAAGTTCTGGTCTAAAAAGTCTTAATTTGTCGCTGAGATGCGAAGCGCTCTTGTTCTACAGCGGCTGCTGTAGAAAAACGAAATAGATATTGAACACATTCATTAAGGGGAGTGAAGAAAAAGCTTCCCTATAAAAAACTAAAAATGAAGGTTTTAGCTATAGCTTCAAAAGGTGGCCATTGGGTTGAATTATTAAGGTTGATGCCAGCATTTTCAGGGATGGAAGTGGTGTTTGTGTCTACAGAGAAAGATCTGGCAGACACCGTTTCCGGGCATAGGTTTTACACGGTGCCCGATGCCAATCGCTGGAATAAATATAAGTTGATCCAAATCTTTATCCTTGTAGCCAGGATTGTCAACAAGGAACGTCCAAAGTTTATAATTTCTACCGGTGCAGCACCCGGGTTGTTAGCTCTTGCTGCGGGAAAGTTACTTGGCATCCGGACCATCTGGATAGATACGATTGCAAGTGCCGAAAAGCTTTCGCTTAGCGGTAAGATCGCAATTAGGTTTGTTGATAGAGTTTATACACAGTGGCCTGAATTATCAGGTCCGAAAGTAATTTACGCAGGTAATATATTATTATGATTTTTGTAACGACAGGTACGCAGGCTCCTTTTAATCGACTTGTAAAAGTTATGGATGCCTTGGCCTCAGAATTAGATGGAGAAGAGATCATTGTGCAAGCCTCGGGTGTTGATTTTGAAACAAAAAACGTAAAAGTTGTAGGCTTTTTACACCCAAAGGAATACAACCGGATTTTTAATGAAGCCCGCTTAGTGATTAGTCATGCAGGTATGGGCTCTATTGTTTCTGCGCTAACTAAAGGAAAACCGATAATTGTAATCCCGCGTAAAGCTGCACTCGGAGAACACCGTGATGATCATCAGGTGGACAGTGCGAAAAAGATGGAAGCGCTGGGGTATGTGCCGGTGGCATACGATGAAGAACAGCTTAGAACAAAAATTGTAAATATGTTAATGGATGACTCCGCCCTTTCTAAAGCCAAAATAGGTGAATACGCCTCTGGCAGTCTTGTGAGTTCCATCCGAGGGTTTTTATTAAGTAGTTAAGGAGCAGAGGGTGCATAATCAGGTTCAAAGTATAAAATCTTTCTTTTTTCAACACATATTCGTCATCATCATGACGGTCTCAGGCCTTATTTCGATCGCTTTGTTAATGAACAAAGGTCAGGCGAAATTCGCGGAGTATGCGCTGGAAGCGGGTTTTCTTAGCTATTCTTCCCTGGCCTTATGGTGGGCCAAAAGGAATGAATTCGTATTAAGCATCTCCTTTATTCGCTGGGGTTGCCTGATCTACCTTGGCTTAAGTTACATATATGCCGTAGATATGAAAGGGGCCGACCTGCAGGATTTTCTGCTCATCTATAAATCTTTTGTTTACCTCTTTTTTCTAAGCCTGCTTGCGGGAAAGAAACTCATGACCTACGAGGGAACCAACAAGCTCCTTTTCATTCTGCTTGGATTGTTTTTCGTCAAATATGTAGCCATGATTGCGGTGAAAGGTGAAGACAGGCCGATCCTCTACATGGAAAATAACTTTGAGTTGATGCTCCTTTATGCGCTTTTTCTCGTACGTTATACGGTAACTAAAAAAAATGCCCTTCTTGTGCTTGGCTTTGTAGGACTGATCACTATTCTGTCGTTATCCAGATCCTCATTGCTGATGTACTCTGTGCTGGTGCTTTATGTCTTCTACAACTCTTATGAAAAAACTAGGGTATTCATTATTCCTGCTGCAATACTCCTTTTGGGAGGTGTGATCCTTTTTATCTTTAGTCAACGCGATTCCAGCATAGAAGATATCGATCGATTTAAGTTCATGATGGTGTGGTGGTCGCAGGTAAAAGATTGGAATCTCTTTGAATGGCTATTTGGTGCACCCAGAATTACTAACCTTACAGAGCCTGCTTGCAGATTCTTTTATCACTGGTATGATACATTGTTTAGCCGCTCAGGAAATGGAACTTGCTATTCTGTTGTTTTTCACTCGTTTTTATTACGTGCCATTTTCGATCACGGCATACTGGGCTTAGTTTTTATTATCTTTGCGGCTTATAAATTACTGGTGGTCAGTGGAGTGCGCAAGGGTGTTGCAGTGGTATTTGTATCGATCGTAATCATCAATGGGTTGTCGGTTTCATCTTTCAACAATCTGTTCTACGCGGTGAGTACTGTCTTTTTAATGGCCACCAATACAGAGTTTCCGGGTGATGAAACCGAGGACACGCTGATTGAAGAGGAAGTTATATAATAAATGAATAAACGTAAATGAAGGCAAACATAAAACATAACTTTTTAGGCTATTTCAACTTCTTCTACAAAGTACTCGGAACCAAGTTTATTCTTGATCTTTTTCTCAGTGTCTGTGTAAGTTTTCTGGATGGTATTGGTCTGGCCATGTTCGTACCCCTATTGCAATCCATGGATGGGAGCAGCACAGCCAGTACTGGAGAATCCATGGGTATGTTGGGGTTTTTGACCGATATTTTTGCGAAAGTGGGTCTTACACTTAATATATACAGCGTATTAATCATGCTGGTCACCCTATTTGTGCTGAAGGGCTTGCTCAAGTTTGGGCAGCTTTATTCGCAAGTTGGCCTTAAACAAACTTTTATTAAATCCATACGTCACGGATTAACGGACGATCTTCAAAATTTGAGTTACACGGGTTTTTTGAAGCAGAATGCCGGAAGAATCCAGAATACAATAACAACCGAGGTACAAAAAGTGCAGACGGCACTCTCACATTACCTAACCGCAGTTAGTGCGGTTGGCATGCTGCTTACCTATGTAGTTATGGCCTTTTTAGCCAACTGGCAGTTTGCTTTTTTGGTCGCCATCGGATCATTGCTTACCAACCTGCTGTTTAGTCGTTTTGTAAAAACCGTTAAGTCGGCCTCTTTTAAAATATCAAGTCGAGGAAATCTGTTTAATGCTTATTTAATAGAAGCCGTTCATTTCTTTAAATATCTTAAAGCAACGAACCAGTTTGCTGGCTTTTCAAAAAAGATCAGGGGTGTCATTGATGAAACGGAAACCCTTAATCGTAAAATCGGGTACTACCAGGCCATTACAGCCAGTATCCGAGAGCCTCTGGTGCTGGTTATTGTGGTTACGGTGATCATCATTCAAATTCGTTTCATGGGAGGAAACCTAGGTTCTGTGATCGTGAGTTTGCTGTTGTTCTACCGTGCACTTTCCTTCCTGATGAATTTCCAGAATTCCTGGCAAAACTTTGTTCAGAACGTTGGTGCCATCGATGCAGTATCTAAGATCTCTGAAGAAATGCAAGCCAACAAAGAAATCATGACCAACAACATGTTTCCTGGTTTCAAGAGCGATATTGAAATCAGAGAGCTCGTTTTCAAGTATGGCAACCATAAGGTGATCAACAATATCAACATGAGGATCCCCAAAAATAACACCATCGCACTGGTTGGTGAAAGTGGATCTGGAAAGACAACACTGGCGAATATTATTACCGGTATTCTGCCGCCTGCAAGTGGGCACATTATTGTTGATGGCATGAAAGTGTCTCATTACAATACAGACAGTTTCCGTGGAACCATAGGTTATATCTCTCAGGAACCGGTAATATTTAAAGACAATATTTATAATAATGTGACCTTCTGGGCGGAACAAACAGAAGAGAACATCAAACGATTCTGGGAGGTAATTGAACTCGCCTCGCTTACAGATTTTGTAAAGGGACTTGCCGAACAGGAACAGACCAGCCTCGGCGACAAGGGGATGCTCATATCAGGCGGACAAAAACAAAGGATTTCCATTGCACGGGAACTTTACAAAAAGGCAGAAATTCTCATTCTTGATGAGGCAACCTCTGCATTAGATTCTGAAACAGAGTTGTTTATTCAAAAGAATATAGAAAAGCTACAAGGTAATTACACGATCATCATTATAGCCCATCGTTTATCAACAATCAAAAAAGCAGATCAAATTTATATGCTCGAAGCTGGCAAAGTAAGCTATAGTGGTACTTTCAATGAGTTAACTGAAAAATCAGAACGTTTCAAACGTATGGTTTCGCTTCAACAAATATAATCAGGCATTGTATTTATAAAATTATAATGAAGATTATACACTATTGTGGTACGTTCTCGAAGCTCTCTGAAACGTTTATATATGATGTCATTGTTGAACTGGAGAATTCCGGAATAGATAATAGAGTGGTTGCAAATAGAACGATCGTCCACGCTGAAAGGCCCTTTTCAAAGGTTATTAAGCTGGAAGTATCGATGCTGAACAGGGTAATCAGCTTTATAAAGAAATGCCTGACCTGGTTTAAAGTAGGTAAATATATAGCGGTAGAAGAGTTACTGAGCTGCAGGCGCGATGCCTTGCATAAAGTGCTGATCAGCGAAAAGCCAGACTTGATTCATGCTCACTTCGGCGCACAGGGCGTAGCAATTTTACCCGTGGCTAAAAGGCTTGGCATACCACTCATCGTGTCCTTTCATGGCTACGATGCGTTCAGACTGCCTAATGAACAAGGCTGGAAGGAAAAGCTCTCGGAACTTTTCGCTGAAGCTGAAATGGTAACAGTGGTATCTGAAATGATGTATAAGCAACTGATCAGTCTGGGTTGCCCGGCTGCTAAATTAATGCTCATCCATGTTGGAAAACGGCTGAGTGATTACCCTTTCAAGCCGAAGAATAGCCCCGGGATTCAAAAGTTTATTTCCGTGGGACGTTTACAGGACAAAAAGGGCTTTCGCGATTGTATTCAGGCTTTTCAGCTGCTAAGCCAAAAATATCCTGGATTGTCACTGAAGATCATCGGCACGGGTAGCCAGGAACAGGAGCTTAGGAGTTTACTCCCAAATGGTGAACAACAGATCAGCTTTTTGGGGGCGCTGTCTCATGAGGATACCAAGAAGCATATTGCTGCTTCAGATGCTTTCATTCTCTGCAGTAAGACTGGAGCTGATGGCGACAAGGAGGGCATTCCAGTGGTGTTGATGGAAGCGATGGCCATGGGGCTGCCTTGTGTGTCGACCAGACATTCAGGTATACCGGAAGTTATTCCTGAAGAATCCCACTGGTTGCTGGCAGAAGAAGGGAATGCGGCTGACATCGCTGTAAAGATTGAGAAGCTTATCAATTCGCAGGCATCGGAATTAACCAGGCTCATCGAAATGGGTAGAGAGAAAATAGAACAGGAATTTAACCTGGAAATAGAAGTAGCAAAGCTTAAAACAATATACAGCTCAAAAATCAATGGATAAGAGATTAATCATATGCATTCCGTCACTCCGTCTGGGCGGGGCAGCAAAAGTTGCCCTTAACCTTACGGAATATTTCCGCAGTCAAGGAACCGCGGTAAGCCTGATTTTGACGGATAGCGCGGACAAAGAGCTCGAATTTAGTGATGTGCCTGCTGGAACTTCTGTAATTGCCTTGAAAAGATCCAGTGCCCACCGGTACATCAAGCCCTTCATCAAAATGCTGGAGTTATATCGTTTATTTAAAAAAATACAACCTAACGCAATTCTTGCCGTACGTCATGATGCTACCGCAATCAGTTCGATAGCCTGGAAGTTGGCTGCTAAACCAGGCTCCTTCTTCATTCGCGAAATTAACCCGATCACTAAAACCCTGGATCGTAACCCGATCATGGTTAAACTTGTTCGTGCCGCCTACCAATCGTCTGATGGGGTTATAGCAAACTCCAAAGATGTACTAGAGGCCTTGCGCTCGAAAAATTGGATGGCGCCTGGGAAGATTCATACCGTAGATAATCCCGTAATCAGCAAGACCTTTTTTGATAAAGCCGCTGTCCGCATCAATGATCAATGGTTAAGCGCCTCCACAAACCCGCTGTTTATTACCATTGGCAGGCTCGATGTAATGAAGGACCATGCGACCATGATCCGTGCCTTTGCGAAGGTGCAAGCCAGGCGTGAATGTCGTTTGCTGATTATTGGCGAAGGCAAAGAACGTTCTAATCTGGAAGCGCTAATTGCAAGCCTTAAATTAAAAGGCCTGGTAAAACTTGCCGGTGCAATCGAAAATCCCTATCCCTACCTCAAACAAGCCGATGTTTTCGTACTTTCTTCTGTATTTGAAGGCTTTGGAAACGTATTGGTGGAAGCACTTTCTCTAGGTAAAAAAGTGGTGTCCACAAACTGTATCGGCGGTCCCGCGCACATTCTCAATCATGGTACCTATGGTAAACTCGTGCCAGTGGGAAATGTAGATGAACTTGCAAATGCCATGTTCGATGCACTGGAGCAGAATGTCCCTACCGAACCCCTGATTGAAAGGTCAAGAGAATTCTTTGCGGAGGTAATTGGTAAAAAGTATTCGAAAATTATGTTTGATAATATTAATGTCTAAAGCTATGCGTAAAATTATTGGTTACACAACCGGAGTATTCGATCTATTCCATATCGGACATCTTAATATCCTGCGAAATGCGAAAAGCCAGTGTGATGAATTGATTGTTGGGATAACGACCGACGAACTTTGCATGCATCTAAAGAACAAAATGCCCATTATTCCTTTTCAGGAGCGTTGTGACATCATCAGTGCTTTGAGGGTTGTAGATCGCGTAGTACCGCAAAACAGGATCGATGAACTTGCTGACCTTGAGCTATATGGTTTTGATAAGATCTTCAAAGGCAGCGATTGGGCCGGAAGTTCGAAATGGAATGATTTAAAAGAAAAGTTCGGCGAGAAAGGTGTAGAAGTTGTGTATTTTAACTATACTGAAACGACTTCCAGTACCCTGATTAGAACCACGCTTGAACGCCTGCATGCAAATGACTAAGGTCAGCAATTCTTATTAAGAAGAACACCAGATATTAACGCTTATGAATACATACCTACATAAACTCTATAAGTCTTATTTCCTGGTATTATCCAAAATATGCAGTCTGTTTGTGAACAACAGGGGTTCTGAAATTATTCTGTTCGGTGCAAGGGATGGTAATTACTTCATGGATAATAGCCGTGCGCTGTATGAATGGTATACGGAGAACAGGAAAGACAAGACATTCTATTGGATGACAGTAAGTGCGCAGGTAGAACAGTTACTCAAAAGTAAGGGGCTACCAGTTATGCGGATCGATAGCCTAAAAGGCGTTTATACCTTGCATAAGGCCAAATATGCCTTTTACACGAACCGCTTGCGCGATGTGGCAATTGATTATCGTGCGGTACCGTCCAGTTTGAAAATGATTTTCCTTAGCCATGGCCAGTCTGTAAAGAACACCAGGCTTGCCGTAAATGTAGGTGTAGACTCCGGCTTTAAAAGCGACAGTTTAAAGGCGGCAGCGCAAACTCTTTTCGCGGTAAGTACTTCACCTTTTATGGCTCAGGTACAGGCAAAAAGCAATGGGCTGAAGCCAGAAACGTACAAGCTTACTGGTTTTCCAAGAAATGATTGGATGTTTAATCCACCAGGAGACGCTGTTACAAATTGGAATGACTTTACAGGTGGCAAGAAGTATAAGAAGATTATCCTGTATGCACCAACCTGGAGAAGGACAGCGCCTAAAACCTTAATGTTCCCCTTTGCTGATTTAAATGCTGCAGCTTTCGCGAAGTACATCACAGACAATGACATCTTGTTGTTGTTGCGACCGCATATTCAAGATTTAACGAATAACGAAGCCTGTGCGAACATAACCAGGCAACTCTGTGCGCTTTCTCCGAATATCCGACTAGCAACTATCAAAGAATTTGTAGAAGCAAACTACCTTCTGCCATTCGTGGACGCGCTGATCAGCGATTACTCTTCAATATATCATGATTTTCTGCTGCTCGACCGCCCGATATTGTTTGTGCCTTATGATCTTCACACCTTTGATCAGGACAATGGATTCAAATACCCATACCTGGAATACCTCCCTGGTCCGGTTATCGGATCTCAGGAGGATTTAATTTTGGCATTCAATGCGCTGCTGGCCGGGAACGATCATTTTTCAGGACATCGCGAGCGATTAAGTAACCTGATATATACTTATAAAGACGGACAATCTTCTAATCGGTTGGCGCAATTGCTCCAGGAAGCACTTTAGTGCATTTTCTCGTGCGTTTTAAGAATGAAGGACCGAAATACCTTTGAGCTTTGATATCTACCACTTACAAACGCTGAATGCCTATTTATCGTGGCAGTTTATGTAAACTTGAGTTTTGTAATGAAAACGCTACAATTTCAACTATCGGTTACTGCTTACACAAGGTGTGGAGGATGTCTACATACTTTTCGGTGTCCTGAAAAAAGTTCATAATTTAAGATTTCAAGGAAAAACGGCCCGAAATGCAATTACCCTGCCAATTATAGCCTTTTTTGCTAAAGCGTTGAAAATAGATTTAAGTTTTTTTGGAGTTGGCATGTTATTGCCTTATACCATACCGAACTAAAAAAACTTAATTTACAATGCGGTATAAAACGTCTACATTCCAAAAAGCTCATCTAAAGTTAACGGTACTCTTTTTTACTATTCTGATCACGAACTTACTGGCCTGTAAATCTTCAATGGAAGAGGATCTCCAACCAGTAGACGAGCAATCGTCTGAAACTGTCTTGGCTGCAAGAGATCTTGATGAAACTGCGGAAAAAGGTAGCTATCATCTTAAAGGTTATACGCTGAAAGATGTATTTGATTTTCCAATTGGTGCGGCTGTAGTTTACGAACGACTTAATCAACCACTTTATGCAAACACCCTTAAAAGAGAATTCTCCAGAGTAAGCTCTGAGAGTAACTTCAAATTTAAATATCTGCAACCTGAAGAAGGTAAATACGACTGGGAAAAAGCAGACGGTATTGTTGATTTCGCTTTGAAGAATAACATGAAGGTACATGGACATACTTTGCTTTGGGCAAACGATGGTACCTACCCAGCCTGGCTTCGTAATAAAGAAGGCAGCCCGGAAGTGTTCGACAAAATTATGAAAGATCACATTACTACTGTTCTTAGACACTTCAAGGGAAAAATCCAATCTTGGGATGTAATTAATGAAAGTTTAACACCAGATGGAAAATATGTAGATAACCTTTTCTTGAGAAAGTTAGGTCCCGATTATATCTATAAAGCATTCAAATATGCCCGTGAAGCAGATCCAAGTGTTAAACTGTTCATCAACGACTTCAGTCTGGAGTATGCTGGTAAAAAACTGAAAAGGTATTTGGCAATGTCGGATGAGTTAGCTGAACGAGGTGTAAAGATCGATGGCATTGCATTTCAAATGCACGCTGTACTGAGAATTGCCATGCCCCTGGTAGAGAAAAGCTTAAAAATGGCAGGAGATAAGGGATTGTTGGTTTACCTTTCAGAGTTTGACGTTGCTCTTAGATATAACATGCCAAAAGTATTCCCACTAACGGATTTACTATCAAGACAGCAAGGTCAGAAGTATAAGGAAATTGTTAAAGCTTACCTAGATAATGTTCCAAAGCGACAACAGTGGGGAATCACAACCTGGGGCGTTGGGGATAAAGACTCCTACTTCAATAAAGGTTATGTAAACTTTAATCATGACCACCCGCTACTATTCGGTGTAGACTACAAAGCAAAGTGGGCCTACAGAGGGTTCATTGAAGCTGGCCTAGGGAGACAAAATAAGATTACATTAGACTAAAATCGATATTGTCTTTAAACAGAAAGGCTGCCCAGAAGGGCAGCCTTTCTGTTTAAAGAGGTTTTTGCTATGTTGCAGATTAAACCTTTAATCCTATAATCCTTCTTATTTATATGAAATACATCTTGCTGATTGCTGTTTGCCTTAACACCATCTTTATTTCCCAGGCGCAGAACCTTAATTATTCTGGAACATCCGAGCCGCTTCCGGCACTAAAATCGGTGCTTCCCTTTCCAATCGGTGCCGCAGTAGGTATTAAACACCTGCGCAACAATCCTTACTACCGCAATCTTGTAAAAGAACAATTTAATAGCATCACTGCCGAAAACGTAATGAAATTCAAAGCCCTGCATCCTTCGGAGCATAAATTCAGCTTCGAAAATGCAGATGAGGTGGTCGCATTCGCACAGGAGCAAAACATGCGGGTTCATGGTCATACCTTGCTTTGGGCGTTGAACAACCCAGCCTGGGTGATGTCCTATCAGGGTGATAAAACAGCTTGGAAAAATCTGCTAAAAGCCCATATTCAAACTATTGTTAAACATTTTAAAGGAAATGTGCATTCCTGGGACGTTGTGAATGAGGCCTTTACTGATGGTGGTGGGTTAAAGAAATCCGTTTGGTTGCAAAACATAGGACCTGAATATATTGAACTTGCATTCCGGTATGCTCACGAAGCTGATCCGGACGCTTTGCTTTTCTACAACGACTACGGACAGGAGTATGTAGGCAAAAAGATGTATGCCATACTCAACATGGTGAAGGACTTTAAAAAGCGAGGCGTTCCTATTCATGGTCTTGGTATGCAGATGCATATTCCCGTGCGCTTGTTGGATGCTAAAATTCAGCAATCAATGAAAGTGGCTGCAAGCAGTGGATTACTAATCCACCTTTCCGAACTAGAAATTTCTGTCAAACACCAGATGCCTAAACCTTTCCAAATGAATGATCAGCTTTCTAGGCAGCAGTCGGAGAAATATAAAACCGTATTTCGTGCTTACAATTCTATTCCTAAAAATCAACAATTTGGTATTACCACATGGAATGTTGGGGATGCTGACTCATACCGCAACAGCAAAGGCCGAAATCATGATCATCCAATGATGTTCGACACGCAATATCGGCCTAAACCTGCATTTAAAGCTGTTCTTGAGGCATTCAAATAACCTCGATACAACTTGAATATACAAGCCTGCAAAACCAATTGCAGGCTTTTGTGTTTATAAAGCAGCTTTTCTGTGCTGAATACGGTAAATGCTTTAAAATACCGATTGCTGAAGGTATAATTACTTCCCGCTTTTTGCGGCTTTCTCACTTTTTACCCAAAATTTCCTAAAACAATATGCATTCTTTCGCGGTATTCGGTTCTGGATTAAATATTGCAGATGTTTGGCAACGTTGGCGCTCGCAATAACGGATTATTACACCTTTAACAGAATTTTTATATGTCTTCTTTAAAATGTAGTATTATCGTCCGGTCTTTCAATGAAGAAAAACATATCGGAAGGTTGCTAAAAGGCATTTCACAACAAAGTATCTATGATAGGACGGAAGTCATACTGGTCGACTCCGGTTCTACCGACCGCACTGTTGAAATTGCCCGTTCCTATGGTGTAAAGATCGTCAACATTCGCCCGGAAGACTTTTCATTCGGAAGAGCGCTAAACATGGGCTGTGCCGCTGCAAATGGCGACTACCTTCTTTTTGCCAGTGCACACGTTTACCCTTTATATACAGACTGGCTGGAAAAAATGATTGCACCATTTTCAAACGAAAAGGTTGCACTGGTTTATGGCCGCCAGGTTGGAAATGAAATCACTAAATATTCTGAGCATCAGCTTTTCAGGAAATGGTTCCCGGCAATTTCCAATCACGAGCAGCGTATTGCCTTCTGCAATAACGCAAATGCGGTCGTGCGCCGCGAGTTGTGGACCGATCAACCATATGATGAAGCGCTGACCGGACTTGAAGATCTCGACTGGGCAACAAAAATTCAGGCCAAAGGCTACGTGATTGCCTATGAAGCCTTTGCGCCGATCGTACACGTACACGAAGAGACACCCTCCAGAATTAAGAACCGTTACCGCAGAGAGGCTATCGCTTTAAAGAACATCTACCCGGATGAGAAGTTTTCTTTCTGGAGCTTCATCCGTCTTACCAATTCCAACATCTGGTCGGATGCGGTCCATGCCATGCATGAAGGAAAGTTTCTGGCCGAATTTCCTTCCATTATCATGTTCCGCACCCTGCAGTTCTGGGGTACATACCTGGGCTACAACCGCGACAGCAAGCCGGATGAAACCCTACGCATGCGCATGTACTACCCAAATGCCTTCCGTAAAATGCTCTTCCGTAAAAAACACGAAGAACCGGAATATGGCTTTGGTAAGAAAATTAACTACGCAGAATTAGAATACTAAACCATATATGTCCATAAACAAGCTAACCGCCATTGTACCAATGCGCCACTCCAGCGAGCGCGTACCTGGAAAAAATTACAGGGATTTCGCAGGAAAACCACTCTTCCACTACGTTGTGCAAACCTTGCTGGATTGCAAGCAGATTGATCAGGTTGTTATTGACACCGACAGCGAGATCGTAATGGAGCAATGTGCCACGTACTTTCCCTCGGTGCTGGTATTGGAAAGACCTGAACACCTGAAAGATGGTGCCATTCCGATGAACGACGTACTGCTGAACACCATTAACCAGGTGCCCTCGGAGTTTTATTTACAGACCCATAGTACAAACCCGATCCTTACCGCAGCCACACTAAGTGCTGGTATCGACACGTTCTTCAAGCACTACCCCATGTACGATTCCTTGTTTTCAGTAACCAGAAAACATGTACGCTTCTGGGATAGCCTGGCAAGACCAATAAATCACAATGCCAATATTCTTTTAAGAACACAGGATCTTCCCCCAATCTTCGAGGAAAACTCCTGCTTTTACCTGTTCACAAAATCCATTCTGGAAACCAAGCATAACCGTATCGGCAACAGACCATTTCTATATGAAATCCCTGAGGCGGAAGCACAGGATATAGATGTAGAACTGAACTTTGTGATGGCCGAACTACTCTATAAAAATCTGAACAACCTATGAAAGTCTTAGTGACCTGTCCCCCGATGCTGAAAGCCATTGATGAGCTTCGGTATCTTTTTGAAGAAAAAGGAATTGAATTGATTACCCCTAATGTTGTTCAGGTACTTACTGAGGAAGAACTTATTGAAATCCTGCCTGGCGTAGATGCCTGGATCATTGGTGATGATCCCGCTACAGAACGGGTTTTTACTGCCGGCAAAAACGGTAAGCTTAGAGCCGCAGTAAAATGGGGCGTAGGTGTGGATAATGTGGATTTCGTGGCTTGTGAAAAGCTGGGTATCCCAATCCAGAATACGCCAAGGATGTTCGGTAACGAGGTAGCTGATATGGCTATGGCTTATTTTACCGGACTGGCCCGCGAAAGCTACCGTGTAGACCGCGAAGTTCGTGAAGGCAACTGGATCAAACCTCCGGGTATGTCTACCACCGAAAAAACTGTTGCCCTGATCGGCCTTGGTGATATCGGTCTTGCAACCGCACGCCGCCTGAAAGGATTTGACGTTAAAATCAATGCATACGATCCTTTTACCTCACTTAATGCAGAGAATGCAGGAGTAGATCAAATTCTTGAATTCCCTGAAGGGTTGGGAGAAGCAGATTTCGTGATCATCACTTGCGCATTAACACCTTCGAGCCACCACCTGATCAACCAGAAGAGCATTGAGCTGATGAAAGATGGCGTAAAGATCATCAACGTTTCCAGAGGAGGCCTAATTGATGAGCCTGCGCTGATCGACGCCCTGAAATCGGGAAAGGTGAGTGCAGCCGGACTGGATGTATTCGAAGTGGAACCACTGCCCAAAGACAGTGAACTGCGCCAGTTCGAGCAATGTATTTTCGGAACACACAACGGTTCCAATACCAAAGAAGCTGTAATCAGAGCAAGTCACCGGGCAATAGATATTTTGTTTGGATTTTTAGGCCTTAAAGAAGTATGAGTAACAAGAAAACAGTCGTAATAACAGGTGTATTGGGTGGCATCGGAAAACAACTTGCCCAAACTTTTCAAGAAAATGACTACAATGTAATTGGCCTTGACATCCGTGATGCGGATGCACCATGCTGTGCCAAGTTCTTCAAGTTCGACCTGCACCGCTATTGCCAGGATGATGCATACAAGCAGGAAATGGAAGCAATCTTCGATCGTGAGATCCCTGAACTGTTCCTGTTGATCAACAATGCAGCCGTACAGATCCTGAGCAGTGTTTCAGATATTAAACTGGCCGATTGGAACCAGACTTTAAATGTAAACCTCACTGGCCCCTTATTGTTAAGCCAGTTCTTTTTAGCCAGATTGACCAAATCCATGGGTTCCATCATCAATATCGCAAGTATCCACCACCAGCTTACCAAACGTCAGTTCGTGGCTTACGCAAGCTCTAAGAGCGCGCTGATTGGCTTAACTAAAGCCATGTCGGTTGATCTTAGAGGTCTGGTGCGTGTAAACTCCATCAGTCCTGCTGCAATTGATACACAGATGCTGCGCGATGGCTTTGATAACGATGAGGCTAAGGTACAGATGTTGAACGAACTACATCCAAGTCAACGTATCGGTAAGCCGCAGGAAGTGTCGCAACTTGCATTGCTGCTGGCTGAAGATAAACTAGGATTTATCAACGGTGCAAATTTAAATATCGATGGTGGCATCAGTAATGTGTTAAAAGACCTAGATTAATCGTTCTAGTATTTAAAACGATATACAACCTTAAAATAAATCCCAAAAAATATTATAATGATTGACTTAACAAGATTTAATCCATCCAGAATAGTACCTGCCATCAAGCGGCGTATGAACGAAAGACCTTTTCTGAAGCTCTGGAACGAATCGGAACTTGGTAAAAACAACCGCGACGTGCTGCTCCAATATAAAAATAAATATAAGGGCAAACGTCTGTTCCTGATCTGTAATGGTCCCAGCATCAAGGATATGGACTTGTCGGTACTGAAGGATGAATATACCATGTGTTTAAACCGGTTCTATATCTACTTCGATAAGATCGGCTTTAAACCAAACTTTCTGGTTTGTGTTGAGGGTATGGTACTGGAGCAATTTGCAGATGATATCAACAATCTGGATATTCCGAAATTTGTCAACTTCAGGTACCATAAAGAACTGGATAAATGCCACTATTTGAAAGAGGCTTATTCATTTAACCCATTCTTCCAGGATGACCTGACCAAACCGGCACACTTTGGAGGTACGGTAACTTTTGCCTCCTTACAACTTGCTTACTGGATGGGTTTTCAGGAAGTCGTGATCATTGGTATGGACCACTCATTCGCAGAAAAAGGTCTGGCCTCGACTGTAGAAGTGCGGAGCTATGAAAAAGATGAAAGTCATTTCGATCCAAACTACTTCCCTAAAGGTATCCGCTGGGTATTGCCTGATCTTGAAAAATCTGAATACGGCTACCGCATTGCCAACAAGTTTTATAAAGAACATGGCCGTCAAATTACCGATGCTACAGTAGGTGGGAAATGTACGATTTTTGATAAAGGCAACTTTTCAGAAATTATACAACAGAAAAAGTAATCTTTGGATTATCAACCTGTTCCCTATAATAAATATGCAAGTGGAAGATGTTTTAAACTGCAAATGTCTTTCCTTTAACCATGTATTCTATGATAAATAATTCTGGTACATCACCCATACTGGTGTCTGTACTAATTAATAATTACAATTATGGACGCTTCATCGAATATTGCCTGCAATCTATATTCAACCAAACCTACAAGCACATTGAGATCATCGTCTATGATGACGGTTCTACTGATGATTCCATTGAGGTCTTAAGTAAATATGCAGACAAGCTAAAGCTTATCGCTAAACCAAATTATGGTAAGTATCCCTCATTTAACCAGGCACATGGCATATACACTGCTTTTTTAGAATCTAAGGGCAGTATTATATGTTTGCTGGACAGTGACGATGCTTTTGTCCATAATAAGGTAGAGTTGATTGTAGAAGAATTCACTCGGAATCCTGAGCTGGTCATGGTTCAGCATAACATGTTGAAGATCGATGTCAACAACATTCGGAGTGGCGAAGTTATCAAGAAAAATTTTCTAATCGATGAAAACCCCTTAAGTGGTATCTACTTTACAAGGCGGTTGGATCCCTTCTTTATGCAAACAAGCGCCTTGTCTTTCTCAAGAGCATATCTGGAGAAAATATTGCCATTGCAGGAGGGGGTGTATGAATTGATATGGGCAGATGTCCGACTTACCCGGGCAGCTGTTTTCACAGAGCGAATCAAATCGCTGAATGTTAATTTAAGTGAATACCGGGTCCATTCAACAAACGACTCCAGTAAGTTGAAGGACCCAGTGTTCTTCAATACATTCCGGACGCAGCATTATGCCTATTTCAATGAGCAAGCCAAGCTAAATGGACGTGCGGAATTGGTGCCGGTCGCGAATAGGTTAAGTAAGTTGCGGCTTGCCGCTTATCTTGTATTTGGCAAGCACACCAACAAGGAACGAGTCAGATTCTTTGCAACCTTCCTGACTGGAAAAGCACAATGAGTCTAGAGCCTGTTGTAAAATCCCGTACACCCGTATGGGGATTTACAACAGGCTTCCTAATGTTATACCTTGCTGTTTCTCTTTAATGATGTTCAGGACACACTCAAGTTGTTCTTCCTGGTTCAGCTCGCTGTTATCAAGTAAAATCGCATCCTCGGCCATTACCAATGGACTTTCTTTTCTGGTTGTATCTGCAAAATCGCGCTGTTCTAAGGACGCTAATATCTCCTGTAAGCTCACTTGCTCACCATTGGCAACAATCTCTTTATGGCGGCGTGTGGCACGTATAAGGGGATCCGCAGTCATGAAAAGTTTAACCTGTGCATCTTTAAACACTGCAGTACCAATATCCCGACCATCCATAACGATGTTGTGCACCTGGCCCATCTGCTGCTGCTGCCTTACCATTTCAACCCGTACCTGTTTATTTGCAGCTACAGTACTTACATGAGCAGAAACATGCATCTGGCGGATCTCATCCGATACTTCCTCACCGTTCAGCAAAATGTGTGTCTGATAATCCCTGGAATGAAAATCCAGCTTGATGTTTGATAACGCTTCGCTA
>Ga0265798_10003009_pt1 | contig 24328 bp, 12 predicted proteins | sample P3T30metagenome_FD_192430 | JGI IMG/M metagenome (GOLD analysis project Ga0265798, IMG submission 192430) | Plant litter microbial communities from East Loma Ridge, Irvine, California - P3 T30 | ecosystem: Environmental > Terrestrial > Plant litter > Unclassified | place: USA: California...
CCCAGGTGCTTGGCTTCGGCCATGTGGCGGAAGGTGCGGTCGACGTAGTTGCGCAGGTTCGAGAAGCGGTATTCCGACACGTCCAGCGTGACGGTGCCCGACTCGATCTTGGACAGGTCGAGAATGTCGTTAATGAGCGTGAGCAGGTCGGAGCCGGAGCCGAAGATGGTCTTGGCGAATTCGACCTGCTTGCCCGACAGGTTGCCTTCCGGGTTATCCGACAGCTGCTGCGCCAGGATCAGCAGCGAATTCAATGGCGTCCTCAGTTCGTGCGACATATTCGCCAGGAACTCGGATTTGTACTTGGACGACAGCGCCAGCTGGGTCGCCTTTTCTTCCAGCGCCAGCTTGGCTTGCTCCACCTCGCGGTTCTTGCGTTCGACCTCGATGTTCTGCTCGGACAGCAGGCGCGCCTTCTCGCCCAGCTCCTGGTTGGTCTGCTGCAGTTCCTGCGCCAGCGATTGCGACTGGGTCAGGAGCGACTCGGTACGGCTGTTCGCCTCGATGGTGTTGAGCACCACGCCGATCGACTCCATCAGCTGGTCCAGGAACGAGAGGTGGGTTTCGGTGAAGCGGTCGAGCGAGGCGATCTCGATGACGGCTTTCACCTGTTGCTCGAACAGGATCGGCAGCACCACGATATTGTTCGGCGGCGCCGAGCCCAGGCCCGACGAGACAACGATGTAGTCGCGTGGCACGTCGGTGAGCCAGATGCGGGTCTTCTCCAGCGCGCACTGGCCGACCAGGCCTTCGCCCGGCAGGAAGGAGGTCGGCAGCTTGCGGCTGGAACGATAGCCGTAGGAGGCGATCATGCGCAGGCGCGCGTCGGACTCCTGCGAATCCATCATGTAGAACACGCCGTGGTGGGCCGATACCAGCGGCGCCAGCTCGGACAGAATCAGCTTGGTCACCGCCTGCAGGTCGCGTTGGCCTTGCAGCAGGCGGGTGAAGCGCGCCAGGTTGGTCTTGAGCCAATCCTGCTGCGCGTTCTTCTGCGTGGTTTCCTTCAGGTTGCGGATCATCTCGTTGATGTTGTCCTTCAGGTAGGACACCTCGCCGCGCGCTTCCACTTGAATGGAGCGCGAAAGGTCGCCGCGCGTCACCGCGGTCGCCACTTCACCGATCGCGCGCATCTGGTTGGTCAGGTTTGCCGCCAGCTGGTTGACGTTCTCGGTCAAGTCCTTCCAGGTGCCGGCCACGCCCGAGACGTTGGCCTGGCCGCCCAGTTTACCTTCGGTACCCACCTCGCGCGCCACGCGCGTGACTTCCGACGCGAACGAGGACAGCTGGTCCACCATGACGTTGATGGTGTCCTTCAGCTCGAGAATTTCGCCTTTCACGTCCACCGTGATCTTCTTGGACAGGTCGCCGCGCGCCACGGCGGTGGTCACGGCCGCGATGTTACGCACCTGGCCGGTCAGGTTCGACGCCATGAAGTTGACGTTGTCGGTCAAGTCCTTCCAGGTGCCGCCCACGCCCGGCACGTAGGCCTGGCCGCCCAGCTTACCCTCGGTGCCGACCTCGCGCGCCACGCGCGTGACTTCCGACGCGAACGAGGACAGCTGGTCGACCATGACGTTAATGGTGTTCTTCAGCTCCTGGATCTCGCCCTTCACGTCCACCGTGATCTTCTTCGAGAGGTCGCCGTTCGCCACCGCGGTGGTCACCTCCGCGATGTTACGCACCTGCGCGGTCAGGTTGCCTGCCATCGAGTTCACGCCGTCGGTCAAGTCCTTCCAGGTGCCGGCCACGCCCGGCACGTTGGCCTGGCCGCCCAGCTTACCCTCGGTGCCGACCTCGCGCGCCACGCGCGTCACCTCGGAAGCGAAGGAGTTCAGCTGGTCGACCATCACGTTGATGGTGTTTTTCAGTTCGAGAATCTCGCCCTTGACGTCGACCGTGATCTTCTTCGACAAGTCGCCGTTCGCCACCGCCGTGGTCACGTCCGCGATGTTACGCACCTGGCCCGTGAGGTTACCCGCCATCGAGTTGACCGAGTCGGTCAAGTCCTTCCAGGTGCCGGCCACGCCTTTCACCATCGCCTGGCCACCGAGTTTACCTTCGGTACCCACCTCGCGCGCCACGCGCGTGACTTCCGATGCGAACGAAGACAGCTGGTCCACCATCACGTTGATGGTGTTTTTCAGTTCCAGGATCTCGCCCTTCACGTCCACCGTGATCTTCTTGGACAGGTCGCCGTTCGCCACCGCGGTGGTCACCGCCGCGATGTTACGCACCTGGCCCGTCAGGTTCGACGCCATGAAGTTGACGTTGTCGGTCAAGTCCTTCCAGGTGCCGGCCACCCCCGGCACATACGCCTGGCCGCCCAGCTTACCTTCGGTACCCACCTCGCGCGCCACGCGCGTGACTTCCGATGCGAAGGAACGCAGCTGGTCCACCATCACGTTGATGGTGTCCTTCAGCTGCAGGATCTCGCCGCGCACGTCGACCGTGATCTTTTTCGACAAGTCGCCGTTCGCCACCGCGGTGGTCACTTCCGCGATGTTACGCACCTGCGAGGTCAGGTTACCCGCCATCGAGTTGACCGAATCGGTCAAGTCCTTCCAGGTGCCGGCCACGCCTTTCACCTGCGCCTGGCCGCCGAGTTTGCCCTCGGTGCCGACCTCGCGCGCCACGCGCGTGACTTCGGACGAGAACGAGGACAGCTGTTCCACCATGGTATTGGCGGTCATCGCCGCGCGCAGGTATTGACCCTTGAGCGGATGGCCGTCGACTTCGAGCGCCATGGTCTGCGACAGGTCGCCTTTCGCCACCGCGCCGATGACGCGCGCCATCTCGGTGGTCGGGCGCACCAGGTCGTCGATCAGGGTATTGACGGAACTGATCATGGTGCTCCAGCCGCCCACCACGCCCGGCAGGTCGGCGCGCTGGGTCAGGTGGCCTTCGCGGCCCACCACGCGCGACACTTCGGTCACCGTTTCCACCATCTTCTGCTTGGTCTCGATGATGTCGTTGAGCGTGTCGGCAATCTTGCCCGAGACGCCGGTCCAGTCGGATGGCATACGCACCGAGAAGTCGCCCTTCTTCAGTGCCATCAAAGTGGTGAGCAGCAATTTGACGTCCAACTGTTCGCCCATGTCGGTCATGGTGTTCATCGACTAGATCCTTGTTTCGGGTGAGGTGGTGAGGCGGGTAGAAGCGTATCGAGAGTGTGCTTTGAGTAACTTTGACAAGATACCTTGCTGGCTTGCCAAGTCAAGATCATGCAGCGTCGCCGCAACTCCCGGTTACAAATAATTGCAAATATGAAATTTTACGCGAGCGGAGGGTAGTGGAAATTACACGAGCGCGGCGCACGATTGCAATCAGCATTGTTGTTTATGCACGACAACATGCGAGATGGGTGCAATTTTCGTGGTGGATTGTTAATTTCCGTGAATTTTGAAGGGGGTCGAAGCAACTAGCATACAGGTGTTGACCAAAATTCCGTCCCCATGATTGATACCGCTCTATTAGTCGAGCTGATGCAGGCCAAGGATTCCTCCGAGTGGAGTGACTCTTTGTACACGCTCGCGCGTAAGCTCGGCTTCGATCGGGTCTTGTATGGAGTGGTCGCAACGCGCGATGCGCCGTTCGAATCGGCCTTCTTGCGCAGCAATTATTCGGAAAGCTGGCGCGAGCGCTACGACCGCAACGGCTTCGCCTACGTCGACCCGACCGTCACCCACAGCCTGTCGAGCAGCCTGCCGCTGGTGTGGGAGCCGGGCGCTTTCGCCTCGAACGAACAGCAGGCGCTGTACGAAGAGGCACGCATGCACGGCCTGCGCAGCGGGGTGACGCTGCCGGTGCACGGGCCGCAGGGCGAGTTCGGGGTGCTCAGTTTCGCCTCGGATGCCCGTCCCGATGCCGAGGCAAACCGCGCCGCCGCCGCCGCTTTGCCCGCCCTGACCCTGGTGCGCGATTACGCGCTGGCCTCGTCCGCACGTTTCCGCGAGGCGCTGCTGAACCCGCATCCGCAACCGCCGCGCCCGCTGCACCAGCAGCACCACCAGAATCGCCAACAGCACCAGCAGCACCCGTATCACCAGCCCCACGTGCCGCAACACCAGCTCGACGCCCAGCGCGCCGCCTTGCCGCGCCTGACCCGGCGCGAGCTGGAAGTGCTGCAATGGGTCATGGCCGGCAAGTCGTCATGGGAGATCGCCCGGATTACCAGCTGTTCCGAAGCCACCGTCAATTTTCACCTGGCGAATGTCCGTCAAAAGTTTGACGTCAACACCCGCCAGCAGGCGGTGGTCAAGGCGATCGCCCTGGGGCTGCTTACCCCTGAAGATCACCATCGTTGAGTTTGCCGTTCATGTACATGCGCAACAGGATCGACACGGGAGCAGGGATCGCGAGGCCGGTTTCGAAGCGGCTGCCGCTGGACTGGGTCACGCCGAAGCGGCCCCAGAATTTTTCCTGGCTTTCGCGTTTGCCGATGCGCAGGCGGCGCAGTTCGTGCGGGGCCAGGCGGATGGGACCGGCGCCCGGAATGCCCACGTGGGCGTGCAGTTCGGCAGCCAGTGCTTCGGACATCAGATCGTTTGCCATGGTACTTCCTTTCGAGGTGAACAAGCGGGGCGGAAAGATGAAACGGGTTGATGGACAAAAGTATTGCACCGCCGACATTGCTCAACACCTATCAGACCTGATAGTTACCGGCCTATTCATTTTGCATAAAGAATTTATGCGCAGTGCATTTTCTCTTCACGTTTCTGTTCATCACGATGCGATAGCAAGCGAGGCGGCTGACAAATGAGCATGCAAATCCGGATCGCGCCACGCGGCGCCTTCAAATCGAACGAACTGTGCGAAATGCATACCCTGCGCGCCAGGGTGTTCCGCGGGCGCCTGGGGTGGGAAGTGCCGGTCTTGTCCGGCATGGAGATCGACGGCTACGATGCGCTCGAGCCGCGCTACATGCAGATGCGCGAGGGAGATACGCTGCGCGGCTGCTGGCGATTGCTGCCGACCGAAGGGCCGTACATGCTGAAGGATTCGTTCCCGCAGCTGCTCGACGGCCAGGAGGCGCCGAGCGATCCGCAAATCTGGGAACTGTCGCGCTTTGCGCTGGAAACCGACGGCGGCGGCTTCGGTTTCTCAAGCATGACGATGGAGTCGATCGAGGCGGTGATCCGCCACGCCCACGAGCAGGGCCTGCAGCGCTACGTCACCGTGACCACGGTGGCGATCGAGCGCATGCTGCGCCGCGCCGGGGTGGTGATCACCCGCATCGGCGCGCCGCAGCAGGTCGGCATCGAGCGCGCGGTGGCGCTGTTTGTCGAGATCGAACCGACCTGGGACGCGCTGTATTCTCCGCGTCCCCTTGCACCGCGTCCCTTGGTATCTTAGCCTGGAGTCCGATCCGTTTGCGCGCCCAGCTGATGCACGAGGAAGGTATAGGTCAGCGCCCACATGCGCGCGGTCTGTTCGTTGTCGGCCGCGCCGGCGTGGCCGCCTTCGGTGTTTTCCCAGTACAGCACGTCGTGGCCCTGGTCCAGCATGCGCGCCGCCATCTTGCGCGCATGGCCCGGATGCACGCGGTCGTCGCGGGTCGAGGTGGTGAACAGCACCCGCGGGTAGCGCGTGTCGGGACGCAGGTTGTGGTACGGCGAGTAGCGCGCCAGATAGGCCCAGTCGGCCGGATCGTCCGGGTCGCCGTATTCGCCCATCCACGAGGCGCCGGCCAGCAGTTCGTGGTAGCGCCGCATGTCGAGCAGCGGCACCTGGCACACCACCGCGCCGAACAGGTCCGGACGCTGGGTCAGCGCCGCGCCCACCAGCAGGCCGCCATTGCTGCCGCCCATGATGCCCAGTTGTTGCGCTGTGGTGACGCCGCGCTTGACCAGATCCTCGCCCACGGCCAGGAAGTCGTCGAAGGCGCGCTGGCGATGCTGGCGCAATGCAGCCTGGTGCCAGCGCGGACCGAACTCGCCGCCGCCGCGGATGTTCGCCAGCACGTAGGTGCCGCCCTGGTCGAGCCAGGCGGCGCCGGTCATGCCGCTGTAGAAGGGTTTCAGCGAGACTTCAAAACCGCCGTAGCCGTACAGCAGGGTGGGGTTCGGTGCGCCGGGGCCGGCGCCGCGGCGGGTGACGACGAAGTAGGGCACCGGCGTGCCGTCGCTGGAAAGCGCCGTGTGCTGGGCCACGTCGTACGGCGCGGCGTCGAAGAAGGCCGGCATCGACTTGCACGGCGTGCGCGTGTCGCCGCCCGCGCTCATCAGGTACAGCGTGGTTGGGTGCAGGAAGTCGGTGACGGTCAGGAAGTAGTCGTCCGAATTGTCGGAATCGAGCGCCGCCACGCCCAGCGCGCCGAAGGCCGGCACGTCGACGTCGCGCCGCGTCCACAGTTTGCCGTCGCCGCGTTGCAGTTCCACCACGCGGTTCTTGACGTTGTCGAGCACCGTCAGCAGCAGGGCGTTTTTGGTGACCGAGACGCCGTCGAGCGAGGTGGCCGGCGTCGGCTCGAACAACACCTCGAACGCGCGTTCGCCGGCCAGGAAGGCATCGAAATCGGTGGCCAGCAGCGCACCCTGCGGATAAGTGCGGCCGCCGGTTTCCCAGTCCGAACGCAGCTCGACCACGAGCTGGTCGCGCAGGGCGAAGGCGTTGGCGTCCTGCGGCTTGTCGATGCGGACCAGTTCAGCGCCGCGGCGCAGAAACAGTTCGCTGGTGTAGAAGTCGATCTGGCGCTGGATGAAGGCGCGTTCGAAGCCGGGCGTGTTGTCCTGATGGCCGGAGGCGGCCAGGTCGTCCTCAAAGGCTTCGTACACCGTCTTCGCTTCGCTCAGCGGCGTGCCGCGGCGCCACTCCTTGACGATGCGCGGGTAGCCCGACTCGGTCAGGCTGCCGGGGCCGAAGTCGGTGCCGACGTACAGGCGATCGCGGTCGATCCAGGACACGTCGCTCTTCGCTTCCGCCAGCGTGAAGCCATCGGCCACGAAGGCGCAGGCGGCCAGGTCGAATTCGCGCACCACATGGGCGTCGCCGCCGCCGCGCGACAGCGACACCAGGCAGCGTTCGCCGTGCGGCTCGAGCCAGGCGACGCCGGCCCAGACCCAGTTCTCGTCTTCGTCGCGCGCCAGCTGGTCCAGGTCGAGCACCGTTTCCCACTGCGGCGCCGGCTTGCGGTACTCGTCGAGCGTGGTGCGGCGCCAGATGCCGCGCGCATGCGTCGCGTCGCGCCAGAAGTTGTAGCACAGGCCCTCGTGCACGCCGACGTAGGGAATCTTTTCGCTCGAGTCGAGGATCGCTTTCAGGCGCGCGCGCAGCGGCGCGAAGCCGGGGCGGCCTTCCAGCTCGGCTTCGGCGGCGGCGTTGCGCTCGGCCACCCAGGCGCGCGCCCGTTCGCCGTCGATCTCTTCCAGCCACAGGTAGGGATCGTCGTGTTCATCTTGCGCGCGCTGCGCCTCGTTCGGCTGTTGCATGCTGTCCTCGTCGGTGCTGGTGTCCATACATTCATTCGTTGCGCGCCATGCCGGCGCGCCGCCATACTAACAATTTTGCGAAGCGGGCATCGTCCGCCAGGGATAGCATGAAGCGAACCACTGCGCACATCACCAGGCGGGTCCAGTCCCGGGTCCAGTCCGGCCTCCAGCGTCTCGGACGCACCGTCGCGCTGCTGGCGGGCGGCATGCTGCTGGCGCTGGCGGTCGGGCTGCTGCTGTTCGCAGTCAGCGCGCGCAGCATCGAGGACGACGCCCGGCTGCGCTTCGACAACGAAGCGCGCGGCATCCAGGAGCGGCTCGACAGCGCGATCGCCTCTTACGGCCGCGCGGTGCGCGGCGTGGTGGCGCTGCACGCCGCCGGCAATACCGACGGCGCGCCCGAGCGCGAGGCATTCCAGCGCTACGTGGCCGCGCTCGACATCGCGCGCGATTATCCGGCGATCGAGGGCGTCAACTTCGCCGCGCACGTGCCCGGCCATGCGCGTGACGAATTCGTCACGCGCATGCGCGCCGCCGGCGACCCCGGCTTCGCGATCCAGCCGGGCGGGCAGCGCGACTACTACGAAGTGGTCAGCTACGAATTTCCACACGACCCGCCCAACCGGCGCCTGGGCATCGACATGGCGGCCAACCCGGCGGTGGCCGCGACCCTGGCCAATGCGCGCGACAGCGGCGGCATGAGCGCCTCGGGCCAGCCGATGTACCTGCGCCACCCGACCCCGCACATCGCGATCGGCATGCGCCTGCCGGTGTACCGTGGCGGCGGCCTGCCGCCGAACATCGTGGCGCGGCGCGCGGCCTATCTCGGCACGGTCGGCATCGCGTTCTCGGTGCAGGAACTGGTGCGCGGCGCACTCGGTTCGCTCGGCGCGCAGCCGCTGCGCCTGAGCCTCTACGGTTCGAGCTTGCCGTATTCCGCAGCGCGCATCGTGACGCTGCCGGGCCAGGACGACCGGCTGCTGGACGGCCCTGAAGTGCGCACCGCCGCGTTTGACCCGGACACCCATTTCGTCAGCGTGCTGGGCGTGAACTTCGCCGGCAGCCAATGGAAGGCGCACATCTCGGCGCCAAAACAGGCGATGCTGACCGGCTTCTCGCGCTACCTGCCGTGGGGCGCGTTTGTGGCCGGCAGCGGCGCCACGCTGCTGGTGTACTTCCTGTTCCTGGCCCAGTGGCGCTCGCGCCGCGCCGCCGACCAGCAACGCCTGCTGCTCGACACGGTGCTCGACAACCTCGACGCCGAGGTCTATCTGAAGGACGATGCGCGCCGCATCCGCTACCTCAACGCCAAGGGCGCCACCGCACTGGGGCGCCCGGCCACGGAATTGATCGGGCTGCGCGACGTGGAAGCGATGCCGCCGGCGCAGGCCGACGCCGCCTGGGAGCACGACCGCGCCATCCTGGAGGGCGACAGCCGGGCCGCGGTGCAGGTCGAGCAGCACCCCTCGGCCGGCGAAAGCGGCGCGCGCCAGTTGTGGAGCGTGCGCGTGCCGCTGCAGGTGGGCGAAGACCCGGCGGTGCTGTGCGTGTCGACCGACGTCACCGAACTGCACCGGCTCAAGGCGCGCGCCGACGCCGCCAGCAAGGCCAAGAGCGACTTCCTGTCGAATATGAGCCACGAGATCCGCACCCCGATGAACAGCATCATCGGCATGACCCACCTGGCGCTGAACGCCGCGCCCGACCCGCGCCAGCGCGACTACCTGGAAAAGATCTACCACTCGGGCCAGCACCTGATGGGCATCATCAACGACATCCTCGACTTTTCCAAGATCGAGGCCGGCATGCTGGAGCTGCGCCGCGAGACCTTCATGATCGACGCCCTGATGCGCAACGTCGAAGTGCAACTCGGTGCGGCGGCGGCGGCCAAGGGCCTGGGCTTCGATGCCGAGATCGCGCCCGAACTGATGCGGCCCCTGAACGGCGACGTGCTGCGCCTGGAGCAGGTCTTGATCAACTTCGCCGGCAACGCCGTCAAGTTCTCGGAGCGCGGCCGCATCAAGCTGCGCGCGCGCCTGGCCCGCGCCTTCGGGCCCGAAGTGCTGGTGCGCTTCGAGGTGCAGGACCGCGGCATCGGCATCGCGCCCGAAGCCTTGCCGCAGCTGTTTACGCCGTTCCAGCAAGCCGACCCTTCGGCCACGCGGCGCCATGGCGGCACCGGCCTGGGCCTGGCCATCAGCCGCCAGCTGGCCGAACTGATGGGCGGCGAAGTCGGCGTCACCAGCGACCCGGGCAGTGGCAGTACCTTCTGGTTCACCGCGCGCCTGTCGCTCGACGACCGCGCCGCCATCGTCGGCCTGGGCGCGGCCCCGGCGCCGGCGATCGCACGCCTGGACGAATGCGCGGTGCTGCTGGTCGAGGACAACCCGTTCAATCAGCAGGTGGCGCGCGAGCTGCTCGAGCAGGCCGGCGCCGACGTCACGGTGGCGGGCGACGGCGCCCAGGCACTGGAAGCGATGGCCAGGGCGGCGATGGCGGGCACGCGCTTCGACTGCGTGTTGATGGACGTCCAGATGCCGGTGATGGACGGCCTGGAAGCGACGCGCCGCATCCGCGCCAATGCGGCGCTGAAGGACACGCTGGTGGTGGCGATGACGGCCAACGCCGGCGTCGACGACCGCGCGCGCTGCCTGGACGCGGGCATGAACGAATTCCTGGCCAAGCCGGTGGTGCCGGAACTGCTGGCCGCCACCATCGCACGCTGCCTGGGACGCACCACTGCGCCGGTGCCGGACGTGGCTATGAAGCCGGCCAGCGGGTCCGGCGCCGGCGCCAATGCGGTGACCGGCGGCGCCGACGTGTTGGATCTGGCACGCCTGGCCGCTACTGCCGGCGGCGACACCGACCGCATGCGCAAGTACGCTTATCTGTTTTTGGAAACGGCGCGCGAGAACCTGGTCGGGATCGAGGATGCGCTGGCGGCTGGCGACCTGACGCACACGGCCAGCCTCGCGCATCAGCTCAAGTCGGCGGCGCGGGCGGTGGGGGCGCTGGGCTTTGGCGACGTGTGCGAGGACCTGGAGGCGCAGCCGGGGCGGATGGGGCAGGCGGATGGCGGGACGGTTGCGGTGGCTGGGACGGCGCAGGCGCGGGCGCTGGTGGCACGGTTGCGCGCGCTGTTGTTGCGGATCGAGCGCGAGGTGTCGGCGCAGTTTGGGTGCAGGGCTAGCGACGGGCGGTAAATTCCTCCTGAACTTCCAACTAGGCGAGAAAATATGTCAACTAACCTAGATAAAGGCGCAACTCCTCATATATTTTCTTCTCGACTGAAGAGAAAACGGTAAGGTAATCAAAGTGAGTTATCCCATTACTATCCAGCACGAACATTTCAATAGAGTTTTCGATAGTTGGAGGCGTGCAATCGCAAGCATAAAAATACGTTTTGTTTCAATATTTGTTGAGAATAAATGGATATTATATTCAGCCCAAATAGAACTTCTCCCGTTTGAATGCAAGGAGGAGGTAGCGAACATTGTGAGTACAAAACAGCTTTCTGCTGGAGAGATTTTCCGCTCGATAACCCCTGTTGAGGTGGCTGACTTAATGAAAAGCGCAAGACTCGGTCGAGTTTCGATTGGAGATGCGGTGCTTGAGCTTCCTCATGGGCATGAAATTTCGTTCTATGTCCCGGCAATGCCTAATGAGCCTGAATATTTCGTTCCGCAGATAGAAATTAGAAGTGGCAGTCAAATCGCGCACTCTCATAGTTTCGATTATGCACAGTGCAACGCAGAGTTGCGGTGTGGGGACATTCCGTTTGACGGAGCCTACGACCTCTTCACGTTTTTTGGGATAAGTAACACTGGGCAGCTCCCCAGCGAGTTGAAAATATCAGTTAAAATTTATCCGCCCGCTGATTTGATACTCGATCGTTGTGGTCTGACAGAAAATAAATTGAAGTTAGAATTGGTTAGGCGAACTTCATTCGATCGAGAAAGAGTCAAGGTCGGTCTAAGGCAGTTTCCGGATCCTTCCCTCTTGCGCCGAAAACAAATTGCATCTCAACTGGTTTGGTTCCCTCATGAAGATGGCTTTGAGCGAGGTGTACTCGAAGTAGAGCTCGATGATTGCGCGACAGCTGAACTGATGGTTTCAGTAAGTGGCTTTACCGTTCGGCGGTGGTTTCTTTTTGATCCGCATAAAAGTTTAAATCCCAGGTTGACCGATTACAGATACTTCGATCCAAATTTGGTTCAATTGAGGAAGTATCTGAGCTCTTCTAAGGATGCGCGCCAACTGGAAGTTGGAATCGCAGCATTATTACATCTGTTAGGTGCTGCTAGTCTTAATCCACCAGGGAGCGACTCGCCAGATGTTCTTGTTGAAACATTGGGTAAGAGACTCGCGCTAATTGAGTGCACCACGCGAGTGGATAATGTCCGCGAGAAGGCCGCCAAGCTAGTTAGTAGACGAGATGGGCTTGTTTCTACAGAATACAAGTATGGGATCACTCGTGATGTTATGGCTATTTTGCTTGTCAATCAGCCTTTGACTTCACTTGTCAATGAGCAGTCGTTTTTGCTTGAGCATCAAGTTGTCTTATTGACGCTCGAGGATATTGAGAGTGCCCTGAGTCATCTGGAAATTCCCGTAGATTTAGATCAGTTGTATATCCGAAAAAGAGAATCAATGCAGAGCACGCAATTAAACTTGTTTGCTAGCTAGTGGCTTTGCGCATAGTCAGGGTTGGGACCGACAACTGGCATGAACTGGACAATAGTGTAGTCCGGGTCAGGTCCGGAAATTGGACACGAACCGGGCCATAAGGCTTGGAACAGCTAGGCTGCGTAGTCGACTATTGCATGGTCGGGGCCAGGTCTGACAATCGGACACGAACTGAACAGTAGGGCTTAGAGCAGGGGGATCGGACGGTCGACTACCGCTATCTTCGCGTGGCCTTGCTGTGCGGTTCACGGTAGCATGACGTGCTAAATGCCCAGTCCGTGTCCACTTTTCGGACCTGACCCTGGCTGTTTCTGGTTGGCGCCGGAAGTATCACGCGTACCGCGACACGAACTTCGCGACACAGTTTGACGCAGCAGACTGGCAAACTACGTCAGCGCCGGAGGCTGCCCACGGGCTCCGCCAGCACGTAATAGAATGCCTGCTCGCCAACCCACACTCATCCCCATGTCGACCCATTTCTACGAACCCCGCCAAGGTCACGGACTCCCCCATGACCCCTTCAACGCCATCGTCGGCCCACGCCCGATCGGCTGGATTTCCTCGCTGAGCCAGAGCGGCGTCCTGAACCTCGCCCCCTACAGCTTCTTCAACGCCTTCAACTACATCCCGCCCATCGTCGGCTTCGCCAGCATCGGCGCCAAGGATACGCTGCGCAATGTCCAGGAAACCGGCCAATTCGTCTGGAACCTGGCGACCCGTCCGTTGGCCGACGCCATGAACGCCAGCTGCGCCGCCGTCGCCCCGGAAGTCGATGAATTCGCGCTGGCCGGACTCACGCCAGCGCCGTCGCGCCTGGTCAAGCCGCCGCGCGTCGAGGAAAGCCCGGTGTCGTTCGAATGCCAGGTCACGCAGATCATCCAGCTGCAGCGCGCCGACGGCGACACGGTCCCGACCTGGCTGGTGCTGGGGGAAGTGGTCGGCGTGCACATCGCACAGGATTCGCTCAGGGACGGCGTCTACGACACCGCCGCCGCCGGCCACATCCTGCGCGGCGGCGGTCCGGCCGATTACTTCTCGATCGGCCCGGAGCAGCTGTTCCAGATGCACCGCCCGCGCTAAGCACAAGCTGACGAAAAGACCCACGTCCGCGCCGCGCCGGCAGCGGACGTAACCGCAATCAAAAGCCCCCTCGCAAGGCTGAGCCAAGCTTTCGCTGGCCCGCCAAACGCGGTATCCTTTGGCCCCGGCTCGACGGCATCCTCCCGCACCCAATCACTCGCATGTCTTCCCCTATCTCTCCCGGCCTGCTGATCCTTCACGGCAACCAGATGGAGCTGCTGCGCAGCGCCGTGTTCGACTGGCTGCGCAACCATCCGCTCGGTCCCCTGGAAGAAGAAGTCTTCCTGGTGCAATCGAACGGCGTCGCCGAATGGCTCAAAATTGCGCTGGCCGAGGAACTCGGCGTGTGCGCCGCTACCCGCGTGGCGTTGCCGGCGCGCTTCATGTGGGAAGCCTATCGCGGCATGCTGGGGCGCGAGCGGGTGCCGACGCGCGCGCCGTTCGACAAGGATCCCCTTACCTGGCGCCTGATGCGCCTGCTGCCCACCTTGCTGCAGCAGGACGGCTACGAGCCGCTGGCGCGCTTCCTGGCCGATGGCGACGCCGAGCGCCGGCTGCAGCTGGCCGAGCGCGTGGCCGACTTGTACGACCAGTACCAGGTCTACCGCGCCGACTGGCTGCAGGACTGGGCCGAGGGTCGCGACGTGCTGCGCCGCGCCGTGGGCGACCCGGTGCCGCTGGCGCCCGAGCAGCGCTGGCAGGCGTGCCTGTGGCGCGCGATCCACGAGAGCCTGCCGCCGGAGCAGCGCTGGAGCGGCCGCGCCACCATCCACGCGCAATTCCTGTCGGCGGTCGAGCAGGACTTCGCGCCGGCCAGCCGCCTGCCGCGCCGCGTGGTGCTGTTCGGGATGTCGACCCTGCCGTATCAGACGCTGCAGGCGATCGCCGGCCTGGCGCGCCACACGCAGGTGCTGTTCGCCGTGCCCAACCCGTGCCGATTCTATTGGGGCGACATCATCGAGGGCCGCGAACTGCTGAAGGCCGCGCGCCGCCGCCAGCCGCTGCGCGACGGCGCCGACCTTGGCGCGATCCCGATCGAAGAACTGCACGCGCACAGCCATCCGCTGCTGGCCAGCTGGGGGCGGCAGGGCCGCGACTTCGTGCGCATGCTCGACGAATTCGACAACCACCTCGGCGAACAGCAGGGCGACAACCCCCACATGCGGGTCGACCTGTTCGCCGACGACGACGGCGCCACGCTGCTGGCGCAGGCCCAGGCCGCGGTGCGCGACCTGGTGCCGCTGTCCGAGCATCCGCACGTGCCGCCGGAACCAAGCGACCGCTCGATCGAATTCCACGTCACCCACAGCGTGCAGCGCGAAGTCGAGGTGCTGCACGACCAGCTGCTGTCCTGGTTCGCCGAGGATCCTCTGCTGCGCCCGCGCGACGTGGTGGTGATGGTGCCCGACATCGACACCTTTTCGCCGGCGATCCATGCGGTGTTCGACCAGCACCGCCGCACCGACCCGCGCCACATCCCGTTCGAGATCGGCGACGTGCGCGACCGCAGCGTCAATCCGCTGCTGGTATCGCTCGAATGGCTGCTGCGCCTGCCGCAGCAGCGCTGCCGCCAGAGCGAGGTGCGCGACCTGCTCGACGTGCCGGCGGTGGCGCAGCGCTTCGGCTTGAGCGACGAAGACTTGCCGATCCTGGGCCGCTGGATCGAAGGCGCCGGCGTGCGCTGGGGCCTGGACCGCGAACACCGCGCAGGACTTGGCCTCGGCATGGCGGGCGAGCAGAACGCCTGGATCTTCGGCGTGCGCCGCATGCTGCTCGGCTACGCCAGCGGCGCCGGCGCCAGCTTCGGCGAGATCGAACCGTACGCCGAAGTCGGCGGCCTGGATGCGGCGCTGGCCGGCTCGCTGGCGCAGCTGGTCGACTGCCTGCTCAACTGGCGCGCCGCGCTGGACAAGCCGCGCCGTCCTGCCGAATGGGGCGGGGCGGCGCGCGAGATGCTGTCGTGCTTCTACGCCGCCAGCGACGAAGCCGACCGCCTGACGCTGGCCAGCCTGAGCGAAGGCCTGCAGTGCTGGCTCGAGACCTGCGACGCGGCCGGCTTCGACGAACCGGTGCCGCTCGCGGTGCTGCGCGAAGCCTGGCTCAATGAACTCGACCAGCCGACCCTGAACCACCAGTTCGTGTCGGGCGGCGTCACCTTCTGCACCCTGATGCCGATGCGCGCGGTGCCGTTCCGCGTGGTGTGCCTGCTGGGCATGAACGACGGCGACTTCCCGCGCCGCGCGCGCCACTCGGACTTCGACCTGCTGGCGCTGCCCGGCATGGCGCGCCCGGGCGACCGCTCGCGCCGCGACGACGACCGCTACCTGATGCTGGAAGCGCTGCTGGCCGCGCGCGACAAGTTCTACGTCAGCTGGGTTGGACGCAACGTGCGCGACAACAGCGAACAGCCGCCGTCGGTGCTGGTGGCGCAGCTGCGCGACTACTTGAAAGAAGGCTGGAACCTCGACGTGAACGAACGCACGGTCGAACATGCGCTGCAGCCGTTCAGCCGCCGCTACTTCCAGCGCGGCGGTTTGCTGACCTATGCCGGCGAATGGCGCTCGGCCCACGGTGTCGAAGAAGACGCAGCCCTGGATGCCTTGCCGCGCTACGAGCTGGAAGCCGATTTCGTACTGAAACTGGGCGAACTGGCCAGCTTCCTGCGCCAGCCGGCGCGCTACTTCTTCCGCCGTCGCCTGGGCGTGGTGTTCGCCGATGCGGTGCAGGTGGGCGAAGACGAAGAGCCGTTCGCGCTCGACGCGCTCGAGCGCTTCCAGATCGAAGACCACCTGCTGGACGACAGCGGCGAACCGGAAGCGATCGAAGAAGTGCGCGCCACGCTGGCCGAACGGGCCGGACGCCTGGCGCGCGAAGGCGTGCTGCCGATCGGCCTGGTGGGACGCATGTGGCAGGAGCAGCTGGTAAGTTCCCTGGTCCCGGTGCGCACCGAATGGCTGCGCCTGGGTGCGAGTTTTCCGCAACCTGCGCCCAAGCTGGCGCTGTCGTTCGAACTCGATGGCGTGCCGCTGGACGACTGGATCGACCGCCTGCGCAGCAGCGCGGAAGGGCAGACCGCGTGGCTGATGCAGCTGTCTTCGCGCGTGCTGGACCGGGGTGGCAAGCCGCGCGGCGACAAGCTGATTGGCCCATGGCTGCGCCAGCTGGCCAGCAGTGCCGCGGGCAGCCCGGTAGCCGGCTACCTGGTGGCGCGCGACGCCGTGGTCGAGATGAAGCCCTTGGAACAGGAAGACTCGCTGGCCGTGCTGCGCGACCTGGCGCGCCTGTGGCGCGCCAACATGGACAACCCGCTGCCGGTGGCCTGCCGCACCGCGCTGGCGCACCTGGCCGAAGGCGAGCCACGCACCGTGTACGACGGCGGCTTCGAGCTGTCGGGCGAAGTCGAGGACCTGTGCCTGGCGCGCCTGTGGCCGGACTTCGACGCCTTGCGCGCGGCCGGCGGCTGGCCCGAACTGGCCGAAGAATTGTATGGACCGCTGGCGCGCTGGATGGATGGCGCGCTGACGATCAAACTGCTGCAGGAAGTGTAAAGCATGAGCCAGAAGCTCGACCCCCTCGACTTTCCCCTGCACGGCTCGCGCCTGATCGAGGCCTCGGCCGGCACCGGCAAGACCTGGACCATCGCTGCGCTGTACGTGCGCCTGGTGCTGGGCCACGGTGGTGACGACGCCTTCGTGCGTCCTTTGCTGCCGTCCGAGATCCTGGTGATGACCTTCACCCGCGCCGCCACGCGCGAGCTCGCCAACCGCGTGCGCGAGCGCCTGGTGCAGGCCGCCGCGTACTTTCGCGGCGAGCTGGAACTGGACGACGCCTACCTGGAAGCGGTGGCCGGCAGCTATGCCGAAGGCAGTGAACGCAGCATCGCCGCGCACCGCCTGATGCTGGCTGCCGAGACGATGGACGAGGCGGCGATCTTCACCATCGACGCCTGGTGCCAGCGCATGCTGCGCGAGCACGCGTTCGATTCCGGCAGCTTGTTCGACGAAGAACTGGTGAGCGACGAACGCCTGCTGTTCGAGGACGCGGCGCACGACTACTGGCGCCAGCACGTGTATCCACTGGGCGCCGAGGCGCTCGACGCGGTGCTGCAAACCTGGGACAACGTCGAGGCCATGAAGCGCGGCGTGCGCGACCTGGTGCATCGCGGCGCGCTGCTGGGCGAGGTCGCGCAGGAGCCGCTCGGGATACTCGTGGCGCGTCTGGCGCGCGCCCAGCGCGAAGAACTTGGCCGCCTGAAGCAGGGCTGGAGCGAGCGCGCCGATGCGATGGAGCGCTGGATCGCCGGGCACCGCGAGCGCGACCCCAAGTGCTTCAACGGCACCAAGATGCGCGCCGATTCGCTGGTCAAATGGTTCGACGCGCTGCGCACCTGGGCCGCGAACCCCGACCTGCACCTGCCGGAGCTGAACGACACCGCCTGGCGCCGCCTGACGCCGGGCGGCATCGAGGACGCATTCAGCAAGAATTTCTCGGCCGAGGTGCCGGACGTTTTTGACGCCACCGCCGCGCTGCAGGAAGCGCTGGGTGCGATGGATCCGATCGCGCACGCGCTGCTGCGCCACGCGGCCGGCCACATCGGCGCGCGCATGCAGGAACTCAAGCGCCGCAACCGCCAGTTCGGCTTCGCCGACATGCTCGAACGCCTGAAAGCGGCGCTGGAAGGCGAGAACGGCGCGGCGCTACGCCAGCGCATCGTCGAGCAGTACCCGGTGGCCATGGTCGACGAATTCCAGGACACCTCGCCCGACCAGTACCGTATCTTCGACCTCTTGTACCGGGTGGCCGCCAACGATCCGCAACAGGGATTGTTCCTGATCGGCGACCCGAAGCAGTCGATCTACGGTTTCCGCGGCGCCGACATCCACAGCTACCTGTCGGCGCGGCGCGCCACCACCGGCCGCCACTACCAGCTCGGCACCAACTACCGCTCGACGGCGGCGCTGGTGGCTTCTGTCAACCAGCTGTTCCTGCACGCGGAATCGAACGCCAACGGTAGCGGCTACAGCGCCGGCGCGTTCCGCTTCCGCCGTGGCGACGACAATCCGCTGCCGTTCGACGCGGTCGATGCCAAGGGCCACAAAAAGCAGCTGGTCGGCGTCGACGGCGAGATGCAGGCGCTGGCGGTCTGCACCACCTGCCGCGACGACCTCAAGGCCGAGGACTACCGCGACTTCTTTGCCCAGCACTGCGCCGAGCATATCGTCGGACTGCTGAACAATGAGCGCGTGGGGTTCAACGAACAGGACGACGACGGCCGCGAGCACTTCACGCGCCTGATGCCGGCCGATATCGCGATCCTGGTGCGCGACCGGCGCGAAGCCGCCGCCATCCGCCGCGCGCTGGCGCGGCGCAAGGTCCCGAGCGTGTACCTGTCGGACAAGGATTCGGTGGTCGAGAGCGAAGAGGCGGCCGACGTGCTGCGCTGGCTGTACGCTGTCGCCAATCCGCTCGACGGCGGCCTGGCGCGCGCGGCGTTCGCCACGCGCACGGCGGGCCTGGGCCTGGCCGAACTGGCGCGCTTCTCGCACGACGAGCTGGCGTGGGAGGCGCGCGTCGAGCAGCTCAAGACGCTGCACGGCGTCTGGCAGCGGCGCGGCGTGCTGGCCATGCTGCGCAGCTTCATCCACGAACTCGGCCTGCCGGCGCGCCTGCTGCGCGAGCCGGGCGGCGAGCGGCGCCTGACCAATCTGCTGCACCTGGCCGAGCTGCTGCAGGAAGCCAGCGCCCAGCTGGAAGGCGAACAGGCGTTGACGCGCTGGTTCGCCGAACAGATCGAGGGCCTCGGTTCGGGCGGCGACGAGCGCGTGCTGCGTCTGGAGAGCGACGCCGAGCTGGTGAAGGTGGTGACGGTCCATAAATCGAAGGGCCTGGAGTATCCGCTGGTGTACCTGCCGTTCGCGGTCACCGCGCGCCGCACCGACCGCCGCAACCGCGCCTTCTTCGAATACGTCGACCCGGATGGCGCACGCCACCTGGACCTGGCGCTGTCGGACGATGCGCTCGATGCGGTCGACCGCGCGCGCATCGAGGAAGATCTGCGCCTGCTGTACGTGGCGGTCACGCGCGCGCGCCACTTCCTGTGGCTGGGCGCGGCGGCGGTGGCGTCCGGGCGCAAGGGTGACAACCGCCTGCACGAGTCGGCGCTCGGCTACCTGCTGGGTGGCGGCGACGCGATCGCCGCCGGCGCGCTGCGCGACCATTTCGAGCGCCTGCGCGGCGATGTCGACGGCATCGCGCTGCACGAACTGGAACCGGTCGAGGGCGTGACGATGCTGGCGCGCCACGACGCCCGTCCCGAACTGCTGGACGCGCCGCGCTACCACGCCGAGTTCGAGCGCGACTGGGCGGTAGGCTCGTTCACGTCGCTCACGCGCCATGCGGTGGCGCCGCCGGCGCCGATGCGGGCGCAGGAACAGACCCTGATGGAAGAAGCGCCGCAGATCGTCAACCCGCCGCGTCTCGAGGACGCGCCGTGGCACCGCTTCCCGCGCGGCTCGGTGCCCGGCAACTTCCTGCACGAGCAGCTTGAGTGGCTGGCGCGCGAAGGCTTCGACTGCCTGCACGACCCCAACTGCAGCACGGGCCAGATTCAGCGGCTGGTGCAGCGCATCGAGCGCGCCGGCTGGGGCCATCGACTGGACGATGCGCTGGCCTGGCTGCGCGCGATCGTCGACACGCCGCTGCCGCCGCTGGGCGTGGCCTTGAGCGGCTTGCGCGGCGTGCTGCCGGAGATGGAATTCTGGTTCCCGAGCGAGCAGCTCGAGTTGCCGAAACTCGATAGGCTGTGCCGCCAGCACCTGCTGGGTGCGATCGAGCGCCCGACGCTGCCCGAGAAGACCCTGCACGGCATGCTGAAAGGCTTCGCCGACCTGGTGTTCGAGGTCGATGGCCGCTACTGGGTGCTGGACTACAAGTCGAACGCGCTCGGCACCGGCGACGACGCCTATACGCGTCTGGCGATGGAAGCCGGCATGGCCGGCCACCGCTACGACATCCAGGGCACGATCTACATGCTGGCGCTGCACCGGTTGCTGCGCGCGCGCCTGGGAGACGCCTACGAGCCCGAATACCAGCTGGGCGGGGCGCTGTTTTTGTTCCTGCGCGGGATCGCCAACCCGGAGACGCACGGCTGCTGCGTGCTGGCGCCGGACATGGAACTGCTGGACAAACTGGAACGACTGCTGGACAAGAACGATGGCCAAGACGAGTACTAAAGCCGCCAGCCCGGCGAACATCGACGCGCTGTGGGACCAGATCGGCGCCCTGACCGAGGCCGGCGAACTGCGCCGCCTGTCGAACGCATTCGCGCGTTTCATCGCGTCGCTCGGCAGCACGCCGCCGCCCGTGATACTGGCGGCGGCCGTGCTGTCCGAGCTGGAAGGCCATGGCCACAGCTGCGTGCAGCTGGCCGACCTGGCGCAAAGCGATGGCAGCGCCGGCCTGGCGCCGCTTCTGGGCTGGAGCGAAGAGCAGTGGCGCGCGCTGGCCGCCAGCGCGGCGCCGCTGCCGAAAGGCGTCAAGGGCTGGCACGCGCTGCTGGCCGGCTGCGAGCAGGTGTGGGACCGCGAATCGTTCGACTACGACCAGCCGCTGGTGCTGGATGGCGAGCGCCTGTACCTGCGCCGCTACTGGCGCGACGAGACCCAGGTGGCGCGCGCCGTGCGTGCGCGCGCCGAAGCGGCGCTGCCGGTCGATGAGGCAGCAGTGCGGGAGTGGCTCGATACCTTGTTCCCGGCGCAGGCCGACGCCCCGGCGCCGGACTGGCAAAAGCTGGCCTGCGCCATCGCCCTGCGCGGGGCGGTGGCGATCATCACGGGCGGCCCCGGCACCGGCAAGACCTACACCGTGGCGCGCCTGCTGGCATTGCTGTTCGCGACCGCGCCCGAGGCCGGGCGCCAGCGCGTGGCCCTGGCCGCGCCCACCGGCAAGGCGGCGGCGCGCCTGAAACAGTCGATCGACAAGGCGCTGGGCGAGCTGGCCGAACGGGTTGCCGAGCGCCTGCCGCTGCGCGACCTTACCAATCGCATGGGCGCCGCGCGCACGCTGCATAGTTTATTGGGTGCGCGTCCCGACACCCGCGCATTCGCCCACCACCGCGGCAATCCGCTCGACGTCGACGTGCTGATCGTCGACGAAGCGTCGATGGTGCACCTGGAGATGATGGCCAGCCTGCTCGACGCGCTGCCCGCCACCGCGACCCTGATCCTGCTGGGCGACAAGGACCAGCTGGCGTCGGTGGAGGCGGGCGCGGTGCTGGGCGACTTGTGCCACGACGCGCACGACGGCAACTACGATGCCGACACGCTGGCGTATGTGCAAGCCGCCAGCGGCGAAGCGATTCCCCCGCAATACGCGGGCGCCGGCGGACCGCTGGCCCAGCAGACCGTGATGCTGCGTCACAGCCGCCGCTTCGGTGGCCCGATCGGACAGCTGGCGCTGGCCGTGAATGCGGGCGACGGTGACCGCGCCGAGGACGTGCTGCGCGCGGGCGAGGGCAGCGTGCGCTGGATCGAGGGCGCGCAGCCGGCGCAGTTGCTGGCGCTGGCGCAGACCGGCTATGCGCCGTACCTGGAGCATCTGCGCGCCGGGGAGCAGGGCGACCATGAGGCGTGGGTACGCGGCGTGCTGCAGCGGTTCGAGGCGTTCCGCATCCTGTGCGCGGTGCGCGACGGCGAGTGGGGCGTGGCCGGGTTGAACGAGGCGATCGAGAAGCGGCTGGAATCGGCGCGGCTGCTGCGGCGCAGCGGCGAGTGGTACGTCGGGCGGCCGGTGATGGTGACCCGCAACGACTATGCGACCTCGGTGTTCAACGGCGATATCGGCGTAACCTTGCCGGATCCGGCGCGCGCGGGGGCGCTGCGGGTGTACTTCCTGGAAGGCGACAAGGTGCGCAGCGTGCTGGCCACGCGCCTGCGCAATGTGGAGACCGCGTTCGCGATGACCGTGCATAAATCGCAGGGCTCGGAGTTCGCGCACACGGTGCTGGCCTTGCCGCGCGAGCGCAATGCGGTGTTGACGCGCGAGCTGGTGTACACCGGCATTACGCGCGCCAGTAAAGAGTTCACGCTGGTGACACCGGCCGCCGACGTGCTGTTCGATGCGATCGCGCGCCGTACCCATCGCACCAGCGGCTTGCAGGAATTGATCGGATAGGAGACGGCGATGCGTGCATGGAAATGGCTGGTCGGCGTTGTGCTCGGTATCGGTATCGTCCATGCGGCCAGCGCCAGCTGGCCCGAGCCGCCCGTGCACGAGGGTATGCGGGTGGTGCGCGTGACGGTGCTGCTCACGCCCCCTGGAATGCGTTTCTCCGCGCCGCTGACCTATGCCGGGCTGCAGACGGTCGGCTGCCGCTTCAGCACGTCATTGCGTCCCGACCGTCAGGCCGCGCTGGTGGACATCATGGAGCGGCACCTGCTCCACAGTCAGTCGAGCCGCTTCAGCACCGCCTCGTTGCGCAATGCCGTCGAACTGCATCTGCACAATGGTGCCGTGCTGCGCTACACCTTCGGCGACGATTCCGCGGCCGACGGTGTGGTCGACGGCTGGCGCGATCGCCTGGGTGGCACGCGCGGCGCGGGATCGGCATCGATGCCGGTGGTTGCTCTGCCCGGTTTCCTGCGCGAGGTACGGGCCTGGGCCGCCGGCGATGTCGGCCGCGTCAACTTCAAGCCGGAATGCCTGCGCGATCCGCAACCACTCGATGCCGAGGAAATAAAAAGGGCCCTGACGGGCCCCTTGGGTTGATGCGCTGTGCGTTGCGCCGCGCGCTCAGTCGCGACGCTTGCGCGCCGTCTTGACCTTCGCCTGCTTGCGCTTGCTGACCGCCTTCACCTTCGCGCCCGACTTGGCACGCGCGCTGGCCTTGGCCTTCGAGCGTCCGGCGCTGGCCTTGATGCGCGGGCCGCCGGTCGCAGCACGGGCGACACGCGCCACCGGCTCGTCGCCGGTGATGAAGCGGCGGATGTTCAGTGCATCCATCACGCGCGCCGACGAGGCGCCGGCGTTGAGCAGCACCAGGGTCGCGTTCTTGCCGGCGGCCTTGATGTTCATGATCAGGCAGCGGCCAGCTTCGTTGGTGAAGCCGGTCTTCGACAGGCCGACGTCCCAGCCCTTGGCGCCCACCAGGCGGTTGGTGTTGCGGTATTCGACGCCGCGGCCGTTGATGTCGATGATGTCCTTCGACTCGGTGGTCATGCGCACGATCTCGGGATACCTGGTCGAGGCGGTGGCCATCTTGACCAGGTCGGTGGCGGTCGAGCGGTTGTGCGGCGACAGGCCGGTCGGCTCTTCGATCGAGGTCTGGGTCATGCCCAGCGCGTGGATCTTGCGGCGCACGGCGGCCTTGAAGCCTTCCTTGCCGCCCGGGTAGGTGCGGGCCAGCGCGGCGGCGGCGCGGTTGTCCGACGACATCAGGGCCAGGTGCAACACGTCCTGGCGCGAAATGCTGGCGCCGACCGGTACCCGCGAGCTGCTGTATTTGACGGTGTCGACGTCGCTGCGGTCGATCTCGATCTGCTCGTCCATGTCCAGCTTGGCGTCGAGCACGACCATCGCTGTCATCAGCTTGGTCAGCGAGGCGATCGGCACGACCTGGTCGGCATTCTTTTCGATCAGCACCTTGCCGGTGCCATCTTCTACTACAAGCACCGACTGCGAGCCGAACGGCACTGCGAATGCAGCGACCGAGAACGACATCAACGCGGTGGCGAACAATTTCTTGATCATTGGCGATTTGAATTCGGGTGGAGGTTGAACGTCACAGGCGCCAGGCGGCGCTTCAACATCTATCTGTAGAGCAACTACAGAATTGAACGATAGCATCTATACGTAATGCATGTCTATGGCGCACAAGAAAATTCCCCTAAAGCAGAAGAATTTTTTACGGAAATGTGACACGTTGGTGAATTGAATTTATTGGTTGAAATAATTAATGAGCAAGCTCAACGGATTTGGCCCGAGATAATGGCTGAGCTGACGGACAAATAAAAAGGCGCTGTCACCGTAAGCTATTGATGGGTCTGATTGCGACACAAAACAATTGTTCAACGGTAGCAATGCGCTGACCGTCGAGCGCCCGACGCCATCCCAGGTAATTCGGCAGATAGCGTGAG
>Ga0265798_10003010_pt1 | contig 24324 bp, 26 predicted proteins | sample P3T30metagenome_FD_192430 | JGI IMG/M metagenome (GOLD analysis project Ga0265798, IMG submission 192430) | Plant litter microbial communities from East Loma Ridge, Irvine, California - P3 T30 | ecosystem: Environmental > Terrestrial > Plant litter > Unclassified | place: USA: California...
CCTGCTGCGCCTCGCCGAGCGCAACGCCGGCAACCCCGGCGCGATCGGCCTCTACTCGGTGCTCGCCGCCGAGTCGATCACCGCCGAGCACCCCGACTCCTTCCGCGACCGGCACGCGCAGACCCGCGAGGCCTTCACGGAGGGCTTCGCGGCGATGGCGGATGCGGGCCTGCTGCGCGAGGGCGTCGATGCGGCGAGCGCCGCCGCGTCGCTGTTCGCACTCTGGGACGGCGCGCAGACGCACTGGCTCATCGACCCGGATGCGGTCGACGTCGTCGCCCTGCTGCGCGCGCACTTCCGCCTGCTGACGACGGTCTCGCTGTAGTCGCGCGGGGCGTGCTACGGTCGCCCCAGTGAAATCCCCATGACCGTTGGGGATTCGATCGATCAAAGGCGACCGATGCGATCCGCTCCCCTGCTCGACGGCTGGTCCGTCTCCCCCAAGCGCGGCCTCTTCGACGGCGTGGGCGGCGACGTCGCCCCCGCGAAGCTCGTCACCCTGCCGCACGACGCCATGCTCGAGCTGCCGCGCTCGGCCGAGGCGCCCTCCGCCGAGCACGGCGCCTACTTCCCCGGCGGCGCGGTGGAGTACAGCCGCACCGTGCAGCTCGACCCCGCGCTCGTGAACACCCTCGTGCTCGACGGCGTCTACCGAGACGCCGTGGTCTTCGTCAACGACGCCTTCGCCGGCCAGTGGCCGAGCGGCTACTCGCGCTTCAGCGTGCCGCTCGACCCCTACCTGCGCGAGGACGGCACCGCCGAGCTGCGCGTCGAGGCCCGCGCCCACAAGGACTCTCGCTGGTACACCGGCCTCGGCATCCACCGCGACGTGCACCTGCTCAGCGGCCCGCGCGTGCACCTCGACGTCGACGGCGTCACGGTCACCACGCCCGATCTCGACGGGGCCGGCGCGATCGTGCAGGTCGAGAGCCGCGTCGTCAACGACTCCGTGCGCACCCGCACCGTGCTCGTCGAGACCGAGCTGCGCGGCCCCGACGGCGCGGTCGTCGGCGCCGCCCGCAGCCCGATCACGCTGCTCGCGGGCGAGACCGGCACGGCCCGCCAGCGCGTCTGGGTGGCCCAGCCGGCGCTCTGGGGCCCCGACTCACCCGCACTGCACGAGGCGCGCGTCTCGGTCGCCGGGCCCGACGGCGACGACGCCGAGACCGCCGTCTTCGGCATCCGCCGACTGCAGCTCGACGCACGGCACGGCCTGCGCATCAACGGCGAGGCCGTCAAGCTGCGGGGCACGTGCATCCATCACGACAACGGCGTCATCGGCGCCCGCTCCATCGCCGCCGCCGAGGACCGCCGGGTGCGGCTGCTCAAGCAGGCCGGCTTCAACGCCATCCGCAGCGCCCACAACCCGATCAGCCCCGCGCTGCTCGACGCCTGCGACCGGCACGGCGTGCTCGTCATGGACGAGGCCTTCGACATGTGGAACGAGTCGAAGAGCCCCTTCGACGGCTCGCTGACCTTCGCGGACTGGGCGCTGCGCGACCTCGCCGCCATGGTCGCGAAGGACCGCAACCACCCCAGCGTGGTGCTCTACTCGATCGGCAACGAGATCCCCGAGACCGGCCGCCCGCACGGCTCCCGCGTCGGCCGCCTCCTCGCCGACGAGCTGCACCGCCTCGACCCGAGCCGCTTCACGACGAACGGCATCAACGGTCTCGTCTCGGTCATCCGCGAGCTGCCGCCGATGGGCGGAGCGGATGCGGATGCGGGCCCCCAGGACATCAACGCCCAGATGGCCGGCATGGGCGCGATGATGAGCGAGCTCGTCGCGAGCGACCTCGTCACCGAGCGCACCGAGGAGAGCTTCGCGGTGCTCGACGTCGCGGGCTTCAATTACGGCGAGACCCGCTACGCGAGCGACGGCGAGCGCTTCCCGAACCGCATCGCGGTGGGCAGCGAGACCTTCCCGAGCCGCATCGACCTTTCCTGGCCCCTGGTCGCGGAGCTGCCGCACGTCATCGGCGACTTCACCTGGACGGGCTGGGACTACCTCGGCGAGGCCGGGATCGGCCGCATCGACTACACCGAGACGGGCGGCGCCTTCTCGGGCACCTCCGGCCCCTACCCGTACCAGCTGGCCTGGTGCGGCGACCTCGACATCACCGGCCACCGCCGCCCGGCCTCCTACTACCGCGAGATCGTCTTCGGTCTGCGCAGCGACCCCTACCTGGCCGTGCGCCGCCCGCGCCTCGACGGCCTGCTGCAGGCCGGCGGCCCCTGGTCGTGGACGGATGCGCTGAGCACCTGGTCGTGGGACGTCGCCGACGGCACCCCCGTCACGATCGAGGTCTACGGCGACGCGGAGGAGGTCGAGCTGCTGCAGGACGGCGTCTCGCTCGGCACCGCGCCGCTCGGCCGCGAGCACCGCTACCGCGCGCTCTTCGAGACCGCCTTCCGCCCCGGCGAGCTCGTCGCCGTGGCCCGCACCGGCGGCGTCGAGACCGGGCGCCACGTGCTGCGCACCGCCGGCGAGGCGGCGCTGACCGCGAGCGCCGACCGCACCGAGCTGCGCCTCGGCGCCGGCGACCTCGCGCACGTCGAGATCGAGCTGGCCGACGCCGCGGGCCTCGTCGTGCCCGACCGCGACCGCGAGGTGGTCGTGCGGGTCGAGGGCGCGGGAGAGCTGCTCGGGCTCGGCAGCGCGCGGCCCGACACCACCGAGTCGTACCTCGACGAGCGCACCACCATGTTCGACGGCCGCGCCATCGCCGTGATCCGCCCGACGGCGGCCGGTGCGATCACCGTCACCGTCACGAGCGAAGGAGAGGAGCGCACGATCGCGCTGCACGTGCAAGGCTGAGCGCCATGAGCGACGACGCAGTCCAGAGCCCCGGCGCCACCTGGTCGGGCACCCACGTCTTCGGTGCGACACGCGTGCACGCGCCGGCCACGATCGCCGAGGCGCAGGAACTCGTGGCGGCCAGTCCGCGCATCCGCTCGCTGGGCACCCGCCATTCGTTCAACGGCCTCGCCGACACCGAGGGCGCGCTGCTCAGCCTGCTCGACGTGCCGGCCGAGCCGGTGCTCGAGGGCGATGCGGTCACCGTCGGCGCCGGCACCCGCTACGGCGTGCTCGCGGCGTGGCTCGAGGAGCGCGGCCGGGCCCTGCACAACCTCGGCTCGCTGCCGCACATCTCGATCGGCGGCGCCACCGCCACGGGCACGCACGGCTCGGGCAACGCGAACGGATCCCTCTCGACGGCTGTGCGCTCCATCGAGCGGATCGCCGCGGACGGCTCGCTCTGGACGGTCCGCCGCGGCGACCCCGCCTTCGACGGATCGGTCGTGGCGCTCGGGGCCCTCGGCCCGGTCACCCGCATCACCCTCGACACCCAGCCGAGCTTCCAGGTGCGCCAGGAGGTCTTCACCGAGCTGCCCTGGGACGCGCTGCTCGACGACTTCGACGCCGTCAGCGGTGCCGGCTACAGCGTCAGCGTCTTCACCGACTGGCTCGGCGGCACCGCGACGTCGCTCTGGGTGAAGACCCGCATGGAGGAGGGCACGGGCCCGATCCCCGCCGAGCGCTTCGGCGCGCGCGCCGCCGAGGGCGAGCAGGCCGGCGACGGCGACGCGGTCGACACCAGCGACAACGGCAACTCGACGCTGCAGGGCGGCCGCCCCGGCCCGTGGGCGCACCAGCTGCCGCACTTCCGCCTCGACGCGACCCCGAGCGCCGGCGACGAGATCCAGAGCGAGTTCTTCGTGCCGCGCGCCGCCGCCCGCGAAGCGCTCAGCGCGGTGCGGGCGCTCGGCGAGTCCATCGCCCCGGCGCTGCTCATCACCGAGCTGCGCACGGTGGCGGCCGACGAGCTCTGGCTCAGCGGCGCGTACCGTCGCGACACCCTCGGCATCCACTTCACCTGGAAGAACCTCCCCTCCGCAGTGCACGCGCTGCTGCCCGCGATCCAGGCGGCACTCGAGCCCTTCGAGGTGCGCCCGCACTGGGGCAAGGTCTACGACGAGCAGTTCGCGACAGCGCCCCGATACGAGCGGATGCAGGACTTCCGCGACCTCGTCGCCGCCCGCGACCCGCAGGCCAAGTTCGGCGGCCCGCTCGTGGACCGCATCCTCGGTCGCGCCTAACGGACGGCCGTTCCGTTATATAGCGGAACGGCGGACCGCTATCCTCGGCGCATGGAGTTCCAGCGGGCCCGGCGCCCCGAGCAGATCGAGGCCCGGCGCACCGCGATCCTCGAGGCCGCCCGCGCGACGCTCGCCGTGCATCCGGTCGCTCAGGCCAGTCTGCGCGAGATCGCCGAGCGTGCGGGCGTCGCCAAGTCGGCGGTACTGCGCTACTTTCCGACCCGCGAGATGCTCTTCCTCGAGGTGCTCTTTGTCGAGTGGAGCGACTGGCTCGACGAGCTCGAGGGCCGGCTGCCCGGCCCCGGGCTCTCGGGCGACAGCGGCTTCACTGCACTGCTCACCCGCTCGCTCGGCGGCCGCCCGCTGCTCTGCGAACTGCTCGCCAACCTCGACGCCGTGCTGCGCCGCAACGTGCCGGAGCCGCTGGCCGCCGAAGTCGACGCCCGAGTCGCCGAGCGCGGCGCTCGGTTGGCGGGGCTCGTGCGGCGCAGCTTCCCGGCGATGCACGGCGGGCCCGCCACCGGCTTCGCGATGATGACCGTCGTGCTGCTGGCCGGGCTCTGGCCGGCGATGCGGGCAGCGGATGCGGGGCCGAGCGCACTGCAGGACGGCCTCTTCCTCGAGGGCCTCACCGGGCAGCTGCGCGGCGCACTCTCCCCGGCCGTCGCCCCGCTCGTGCAGCCATGGACGCCTCCACCGCTGCAGTTCCCCAGGAGCTGACCCCCGAACGGGTTGCATTCTGGGTTTGTATCGGTACGATGACACAAAGCCGATACAGAAGGAGGCCCACCATGTCGTCACTGCAGATCATCGCGCTCGTGCTCGCCATCGGCAGCGTGCTGCTCGCCGCCACCTCGTTCCCGCGCTCGACCGCCACCGGCCCGGTGCGCAGCTTCGCCAAGACGGTCAACCTCGCGGTCACCCAAGAGGTCGACCGCTCGGTGCTGCGCCGGGTGCAGGCCCGATCGCTCTCCTTCGCCGCCGGCCTCGTGCTCGCCGCGCTCGTGCTCATGGGCATCAGCCTGGTGGGCATCGATCCGGGCGACTTCACCGGCATCGTCGTCGTGCTGGTGCTCTACGGCAGCGTCGGCCTCTGCGTCGCGGTCTCCGCGAGCGCCGGCCGCCAATGGGTGCCCGACGGCACGCCGCGGGTGGCGCGCTTCGGCGAGGCGCGCATCCAGGACTACGTGCCCGCCTTCGAGCTCTGGGGCTCGCGCCTGCTCGCCGGCGCCGCGGTGCTGCTCTGCGGCGGCGCCGCCCTCGCCGCAGCCCTCGGCGGCCTCTCCGCCACGGCGATCGGCTGGGCGGGCTACGCCGCGCTCGTCGTGCTCACCGTCGTCGCATGGGAGCTCAACGCCCGCCGCCTGCTGCGCCGCAGCGTGCCCGCCGGCAGCACCCAGCAGCTGGCCTGGAACGATGCGCTGCGCTCGAGCCTGCTGCGCGACACCCTCACCCTGCCGCTCACCGCGGGCTTCTTCGGCGCCGTCGCCGGGCCGTTCCACGTGCTCTCGCAGCTGCCGCTGCCGGGGTGGATCGCCGCGGGCGCCGGCGGCGGCATGTTCCTGCTGGCCCTCCTCGCCGTGGTCGTGGTCATCCCGATCGCCTTCCTCACCAAGCCCGGCCAGCACTACCAGCGCCGGCTCTGGCCCCAGCTCGTCGGCACCCCTGCCGGCCCGGCGGAGGCGGCCGCCCGATGATCGTCGCCATCGACCCGAAGTCGCCCACCCCGCCCTTCGAGCAGCTGCGCGGCCAGGTCGTCGAGCAGGTGCGCGCTGGCTCCCTGGCCGCCGGCACCCGACTGCCGACCGTGCGCCGCCTCGCCGAGGACCTCGGCGTCGCCCCCGGCACCGTCGCCCGCGCCTACCGCGAGCTCGAGGCCGACGGCCTGATCGAGACCCGCGGACGCAACGGCACCTTCATCCGCCCCCAGGGCGACCCGGGCGAGCAGGCCGCGCAGGAGGCCGCCCGCGCCTACGCCGATCGCATCCTCCGCCTCGGCGTCACTCCCGCCCAGGCCCTCGCCTACGCCCGAGCCGCCCTCGGCGCCTGACCGCCGCCGCGCCCTCCCGCCGCGCGGCGTCGCGGGCCTCCGCTGCTCTCCCCCGACGCCCTCCGGGCCCCGGCTTCGCGGCCCCCGCCGCCGAGTCGCCCACTTCCGTCGGCGAGTCGCCCTCGACCTCGGCAGAACCGGGCGACTCGACGCGCCGCACCCCTGCAACCCATCGAGTTCCGGCTCAAGGTCGCCTCATCCGTCGCATGGCGACCATTCGCCGGAACTCGATGAGCGGATGCACCGCCCGCGGACCCACGAGCGGCACTCCGACGCGACTCCACCAGCGGATGCGACTCCAGCAGCGGATACGCCACCGCACGCGACTCAGCAGCGAAGCGACGACTCAGCACCGGCCGCGCTGCTGACTCGTTGCGACGGTGCTGAGTCCCTGTCTCGCCGGGTCGACCCCGACCCATCGGCGCAGACGCGCCTCCGCGCCCGCGGACGAGACTGCGACGGAAACCAGGCCGACCGACGACCAGCGCGACCCCGGCGCGCATCCCACCCCCGCCCATCCGCTCGTCCTAGGCTCGCGGCGTGACCGCACAGCGCATCGCGATCGTCGGCGGCGGGCACAACGCCCTCGTCGCCGCCGCCTACCTCGCCCGGGCCGGCCGCGAGGTCACGGTGCTCGAGCGGCTCGACCACGTCGGCGGCGCGGCCGTCTCCGAGCGGGCCTTCGCAGGCGTCGACGCCAACCTCAGCCGCTACTCGTACCTCGTCAGCCTGCTGCCGCAGCGCATCGTCGACGACCTCGGCCTCTCCATCCGACTGGCCCGGCGGCGCTACTCCTCGTACACGCCCGTGCCCGGCGAGCGCACCGGCCTGCTGATCGACCGAGCGGATGCGCGCGCCACCGACACCTCGCTGCGCACGATCGCGGGCCGCGGCGACGCCCGGCGCTGGCAGCGCTTCGGCGAGCGCCTCGAGCGCCTCGCCGCCGCCGTGTTCCCGACCATGACCGAGCCCTTGCCGCTGCGCGCCGAGCTCTCCGCCGCGGTCGACGACGAGGAGCTCTGGACGGGCATCGCCGAGCGGCCGATCGCGGAGCTCATCGAGGGCGGGTTCCGGAGCGACCTCGTGCGCGGCGTCATCGCGACGGATGCGCTCATCGGCACCTTCGCGGCCCTCGACGATCCTGCTCTGGCGCAGAACCGCTGCTTCCTCTACCACGTGATCGGCGGCGGCACCGGGGAGTGGAACGTGCCGATCGGCGGCATGGGCGCGGTCACGTCGGAGCTCGAGCGGGCCGCCCGCCGGGCCGGCGCCACGATCGTGACGGGCGCCGAGGTCACGGCGATCGACCCCGACGGCGCGGTGACCTACCGGCACGGCGACGCCGAGCACCGGCTCGGCGCCGACCGCATCCTCGCCGGCGTCGCACCCGCGGTGCTCGAGCGACTCGTCACGGGCGCGACGGGGAGCGAGCCCGAGGGCGCGCAGGTCAAGGTCAACCTGCTGCTGCGCCGTCTGCCCAAGCTGCGCGAGCCGGGCATCGACGCGCGGGCCGCCTTCTCCGGCACCTTCCACGTCAACGAGGGCTACGAGCAGCTCGGCCGCGCGCACGCCGCGGCGACCGCCGGCGCCGTGCCTGAGCCGCTGCCGCTCGAGGTCTACTGCCACTCGCTCAGCGACCCGAGCATCCTGGCCCCGCGGCTCCGCGAGGCCGGCGCGCACACCCTGACCGCCTTCGGCCTGCACACCCCGCACCGCCTCGCCCTGCAGCACGGCCCGGAGCGCTTGCGCCGCGAGCTCGGCCGCGCCGTCGTGGCGAGCCTCGAGAGCGTGCTCGACGAGCCGCTGGCCGACGTGCTGCTCACCGACGAGCACGGGCTGCCCTGCATCGAGACGAAGACCACCGCCGACCTCGAGCGCGACCTCGGCATGGCGGGCGGCAACATCTTCCACGGCGGCCTCGACTGGCCGTTCCTCGAGGTGCCGGCCGAGTCGACCGCCGAGCGCTGGGGCGTGGCGAGCGGATGGGACCGCGTGCTGCTCTGCGGATCCGGCAGTCGCCGAGGCGGTGGCGTCAGCGGGCTCGGCGGCCACAGCGCCGCGATGGCGGTGCTGGAGGGGGCGTAGCGCGCCTCAGCCCCGCGAGCCCCAGTCCGCCGGCTTCGTCGCGGCCCCGTCGAGCCACAGCTCGCTCGACTCGTCGCCGTGCGGGCCGGGCTTGCCGACGTGCTTGTCGCTGATCTGCGGGCCCTTGGTGATCACGTGCACCATGGCCATGCCGTGCCCGCGGCCGAGCTCGTAGTCGTCCTTGAGCCAGGCGAGGATCTCGCCGGCCTTCACGCCCGGGGCGGCGAGGCCCTTCTCCTGAGCGATCGCGACCAGCTGACGCGGGGTGAGGCCGGTCTTCTGCTCGACCGCGTCGAGGTACGACTGGAACGCCACGATGACTCCTTCGTCGGAGGGATGATGAGGGCAGCGTAGCGCCCGCTCACCACACGCTCGGAGCGTCCGCCTTCGACGGCGGCAGCGCGGAGTCCGCCGCCCAGCGCGCGATCCAGTCCGGCAGCACGAGGTCCGCCGGCGGCTCGCCGGTCACCGAGAAGAGCTCCTCGTTCGTGACGATCCCGCCCGCCCGGCTGAGCATCCGCCCGCGCACGATGCCCGTGGCGTAGACCTGCCCGCCGCGCACGAAGCGCTGCTCCACGTAGAAGGCGCGCGCGTCGACCCCGATGAACTTCGTCTCGACGCTGAAGCGCTGCCAGAGCGTCAGCGAGCGTCGGTAGGCGATCGACGACGACGCCACGACCGGGTACCAGCCGCGGCGCTCGAACTCCGGCGACAGCCCGGTGCGCAGCATCCAGTCGAGCCGGCCGAGATCCATGATCGAGAGGTAGCGGCCGTTGTTGACGTGCCGGTAGATGTCGAGGTCGGCCGGCAGCACGCGGAATGCGGTGCGGGCGACGTCCCAGATGCTGATGCGCGATCCGCGCCGGCTGAGCAGGGTGTGCCAGAGCACGCGCAGGTACATGTTCACCGCGCCACCCTACGAGACCTCCAGCGGATGCGGGGTTCCGTTGTCGAGGCCGCACAAGCGCGCATCCGCTCGCCTACGCTTGCCCGGTGGCCGTGCCCAAGATCCTGCTCTACTACGCGTTCCGGCCTCTCGCCGACCCGGAGGCGATCCGCCTCTGGCAGCGCACCCTCTGCGAGTCGCTCGGCCTTACGGGGCGCATCATCGTCTCGCCGCACGGCATCAACGGCACGGTCGGCGGCGACCTGCCCGACGTGAAGCGCTACCTGCGCGCCACACGCGAGTACTTCGGCGACCTCGACGAGAAGTGGGGCGAGGGCGCCGGCGGTGACTTCCCGAAACTCAGCGTCAAGGTGCGCCCCGAGCTCGTCAGCTTCGGCGCCCCGGAGGCGCTGCGCGTCGACGACGACGGCGTGGTCGGCGGCGGCACCCGGCTCAGCCCCGAGCAGTTGCACGAGCTCGTTGCCGAGAAGGAGGTCGTCTTCTTCGACGGCCGCAACGCCGTCGAGGCGGAGATCGGCCGCTTCGCGGATGCGGTCGTTCCGCCGGTCGAGACCACCCGCGACTTCGTCGCCGAGCTCGACAGCGGCCGCTACGACCACCTCAAGGACCAGCCGGTGGTCACCTACTGCACCGGCGGCATCCGCTGCGAGGTGCTCTCGAGCCTCATGGTCGAGCGCGGCTTCCGCGAGGTGTACCAGCTCGACGGCGGCATCCTGCGCTACGGCGAGCGCTACGGCGACGCCGGGCTCTGGCAGGGATCCGTCTACGTCTTCGACGGCCGCAAGGCCGTGACCTTCAGCGAGGATGCGGCGGTCGTCTCGTCGTGCATCCGCTGCGGCGCGCCATCCGCTCGCCTGGAGAACTGCGCGGATCCGTCTTGCCGCACCGAGCTGGTCGTCTGCGACGAGCACGCGGACGTCCGCTGCCCCGCCCACCCGGCGTACCCTGGATCCTGATGCTCATCACCATGCTCACCGGCAAGATCCATCGCGCGACGGTGACCCACGCCGATCTCCACTACGTCGGCTCGATCACCGTCGACCTCGATCTGCTCGACGCCGCCGGCATCCTGCCCGGCCAGCTCGTCAGCATCGTCGACGTCACCAACGGCGCGCGCCTCGACACCTACACGATCGCCGGCGAGCGCGGCTCGGGCGTGATCGGCATCAACGGCGCCGCCGCGCACCTGGCGCACGTGGGCGACATCGTCATCCTCATCGCCTACGCGCAGGCGACCCCGGAGGAGGCGCGGGCGATCGAGCCGCGCATCGTGCACGTCGACGCGGCGAACCGCATCATCGAACTGGGCCACGACGCGGCAGCAGCGGTCGCCCCGGGTGTGGAGCGACCGCCGCTGAGCGTGTGAGACCGACGGGTCAGTAGGTGGTGACGCCCGCCTCGATGGCTGCGAACGTGGCCGCGAAGAGGGCGATGCTGGTGATGATGCCGATCACGAGGAAGACGATCGACAGGATCAGGCCGACCTTGGCGATCGTGTTCTTGAAGCCCGCCTCCTTCGACTTCTTGAGCGCGATGGCGCTGACGATGATGCCGGCGAGCGCGAAGACGAAGGCCAGCACGAGGCCGACGATGCCGAGGGTCTTGCCGGGGTCCTCGCCGGTGCCGGCGGTGGGCTGCGGAGCGCTGTAGTTCGTCATGTTGGGTTCCCTCCCGTGATGGACGCCCCCAGCTCTGGGGACAGCCCAGACCTTAGCGAAGCCGGGCAAGCGCTCGCGACGGGTATCGGTCCCCATCCAGCATCCGACCGTCTCCGCGTCGTCCAGCACTTTGCGCCAGGATGATGCCATGACCATCGGCATCCTCACCTCCGGCGGCGACTGCCCCGGCCTCAACGCCGTCATCCGCGGCGCGGTCCGCAAGGGCACCGAGATCCACGGCCTCGACTTCGTCGGGTTCAAGGACGGCTGGCGGGGCCTCATCGATGACGACACCATGCCCCTCACCCGCAACGAGATCCAGGGCATCTCGAAGCAGGGCGGCACGATCCTCGGCACCAGCCGCACCAACCCCTTCAGCGAGGGCGGCGGCGTGGAGCGCGTGCAGGAGGTGCTCGAGAAGAACGGCGTCGACGCGCTCATCGCCATCGGCGGCGAGGGCACCCTGGCCGCAGCGAAGCGGCTGACGGATGCGGGCATCAACATCGTCGGCGTGCCCAAGACGGTCGACAACGACCTGAGTGCCACCGACTACACCTTCGGCTTCGACACGGCCGTGCAGATCGCCACCGACTCGATGGACCGCCTGCGCACCACCGGCGACTCGCACCACCGCTGCATGGTGGCGGAGGTCATGGGCCGCCACGTCGGTTGGATCGCCCTGCACTCCGGCATGGCCGCCGGCGCGCACGCGATCCTCATCCCCGAACGCAAGACGAGCATGGCGCAGATCACCGACTGGGTGCGCTCGGCCGCGGAGCGCGGCCGCTCGCCGCTCGTCGTCGTCGCGGAGGGCTTCAAGCTCGACACCATGGACGACGCGCACTCCGAGCGCGGCCTCGACGCCTTCGGCCGCCCCCGCCTCGGCGGCATCGGCGACCTGCTCGCCCCGCTGATCGAGGACGCGACGGGCATCGAGACCCGCAACACCACCCTCGGCCACATCCAGCGCGGCGGCACGCCGACGAGCTATGACCGGGTGCTCGCGACCCGTCTCGGCATGAGCGCCATCGACTCGGTGGTCGCGCAGCGCTGGGGCCGCATGGTCGCCCTGCGCGGCACCGACATCGTGCACGTCAGCTTCGAGGACGCGCTCGGCGAGCTCAAGACGGTGCCCGCGGAGCGCTACGACGAGGCCGCCATCCTCTTCGGATAGCGCGCAGGGACGGCGCGCAGACTGGCCCCATGCGCGCACTGGTGGTCGAACGGCACGACGAGCGGATCGTCACGGTCCTCAGCGATCGGCCCGAGCCGAGCGGCGAGGTGCTCGTCGATGTGGAGTACTCCGGCGTCAACTACAAGGACGGGCTCGCGATGGCGGGCCGTCCCGGGGTGATCCGCGCGTATCCGCTCGTGCCCGGCATCGACCTGGCCGGCACCGTGCGCGCCTCCGAGCACCCCGGCTTCGCCCCCGGCGACCGGGTGGTGCTCACCGGCTCGGGCCTCGGCGAGCGCGTCGACGGCGGGCTCACCGAGGTCGCCGCGGTGCCCGCGGAGCACCTGCTGCGGCTGCCGGACACGATCTCCACCTGGGAGGCCGCGGCCATCGGCACCGCCGGCTTCACCGCCGTGCTCAGCGTGCTGGCCCTCGAGCGCCTCGACGCCGCGAGCCCCTACGGCACCGGCTCGGTGCTCGGCGGCGACGTGCTCGTCACCGGCGCCGCGGGCGGCGTCGGCTCCATCGCGATCGCCCTGCTGGCCGCCAACGGCCGCCGGGTGATCGCCTCCACCGGGCGAGCGGATGCGCTGGCCGGCTTCCTGCGCGACCTGGGCGCCGCCGAGGTGGTCGACCGCGACGCGCTGTCGGAGCCGGGCAAGCCGCTGCGCTCCGAGCGCTTCACGGGCGCGATCGACTCGGTCGGCTCCACGACCCTCGCCGGGGCGCTCGCGTCGATCCGCGCCGGCGGAGCCGTCGCCGCCTGCGGTCTGGCGCAGGGTCCGGACCTGCCCGCCACGGTGCTGCCCTTCATCCTGCGGGCCGTGACGCTCGCCGGCATCAACTCGGTGGATGCGCCGATCGGGCTGCGCCGCGAGGCCTGGACCCGTCTGGCGAGCGATCTCGACCCGGCGCTGCTGCGGTCGCTGAGCACGACGGTGCCGCTGGCCGAGGCGCCGGACCTCGCCGAGCGCATCCTCGCCGGCGAGGTGCGCGGGCGCACCGTCGTCGACGTCCGCGCCTGAGCGTCCGCGACGCGCACGGAACGCAAGGCACGGCGCAGGGCGTCCGCGCCGATGCGCCGGAGGGGCCGTCAGCCCGCGGCGGCCACGAGCGAGTCGATGAGCGACTGCGCGCCGGGGGTCTCGGCGACGAGATCGACGCGCAGGCCGTAGCGGCGCGCATCCGCTGCCGTCGTCGGACCGATGCAGGCGACGATCGTCCGCTCGGGCACCTCGCCGAACTGGGCGTGCACCTGCTCCGCCACGCTGCCCGAGGTCACCATGATGGCCTGCAGCGCGCCCTCGGCGACCTGCTGCACGACGCCCTGGGGTGCCGCCACGCCGACGGTGCGGTAGGCGACGACCGACTCGACGTCGTTGCCCATGCGCCGCAGCCCTGCTGTGAGCACGGGCTTCGCGATGGAGGAGCGCAGGGCGAGGATGCGCTGCGGCTCGGCGCTCGAGGGCAGCTCGACCCACTCGCGCAGCATGCCGCTGGCGGAGTTGTCGTCGGTCGGCACGAAGTCGGCGCGGTAGCCGGCGGCCGCGAGGGCGGCGGCGGTGGTCTCTCCGACCGCGGCGATGCGGGTGCGCTCCGGCACAACGGCCCGCAGCGAGGCGAGCACGTCGACGGTCGTGGCGCTCGTGACGGTGATCCAGTCGAAGGCGCCGTCGGCCAGCTCGCGCAGTGCGGAATCCAGCGCGGCGCCGTCATCGGCGGCCGCGAAGTTGATCAGCGGAGCGACGACGGGCGAGGCGCCCTGCGCGCGCAGCAGCGCCGCGACCGAGTCGCCCCAGGCGCCGCCGCGCGGCACCAGCACGTTCCAGCCCGCGAGCGGCTTGGCCGGAGCCCCGGCCCTCACGCGTCCCCGCGCAGGGTCACGCGATCGCGCGAACTGCGGACGGGTGGTGCGGGCGCGGCGGAACGGGTCATGACCCCCATCATCACCCCTGGAGCGCACCGCGTCCAAGCGAGGTGGATAACGAGTTCCTCTCGACGCGACTGGATCAGCCGCGGCGCAGCAGCAGGAGCAGCGCCCCGCCGGCCACGACGACGACCGCGGCGGCGCCGGCCGTCCACGCGCCGGGGTTGCGCCGGTACGAACGGCGCAGCTTGGCGTTGGTGCGCGCAGCGACCTTCGCCGGGTTGAGGCGGTCCTCGAGCTCGTCGAGTGCGGCCTCGAGCTCGGCGCGGGCCTTCACGGCGTCGTTCATCGGGTCTCCTCCGCGTTCGAGCTCGGCAGGCCCTTGATGGCGCGCACGTCGTCCTTCACGCTCTCGATGGTCTCCGTCGGCGCCGGCGGCACGCCGTGCTTGAGGCGGTTCACGCCGAGCAGCACGAGCACGATGATGACGAGCAGGATGATGCCCGCCACGGTGAGCGCGGCGGCCCAGCCGGGCATGATCGTCGCGAAGCCGAGCACGGCCGCGGCGAGCAGCACGCCGAGCATGAAGAAGGCCAGCACCGCCGCGACGACGAAGAAGGCGACGCCGACGCCGATGGCCTTCAGCTTGCCGACGATCTCTCGCTGCAAGTTGGTGAACTCGGCCTTCAACAGGTCGGTCACGAGGCCGGGCAGCGACGAGATGAGGCTGCCGAGCGAACGGCGCTCCTCGGTCGTGCTCTTGCTCATGGGGTCTCCTCCGGTGGTGCTGCGCGGGTCAGGACTCGTCCGCGGTCTTCGCGGCGGTCGAGCGGGTGCTCGTGCTGCGGCTCGCGGTGGTCTTGCGGGCGGTCGACTTGGCCGCCGTCTTCGCCTTCGAGGCGGCCGTGCTGGCCTTCGCAGCCGCGGTACTGGTCGCATCCGCTGCCTTCTCGGCGCCCTTGCGGCTGGCGCCGCGAGCCGAGACGACGATCTTCTTCGCGCCGTCGGCGAGGAACTCGACGACCTCGGGAGCCTTGTCCTTCGCGAAGTCCTCCGCCTGCTGCACGGGGCCCTGCACGCGGGGATCGTTCCAGAGCCGCGAGGCGCCCTTCTTGATCTGCTCGTAGCGCTCGCGTCCGGCCTTCGCGCCGAGCACGTAGCCGATGGCGATGCCTGTGACGAGGATGAGCTTGCCGCGCATGTGGGCTCCAATCGTTGCGGGCTCCCCAGCGTAGCGGCGGGCCCTCTGCGGATGCAGGGAGCACGCACCCTGCTCTCAGACAGGGAATCAGTGCACGTACTCGAGCAGCTCCTCGCCGAGGGCGCGCATCGTCGAGAGCACCCGCAGCCGATCGCCCAGGCTGCGGTCCTCGAAGCGCACGGCGATCGCGTACGAGAGACGACCGCGCGGCCCGGTGAGCACGCCGGCCTCGGCCCGCAGGCCGTCGTCGGTGCCGGTCTTGTTGCTGAGGCGCAGCCCGTGGTCGGTGCCGGTGTGGGCGAGCGGATCGAGGCCGAAGGCGGATGCGGTCATCGACAGGTCCGCCCCCAGCGACAGCCAGTCGAGCACCCGGTGGCTCGTCAGCCGGTCGACGGCCTCGCCGCGGGTCAGTGCGGCGAAGAGCCCGGCGAGCTCCGCGGTGCTGCCGACCGAGAGCTGCGGGGCGTCGTCCGGGCCGCGGCGGTCGCGCACCCGGTCGAGCAGGGCCGTGCGCCGCAGCCCGAGCGACTCCGCCCGGGCGCGCACCGCGTCGAGGCCGATCTCGCGCAGCAGCACGTTGGTGGCGAGGTTGTCGCTCAGCGCCCCGACGAGCACCGCGAGGTCGGCGGTCGGCAGGGAGGAGGCCTGCAGGTAGCGCCAGATGCCCGAGTCGGCGGCCGCGTCGGCCACGGTGCGATCGAGCACCCCGAGCCCGGGCACGCGGCCCTCGCCGATGCGCGCCGCCGCCTCGATGAGCAGCAGCACCTTGCCGATGCTGGCCGTCGGCATGGCCACCGTGTCGTCCACGGCGAGCAGCGAGCGGTCGTCCTCCGCCGTGCGCCCGACCACCCGCACGCTCGCCGAGACCTGCGCGCCCGTGTAGGCGAGCTCGCCGAGGCGCGCGAAGGTCACGGCGAAGTCCTGGGAGGCCTCGCCGCGATGGCGCCCGCCGTCTCGCGACCGGCGACGGTCGCGGCGCAGCGCGGGCGTGGCGTCGCTCACCAGATGGCGACCCGCTCGTCGGCGGGCAGCCACAGCGCGTCCTGCTCGGTCACCCCGAACGCCTCGTAGAAGACGGGCAGGTTGCGCACGATCTGATTGCAGCGGAACTCGCTCGGCGAGTGCGGGTCGATCGCGAGCAGTCGGACGACCTCCTCGTCGCGCGCCTTGGTCTGCCAGGCCTGCGCCCAGGAGATGAGGAAGCGCTGCGCGCCGGTCAGCCCGTCGATCACCGGCGGCTCCTCGCCGTCGAGCGAGATCAGGTACGCGAGCCAGGCGATACCGAGGCCGCCGAGGTCGCCGATGTTCTCGCCGATCGTCAGCGCGCCGTTGACGTGGTGCTCAGGGGTCTGCGCCGGGGCGAGCGCGTCGTACTGCGCGATGAGGCTCGCGGTGCGCTGCTCGAAGGCGGCGCGGTCCGCATCCGTCCACCAGTCCGTCAGCCTGCCGTCGCCGTCGTAGCGGGAGCCCTGGTCGTCGAATCCGTGGCCGATCTCGTGCCCGATCACCGCGCCGATCGCGCCGTAGTTCGCCGCCGCATCCCGCGCCTCGTCGAAGAACGGGTACTGCAGGATCGCGGCGGGGAACACGATCTCGTTGAAGCCGGGGTTGTAGTACGCGTTGATCGTCTGCGGCGTCATGAACCACTCGTCGCGATCGATCGGGCCGCCGATCTTGCCGAGCTCGCGCTGGAACTCGAACTCGTTCGCCGCCTGCACGTTGCCCACCAGGTCGCCCGCGTCGACGGCGAGCTTGGCGTAGTCGCGCCAGCGGTCGGGGAAGCCGATCTTGGGAGTGAACTTGCCGAGCTTCTCGAGCGCGCGCTGGCGGGTCTCGTCGGTCATCCACTCCAGGTCCACGATCGAGCGGCGATACGCCTCGATGAGGTTCGCGACGAGCGCGTCCATCGCGCCCTTCGCGGTCGGCGAGAAGTGCCGCTCCACGTAGACCTTGCCGACGGCCTCGCCGAGCGAGCCCTCGACGAAGGAGACGCCGCGCTTCCAGCGCACCCGCTGCTCGGGGGTGCCGGTGAGCGTGCGGCCGTAGAAGTCGAAGTTCGCCTCGGCGAAGGCCTTGGGCAGGTAGGGCGAGTAGGCGCGCACGATCTGCCAGCGCAGCCAGTCGGCCCACGACTCGAGGGGCTGCTCGGCGAGGGCACGAGCCGCGGCCTCGAGGTACTCGGGCTGGCGCACGACGACCTCGTCGAAGACCCGCTCGGGGGCGCCGATGGCTTCGCGCCAGACGTCGAGGTCGACCGCGGCGGTCGCCTCGAGCACCTCGGCCCAGCCGCGCAGGTTGTACGAGGCCTGGCTGTCGCGGGCGCGCACCTTGTCCCAATGGCTCGCGGCGAGCACGTGCTCCAGCGCGACGATGCGCTCTGCGCGCTCGGCCGCGCCGTCCAGGCCGGCGAGGGTCAGCATCCGCTCGACGTGGCTGCGGTGCTTGCCGCGCACCTCCGCGAAGGACTCCTCGCGGTAGTACGACTCGTCGGGCAGCGAGAGGCCGCCCTGGTGCAGGAAGACGAGGTAGCGCTCGGGGTCGCCCGGGTCGTTGTCGACGAAGAGGTGCACGGCGCCGCTGATGCCCTGGCGCTCGAGGCGGCCGAGGGTCGCGAGCAGCGAGGTGCGGTCGGCGATCGCGTCGACCTCGGCGAGCAGCGGCTCCAGCGGCGCGGTGCCGAGGGCGTCGATGCGCGCCTCGTCCATGAAGGAGGCGTAGAGGTCGCCGATCTTGCGCGCCTCGGTGCCCGGCTCGGCCGACTGCGACTCGATGATGATCGCCTTGACCGCCTGCTCGGCCTCCTCGGCGAGCGCGTAGAAGGCGCCGTAGCGGGCCTTGTCGCTCGGGATCGCGGTGCGCTCGATCCACTTGCCGTTGACGTGGCGGAAGAGGTCGTCCTGCGGGCGCACCTCCGCGTCGAGCTCGTCGCGATCGATGCCGGCGGGGAGGAGGTCGCTCATGCGGCCAGCCTAGGCGCGACGCCCGACGCGAGACCTGGAAGCGGCGGAGGATTACTCCGCGAGCGCCGCCTCGATGGCCGTGCGCACGTCGCTGAGCTGCTGCAGCTGCACCAGCTGGCCGTCGACGATGATGCTCGGCGTGCCCTGCAGACCCAGATCGAGGGCGTCGGCGCGGTCGGCCATGACCCGCTCCTCGGTGGCCGGATCGGCGACCGCGGCGTCGTAGGCGTCGAGGTCGAGACCGAGCTCGTCGGCGAGGTCGCGGAAGTAGTCGGTGGCGTCGTCGAGGCCCGTCCACTCGTCCTGGTTCGCGAAGAGCGCGTCGTGCATCGCCGCGTACTCGTCCTGGTCGGCGGCGGCCTCGGCGGCGACCGCGGCGTCCACGGCATTCGGGTGGATGTCGATGAGCGGGAAGTTGCGCACGACGAAGCGCACCTCGTTGCCGAGGTCGGCGCGCAGCTCCTGCATCGTGGGCTCGAGGTCGCCGCAGCCGGGGCACTGGAAGTCGAGGAACTCGACGACGGTGACCTGCGCATCGGCGGGGTCGGTCAGCGCGTGGGAGTCGGCGTTCTCGATGAGCGCCGGGTCGAGGTCGCCGGATGCCGCGGGCTGCTGGTTCGCGCCGCTGACGGAGACGATCACCGCGATCACCGCTGCGAGCAGCAGCACGAGGCCCGCGACGATGGCGATGTTGATCTTGGCGGCCTTGCTCATGCGCGGCGGGTTCCTCTCGGGAAGGCGGTGGGGTGCACCCGATCGTAGGTCGCTCGGCCTGTGCTCAGGCTGCGGAGCCGGTCAGCTGCACGATGCGGTCCAGCGCGTGGTCGAGGCGCACCGCGATGCGCCCGTCGGGCAGCCGCAGCACGGGCTCGCCGCCGTTCCAGTCGAGCTCGATGCCGCGATCCTGGGCGTAGCGGGTCAGCGCCGCGGAGTGCGAGCGCAGCTCCGTGCTGCCGAGGCCCTCCTGCAGCACCCGCAGCGTGCGGGCGACCGTGGGTGCGGGCAGCGCGAGGTGCTCATCGTCGACGAGCAGCACCGCGACGGTGCCGCCCTCGATCGGGCCGGGGAAGACGGTGCGCGGGCTTCGCAGCGCCAGCCCGGCGGCGATGCCGAGGCGGCGCCAGGTGCCCTCGCCGTCGAGCGGCCGCTCCGGCTCGGTGAACTCGGGCACGCCGTGCTCCTCGCCATAGGCGCGCAGCCGCCGGGCCAGCTGCGAGACGGGCGCGGGCAGCTCGCCCGGGTTGGCCCAGGACCAGAGCCAGGTGTCCGGCCCCGGCGCGGCGGTGCCGAGGAGGTGCAGCTGCGTCTCGATCGAGCGCCCGCCGGTGCCCTCGAGCCGCAGGGTGCCCTCCACGACGTCGGCCGCGAAGGCCGTCTCGCCGAGCACCTCCTCGAGCTGCAGCCGGTGCTCGAAGGCCAGCAGCGCTCCGAGGTCGACGAGACGGGTGAAGAGCTCGGTTTCGGGGGTGCCGCTCATGCGGCCCACCCTAGCGGCGCCCACCGGGGCCGGGCCGGGCTAGGGTGCGGAGTCGATGGCACTGCGCAGCACCTCCACCCGGGCCCTCGATCGCGAGATCGGCCGCCTCGCGCTGCCCGCCCTCGGGGCCCTCATCGCCGAGCCCCTCTTCCTGCTCACCGACACCGCGCTCGTCGGCCATCTCGGCGCCGTGCCGCTGGCGGGCCTCGGGCTCGCCGGCACCGTGCTGCACACCACGATCGGCCTGCTCGTCTTCCTCGCTTACGCGACCACCCCGATCGTCGCCCGCCGACTGGGCGCGGGCGACCCGACCGGCGCGGTGCGGGCCGGCATCGACGGGCTCTGGTTGGCGCTGGGGCTGGGGCTGCTGGTCGCGCTGGCCGGGCTCGTCGCATCCGCTCCCCTGCTCGCGCTCTTCGGCGCCGACGCCGCGGTGACGGCGGCGGCCACCGAGTACCTGCTCGTCTCGCTGATCGGCATCCCCGCGATGCTGCTGGTCATCGCCGCGACGGGCCTGCTGCGCGGGTTGCAGGACACCCGCACGCCGCTGATCGTCGCCGGGGCGGGCTTCGCGGCGAACGCGGCGCTGAACGCGCTGTTCCTCTACGGCCTCGGCTGGGGCCTGGCCGGCTCGGCCGCAGGCACCGTCCTGGCCCAGTGGGGCATGGCCTCGGTCTACGCGGTCATCGCCGTCCGGGCGGCTCGGGCGGCCGGCGCTCCCCTGCGGCCCGGCTTCGGCGGCGTGCTGCGCACGGCGATGGACGGCGGATGGATGCTGCTGCGCACGGTCAGCCTGCGCGTCGCCGTGATCGCCCCGGTCGTGATCGCCGCGGGCCTCGGCACCCCGCAGCTCGGCGCCCTGCAGATCGCCATGACCCTGACGAGCACGCTGGCCTTCGCCCTGGACGCGCTGGCGATCGCCGGGCAGGCGATGGTCGGCCACGGCCTCGGCTCCGGCGACGCCGGGCGCGTGCGCGCCGTGACCCGCCGACTCATGGTGCTCGGCGCGGGCGGCGGGCTGGCGCTCGGGGCGCTGCTGGCGCTCGCCTCGCCGGTGCTCGGGCACGTCTTCACGGGCGACGCGGCCGTGCTGGCACTGCTGCCGCCGCTGCTGCTCGTGCTGGCGATCGGCACCCCGCTCTCCGGCTTCGCGTACGTGCTCGACGGCGTGCTCATCGGCGCCGGCGACGCGCGGTACCTGGCGCTGGCCGGCGTGGTGAACGTGCTCGTCTTCCTGCCGCTGCTCGCGCTCGTCGGCGACGGCTCGCTGCTCGCGCTCTGGGCGGCGTTCACCTTCGGCTACCAGGGCATCCGGGTGCTGACCCTCGGGCTCCGAGCCCGCGGCGAGCGCTGGATGCGACTCGGCGCCTGAATCCCTTCCACCGGACGCTTTTGACGGTTACCCTGTTCGAGTGAGGAACGTCGCTACCGCCCCCGTCCGCGCCTGGCGCAACGCCCTCTTCCTCGTCTTCACCCTCTGCGGGATGGGCCTGGCCTCCTGGATGGCGCGCGGCCCGAGCGTCCGCGAGGCGCTCGGCATCGACACCGCGCAGTACGGGCTGCTCATCGTCTGCTTCTCGATCGGCTCGATCGTCGGCCTGCTCGCCGCCGGCCACCTCGGCACGGCCTTCGGCGCCAAGCGCGTCATCCGCTACGCCCTGCCCATCGGCTCGATCGGCTTCGTCGTCGCCGGCTGCTCGGTGGCCCTGGCGCCCGACCCCTTCGTGGTGGCCGCCGGGCTCGCCTTCTTCGGCCTGAGCGCGTCGATCGTCGACGTCAACATGAACATCTCGGGCGCTGCCAACGAGCGCGCCCTCGGCCGCACGATCATGCCGATCTACCACGCCTTCTTCAGCGGCGGCGCGGTGCTCGGCGCGGGCATCGGCGCGGTCGCCGAGCTGATCGACCTCTCCTTCGCGGCGCACGTGCTCATCGTCGGCGGGCTGCTCGCCGGCGGCGCGGTCCTCAGCTCCTTCTTCCTGCTGCCCGAGAACCAGGCGCTCTCCGGCGGTGAGCTGCCGGAGGACGAGGCGAAGCCGAGCCTCGGCGAGCGCCTCGCCATGTGGCGCGACCCCACCACGCTGCTCATCGGCCTCATCGTGCTCGGCATGGCCTTCGCCGAGGGCACCGCGAACGACTGGCTCGCCATCGCGATGGTCGACGGCCACGACGTCGACGAGACGACCGGCGCCATCGCGCTCGCGGTCTTCGTCGGCAGCATGACGGTGGGCCGAGTGGCCGGCGTGCGCATCCTCGACCGCTTCGGTCGGATCCCGGTGCTGCGCGGCAGCGCCGTCCTCGCCGTCATCGGCCTCGGCGCGGTCATCCTCGTCGACTCGCCGGTCGTCGCGATGATCGGCATCGTGCTCTGGGGTCTCGGCTCGGCCCTCGGCTTCCCGGTCGGCATGTCGGCGGCAGCGGATGATCCGCGCACCGCCGCCGCGCGGGTCAGCGTCGTCGCCACGGTCGGCTACTGCGCGTTCCTCGTCGGCCCGCCGCTGATCGGCTTCCTCGGCCACGAGATCGGGGTGCGCTGGGCGCTGGCCGTCGCGCTCGTGCTCATCGTCGTCGCCGGCCTCTGCTCCGGCGCGGCCCGGGAACGGAGCGCCGCCCGCGCATCGTAGGCTCGTCGTCGTGCGTCTCGTGGTTGCCCGTTGCTCCGTCGATTACGCAGGTCGGCTGAGCGCCCACCTGCCGCTCGCTACCCGCGTGCTGATGCTCAAGGGCGACGGCAGCATCCTCATCCACTCCGACGGCGGCAGCTACAAGCCGCTCAACTGGATGAGCCCGCCGTGCACCCTCAGCCAGGTCGAGCTCGACGACGAGCAGACCGCGGCCGGCGTGCAGCAGGTCTGGCAGGTCACCCACGCGAAGACCGCCGACACCCTCGTCGTGTCGATCTTCGAGATCCTGCACGACAGCTCGCACGAGCTCGGCATCGACCCCGGGCTCGTCAAGGACGGCGTCGAGGCGCACCTGCAGAAGCTGCTGGCCGAGCAGATCGAGCACCTCGGCGAGGGCCACCTGCTCGTTCGCCGCGAGTACATGACGGCGATCGGGCCGGTCGACATCCTCGCCCGCGATGCCAAGGGCGCCGCCGTGGCCGTCGAGATCAAGCGGCGCGGCGACATCGACGGCGTCGAGCAGCTCACCCGCTACCTCGAGCTCATGAACCGCGACCCGCACCTCGCGCCGGTCACCGGCGTCTTCGCGGCGCAGGAGATCAAGCCGCAGGCGCGCACGCTCGCCGAGGACCGCGGCATCCGCTGCCTCGTGCTCGACTACGACGCCATGAAGGGCGTCGACTCGGGGCGCCCCACGCTGTTCTGAACCGGTCGGCGTTCGCGGTCGGCGGATGAGCGGACGCCCCGCCGCGGCCAGCCCCGCTGTTAGCGTGATCGCATGGCCACGATCGACATCACCGAAGCGACCTTCGAGCAGACCGTCACCGGCAACGACATCGTGATCGTCGACTTCTGGGCCGACTGGTGCGGCCCCTGCAAGCAGTTCGCCCCGGTCTTCCAGGGCGCGAGCGAGCAGCACGCCGACGTCGTGTTCGCCAAGGTCGACACCGAGGCCGAGCAGCGCCTCGCCGGCATGGCGGGCATCACCTCGATCCCGACGCTCATGGCGTTCCGCGAGAACGTGCTCGTCTTCTCGCAGGCGGGCGCGCTGCCCGCGCCGGCGCTCGAGCAGCTCATCGGCCAGGTCAAGAACCTCGACATGCAGCAGGTGCACGCCCAGGTCGCCGCGCAGCGCGCCGCGGCCGAGGCCGAGAGCGCCCAGCCGGAGGCCTAGAGTCGGCAGGGTGAGCACCGCACCCACCGCGCCCTGGTCCTGCATCCTCCTCGACCTCGACGGCACCATCGCCGACTCCGCACCCGGCATCATCGGCTCGCTGCAGCACATGTTCCGCGAGCTCGGCCGCGAGGTGCCCTCGTACGAGTCGCTGCTGCGCTGGGTCGGCCCGCCGCTGCTCGACGCCTTCCGCGACTTCGCCGGCATGACCCCGGCCGAGTCGGCGGAGGCGCTCGTCGTCTACCGCACCCACTACCTCGACCAGGGCGCCTACGAGAGCGTCATGTTCGAGGGGCTGCCCGCCGTCTTCGAGGCGATCCGCGAGGAGGGCGTGCCGCTCTCGCTCGCGACGAGCAAGCCCGAGCTGCCCGCCTCGCTCATCATCGAGAAGTTCGGCCTCGCCGACCGCTTCACCGTGCTCTGCGGCGCCTCGGCCGACGAGGTGCGCAGCGCCAAGGCGGATGTGATCGAGGAGGCCCTGCGCCGCCTCACCGAGCTCGGCGTCGACCTCTCGAACCCCGTCATGGTCGGCGATCGCAAGCACGACGTCGAGGGCGCCGCCGCCCACGGCATCCCCACGATCTTCGTGGACTGGGGATACGGGCCCGACGAGGAGCGGGAGCGCGCGATCGCGGTCGCGGAGACGCCGGCCGACCTCATCCGCCTGCTCTTCCCGCACCGGGCGGCCGTCGCCGCCTGACCGCGACCGGTCAGGCTGGTTACACCAGGTCGCCGATCCGGTCGAAGAGGTCGAGCGCCGTGGCCGCCTCGCGGGCGAGGATGAAGCCGACGATGCCGAGGATCCAGGCCGTCGTCTCGCCGCCGGTGCGCTCGAGCCACGCCGCGAGCCTGCGCAGCTGCGGCTCGACGAGGCGCCCGGCCACCGTCCGGCCCACGAGCAGCAGCAGCGCCGGCGCGATCATCAGCAGGCAGTAACCGGCCAGCACGGTCACCGTGCTCGCCACCGGCAGCCCCGCACCGGTCAGCAGGCCGATCGCGCCGAGGTAGGGCAGCATCGTCGCCAGCTCCACGGCGCCGGCGCCGAG
>Ga0265798_10003012_pt1 | contig 24301 bp, 17 predicted proteins | sample P3T30metagenome_FD_192430 | JGI IMG/M metagenome (GOLD analysis project Ga0265798, IMG submission 192430) | Plant litter microbial communities from East Loma Ridge, Irvine, California - P3 T30 | ecosystem: Environmental > Terrestrial > Plant litter > Unclassified | place: USA: California...
TGGCACCCCCGGGATAGCGATAATTCTACCATCCACTACGGAGACAATGGAATAGAAGGTGGAATAGATGAAGCGATCCATATGCTTCCATCCGTTGATAATGCTACTCGACGAGCCAATGCAGCAACCAGTATCGGTTTTAATGGCCTGGAACTGAAGTTACATCTCGCGTTAGGCTGCTGAACGGACCGAGTCCGTTGACTGATGGACTCCTTCTCTCCAGCCGTGCTCTGCCACATCTGCCGCGGCATGCTACGTGATTCCCAAAAAGCGGCGGGACTATACAACAACGGGATGAGCTGGCCTGGCATGCAGGTAGAGGACACTATTTTCTCCCGACTATGATTTCCGCTGCTTGTCGTTTTGCTTTCCCGCCCGTAACAATGGCAGGTCACTCTGCGATACTAAACAGCTTGCAAAATTGCATGACGTGTATTCACAGATGTGTAGTCACGATCCAATGTACCTCCTCCATACCTTCTCGGCGTTATCTTTTTGACCTAAACATGCGCATACGGGGAATTCGAGTAATTCGAGTAGTTCTGTTCAAAGTTGACAAAGACTAGCAGCCCCGTAACACGATTGGCTGACGCTACCATCGCTTACACCCAGTATCGGGGTCATGAAGATTTCTGTCGCTACGTCTTCTATTTCTAGAAGCTCGTTTGTAGAGGTTGCTGCAGTGACTGTGATCTAAGCTGCACCCGGTCACAGCCAACGCCGGCCGCTCCGGGATGTCTACACATGTCATCTGTCTCTGCAATTCGAACCGATCGATCTTGACAAATACTGAATCGGTCTGATCAAAGCGTTGCACGGCCAAATCCACAACCTGGATCTCGGTAATCGACGCTGTGGCGCATGTGCGATACTGTACAGTACAGTACAGTACAGTATATCTTAATCGTCGCCACAAAAGTATGGGAGGGCAACGGCCGCATGACGCACCATAGCGCTAAGCTCAGGCAGACCTGGGAACAGTGGCCAAAGGGTCTCGATGACAGCAGTCCGCTACGGTCAGTCTCCAATTGTCCCTGATGCAGGTCATATCAAATATGATGCCCGCGCAGTGCGTGTAGTAGTTTCTGCGAGCAGCCGAAACAGGTCTACGACTTGTTGTGAACAAAGATGCAGAGCTCGACATATGATGACACCAACAGTCACAATGAGCTTCTCAAGCTTCAACAAGGTCTCCTGAGGTTAGAACAAGAACAAGACAGGTTGCAGAAGACCGGACAGCCACTAGCGAAATATACGAGAATTCCCATCCAAAAGTTGCTCAATCATGGGCCGACCACGACGGGGAGCAATTCGGGAGAAAGAGATGAAGAGTAAGTGATATGCATCCAGCGGCTATCTGTCCTCTTTCGATGTTGCAACTGACTTCTACAGGCACGGCGCAGCATCGAAACGACTTCCTTAGCGGCGTCCGTCGAGAATCTCGCATGTTCGCTCGGATGATCACAATCACTTCCTCGCGACTTACGGTACTTTGAGTCAGATTGACGGTGGTCGGGATAGTGGAAGGAAGTGCGACATGTTGGCTGCAGTACAGATGATACTCGCAAGTGATCTGATTATCGATGTCGTAGCGCGTTGAAATTAGATATACTCCTAGTCACTGCTTGGAAAACATTTCATACATCAGTCTCATCGCAGCGTACCGCTGTTCTCACGGTTACCGACCTAATACCTCTTGTACTTCATCCCAGTTTCCCCCCTTGCGTCACCTTATCGCGAAAGTGTTTCCCAACCGAGCGAACAGATATTGATAGCTGCTGTGGTCGCAGCCATTGCCAAAATTCCTGCGACGACAAGTAGAAGCATTAGAATCGCTTCCAGTGGCCTTCCCACCCATGGCATCTCCAAACGTCCATATCTTTCTACAAATGGACGGCGCTTCTTCTGCGGAGAGGCTGCGGGATACTTGAAATCCGTCAATGGCTGATCGAAAGAAGATTGACGCTGAGAGAGTATCAAATCTACTTTGGTTCTGAGGTACTTGGTTCTTTGTTAACCTATCTGTAACGGATGTATGGGAGTTGCCCGAGAACTTACTTTTTGCAATGCCGCATCGAGGAGCGGAACCCTTTTTTGAGTGGCCGTCAACAAAGCCACGGATGCTTTAAGCGATATGAATGTCAAACGATGCGCGATACCAGCTTCTGGAATCTTCAAATTATCGCATGTCGATGTGAGGTTCATCGTTCGAATTCCGGCCCGAAGGAAACCTCGAGAAAGGTTGTACGGCGCCTGGTCGGCGAAAGCATCGAGAAATGCGTGGGTGATTTGTCGCGACGCCTCACGCTGCACTTTTTCCTCTCGATCAAGCGTATCCATGGTCTGCTTTGCGATATCGGCCGACGCAAAGTGTTCGCTTGGGAGGCCAAGTAGGTTTGCAAGGTATCGGTAAAGCGCGACAAAATCCTCGATCTCATTACCGCGCGGATAAACCCATAGTTGTGGCAGCTGTACCCAGATAGGTTTGCAGCAAAAAAATGCTAGGGTAAGGATTGTGTCGTGCGTATTGATTGGGATACCATGGCGGTCGAAGTCGTAATACTCAGGTTGCGATCGTGCGGCTTTGAAAATCCGACGACGGACTCTGGCATGTAGCAGGCGAACTCGGATGGTTGAAGCGTGCCCCTTCCCGCCTGGCTGGATGGAAGCTACCGATTCTGTCACCTCCATCAACCATTGCAAGGTCTGTGCGACCCGTTGGTGGATGTTCCTGCTAGACAATCCTCCAGCGCGAACGAGAACTTCTGCTGGGCCCACGGCGGCTGCAATCTCTCCAGCGAAACCTTGGAAGGCGAAACCTAGCGCTATTGGAATGATGTAGCGATTGAAGACAATCTGACCACGTCTCAATTGAGCCCAATCAACCCATGGTGGTACTGATGTTGCTTGGTCCCACAGTTCTTTCAGGTTCGGGTCTGACTCGTTTTGCTGTGCGAGGTGTGTGTATAAATCATGACTGGCTGTGCCAGATTTGAGCAACTGCTCGAAAGCTTTCGAAGCCAGAGTGTCGTAATCGAATTTCAACCTTTCAAAGTCCTGCTGTCGTGACGGAGCCCCGTTGTGTTCAACAATCGAGGAGATCATCTGAGCCGAGTGTGGATTTATCAGGGGAGAAGTTACGCAGTTTGGTGCGCTGGTGGAGAACATAGGCTGTATCGCAAGCTGAAGAATTATAATTTGACGCACACGACTCCAGGGCGAAGACGGTATCTCGCAAAGATATTTCCTATGGGTCTCCTTCGAGACATTCAGAGCGACCGACCACTAAGTCTCTACCGGCTTTCGGGCACCATCTGCGCGATCGCCTTCGCACGGGGTGCACGCAAACCCAGACTATTGCCCGTGCGATCGGTGGCGGCTTAGGACCGAGTGGCCGTCGGCTCGTATCTCAGTATCATCCATACGATCCGACTGATTAGTTGCAACTTGCCTTACACAAGACGAGAGCATGGAAATAGAATGGTGCTTTGAAATACTTTGTTGCCAGCGGCAGGATGGTCACAGTAGCTTGCGAACACTTACGGTACACACGTCTAATGAGCCGCTCAGAAGATCAAGCATCAGGTAAATATCAATGAGTCTTCTGTTCAGGATAGCAGCAGGTACGTATACAACTACCTCAGTGTGGACGCCGCACTATCGTCAATGTTGATCCTTTCATTGTGGTAGAGACCATGACGGTGAAGAAACCATACGACCTCGATGCAGCTTCCATTTTCTCGAAAAGGAAAACTCTAGTTGGTCTCATCTCCCCATGGGTTAGTCGGCGTCGGTCGAGCCACATTCGGAGACAAACATGCCACTTGATTCAAGCATGTTTTGAGATGAAATCAGCAATGTCCTCAGTAAGCATGTGCACAGTGGCTTTTGGCTGTCCTGGACAAAGAAATGTAGCACTGGAGAGATCAATTATTTTCAAGTCATTCTAAGAACTTTGGCCTTGCTATCTATAACAGCAGTATCATCCTCTTGTCCGTTGATCTTGCACGCCTCAGTTGCGATAAGATGGTCGAAGCTGCGTTCGAATCGTTTTCAAGATCTTCAAGTCTTCTAAGTTAAGGTCAACTGTCGTCAAAGCATCTCTATGGTCCGGACTAGTCCCCAGCACGAAGCGTATCGCTCTCGTCTCGATGAACTGCTGCGTTTTACTTTCTGCACCGATGGCGACCTCGAAACCGGTGGGATGTGTGAGCCATCCAATATCAATCGCTGGTAGTCGTATCCCAGCACCACGCTATGGTTGCCGCCCTCTTGGACAAAAATAGGTCCAGCTTCGATGACGTCCACAGTGAAGCTCTTAGCTTGCGCCAGGCGACTAGCCACCGTGAGGCCGGCGGTATCACCGCCTACGATAACGTAGTCATTAGTTGCTTCGCCTGGGGCGCGAAAGAGGGAACCATGGAGTGCTGAAGCTGGTATCGATCTGGTAGATAGGAGTAACCACGCAAGCGTCTTGAGCAATCAGTCGGCCATGTTGAGATCTTCTTGCGATGATAAACTCGTCACTTACTTTTCCATACCGCTGATGCACAGTTCTCTATCTAATAGTCACGGTGACTCATTTCACACGGGTCCAGATCACAGATGTCAGTAGGCCGCATGGGCAGTCTAGGGAGCATCACCTGGACTTGGTCATGTACTGTAAATTCGCGCACTTGCGAGTTGATCGCTCACGGCAGCAAGATAGCTTGCCGCCGCAGACCCTCACCACCCGAAATTTGTCTTCGCTGAGCATGTGCTTTAAGGGCGTTTCATCGCGTAGATTCTATACTGTAATGCACTGTACTGCAGTGTTGTCTCCTATGGACGACTCAAAAACAGGGGCCATGCAACCAGTGAACAACGTATTTGTCATCTTTCTTATGATCCCATTCGAGATGGTGGATCGTGGTACCGTACTACTTCAAACCGAGAGCTTGTCTTGTATTGGCAGAGAACGGTTCAGATCTCTTCATCCGTTCGATATCCCTGCGAGAAGCTTTGGGATGGAGTAGAAATGAAGCCGTGCGTGTTACATGCGCCGAAGTTAGTGAGTGTACCCTATCGGCCGACGCTACTCAAGCGGAGCGAACGCAGACAGGGGATTTTCTTTGCACCCCATCGGCCGACGCTAACGAAGCGAAGCGGACGCAGACAGGGGACTTACTTGGCGTAGATAATCTGCCATCAACCCGATGCGGCATGACACAATGTTCGACCCGGCGCGATCTATAGTATCCGTGCGAATTGCAGATCTTCGCAGAGTATATCGCTTCCGATGCGAAATTCAGTCTATACCACAATCCTACGCTGGCCCTGATCCCTGACCATGGAACTGATATGCGATGGCCGAAGGGGCGATCTTCTCAGGACTCGCAAAGAAAAGATTCCTCTACCTAGAAACGGGAAGGCGCCGCCGCTTCATGAATACATAAAGAGAGCTGACGTAGAATTTACTCATGCGCATTGACGTCTTTTTGTATCTCGCCTAGTCTGTAGACATTGCTATCGCTATCAATGAACAGTGCTGTCCGACGCATACATACTCACCCCGCTACCAACTACCTTCATACAGACCGACAGCCTTGTCTCCATGCAATCTAGCTGCTCAGCATCCACTCTCTTCGGCGTTAGCTCGCTGCCTGATATTCAACCATACACTCATCAACGATACATCGCTCTGTCCCGCCACAAGAGCACTAGGCTGCTCAACCTACAGGACGATGGTAGACGATATCAGCTCAGATCAGTGTATGCCTCCGATGGAGAGCAAAAAACGGAAGGGTACGTCGATGTCCAAACAACTCACCGCACAGAATGCCACCATGTTGATCCAGCAGCAAGCCGAAACCGAGATGCATGGGGACTCGCAGCGGTTACGGACGAATGTGACTCCGCCTGCCTCGTCAGCCGAGATTCTCCAAGGAGCAGGGCAATCTAGTACTCCGAAGGGAGCCTCCCCTTCGAGAGCGAACTGTCGACCTCGTCCACAGATAAGCACGGTTTCCTCGTCGTCGAAAGACGTGTTGAAAAACGCTATCTGGAACATCCTTCCTTCGGTTTATCCCGGTCTCTCAGCAACAGAGGTGCATGATCGTCTCAGAAAACAGCCACAAAAAATGCTCGAACATCAATTCAACCTCAAGGGCTTCCAGAGCGCTGTCTACACCGCTTTGAACGAGATGACGCCTGTGTATGTCGATAGACGCCGACTCAAGGGCGCTCGAAACCAGTATATCGCTCTGCAACGTACACAGGGAGATAAAGCACAAGGAAAAGAGTGCACCAACTTTCCAGAATCACCTGCCCCGATGGAAGACAAAGTGCTCCATGCGCAACTTCCAACCGTTCTGGAGCCACAGGAGACCAAGAGGTCGCCAGGATGCCGATTGGTGGAGACTCAGACAGCACCAGAGCGTACGGTACCTCCACAGCCACTTACAGACGGGCTTTCAAAGAGACAAACTGCGATCGCTACTGAAACGTGTCAAGACCCTAATACATCCTACGCCTCGGCCGAGCAAGCCCCATTACGAGGTTCGACAGAAGAAACACGAAATGACGTGGTGCACACACAAAGCCAAAGCCTTGCTGTATCATTAAACAAGAGGCACGACGACGAAAACCCACCGTCAACTCCCGCGATTGCACCATCAACAAATACAGACAATCGCCCAGAGAACACAGACACTATGCGACACCGTACTGCCTCAGACAGCTGTCCCGCAGAGACACCGAGTAACACTTTGGTTGCAGGATCGCCGACAGTATCCCTCTCCAACAACGGCTTGTTACAAAAGACAAGAAGACCAGCGAGCTCTCCTTCGGTTGAGGATCAGGGTGAACAGCCGAAAGCGGCACGTCGAGTGATGCAGCAAAATTCGAACCAAGATTCCCTGGTTACCAAGTCATCCAAGACAGTAGGGGCGCTATGCCGAGAGGGCAGCAAGATCTTGGAGGGATGCAAGGCCCAGAGTCACGTACAAGGTGAATTGTTGGGAAGAGTAACTGCATCGCCTCTTCCAACCGGCATTCCAGCACAGCAAAAAAAGGCCTCTGACGATGGCGTACGAGTCGATGAAGATCACACTGCACAAGTATCTTGTAGTGTACAGACTGATAATACTGAAGATGTCGACAGTGAGGTATTGATGAACCTGGGAAAGAGGGTGAGGCAAGCTCATAAACTCAGATTTCAGTGTGAAACATACAAGCGGAAAAAGATGGGTTTGCAAGCAATATCACAAGCAAAGCAGGCTGCATTGACGGAGTCTATTAATCGTGCGAATGCGGACATAGCATATTTCAACAAGCTCAACTCGCGGCACCAGAATCTGCAAGCGCAGTTGTCTGATTCCGAGCGCAAGCTTGCTGACGCACGACACCAGACAACTCTGAGTCGAGACGCAGCAAGGCATGAGGACATGGAATATCAGACGCACACAGCTTCGATAGCAGAACTCACGGACGAGTATGCCTCAGCGGACAGGGACTACCAGAACGAACTGCGATCCCTGGGTTTTGGGGATGACATGGCACTTTCTTCGAGTTAGCGCTTCCGTTCCTTCGCGTGACGGAATTTCACGAAGACGCGACGCCGACAGAGCTTGAATGAAATTACAAGTTTGGAACTGTGGCAACTATATCGTATGTATGCGTTTATATGCGACATCTCCACTGATCTTGTGCACATGCCCGTGTTATCTACCGTCTTGACCCCGAATTTGAGTCCGATTGAAGGTCCGCTCAGCGGAATCCACAAGAGGTCCAATCAAATTAGACAAGCAAGGCTTGATACTTTGGTGCACTCGGTGGAACGGCTTCTTGACGACAGTAGGTTCTTTGGCAGACAAGTATTTGTGTAATTCCCTGATCTTTATAATGTGACGACCACACATTATCTCAGCAGACGCCCGCTAGCTGTCGATGGCCCGACATAGCTCGGACGAAAGCTGGGAAATCTCTCTGATACTTGCTGGCTGACATATTTGGCCAGAGCCACAGATGTGCCACTCAAGCGTAGTGAAGTAACAGATACAAGGTATCACCTCTGCAAGCGGGGAATCTTCATCAGTGTTCTTCCACCTCACCGCATCTGACACCGGTTTAGTATACCATACCCACTACTGTGCAAGCAATCATGCCGTAGCAGAGCTTACCTCTTCCAAATTCTATCAGCAATTCTCGGAGGCTAAACCATAGAGCAGCGATTTCAGGTCTGTCCTCGTTCTCGGACCTGGATCGCAAAGCACAGAGAGACATGTACTGATCCTCGAGTAGTCGACTATCGTGCACGTCTACTCGAGCGTGCTGCTGCGCAATATGCCAGAGTAATGCTATCGTCGTTTCGCGAATTACAGTCTGGTTCTGAGTGTCCATGACCTAAATGCCAATTGTCGAAATCGTCCAATGTTGGTTGTTGCACAACCAGCTTCTTTCAAGAGAGATACATATTCTTGACGAGCAGTTGCAAACATGACTAACACATATAATTTAGAGGTTCCGCGTCAGCAGAGTTAGCAAGCATATACACGACACACACCTATCGTTCCACAGCTCCAAATACCGCACCAAGGGTATGTGTATCCACTATCGTCTCGTCAGAGCTTGAGCTTTAGAAAATGCTGTGTCATTGTCTCTTTGTGAAAATCGCCGATTCTATTTCCTGCGATCCATACGACTAGAGATAAGATTACCATTCACGCCAGCTCAATGTCTTCATTGTAAGGCCACAGTCGCCCCATTGGTGAATCGGTACTGCAGGACTTGAGCAAAACCCAGACCAACTGAATCACCGCCATTAACGTTGCGTAAACCCGCCATACGGCTCGAATACAGCTGGCGTGCACAAAGACCCACTCACCATCACGACTGCTTTCCACATTGCGAACCGACTGCGACGCCGAACGTCCGAGACAATGTTGGCTTACGCTCCATTTCTTCCTCCAAGGGATGATCAGACATCGTGTCTGCTATCGATGAAGACTCAACCTGCCAGTCTGGACACATGGCATTGTTTTTTAGTGAGTCAGCAACACATTCGCCGCCGACGTATCGCTTTCGCCTTACGAAAATAGCTTTGAACCCTCGTTTAGTTGTTCATCCCAACTTTTCGTCAATCAAAGCGCTGCCATTGTGAAAGGCAAGAGTAGGTTTGGGAGTTTGCTAGACAAAATTCAAGAATTAAAGGTGATTGGGTTGCCTGGACAAGCAGTCGCACGTGAAAAGTTCAACTTCATGCGTCCTGCATCCCACGAGGAAGATCAAGTCCTGAAGCCGTGCTGTAAGCAAGTATGCTGATCTCATTGTTGACACTGTCGTCGAGCAGCAGCTGTACAAGTTCTTTGTCGCCTCAAGCGAAGCAGCTTGAAGAGGAGTGCCATGCTCTCTACCCACTGCGTCGACCTTCGCCCCGTTATCGAGCAGCAGCCGTCCAATTCATGTAAAAGCTTCCCATCGCGCGGCGAACAAGCATGGTGTTCGTTGCTCTACGGTAACACACGTCGTGTGATCGGAACGAAGTGAACCAATTCTTAGGTAAGTAGGTGAAAGCCAAAAAGCAGAACTCACAAGACTTGCGTTGTCGTAAGTGTTTCCACATTGTCTTGTCCTTCTGGCCTATGCCTCTGTGCGGTTTAAAACTCTTTCTCTTCCGCTTGAGAAGCAGCGCTCCACTTAAAAGCAGCGGGTGTAATTGGGGTGAAAGGTGCAGATGTGGACAGAGGTACGATACATAGGCTATTTACTGTCGAATTGCCGCTATCGTTGAGGAATGCAGCAGCTGTCTCCTCAATATTGGGGTAGCTATCTACTTTTGAGGGCTCATACTTCTGTTCCAACTGTTCGACAAACGCTGGAGGATTGCAGACTTCGTCGTCATATGTCTTCTTCAGAGGGGACGGCGAATGTCTGAGTCAGGCCGCTTCGTCGTAGGTGTTTAGTCCAACAATCAGAGTGTAAGTGCCTATTAATAGTAGTGAGCTACAGTAATTACAAAGTCATAGTTAAATTAGTAATCTCGAAGATGACTAGATTGACTCTCAAGTCAGAGCCCAAAAATTATGCGGTCAGACATCTCTGCCAACATATTGACCTGGGATGTAACTCAGACGATGAATGACCAAATATCCCCCATTCACACGAGCTAAAGTCATCTCTTGAAGACCGAATACCTGCATTAGTCCAATGTCGATTTTCAATTACGTGAATCGTCAAGTGGTGAGACTACCTGGCAGTTTTGCGCAGTTTAAAACCATTGTATAAATCGTAGCAACGATGAAAGATCATATATTCAGCTTGCGCAGAGTGGAAGCGACGAGGACGCGTACGTTACATTGCCGCAAATTGCCTGCAAGTACGAACGCACCAGGTAATTTCGACATGGATTCCATTGACCAAGAATCATTACAGATTGATATACACCACCCTCGCTAAGTGCCATGCGAACAGAAGCGGCTTCACTTGCGAACATGTGGCCTTTCAGATGATCAATTCCCGTCGTTACGCTTTCGCTTGAGACGATGTTGGTGGCCTTTTGGCTTCGACGCGGATTTTCCTTGCGAGCCAACGCTTGTGCCATGTGAATGCGGCACAGGCTCACGGTCTGCGTTCCCTGACATAAATTCTGGCCGTGCAACTTGTCCGAGCCGCACCACGTCCAGCCCCACACCGCCATGAGACCTCCAGCTGCTGAATAGCGAGCCGTCTTGCAGGACTGAGTTGATGCTTTGGTTCTCAAGCGTCGGTATCTTGTGCCCGTCCTTAGCAAAGACTGCAAACAGTGTTACACCAATTCTGGTGATCCTCGAGAACACGTAGGCATGATATATACCGTCGGCTCGCTCGCTTTGCATTGGAAGCTCCTCGCAAAAATCCCCGAAACGCGTGAGCTTATCGGGTTGTGAAAAGACAAGGCATTCATGCGCCTTTCCGCCTCCTTCGGAATCGCCTCTGCGCACGGTTACGTCTTCGTCGGCCAACCCAGGCGGCGTGCCGAACACTGAGAGATCAATCTCAGGTCGACCAAGCTTGCAGGAGAGCTCAAAGTGGATGGCATGGGAAGGGTTGCGATCAAACCTTCCCACTTTCTTTGGGCTGAGTGCTTGTCCCTGTCGACATATGCGTACTGCTTCTTGTTGCCGTTCACTCTCGTCTTGGCCTCCATCTTTCTCGTTGCCTTCATTGCCCTCTTCTGAAGTATCGCGATCACTCCTCATCCAAAGTGACATTGGTGCTTCATCTACGAACAAGTTGTTCGAGTCGTCGGCCATGCAGGCAAGCCCCCATTGCACATATGTCCTAGACAAAATAAGCTGATACTCAAAAACAATGTGGCTCCGCTCACTCACCTCTCTTCCACGTTGTGAAGTAGTTTGACATCGGGAAAATGACGTTTCAGGGCAGCCTCGAGTCTTGCGACGAATGTGCGACTGAGTGAAGCCCTTCCAGTGAGTAAGAGCTGGTTGTCTGCGCCCACAACGTAAGTTTTCCTGATGAGCTCTAGAATTAGATCGACCCGTTCCTCATTAAGTCTGTCATCAGCCTTTCTTGCGACACGCATCACTCTTCGCCAGGCAATATCTGTGAAGCCTGTCCGAGCGGGAAAGTCGGTACTCATGTCAGGTTTGACATGCTCGTTGATATACTGCAAGGTGTCCCAGACCCCCTTGTTTGTGTCTTCCTCCTCAGCTTCTTCATTCATGGCGCGCAGCTCGTCCGTGACAGCCATGTCAATGACCGCAGCGCCCCACTCCATGCATTCCCACGATCCGTCGTGAATGACGTAGCGCGGCTCTTCGGGATTCACTGTGACGGCGCAACGTTCCTGTTGACTCTCATCAGCCTAGGTGCATCTTGCAGAAATCTGCGCGAACTGACCATCGTCGAATGACCACAATCCACGTATACAAGATGAACGGGATGTGCGGCTGTCACGGACTCCCTTGACAGAGCACCTACAAGGCTACTGAGACACTCGTTGACACCGTGAACCTCGGCGCCAGGTAGCACTTTCCGAAAGCCACGAACAAGGCGCTGAGCAACCTCATTCGGCCATGTATCGTTGATGTTGAAGAATAATATTACAGGCTCAGCGCCTTCTTCCACAGCTTTGCTTAGTATGTCGTAGAAATACTGGTCTGCCAGATCTTCAATATCCCAGCCTCTTTCGCGTGCCACCTCTCGCTGATTCTTCAGGATCCGCTCGACCTCTTCAGTGGGCGGTTTGTTGATGTAAGCATGCTTCAGATATTCGAAAAAGGTCCAGGACCGGCTGTCGCTGATGCGCGCGTTCAACGCCAAGATACCGTGTCGGACGTCTACAGACTCGTCTTGAGACCTGATCGCAGTCATCGTTGGAACGATGTCCACACCGCCGATGTTACTGGCGCCCACCCCTTTCCCAAGCTTGACATATTCCCAGCCTCCTCCAGGCCGTTTCCTCATGACCGAACTGTGTGATGCACCCATTTCCAGTACAATCTTGCATCGTTCCGGCGGCGTCGGCTCAGGTATTGCGGGTTTGCGAGGTATTTTTGGAAAATTGGGACGTGTGGCACCGGGGGCCTTTGGTTTGGGTATTTGCTTAATTCTCGCCATATGTCGGGTAGTTATGTCGTTGTTAGTATTCGTGACACGGGTGCTCACTCGCGACGCGTCCGCATGTTGCGAAGCTGGCGGGCTGGGGTCTTGCGGACCGCTTTCTTGGCGCCTCAAGCCACTGTCATTCCAAAGTCTTCCCACGCCGCCGCAAGCCGGGCGCTGACAGACTGAACGGTTTTGATATGGTCAGAAGTTTGGAAAAGAAACCTGAGCTCTGTCAGGAAATCGTCACACACGGAAACATGAAACGACAAACCGGCAAACGCCACGCTGAACAGCTTTCGAAGTCTGCGCCGACAGCGCTAGCTACGGGCCTCGAACGTAAGGGCACGCTCAGCGATGTCCTTGAAAGCTGCAGTATGTAGTAAGAGCTATGGCCGGCGAAGTGTGATGTGTCTGACTGTCTGCAGGATCACCGTCTATTGAAAGTTCGCACGACGTCGTTCAATATGCCGGTGGAACCTAGGCTACAGGTATTCGACGACACAATCCTGTGACAAGCGTTGCCCCTCTCGAAGAGCTAGTCGTCCAAGTGGCAGTCGTTATGGGCAACAGCGTTACTCAGCTTCGAGGAGTCATCGGGGATCTGGTAGTACGTGTCATGACCACTAATAGATTTGACAAGGTAAGTTACTGTTTTTTAGTGCGAGTTCTAGGTCGACGGAAAACAACATTCGTTACCTTACGCAGAATACGTATCGCTATAGCTCAGCAGAATTCTTCACATCCATGATGGGACACACACGGCAAAGATCTTCAGCTTGAATCCACTGGTCGTATTTACTCTCGGTAAGCTCGACTTTTGTTCCGAAGCGAAGAAACCCTTACACCACGGACTCGAGATCGTCCCACTTCTCGATAAGATCATAAAGAGATGAACATCACGTGTGCAATTTCTGTCGTTCACTGCGACGACGGCCTTATCATCTCCACCGCCCGAACGATCGCGCCCCACACACGACCAGCTTCAAAAGGACAATTGCCGAGCTCTAGATCGTATGGCCTCCCCATCACATGCACTAGCATTCTCGATGCAGTCCACGTACAACATACGTGGACACTGCTCAAGGTTGGTACAATGATGACGGCTCGGTTTAGTTCAGACAAAGAAACGTAGAGACAGTCGTGCTTCCTAAAGATCTGGCGATCTCGACTTTTACAACTCAGTCAAGTTACCTGCTGACTTCGAGCTGCCCCAGTGTGTCGCTTGCGAGAGTACCACTAATCTACTCTGACTTTGCTGCTGGAACTACTAAGTTTCATGCTGTAACACGCCTTGTTTATGTAGTAGAGGTGTCATGAGCCCGATCGTGGCCAAAGTCGAGCAGCAAAGACTAATCACGGTCATGCTAACTCTTCAGTACGCACTCAAACGCGATAATGTGATCGGTATAGTTTCATGCGCCTTGTACAGCTACAGTACGTCCCAAACATGGACAAAGTCAGTCTGGCCCTGGTACAAAACCTGCTTACCGGCATCCCCAAATCATATCGTGCAGTCGTAGATCATAGCGGAGTCCCCTGCTCAACCTTCCACCATGGCACTTGCGGTCGACAGTTATCGAAGCGAAGGCTCCAGCCCAGCAGTAGCTAGCAAGAGCGCCTCTTGTGACTTCTATGTCAGCCGCGATTGGTTTGGACTGACTTCGATGCTTCAATGATAGGGCCTTTGCGGCTGTCGCGAGTAATCTCATGAGACCCCACCGATAGTACTGTATTATGGGAGAAAGACAGTAACAGAGTTTTAGTACCGCAGCCCTTAAGCGTAGCAGGCAGGTGCTCCCACCGGTGTCCCAGATCTTGATCGTGCTGTCCCAAGACACCAACGCAAGCCGGGTCGAGTCGTGTGAGAAGGTGACTACCAGACCACGTTGCGATGGCCCTCCAGTTCTTGCAAACAGACGCCACTGTCGACGTCTCAGATCTCGTTTGCACCACTGTCAGACACAGACGCGAGCCAGGTCGAGTTGTGTGAGAACACCGCCTAGATGACACGATCACTGTGGCTCTCGAACTTCTGCTGACACGCGTCTCGCCGAGGGCCCGATGACGATAAGATTCTTATACCTTCTGACTCTATGATGTTCTGCTTTAGAGAAAGTGAAAGTGCAAAGACGTAAATTTGGAGAGGAAATCTCTTTGTCGCCAGCTTGCAGTACATAACGGATGATAATGTTTTCGCAACGCCCGGATGCAGGTTAGGTCTGTCTGTAAACCCGTGTCTTACATCGTTCCTGCAAGATCGATGACCGTACATAGCACGCTACAGCCTTGTAGAGGGTGGGCAAAGACTCACCCTCATAGTATGGACGTTTGAGCGACATCTGTTCAGATCACACGTTCACGCTTGCTCGTTCTACTACTGATATAGTTGTGATATAAATAATGTGTAGTATTGTACTTGTTTGACCAGAGATATCAATTTAGAGGCGTAGAAGTCGACGTATTTGGAATATCAATGAGGGACTTCATTACTGTAGTAACGTCAGTCGTGGAAACTTGATGTTTGGAGTCGTGCAAGACACATTGCCTGTACTACTGTACAGTATGACTGTAAAGAGAGCCTTGATTGGGGTTCCACGGCACCCTTGCCGTGTCGCTGCATCAGGAGCTAAAGATAGACTTACATTTTTGTCATCGGATGCAGCCCAAATATAGCACCACCTTTTTTGAATCGCGGGAAATGATAGCGTCGTGGAGCGGCCGACGACGTCTCTTCGAGATGGTTTCCCCACGATCGCACATTCGCACCATAAATCTGAGACAACCATCTTTACACTAGAATCCACTCATCGAACAAGTGATCTTCCTTCGCCGGTCTTGAATGCTCTAGTCGATCTTCATCAATCTCTCACTCCGATATCCGATGAAGCTCCAACCTAAAGCCACCCTTGAGGTGTCACGCTCAGCCGCGAGCGAATCTCATTCAGTCCGACGCAAACAATACCCGCAGCTGGTAGACAAAATTTATCTAGATCATGGTGGAACAACGGTAAGAACATACAGAGCACCAAACCATCCAAAATGTCATCGAATAACGTGGGATAGGTATACGCAGCCACCTTGCTGCATCGGATCACAGCGGACCTTGAACACAACCTCTACGGAAATCCACATTCAGACTCCCTACCTTCACTGCATACCAGCAAGTGTATCGAGTCTGTCAGACTCAAAGCGCTGCATTTCTTCAAAGCCGATCCGAAGGACTTTGACATCGTCTTCACAGCCAATGCAACTTCCGCTATCAAGCTCCTGCTCGAGTGCTTGAAGGACTACACAAAGTCAGAGTGCGAGGACCTATGGTACGGCTATCACCAGGACTCCCATACGTCACTAGTTGGTGGTCGTGAACTGGCGGATATTCACGATTGCTTCGAGGATGACCGCAAAGTGGATGAGTGGGTAGATTGCGGCAGGCGTTCCGAAAACAATGATGCAAAGCTGCATCTCTTAGCATACCCTGGGCAGTCCAACATGACGGGCCGCAGATTGCCTTTACGTTGGTGAGTATAAGAGTCTTCAACAGAAGCCGGCCAGACATAGGATATGCTGATGTTTTCGTGCAAAGGCCAGGTCGGCTCCGTGGCCGTCAGGGGAACGAAAGAGTGCTCACTCTCATGGATGCCGCAAGTCTTGCGAGCACAACAGCGTTGGAACTCTCCCACGCAGACTCCAGCCCCGACTTTGTGACCATCTCATTCTACAAGATATTCGGCCTTCCCGACCTGGGCGCGCTCTTGGTGCAAAAACGACATTTCCCACTCTTACAGCGCCGCAGGTACTTTGGGGGCGGCACTGTAGAGATGGTCACTTCAAAGCCATACGCATGGCACGCCTTGAAACAAGGTCGAATCCACGAAGCATTGGAAGATGGGACGCTGCCTTTTCACTCGATCATTGCCCTTGGTCATGCCATCGATGTGCACAAGGAGATCTATGGTCCCGACCCGATGCAGGTAATCTCCAGGAACACCACGGCCCTTTCCAGTGAGCTTCGAAGATCACTGCTCGAACTGAGACACGACAACGGATTGCCTGTTGTGAAGCTATACGGTGACAACGACATTCAGCGCACTCATGGTGACAACCAAGGCGCTGTGCTCGCGCTCAACATATTACGAGCTGATGGCGAGCTTGTTGGTCACAAAGAGGTAGAGCGTTGTGCCAGTGAGCATAGCATTTACGTTCGCAGCGGCTCGCTTTGCAATCCTGGAGGTGTCGCAACGCACCTGGGATGGGACAGCAAAGATTTGCGTCAGGCATACGATGCTGGACATCGATGCAGCAATCCATCGCAATTCGCTTTGGGAAGACCAACGGGAGTCGTACGCGTTAGCCTCGGCGCTGCCAGTACAGTCTCCGACATACATGCATTTGTTCACTTCGTGCAGCAGATGTACGTGAGATCGGAGGACCTGGGGCTCTCGAACCTTGCTGTCCCATCTCTCATATTCTCTGACTTTGATGGAGTGGGTAGCCATGAGTAATCTTACACCACTCCTCATCATCAATCTGCTTTAACTGGTCACTTTTGTATATTAGGTAGAAATGGAGCTTTGTCATGTGTTTGACGCACGTGTTCAGTATTTGACGGGCCACATCGGCGAATCGCACGACACCGCTGACGACCGTCATCCTAAGTCATCGACAGATGACATGCTCGATAGTAATACGACAAGTGCATCACCTGCTGTGTTGTGCCACGTTTAACCAGCATCCCAAGGACTACGTAATTGAACGTCCCTTTGAAGACTTAGTAAGCCCATGCGATGATTAAAACACCTCCAAACATAGTGGATGACCAATATTTGAAGGGCATCCGTCAGCAAGAACACTTACTTTAGTGCAACGGTTCGAGCGATAAACATGTTTTCGGCTGTGACTGGGCAATACTGAAGCCGAACATAGAAGAACATCATGGGTGTAGTCAGACAAACCGATAAGATGTTGACAGACAGTCCCCAACGGCCTACCGACGACCTCCTGGGTGGAAGAGCCGCACCGTAAAGCCGACGCCAGATAAAACATGACACTGATGGTATAGGAGAAGAGAACTTGAAACAGTTCCGAACGAGTCGAAGGCGTTGAAGGCAGTTGTAGAAGCTCTTGCACAGCATAAAAATCAGCTTCATATCATCCTTTACAAAACGTGAATGTATGCAACCCGATATTGATGATTTTCGTATTGGCTACGGCAGTCTCGCCGAACTATGCGTCTTTCATTACTTTCCGCACACTGCAAGGATTTGTCAACACACCGCCGCAAGTCATTGGATTGAGCATAGTCCATGGTCTCGGCGACTACGGCAGTCTCGGCTTACTGCCTTGATAGCTTCTCGAATCATGCTTCGCTCGTTGCAGCAACTAGAAACTTGTGGCGGCAAGATGATATGGTACTGTGTCATCTCGACGAAATTGCGCTGACCCACTCACTCTAGTACGACTGGTGGATTCTGCGTGATCTATTTCCAGCTGAAATGGATTCGGACGACCAGCCCTGGTGTGAACTTCGGCTGTCAGGCGATGGTGCTGGCAATAGCCTTCATCGCCGGTGTAGTGACAACCAAATATTGGGGAAGAAGATGGCGATGTGCGTACTGTACCCGGCTCCGGTGATAGTAGGAAATTGAGCGAAACTCGATCCATGGTGGAATTTTATCTTCTTGTATTCGGAAATCATAATGCATGGAAGCTGTCTGGTTCACAACGTCCCCTAGCTATTTACTAGAAGACTTCTTGTTCCCACTTATGCACTTGCTTCGTCCTATCCTTCATGCTCCTGCTTGCCGTCTCGACATTTTCTAGCCGCCGCAGCTTTCGGGCTCAATGCGTTCCTACTGTTCTATCTTTGTTTTGTTGCACTTCCATCCGCCACCTCGTACCACTCCCTCTCCACCCGTCCTATCGTCCTCTCGTGCCTGTTGGGGCGGCCAACTTCCCATTCTTCTGTAGTTCTTGGTTTCTTATTCTCCTTCCCCTTTTCCATCGTTGTGTAGTCAGGGAATCGGAGCACTGCTTCTGCGGCGCTTTCGCCGATAAAGTAGTTGAATGTCTAACGTGTCTTTTCGCATTGAAATTCCGATCTCCTTATGATGCATATCTTTTAGCACTCCATCATGATTGCTTCTCATTTTTGGCCGGGCTCCGCGATGAGCAAGCGGATGGAGAGGATCTAACCAATGGAATTGATGATAATCTCTGTCAACTAAGCGCTTAATGAATGCTCATCATCATCAGTTGGTATGTAACACAATACTAATCAACTAAGCGCTTGATCAGGGCTTGATTTGGTGTTGTTTTGGATAATGGCGTAAAATGATGTAGGCAATAGAGCAACCCCAACCTCAACCCTAACCCTGGAGATTTAAATCAATGCGACAAACTCGCAGAAGCAAGCGCACGATCAACTCGGTAGCGCCTAGGTCTACTTTTCCGAGCAGATCATCTCCAATGTATAAGGAGTGAAACTACAAAGTCTAGCAAAGTACACTCCCCTTTGCGCCGTCATAACTTAGCCAGGTCTCGGCTCCTCAACGGCGGCGATCATCAACGCCAACCACTAGTCTGTTCTACAATATAAAGGATGCCTTTGAGGCTCCGGAGCTTGCAAGACACGATCTCATGGCATTACAACGCGATGATTGAGCGCCAAGACTCTCATACCATGACAATGTCATCAAGACTCAATCAAGCCGCTTGATTGATAATACTAGGGCCTTATCAACCAAAATCTGGCATGAGTGAAGGAGATCATCTTCAATCAAGATCTTGCTTATTACGGAGACTGCTTCCAACACTCTGTCGGTAAGTGTGGGACAGCCTGTCTGCTGTCGTTGCGCCACCAGTAACGTGGATCTTGTGCCTGCTCGGTTCTCAGTATATATAATCCGGTTACGGCATGTCCTGATTCGAGCTGTAGATATTTTGCCGTCACTGAACTCTTGCCATTACTGTCGGCTTTGCTGATCTTCGATAAAAGCCCGCCTTCGGGCCCTGTGTCACTGCAAGCCTTACTGCAGCCTTCACGGGTTCCATCCGTTCTACACCATCATCTGCAAGCAGCTGCGAGACTGTTACCTGGTAGCACCGTTCTTTGATGAGTACGATCTGGAGTTTGATGTCTTGAATCACCAGCGTGGTTCAGTAGCTTACTTTGCATATGGCAGACAAGGCCTAATAAGCGCGACAGCATCTCAGCACGTCGCGTTGCGGTTTCTGGCAGTGAGGACTGGCATATATGAACAGCCATGCGGATCGTGTATAACTCAGTGTCAAGCATCGCGAGGTGTTTGCCAAGCGCGCCCGACTCGCCTTGTTTCTGTTCCTTGCACCCCAGCCGACAGCCACTCCCAAGCTGGTGTCGTTGGCTGGGCACACAAAAAGGTGGTCTTGCCGGGGTCGTAGCGGTATTCACCTGATGGTGTTTGCGGCAATCCACCAACAACAATTTCGACCGCGGTGCTTGCTGTTTCGACTCACTCAAAAAGGCCGAAACCGTGTTTTGTATCGTATGTTACATGTTTTGACGCTTGTTGGGTCGGTCCACCTCCGGAACAATGGTGCATCTTGTCCAACCTGGTCCGGCCAACATTTGATAGAAGCCCAGCCGGTGCCTTGTGCCAACACACCTCGCGGAAGCGGAAGTTAGCAGGCAATAGCTGGTGCGTAGGGTGGCCTTAGGCTGCGCTGAGCGTACGCACCATGAAGCGCGATTGCGTCTGGTCCAAAAGATTCACGGCGCATGGTAAGCACGTCGTTCGCTGATTGACATATTGTTCCAATGTCAAAGTCTGAAACTCTAGAGCTCCGAACCTTACAACCTGACGACGGTGCCCATCAGTCCGCCGAACCAATACAAGATCATAGCGGGTGGCTCGCTACGAGAATACCGGGGGACGCTCCAAACCTGAGATAGACTAAACATTTCGCATGCTGTACAGTATGAATGGAAGGGTGATAAGAGTCTGTCAATCACTGCCGACCACTGCCAGATCACTGCCAGATCACTGCCATTACTACCAACCATCATGGTCGTGAAACATGCATCCTGCTTACTACGTGCTGCAGAAAGTCAACGTCATGCGGTTCCCCTGCCACGGCGATGAAGTGGCAGTCAGACACAGCTCCAACAGCTTGTTCTGTGGTCGTTGCCATCTTTACCGAGATTCCTGTGATTATAGTCACACACAACCCATTTGACAATAACCTGTACCTCCGCGCTCCGATGCCTTTCACAGTGGTAGCTTATCCACTGAGGTGAAGTCTTGGTTGCAGCACAACTGCAGTGACTTCCTTGGAATTGCAGCGCAGAAAATTAGTAGAATCTCTAACGGCATTGCAATAATACCAGAATCATGTTCATTTTCCTTGGTTCGGCCAGCCAGCTTCTGTTTTTCCCTACACTCCTGCCCCACGCAGTTCCAGATGAGTGCCCGCTCTCCTGACCGCCCGCCTTGGCCAAGCTGAAACATGCGGAGCTCTCAACCGGATGGCACGTACGTATACGCGAAGCGACGCCTAGCGATCAGCGAAGCCCACCACAAAGAGCACCAAGAGCGGAAAACATACTGGGGCACTCCAACGAACACGCCTCCTCATCGTACATCTGTGTTAGGGAGCCTTACTTGCGGCCCGTCAGTCGTAAGTCAGCGCTCCTGATGTGCACTTTGCGCCGCCTAATCACCTCACGCCGACGATACTCGATCCAGCTCTTGCCCATCCAAGATCCACAGCCGCACATTCAGGCATAGCCAAGAAGCCGACGTCAAGCTTTTCATCCCTAGGGCGCGCGACTGAGGCGATCGCACAATTTTCGGGCTTGGGGCGCCCTTGAGACCATAGCCGGACGAGAAGGAGCAAGGCGGAGAAGCTTGCAACAACATTTCGCCCATGCCTTCGCCACTCGAAAGGCTGCCGGCCGAGATCCTGCACCGGATAATGGAGGACGAGGTGCAGACTACTCACGCTATCATACAAGATCAAGGCGGATGCATAAGATTCAAGTTGAACCCTTCGGTACTGCTGACGTCCAAAACGGTGTTTGACAAGTGCGTTGAGCCTTGGAGATGCAATCGACTGATCAGGGTAACGTATAGAGGCGATGCACGTTACAGACCAACTGCTTTTGTGCCGGTCGCTGCAAACAATGCGTACAGAATCCTGACAATGTCGCCTGAACTAGTGGGCACTACTTTTACCGCCGACTTGAATGTATACAGCGAGCCGTTTAGCGACGAAGTCAGTAGCGCAATCCCGACGGAGAATGTTTGCGTTATCACAGTGGACGCTGCCTGCACATGGTTAGCGATCTTGGGCTGTCAACAATTTGCTGAACATCTTTACCATGAAAGACCACCGGCGTTCAGAATCGAACTGATCGTGCATAAGAGCAGCAAGATCTCTAGTCCCATAGGCGGTGATCTATATCATGTCATGGCGTTGATGCTTCAGAGCGCCACTGATCTAAACGCCAACGCGGTGGCAAACATAAGCAGTGAAGTGCCTCAACGACAAGAAAGAATCTGGTCTTCGCGATTCCATGCGATGGTGGCTAGTGGCTTCATCTACAGCACATGGGTGGCATCTTTGAAGACCTATGACAGTGCACTCCCTGCATTGCGAAGTTACGAAGCCCGACTCGATTACTGCGCGTGCGTCTGCAAACAACTTATCGGCATCAACCGCCTCGAGCCCAGACCCGATGTGGGAAGTCTTCAGCCGTTCGAGAGGTCACTCATCGCTCAGCACTCGTGTGCAGCGCTTCTGAACTGGACTTACGAGTATCACCGTCATCCCCGGGACGAAGGGTCACTCGGAAGACTTAGGGAAAGCTGGAAAAACGATGACAACAATACTTGTGACATACAAGGCTGCCCTTGCCTACTATGGACTGGACTGGACCTCGGGAGTGGGAGAGTAGTACCGCGTGATGATGCCGAGGGGAATGGAATCCATTTCTTACCGTGGCTCGAGGTCCATCGCTGGACTGTTGCGCTCCATTGTCGGAGGCGTATGGCTGAGGGAGACTATGACGGGTTAGTGGATGCAAGGAACCAAATGCTGGAAATCAAGGCGTACCTGCAGCCTGGAGAGCTGCAAAGCGATTTCGACCAAGATTTGGAATCGTTTCAAATTGCTGCGAATATGGGCATCCGCAGTCTGGCAAATCACCGCGAAATCGCGATGGTGGATGAAGACGACGACGCTCAGATTGATGGGTTGCGGCACAGCTTGAGGTTGGAAAGAGAACGAATTGCTAGGCCAATGAAGTGGCGGGTTCGAGAACGCGATATCGTGTTGGAGGCTGCTGAAAGTACTCCATCTCACAGAGTTTTTGAGGGTGACATCGTCCCAACACAGTTGCTGGCCTCCCTTTTTGACGTCGAGAGGAAGTGAGACTGTATGTCCTCATCAGCTGGGCACTGAAACAGTTGGTGCGCTTCTGATCGGAGATCCACGGGCAGACCGGCGTCGTGTAGATATTTGAGGTAGTGGTCATAGATTGCATGGGCGAAAACTAGCGCAACTAGGAGGTTGTGAATCGGTCACTTGAAGTCCCACTAAGCATCCTGTAGCACATGCTCTACTGCAGATGAAAGGTCTTCGCGGTCCCGTATTCAAGTTACGATGAAGTGATCTAACGCAGGTAGGTTTCGGGTGATTGGGACCGAGTGAAGCCGCGTCTGTGACCACAATCCATGTATACAGGATGAATACGCTCTGCAGACGTCGCTATCTCCATTGACATCGCGTCTATCAGGCTGCTACGACACTCGCTGACCCCGTGAACTTCGGCACCAGGCAGGACTTTCTGGTAACCGCAAATAAGCCGCTGAGCGACTTTGTTCGGCCATACATCACCTGTGTTAGTGAAAAGTATCTGAGATCCTGCAGCTCGCAGCCGTCGTAGGCCACGCCAGAGCTGAAGATGAAAGACTTTCGGATGGTTTGATTGTACGTGTCGTCATAGCCTGAACGGCTTGACAGTGAGCTGACATCTCCAGGGCGAGTTTTGGGTAGACGATACACACCATCCATCGCCCCGTGCGGAAGATGTGCTGCGATGGCTGTGCAGCATCAACCAAGCTCATTGCGATACGGGTCTGGCAAAGGTTCTGAATTTGAGTCCACACGTCGTTTTCCAGCGCAGTAGACTCGAAGCGTATCTCGAAGCAAAGAGGCTCTTACTCTATCGACTTAACAGTGGAGGCAGCGTTGCAAACTCCGTTCGATAACAGCCGTCAATTTATGCGGGAATTTTGGAACGAGAGCGCTTACAATATACCAACACTTCGCCGGAACAAACCTGCATACGACCGTCTCATCAATATACTTGCCATCCACATCAGCAAAGAAGGAAAGTGTATTTCTTGCGCGGCACTACGCGTAGTAAAGAACTCCAAGAACATTTTGAACCCTAAATAACACGCTGAATTGCATACCGGAAATAATTCCTTCACACCTCGAAACATGCGACGTAGGAAGGAAAAGATTGCAGAAAGTAAAACAGAGAATTAGTTGAACATGGAAGAAGTTCGCGCTAAGTTGAGACGACTGGACACGATGAGACTGCCGAGATCATCATAACTTCTGCTTCGACTGTAAGAGGGTTTGTTGCCCTGCGAAGCGAATTCATGAAGATGTTCGGGCAGCGAGCGCACACTTCGACAGCTTGCTTAGTGCGAGCGGCCACGTATGTAGG
>Ga0265798_10003014_pt1 | contig 24283 bp, 17 predicted proteins | sample P3T30metagenome_FD_192430 | JGI IMG/M metagenome (GOLD analysis project Ga0265798, IMG submission 192430) | Plant litter microbial communities from East Loma Ridge, Irvine, California - P3 T30 | ecosystem: Environmental > Terrestrial > Plant litter > Unclassified | place: USA: California...
GCAGTACTCGGTGTTTGGGGGCTACTACGAATCGCTGAACCCCGATGGCACCCTCAACACGCTGGGCATCCGCAACCCAGTAGCGCTGTACGACCTGCGTCGCGACCGCAGCACCGTGAAGCGTAGCATTGGCAACCTGACGCTCGATTACAAGATTCCGTTCGTACCCGGCCTGAGCGCTAACCTCAACGTAGGCTACGATGTGCAGCGCGGCCGCGGCACCACCTTCGTACCTGCCAACGCTGCCGATAGCTACGTGCGCAACGGCTTGAACAACAACTACTCGCAGGACCTTAACAACTACTTGCTCGAAGCCTATGGCAAGTACGAGCGCACCCTAGGACCCGGCCGCCTCGAATTCCTGGCCGGTTACTCGTACCAGAAGTTTGAGAACCGCTCTTATGTGTTCGACGACCGCCGGGCCGATGGCAGCATCTACAACCCCGTAGCCCTGAGCTACAGCGGCCAGAGCACGTACCTGAACACCAACGTCCTCATTGGCTTCTACTCGCGCCTCAACTATAATATCGCCGATAAGTACCTGTTCACCGGCACGTTCCGCGCCGATGGCACCTCGCGCTTTGCCCCCGGCCGTCAGTTTGGCTACTTCCCCTCGGGTGCCTTTGCCTGGCGTTTGAAAGGCGAAGAGTTCCTGAAAAACTCGTCGGCCATCTCCGACCTGAAGCTGCGTTTGGGCTATGGCCAGACCGGCCAGCAGGACCTAGGGGCCCTTTCCTATTACCCCTTCTTGGCTAACCTGTCGCTCAGCAACCAGAGCGCGCAGTACCAGCTAGGCAATACCTTCTATCGCACGCTACGCGCCGACCAGTATAACCCCAACATTACTTGGGAAACCACGACGACCTACAACGTAGGCCTGGACTACGGCTTCTTCGGCGGCCGCTTGTATGGTTCGGTTGACGTGTATAAGCGCGACACCAAGGACCTGCTCAACTTTGTGCAGATAGCGGCCCTGCAAGGCCTGTCGAACTACGGTAACTTCAACGTGGGCTCGCTCACTAACAAAGGGGTAGAGCTTATTGCTAACCTGGACTTGGTGAAATCCGAGGAGCTAAACATTACCGTAAATGCGAACGCTACCTACAACCAGAACCGCATCACTCGCCTCACCAACTCCGACTCGCCCAATGACGTGGGTCAGCTGACCGGCGGCATCTCAGGTGGCACCGGCAACACGATTCAGGTGAACTCGGTGGGCTATCCAACCCAAGCGTTCTATGTCTACCAGCAGGCATATGATACCAATGGCAAGCCACTGGAAGGCGTGTACGTAGACCGCAACGGCGACGGCACCATTAACAGCTCTGACCGCTATCGCTACAAGACGGCCCGCCCCAACTGGATTCTGGGTGGTGGCGCTAACGCTACCTACAAAGGCTTTAACCTAGCCTTTACGCTGCGCGCCAACCTAGGCAACTATGTGTACAACAACGTGCGGGCCGGCTCTTTCTACGACGCCAGCACTAACAACTTCTTGGTTAACCGCAACCGCGAACTACTAAGCTCGGGCTTCACCTCGGCCCAGTACTTCTCCGATTACTTCATGGAGAACGCCTCGTTCCTGCGCATGCAGAACGCTACTCTCGGCTACAACTTCGGCCAACTTGTGAAGAAAGGCACGAACTTAGGTTTGTCGTTTGCGGTTCAGAACGTATTCGTAATCACTAACTACAAGGGCATTGACCCGGAGGTTATCGGCGGTATCGACCAAACGATTTATCCGCGTCCGCGCACGTTCACGGTTGGTCTTAACCTCGGCTTCTAATTTCCCACCCCTCGCATATGCAAACTAAATTCACTCGCACGCTCGGGATGCTGGCGTTGGCCGCTGGGTTAACGGCCCTCTCCACGGCTTGCACCAAGGACCTCGACCAGGTACCCGACTACTCGGCCAACGCCGAAGTAGTATATAGCGACCCCGCCCAGATTCAGCAGGTGCTGGCTCGCCTCTACGCTACCTATGCTATAAGCGGCCAAACGGGCCCGGCTGGCGCCCCCGATATTTCGGGCATCGACGAAGGCTTCTCCAACTACATCCGGGTATACTGGCAGCTGCAGGAAGTCACAACCGACGAGGCCGTGCTGGGCTGGAACGATGGCAACCTGCCTTCGATTAACACCATGACCTGGAACGCGGACAACGAGTTTGTGCGCGCTACCTACGACCGTATCTACTACCAAATCGGCCTCTGCAACGAGTTCATTCGCCAGACCACCGATGCCAACCTAGCTAGCCGCGGCATCACGGGCGCCACGGCCACTACTGTGAAGCAGTACCGCTCCGAAGCGCGCTTGCTGCGCGCCATGAGCTACTGGCACATTGTGGACCTTTTTGGCGGTGGGCCGTTTGCCACCGAAACCGACGTGCTGGGCACCCTGCCGCAGTACAAGACCCGGGCTGAAATCTTTGCCTACGTAGAGTCGGAGCTGAAAGCCCTCGACGGCACCGACGCCAGCAATGGTGGCCTACTGGCCCCCAAGGCTGTGTATGCTCGCGCCGACCAAGCCGTGTGCTGGACGCTGCTCGCCAAGCTGTACCTGAATGCGCAGGTGTACACCGGCACGCCCCGCTACACCGAGGCCGTGGCCTACGCCAACAAAGTACTCGCCGCCAACTACCAGCTGTGCACCACGCCCTCAGCGCAATACTCGGCCTACCAAAAGCTGTTTTTGGCGGATAACAACACGAGCGAGGCCCGCAACGAAATCATCTTCCCTATTGCCTTCGACGGCACCCGCACCCGGGGCTACGGCGGCATGACCTACCTGGTGCACGCGGCCGTGGGCGGCACGCTTTCGCCCGCCACCATCGGCATCAACTCGGGCTGGGGCGGCTTCCGGGCACGCCAGCAGTTCACGTCGATACTCACCAGCAACACAACCAGCACCTCCGATGCACGCCGCAGCATCCTCTACACGTCGGGCCAGCGCCTGAATGTGGACACGCTCACGGCTTTCCGCAACGGCTACTTGCTGCCGAAGTATAAGAACGTAACCTCGGCGGGCGTGAAGGGCTCAGACGCCGCGGGCGACTTCCCGGATACAGACTTCCCGATGTTCCGCCTCGCCGACGTGAAGCTGATGTATGCCGAAGCCGTACTGCGCGGCGGCACAGGCGGTACCGCCGGCACGCCCCTCGACCAGGTAAACGAAGTGCGCCGCCGTGCAGGCTCAGCTAACCTATCGACCGTAGCGCTCAACGACATCCTCGACGAGCGCGCCCGCGAGCTGTACTGGGAAGGCCACCGCCGGACCGACCTCATTCGCTTTGGCCGCTACACCACTGGCTACAACTGGGCGCTGAAAGGCGGCGTGAACAGCGGCCGCGATGTGGATGCTACCCGTGCCCTGTTCCCTATTCCGAACACGGACATTGTGGCCAACCCCAACCTACAGGGCAAGCAAAACCCTGGCTACTAGTGCACTTTTGTCTTGAGTGTCGGAATTCTTTAGCCCGCTAAAGAGTTTCGGCACTCAAGCAAAGTGCAGCGGTGCTCCGCTATTTACCCACCCGTATTTTATTGTTCCATGAAAACTTGGATTACCCAAACGGCGGCCGGTGTTGTGGCTGTTGCCGCCCTCAGCCTGACGGCTTGTAAAAAAGACGAGGTGCAGGCTACCCTCACGCCCACCAACTCGGTGTCGCTGACTGCCTCGACCACCAACGTGGTGCTGACGCAGGCCAACGCGGCCGCCAATGCCGCCACGTTTACGTTTACGCCGCTCACTTATGCCTGGGCCAACGTAGACAAACCCTACAGCCCAGCCACTACTTACACGCTGCAAGCTGCTAAGCAAGGTACTAATTTCGCTAACGTCATTTCGTCTATCGACCTAGGTGCGGGCCCAAGCAAGACCTTCACCGTGGGTGACCTCAACACGCCGCTACTGGCTGGCGGCCTGCCCGTAGGCACGGCTACGCCGCTCGACATTCGGGTGAAGGCGGTGTATGCCACTAATGCCCCAATGTACTCGGCTACGCTGCCCCTCACGGCTACTGTGTACTGCGCGCAGCCGGCTGCCAACCAAGCATGGTCTATCATCGGGGATGCTGCTAAGGACTGGAATACCGATGTGGTACTGACGTATGACTGCGCTCAGAATGCCTATACCTATACTGGCCCCTTCAAAGTTGCTGAGTATAAGTTCCGCTACGGAGGAAACGCTGGCAACTGGAAAGCCAACCTAGGTGATGCCGGCAGCACTGGCACGCTCAAGCAGGATGGCGGCAACCTCAAAATCACCACGGCCGGCACCTACACCATCACGCTGAAGCCAGCTTCGCTGAACAGCGACGGCAAAGTGTCGGATGGCAGCACGTATACCATCAAGTAACAAACGCTATTGCTTCGCTTCTAAAAAAGCCGCTGCTGGTCAGCGGCTTTTTTTGTGACTGCTACCCGGCAATTTTCGGCACCAAAATGGCTACTCCCGACGTTGCTTCACCTATTATTGCTGGCGTGGAACTACGCCCCTCCCCCACTTCTATGCTTATCAAGCACTCCGTTTTCTTGCTATTGCCCTTGCTAGCTAGTTCTTCGCTGGCCAGCGCTCAGGTAGCCTCTACCGTTAAAAAGCCTACGGCGACGGCGGGGGCAGCCTCTACTTCGGTCGAGGACCGGGCCAACGCGCTCACAACCAACATGGCCCAAGCACTGGGCCTGACGCCTGCGCAGGCTGAAAAGGTCCGCGTTATCAATACCAACTCGGTGCGCAATGTCGAGGCGGCCCGCCAGCGCTTTCGCCAGGACCCTACCAAGCTGCGCGGCTATATAGAAGACATTGGCCTGGCCCGCCTCGAGCAACTGAAGGAAGTGCTCACGCCTGCTCAGTTTACCCGCTACCAGCGCAAGCGCGAGGAGAAAATGGGCATTCCAACTTCGCAGGGCGCGCAGGGCACCCCGCCGCCCGGCCTAGGTCGCCCGGATAGCGAATAGACATCGTAAGCCTACAAGGAAAGAGCCCGTGCACAGTTGTGCGCGGGCTCTTTCCTTGTTATGCTGTAAATAAGAACCCTAGGTCCCCGTAGCGCGGCTACTCGTTGTTGCGGCGAGCTTCCTGCTTGTTGAGGGTCGTGAGAAACGAGCGCGTGAGGGGTGTTTCGCTTTCGTAGCCGCTGCGGCGCTCGTTGGCAGCCGGGCTCTCGCCGGTGGCGGGCAGGGCGCGGTTGACCCAGGCCAGGACATCGACCGTAGTACCCGGCAGCACACCGTGGAAGCCAGCCAGCAGCTTAGCTGGCAGCGAAAGAATAATCTCGCCGTCGCCGCGGCGGGCGGCGTTCCAGATGCGGCGGGCGGCCTGCTCGGCGCTCATCGTGAAGCCCGGCAGCGCATCGGCAATGCTAAACCAGGCGTACTCTTTTTCGTGCTGGCCCTTTATCTCGGCGTGGCCGGGGCTGCCCGTGCGCAGTAGGCCGGGGCACACCGTGGTGACATAGATGCCGTACTGGCTTAGCTCGGCCCGGAAGCCTTCAGACAGCCCGACTAGTGCAAACTTGCTGGCGCTGTAGGCCGTGAGGTGCGGAATGGCTACTTTGCCACCTAGGGACGAAATATTGACAATGCGCCCCTCACCGCGCTGCTTCATGCCGGGCAGCACTGCCTGCATGGCGTGGAAGGGCGCCCAGAAGTGCGTGTTCATGGCGTCCTCAAAGTCGCGAGTATCCATGTTTTCGAGCGGGCCGCCAATGATGATGCCTGCATTGTTAACGAGCACATCAATGGGACCTAGGCGGCTCTCGACCTCTTCCACGAGCGTGCGCACATCGTTGGCATCGGTGAGGTCGCGGGAGAGTGCGAGCACGGTAGACTCAGTGCCGCCGTAGTCGAGCAGGTCTTGCCGGGCGCGGGCGAGTTCCTGCTCATCGCGGGCGCAGATGGCCACGCGGGCGCCTTCGGCCACTGCGCGGCGGGCCAGCACCAGCCCGAGGCCGCGCGAGCCCCCCGTGATGAGCACGGTGCGGCCCGTGAGCTCATACGAGCCCCGGCGATTGCGCCAAACAGTGGTAGCGAGAGCAGCTAGGCCGAATCCGGCGGCCCAGAGCCAGGAAGTAGTGCGTGGAGTTGGCTTCATGCTATGCTGTATGGAAATTGGCCCGGAAAGGTTGCGCCCTGCCTAGCAAAAAACTTGGCCGCGCCACACCCCTTGGGAGGTTGCGACGCGGCCAAGGCTAGGTAGCAGGGAAGCAGCACTTCCCCGTATGCTTTCCAGTAGTTTATTTACCCAGCTTCTCCTGAAAGAAAGCCAGCGTGAGCGCCCAAGCCTCAGCGGCGGCATCGGCGTTGTAGCTGGGGCGCTCGTCGCAGTTAAAGCCGTGGTCGGCGTAGGAGATAACCGTATTGATATAGGGCTTGCCGGCCGCATCTACGGCCTCGACTACTTGCGCTATTTGGTCTTTGCTAATGTGCTGGTCGAGCCCGCCCCAAAAGAACAGGTGCGGCGCGTGCAAGTCAGCGGCCAAGTTGGTGATGGTGTGGGTGCCACCGCCGTAGTACGACACGGCCGCGGCCACAGGCACCACGGCATTGGCCCGGAACGATACCTGCCCACCTAGGCAAAACCCGATGCTGCCGATTTTATCTTTTTGCACGTCGTCCTGGCTTTGCAGCCAGTCGTAGGCGGCCTTAATGTCCTGGTTCAGGCCTTCTGGTGTGATAGCTTGGTAGTGCGGCATGGCCTGGGTGGCAAACTCGGCATAGGGGATTTCGAGGCCTGGCGCGGCCGAGCGATGAAACAGCTCGGGCGCTACCACCACGTAACCCGCCTGGGCCAAGCGGTCGGCCACGCTGCGAATATGGCCATTCACGCCAAAGGCTTCCTGAAACAATAGGATGCCGGGCGCCGGGCCGCTGGCTTGAGGGCGGGCTACGTAGGCGTGCATCTGGGTGCCATCGGCTACGGACAGAACCAAAGAATTAGGAGTGCTCATTATGATAAGTAGAGAGGGCGAGAGTGCTGCCAGCAACAGGGCGCTGGGGGGCGTTGTTTTGAAAGGCTATCGGCTTTTTAGTTGGAGCACACGCACTTTGCAGCAAGCTTTAGACTCGTAAGATTGCTAGTACCAATTACTTCGGTATGAATAGGATTATATTATTCATTAAATCTTCATTTTAAGCCTAAAGGAAATGAGCTAGTCGCACTCTTTTTATTTGGATTATTTCTAAACAGCGCTCAACTTTGCGCCTGTATTGAACGATTCTAAATAAGCGCATGCGCCAACTTGTACTTCCGGTTCTGCTGTCGGGTAGCTTGCTTCCCTGTCTTGCCCTTGCCCAAACGCCTGCCGCGCCACCGCGCCCGCATCACGCTCACCGGGGTCGCCTAGGTACCATTACGGGCCACGTAGTGTTGGCCGACGGGCAGCCTGCCGACCACGTATCGGTGATGGTGAAAGGCACCACCCACGGCACCACTCCCGACGCGGCCGGTAATTTTAGCCTGGAAGCTCCCACGGGCTGGCAGATACTCACGGTAACCGGCCTAGGGTACTCGGCGCAGGAAGTTTCGGTAGAAGTGCTTGAGGGGCAGCCCACCACCATGCCTACACTGACCCTGACGCGGGGCCACCGCCAGCTCGACGAAGTGAGCGTGCTAGGTAATAAAACCCTCAACCAGCGCCCCACTACTGTGGGCAAAATGCCGGTAGCGCCGCTCGACCTGCCGCAGTCGGCCATTACGGTGGGGCAGCAGGTGCTGGAAGAGCAGCAAGTGCTGCGCGTCAGCGATGCCGTGGTGAACACGCCGGGCCTCTACGTGATGGGCAACACCGGCGGCACCCAGGAAGAGCTGGCCAGCCGGGGCTTTGCCTACACCAGCAACAACACCTTCAAGAACGGCGTGCGCTATAACAACGCTATCTTCCCCGAAGCCAGCTCTCTCGAACGGCTAGAGGTGCTGAAGGGCAGCGCGGCCATTCTGTACGGCAACGTGGCGGCCGGCGGCGTGCTCAACCTCGTCACCAAAAAGCCTCGTTTTGAGCGCGGCGGCTCGGTGGGCCTGCGCCTAGGTAGCTTTGGCTTCGTGAAGCCCACGTTTGACGTGTACGGGGCGGTGGGCACCAGCGACAAGGTCGCCTTCCGCCTGAATGGCACTTACGAGCGCGGCGATAGCTACCGCGACCAAGTAACAGGCAACCGCTTCTACGTCAACCCCTCGCTGCTCTTCCGCCTCACGTCCAAAACTGACCTTGTGCTGGAAGGCGACTTTTTGCGCGACCGCCGCACGCCCGACTTTGGCATTGGGGCTATCAACTACGAGATTATCGACTCGCGCAGCCGCTTCCTCAACGTGCCCGACGCGCTCAACTCGACCCAGCAAACCAGCGCAACGGCCACCCTCACCAGCCACCTTAGTGACAGCTGGAGCATCCGGGCCATCGGCGGCTTCCAGCGCTACGAAAACGAGCTGAAGAGTGGCGCCCGCCCCACCAACGTCATAAGCACCCCCGGCGCCACCTACGGCAACTGGACCCGCACGCTGCAGCGCAGCGAAACGTACCAAAATTACTTCCTGGCCGAAGTTGACCTGACCGGGCAGTTCCGCACCGGCGCCATTGGCCACACGCTGCTGGTGGGGGCCGATGCTGACCAGTACAATACCAACACGCTGGCGTACACCAACCCGGCCTCCCCGACCAGCGCCACCACCGCTGCTTCGGCCTACGATGTTATTAACATCTTGGACCGAAGCCGGGTACTCACCCAGCCCACCCTGCGCCTCAGCGGCTTTGAGTCGTTGGTAAACAACTCGCTGACCAAGGACAACACCCGCCGCGCTGGCTTCTACGCCCAGGACCTGGTGAGCCTCGGCGAGAAAGTAAAAGTGCTGGCTGGCCTGCGCTGGAGCTACCAGGAAACCCCCAGCGACGTGTACTACTACACCAACCCGGCTACGCTAACCGCCAAAACGGCCGGCACCTACGTCGAAAACCGCCGCTACGACAACGCCTTTTCGCCGCGCCTCGGGGTGGTGTACCAGCCCGTGAAGAACTCGGCTATTTTCGCGTCTTACTCCAACTCGTTTACCCCCAACTCGGGCATCGACGTGACGGGGGCCGCGCTTGCGCCCTCAGTTATCGACCAGTATGAGGTAGGCGTTAAAAACGACCTATTTAAGGGAGCGCTATCGGCCAACGTCACGCTGTACCGCATCGTGAACAGCAACCAGACCCAGACCGTGCTGCAATACCTGAGCGGCACCAACACCCCCAACCCCAATTATAACGCGGCCTACCCCAACGCCCAGGAAATGGCTGGCCAGGTTACTAGCAAGGGCGTAGAAGTCGATGTGCAAAGCAAACCCTACCTAGGGTGGTCGGTGCTGGCGGGCTACAGCTACAACAACACAGCCTACACCAACAGCAACGTATACGAGAACGGCAGCCGCCTGCGCTACAACCCCGCGCACACCGCCAACGCCAGCGTCTTCTACAACTTCAACTCGGCCTTTGATGGTGGCTTCTTGCACGGCCTGTCGCTGGGCGCCACCGGCTACTACGTGGGCGACCGCCTGGCCGGCCGCAACCCACGCCTGGTAAACCCCACCACCGGCGCCCCCAACTACACCGATGCTTTCAAAATCATCGCCCTGCCCAACTACTTCCTTTTCGACGCCAACATTGCCTACACTTACCAGCGCTTTACGCTGCGCGCCAAAGCTGCCAACTTGTTAGGCAAGTTGAGCTACAACGTGCACGACGACAACAGCGTGAACCCCATTGCGCCACGCACCTACGCTGCTACGCTCAGCTTCCGTCTGTAGTAAGGGCGGCAGAAAGGCTCGTTTCGCCGCTACATTTCACTTATTAGTCTGCAACTACTTGACCCACCGGCTTGCCGGTGGGTTCTTTGCTAAAATTATTTCTCGATTATGAAGCCATTTTTCCGCCGCATTCACTTGTACCTCGGGCTGGTATCGGGGCTGTTTCTGGTCGTGGTGTGCCTCACGGGTAGCATTCTGGTCTTTGAAGAAGAGCTGGAGCATGCGTTTCACCGCGAGCGCTACTTTGTAGAGGCTGCCACTGGGCCACGCCTCTCCTTGGCTCAGCTCACCGCTGCCGTACGGGCCGCCAAGCCCAAAGCCAAAATCAACGGCTTCAAGCTATACGCTGACCCCACCCGCACCGTGGAAGTAAACCTAGGTGGCCCCGGCCGCCCCGGCGGCCCCCAAGGCAAGCCACGCGGGGCAGTCGCCGAGGGCCAGGACCGGCCGGCCGGGGAGCGTGGACCGGGCCGCCGCGCAGAACAAGCTGGCCCGGGCAAGCGTGGCGAAGGCAGCCAGGTGGGCGGGCCCGGCAAAGGAGGCCCCGGTAAAGGCGACCGCGGCCCCACGCTTTTCCTGAATCCCTACACCGGGGCGGTGCTTGGGGAGTTCAACAAGCAGCAGTCGTTCTTTCACTTCATCGAAGAAATTCACCGCGGCCTAGTGGCGGGCCGCGTGGGCAAGCTGGTGATGGGCATCAACTCCGTCATCTTTGTCTTCATTTTGGGCACTGGGCTGGTGCTGTGGTGGCCGGCCACGCGCCGCGCCCTCAGCACGCGCCTGCGCGTGAAGTGGGACGGCAATTGGAAGCGCGTCACTTACGACTGGCACACTGCCCTAGGCTTCTACAGCTCGGTTTTTTTGCTCATTATGGCGCTCACCGGCGTGGGCATGGCCTTTGACTGGGTGGGCAAGGGCATCAATACGCTCACGCACTCGCCTCAGCAGCGGCCCGAGCCACCTACCTCGACGCTGCCCGCCGGGCCTGCTCCCGCGGTTTTCGGCGCCGATGCGGCCCTAACGCTGGCTCGCCAGCAGGCCCCCGCGGCTACCAGCTACACCCTGCAGCTGCCCAAGGCGCCCGATGGTAGCATTCAGGTAGGCATATTGCGCCCCGGCGCCCTCACGGAGCGCGCCACCGACGATGTATACCTCGACCAATACACTGGCCAGGTGCTGCGCCAGCAGGCATATACCGAGAAGCCCGTGGGGCAGCGCATCCGCGGGCTGTTCAAGCCCATTCATACCGGCGCTATTTTTGGCTGGCCCACCAAGGTGCTGGCCCTAGTAGTGGTGCTACTAGGGGTCACCTTCCCTATCACAGGCACCCTCATGTGGCTCAACCGCACCCGCAAATCACGCAAAAAGAGCGTGCCCCGCGTGGCCGTAGCGTAGCGGGCACACCACGCCGTGCCTGGGGTACCTTCCCTAGGTCAGCAAAGCCGCTGCTCCCGAAGCTGAACGCCACGGGAGCAGCGGCTTTGTCATACTGGCCCGCGGTGCCAGGGCAGTAGGCTGCCCTAGGTGCCTTTATTTAGGAGCTTACGCCTGGTATATATCCCAGCCAAGCTTCATAATAAACCCGCTGACTACCAGCAAAAACAACACGCGCACGAAGCTTGTGCCGTGCTGCAGCGCCAGCCGCGCCCCCAGCGCCGAGCCCAGCATATTGCAAGCCGCCATGGGCAAGGCAATGTGGTAGAGCACCTGCCCTGTCGAGATAAAATACGCTAGCCCAGCGATATTGGTAGCCACATTTACCACCTTGGCCGAGGCCGACGCAGCCAGAAAATCATAGCCAAACAGCCCCACGAAGGCAAACAGCAATAGGCTGCCCGTGCCCGGCCCAAAAAACCCGTCGTAGAACCCTAGGACAGCGCCCAGCGCCACGCCGGTTAGCAGCTCACGGCGGCCGTGCAGCCGCGGCGCGTGCAGGCTGCCAAAGTCCTTGCGCCAGAACGTATACGCCGCCATGAGCACCAGCAGCGCCAGCACTAGGGGCCGCACCAAGTCTTTGTCGAGGCCGCTCACGGCGCGGGCACCTAGCAACGCAAAGCAGCCCGCCACCGCCGCCGCTACGCCTACCGTGCGCCAGCGCATGGGCACGGCATTCGACCCGCGCAGGTAGCGCGTCAGCGCTGCCGTTGTGCCGGCTAGGCTGGCCACCTTGCCCGTGCCTAGCACCGTAGGTACGGGTACTTTAGGCAACAGCAGCAGCAGCGCGGGCAGTTGAATGAGCCCTCCGCCGCCCACCATGCCATCAATAAGGCCTGCCCCAAAGGCAGCTAGGCAGAGCAGCAGCAGGGTAGCCGCCGAGGTGTCAAACGCCATTATGGTCGTGGGAGGAGGGATTAAAACGGTGGCTCTTCGCCAAAGCTGTTGCTCTTGGGGAAGGGCACCGGTGAGGGCGGCGCATCGTTCATGCGGCTACCTAGGCGAATGGTCTGCGGCTGGCCAAAGCCCGCGTCGCCACCGGCCGGGCCTTCGCTGTCGAAGCTGCTGCCCGGCAGCGCACCCGGCGAGTACCCGCCTCCTCCAAAGCCGCCGTCGCCCCCGCCGCCATCAAAGCCGTCGAGGTCAGCAAACTTGGTGAAGCGGCCGATAAACTTGAGCTGCACTGTTTCGAGCGAGCCGTTACGGTGCTTGGCAATGATAACCTCGCCCATGCCCTGGGTAGGATTACCCATCTCGTCTTCGGTAATTTTATAATATTCAGGACGATACAAGAAAATAACCATGTCGGCATCCTGCTCGATAGAGCCCGATTCGCGCAGGTCACTCAGCTGCGGCTTTTTGTCGCCACCCCGCGTTTCTACCGAGCGCGAGAGCTGTGAGAGCGCGATTACCGGCACGTTCAGTTCCTTGGCAATGCCCTTGAGCGCCCGCGAGATGCTGGCAATTTCCTGTTCGCGGTTGCCACCCTTACCCCCGTCGTTACCGCTCATCAGCTGCAGGTAGTCAATGATAATGAGCTGAATATCGTGCTGCGACTTGAGGCGGCGGCACTTGGCCCGCAGCTCGCGGATGCTGAGCGCCGGTGTGTCGTCGATATAAATTGGGGCCGTGGATAGCGCCGAAATCTTATGGTTGAGCTGCGACCATTCGTAGTCGGCCAAGTTGCCCTTCTTGATTTTCTCAGAATCCAGCTCCGCCTCGGCCGAAATCAGACGGTTGACGAGCTGGAGCGACGACATTTCGAGCGAAAAAATGGCCACCGGCTTCTTGAAGTCAACCGCCGCGTTGCGCATGGCCGACACGACGAAAGCGGTCTTACCCATACCTGGTCTAGCGGCAACAATCACGAGGTCAGATGGTTGCCAACCGCTCGTGACGCGGTCGAGGGCTGAGAAGCCAGTAGGCACGCCCGTGAGGCCGTCCTTCTGGTGCTTCTTCTCTTCGAGCTCCTTGATGGCCTTTACCATCAGGTCCTGCATCGAGTCCACGCCCTTGCGCATGTTGTCTTCCGACACCTGGAAGATGTTTTTCTCCGTAGAGTCGAGCAGCTCAAATACGTCGGTGGTTTCCTCGTAGGCGTCGCGCAGAATGTCGGTGGCCGTGCGAATAAGCTCGCGCTTGATGGCCGCTTCCAGAATCACGCGGGCGTGCGCCTCGATGTTGGCCGCCGAGTTGATGTGCATGGTCAGGCCGGCCACGTAGCCCACGCCACCGGCGGCTTCGAGCTCGCCCATCTCGCGCAGCTCCTGCACCACGGTAAGCTGGTCGATGGGCTCCGACTTGTCAAACAAATTACTGATAGCCTTATAGATGCGCTGATGCCCTTCCTTGTAGAAGCTCACCGGCTTCAGAATATCCACCACCGTCGTGAGGGCATCCTTTTCCAGCATGAGCGCGCCGAGCACAGCCGCTTCCATTTCGAGGCGCTGGGGAGGCAGCTTGCCCGTGGGCGACATGGGCACGGGCAAGCGGGTGCCCCGCACGCCCTGGAAGGCGGCAGCGGCGCGGGCCGCAGATTGCTTGAGGCGGTCGTCCATACGGTCGTTCATGGTGGGTAGAAAGCGGGAGGCAAGAAAGTAGGATAGCAGCACGGACGCCGAGCGCAAGTGGGCCACGCCGGCGGGGCCGGTAAGGGCCCGAACTAACAAAACTAACCAGTAAGGGTTCGAAAAGAAAGTGTAAAGAATCGGTTTCTTTTTAGTATGGAGGCAGGCCCAGACGACCTAGGGCTACCGCTACGGCTGTACTTTCGCTTCTTCAAAACTGCTGGCTGCCCGGGCTTTTGCCGGTGCTGCTGGCGCCTCGCTCCTAGCTACCCAAAACTTGGAAAGTATTCACCTGATTGCCGTTGGCGGCAGCATCATGCACAATTTGGCGCTGGCCCTGCACCAGCGCGGCGCCCACGTCACGGGCTCCGACGATGAGATTTTTGAGCCGGCCCGCACCCGCCTAGGTGCCGCTGGGCTGCTGCCCGCGGCCGAAGGCTGGTTTCCTGAGAAGATTCACGCCGGGCTGGCGGCCGTTATCGTGGGCATGCACGCCCGGCCCGACAACCCCGAGCTGCTGCGCGCCCAGGAGCTGGGGCTCAAAATTTACTCTTTTCCTGAATATATCTACGAGGCCAGCAAGGACAAGCAGCGCGTGGTTATCGGCGGCTCGCATGGCAAGACGAGCATTACTGCGCTCATCCTGCACGTGTTGCGCTATCACGGGCGGCAGTTCGACTACGCCGTGGGGGCGCAGCTGGCGGGCTTCGACCTGATGGTGCAGCTGACCGACGATGCGCCGATTATCATCATCGAGGGCGACGAATACCTCTCCTCCCCCGTCGATAGGCGGCCCAAGTTTCACTTATATCAGCACCACATCGGGGTGATTTCGGGCATCAGTTGGGACCACATCAACGTGTTTCCGACCGAGGAAATCTACCGCGAGCAGTTCGATATTTTTGCCCGCCAAACCCCTAAAGCCGGCGTGCTCATCTACGACCGCGACGATGAGCAAACCCAGCTCGTGGCCGTGCCCACCAGCCCCGACGTTACTTACGTGGGCTATGGCCCCCACGAGCACATCATCCGCGATGGCCAGACGTTCTTGCTCACCAAACGCGACGAGGAAGTACCCATTCAGGTGTTTGGCGAGCACAATCTGCGTAACATTTCGGCTGCCAAAGAGGTGTGCAAGCAGCTGGGCATCAAGGGTAAGGATTTTTACCAGGCCATCACGACCTTCAAAGGCGCCGCACGGCGGCTCGAGCTGGTGCAGGCCGGGGCTACGTCGGTGGTATACAAGGACTTTGCCCACGCGCCCAGCAAGCTGCGCGCCACGGCCCAGGCCCTGAAGAAACAGTTTCCAGAGCGTCGGCTGGTGGCTTGCCTCGAACTGCACACCTTCAGCTCGCTCAACCCCGCGTTTTTGCCGCAATACGCGCATTGCTTCGACGCGCCCGATGTAGCAGTGGTGTATTTCAACCCCCACGTGCTAGCGCACAAGCGCCTGCCACCGCTGGCTCCCGAGGCCGTGGCGGCAGCCTTTCAACGCCCCGACCTCCAAGTCTTTACAGATAGCAAGGCCTTGGCTGCCTTTCTGCACGCGCAGTCGTGGCCACATACCAATCTGCTGCTGATGACTTCGGGCACCTTCGATGGCCTAGACCTGACCGGCTTGGCCGCCGAAGTGGCTGGTCATTAATCACTGGCTTATGCACCCAGGACACCTGCAAGCGTGGCAGTTTGAGATTTAAACGCGAAAATAGTCTTCACGTATATAACAGACCAGTTCAGCTTATCTAGCTAAATTGCTTTTTTATCTTTGTTCTATGCACCATATTGCCTACATCAGCCGCGCCGTGCGGCCCCTCACTGATGAGGACTTGCACGACTTGCTGACGCAGTGCCGCCGCGATAATGAGCGCCATCACATTACGGGCATTCTTTTTTATAGCCACGGCAATATCGCACAACTCTTTGAAGGCGAGCCCGAAAAATTAGAACCATTGTTTGCGCGCATTTCGCGCGATGGTCGCCATTCGCACGTGCAGAAGCTTATTGACAAGCCCGTTGCGGCCCGTAGTTTCAGCGATTGGTCAATGGCTTTTCACCCCCTTGAGCCGGCAGCTTTCGAAACACTGCAAGGCTTTTTGCTACCGCACCACGTGCCTGCGCCCCCTAGCTCGCTTACCATCGCCGACGCCATGCTTATCGACCTAGTACGCCTGGCTGTTTTTGGCGGTGCCACGCCACCACAAGCTCCTGCGCCTACCGCTAGCTTAGACCCAGCTTAGCCGTGAACTGGCCCCAAAAGCGCCCGCCGGGTACTTCTGGGGCCAGCTCACTTTATCCTTCTCATGCGCGAGCACTCCGAACAAACAATTCTACGCCACATGCCAGCGGGCGTAGCTACGCTACAGGGCCCTGAGCTATGCTATGGCTTTGTAAATGAAGCGATGGAAACTGTGCTTGGGGGCCCGGCCCCAGAGGGCACCCCCATTGCCAAGCACCCGGGCTTTTTAGCAGCCGACTTGCTCGACGTAATGCAGCGCGTGTATCAGTCGGGCCGCCCTTTCATCGCCAAAGCGTATTGCCTGGCGCTGCCCGGCCCCGACTCGCCCAATCGCTATTACGACCTGACGCTGGAACCCTTTCGGAATACCGACGATGTTATTAGCGGCCTGCTGTTGTTTGCGGTAGATGTAACGGCCCAGGAGGAGGCTCGCCAACAGGCTCACCGCTTGGAGGTAGAAACCCGCCGCCTCGACACACGCCTGCGCGTGCTCACCGAAACGGTGCCCCAAATCACGTTCACGGTCGACGCCAAGGGACACTATGAATACGTAAGCCCCCAGTGGTACTATTTTACGGGGCAGCCACCTACAGCGGCTGTAGATGCCATCTGGCCGCTGCTCATCCATCCCGACGACCGGCTGCGGGTGCTCTACCAGTCGGAGGCGGCCCGCGCAGCAGGTACCGGCTGGAGCTACGAGTACCGCCTGCGCCGCCACGACGGCCAGTACCGCTGGCTGCTGAGCCGCGCCCTGCCCGAGCAGCTGCACACGCCGGGCGAGCCAGTGTTTTGGCACGGGGCCCTCACCGAAATTCATGACCAGCGCGAGCTTACCGAGGCCCTGCGCCGGGGCGAGGCCGAGCTGCGCTTTCTGGCCGACAGCATTCCGGAGCTCATCTGGACGGCCACCGCCGAGGGTTTTATCGACTACTACAACCGCCATACTGGCGAGTACACTGGCCTAACCCAGCAGGAGCTAGGCCCTACGGGCTGGATTAACCTGCTGGCTCCTAACGAGCAGGCTGAGGCGGCCCGCCAGTGGGTGCATAGCATGGCCACGGGAGAGGCTTTTGAGGGGGTGTTTCGAATGCGCCGCCACGACGGGCAATACCGCTGGCACATCATTCGGGCGCGGCAGCTAGCCGATGGGCAGGGCCTGCGCTGGTTTGGGGCTTGCACCGATGCCGACGACCAGCACCGCCTGCGCGAAGTGCTGCAAACCCAGTACAACGAGTTGGCTCGCACCAACCACGACCTCGACACCTTCGTGTACACGGCCTCGCACGACCTGCGGCAGCCGCTCATCAACCTGCGCGGCTTGTTTGAGGAGTTGGCGCGCGTAGCTTCGTTCGACGACCCGCAGGCCAACTCCATGCTGCACATGGTGGAGGATGCGCTTGCCCAGCTCGAGCTCACTATTCAGGACCTAGCCGCCACCGTGCAAGACCAGCGCGGCCTATCGGCCCCCGCCGAGCGGCTCGACCTGCGCAGCATTGCCGATGAAATATTGCTGGGCCTGCGCGCGCAGTTTGTACAAGCCGGTGCCACGCTGGAGTTTGACCTTGATGAAGCGCCCACGCTGCACTACGGCCGCGCCAACCTGCGCTCCATCTTACACAATCTGCTCAGCAACGCGCTCAAGTTTGCTCATCCCGAGCGCCCGGCTCACATTCGAGTGCGCAGCTATCTGCAGCAGGGGCAGCCCGTGCTTTCGGTGCAAGACAATGGCCTAGGCATGGTGGTGCCCTCACCACACAGCCCAGGCTTCCGGCCCTTTACCCGGCAGCATACGCACGTGCCAGGAGCCGGTGTAGGTATGTACCTCGTACAGCGCATCCTGACCAGCCGCGGCGGGCACCTAGAAGTGGAAAGCACCCTAGGCGAGGGCACTACCTTCACGGTGCATTGGGCCGCTTAGCCTGTCTATTCCAAAGCTATTGGCGCTTTTGTAATCCAAAGGCTACAAAAAAGCCCGCTACTTAGCGGGCTTTTGAGGCTTAGGTCGGCCGCTGTCATTGGCCAGCAGCACGGCGAGGGCGGCAAGCGAAAAGCGCAGTAGCCACTTGGTAGTTGGTTTCATCTGACAGGGAAGAACGAGTTCTCGTTTAATATTTGAAACGAGCAGCTGTTGCCGCCCGAATTGTCGCCGCACGACGACCCGATGATACGGCTTCCTTCAAAATCGAAAAAGCAAGTAGGGCAGCCGTTGCCCGTGAGCACGTAGCGCTCAGCATCGGGCGTCAGCAGCAGGGCCCCGTTGCCGGTGTCGCGCAGGGGCAGCGCCATGGCTCGAAAGTGGCCATCGCGCAGGCCCATGCCGACGAGGTAATACGTAGTTTTCTCCTTAGGGGCACTGGGCGAAGGGCGCACAAGCACCTTATCTATCACGGTGCCATCGCTAAACTCCCGGATAAAAGCGGCGGCCAGCACGGCCCGCCCCATGCGAAAGGTGGGCGGGCCGGCGGTGTTTACCTGGGCTATCTGGCGGCTGCGGGCGGCGCGGGCCGAGGCCTCATCGGTGAGGCGCTGGGCCTCGCGGGTGGGGTCGCTGCTTTCGCGCGTGCGGGTAGCCTCGCAGGAAGTGAGCAGCAACAGACCTGCCAGCAAGCCCAGCAGCCCAAAGCCTAACAAACGTGGAAGAAGACGCATGAGTAACACGATAGATTGCTAGCTTACTGGAATAAAAAAACAGGGGTTTACTTTCTCAACTTATCCTATGCTTGCAGCTATCAGTCAGCATCTTGCCTCTACAATACATTATCTCGATACTAGCGCGGCTTATAATATTTCTCAGCCTCGGGCAGCAGGCGCTCGATGTCGGCAATGCGGGTAGCATCGGCGGGGTGGCTCGACAAAAACTCAGGAGTCGTGTTCTGGCTCTGGGCCGCCATGCGCTGCCAGAACGGGATGGCCTGGGCCGGGTTGTAACCAGCCATGGCCATAAAAATGAGCCCTAGGTGGTCAGCTTCGCTCTCCTGGTTGCGGCCAAATTTGAGTAGCAAAACCTGGCCTCCCAACTGCGTGCCCGTGCCCACAGCGCTGGCAAAGATGCTTTGGGTGGCCCCAGGGTTTTTAGTGAGCGCCGTCGAAATGGCCGTGGTGCCTAATTGCGCCAGCATTTGGTCGCTCATGCGCTCCGAGCCGTGCTTGGCTACGGCGTGCGCTATTTCGTGGCCCATGACCACGGCCAGCCCGGTTTCGTCGCGCGTGATGGGCAGGATGCCCGTGTACACGGCTACTTTGCCGCCGGGCATACACCAAGCATTCACTGTCTTATCATCCTGAATGAGGTTAAACTCCCACTGGTAGCCTGCGAGCTGGTCGCTCTGGCCCTGGTCGCGGAAGTACTTCTCGACGGCGGCCTGAATGCGCTGGCCCACGCGCCGCACCATGGCTACATCGGCCGCGTTGGTCGAGAGCTTCGACGTGGTGAGCGTTTCTTTATACTGTGTTACGGCCAGGGCGTTCATCTCACTGTCCGACACCAGGTTAAGAGTGCGGCGACCCGTAATGGGTACCGTGGTACAACCAGCTAACAGGACAATACTTGCGGCAACAATAGCTTTTTTGAACAACATAACTAAGGTCAGGTTTTGGGAAGGAAAGAATAGCAAACCCCGCACCGCCTAGGTGGCAACTAAGAAGCCAACAGTAGCAAGGCGTGGGTGGCAGCTATACGCAACCAGACGGGGAGAATGTTTACTTTGTGCTTTGGGTACGCAGCCAGCCAGAGCGAGCGGTTACTACGAAGGAAATACCGCGTCTTGAAAAAAGCTAACTTTCCTATATACTATCCAACTTTTTCCTCGTTCTCTGCTTTCTGCTTGCCCCTTTCTCTCCGACCTGCCTTATGAAAATCATTTGCATCGGCCGCAACTATGCCGACCACATTGCCGAGCTTCAAAACGAAACACCCACCGCGCCCGTCATCTTCTTAAAGCCCGAAACGGCACTCATTCAGCGCGGCCAGCCATTCTTCTACCCCGACTTCTCCAAGGATGTACACTACGAGTTAGAGTTGGTGCTGCGCATCAGCAAAAACGGCCGCCACATTGAGGAGCAGTTTGCCCACACTTACTTCGATGCCATTACCCTAGGTATTGATTTCACGGCCCGCGACTTGCAAAGCGAGCTCAAAAAGAAAGGCCTGCCCTGGGAACTGGCCAAGGCCTTTGATGGCTCGGCACCGCTCTCGCCCACCTTCAAGCCCGCTACCGAATTTGCCGATTTTAGCAACATCAACTTCCGGCTCGAAGTGAATGGCGAAGTGCGCCAGCAGGGCAATTCGGGCCTGATGCTGCACCCGTTTGCCAAGATTATCAGCTTCGTGTCGCAGTATATCACGCTCAAGCAGGGCGACCTGCTCTTTACGGGCACGCCCGCCGGCGTGGGTCCGGTGCAGCCCGGCGACCAGCTCGTGGGCTTCTTGGAAGACGAGAAAATTCTGGATGTGGCCGTGCGCTAGCGCCTAGGTCAGCTTAATCAGGCAGGAATACGGCAAGCGCAAGCTTGCCACAGCGTTTAGTATATTTTGTTGACTATCAAATTTATGCGCCGGCTTGGGCTGTCGGCCGCAGGCGGGCTGCTATTGCTTACTACCGTTAGCCACGGCCAAGACGAGGGCGACGATACCACCACTCACCGCGTGAGCGGGCCCATTCGGCCAGCCGCGGCGGCTACGGCCGTGACAGTGGCGCCGGGCTATTTTTTGCTGCCCATCATGCCGGGCCAGCAGAACTTTCTGGCTGCCAGCATGGGCGAGCTGCGGCCCAACCACTTCCACGGCGGGCTCGATATTAAGACGGCCAGCGTCATTAACAAGCCCGTGTACGCGGCGGCTGATGGCTACATCTCGCGCCTAAAGCAGTCGTCGTTTGGCTACGGCAACGTGCTATACATCACGCATCCCAACGGGCTAACGACGGTATACGGCCACCTCAACGAGTTTCTGGAGCCGGTGCTGACGGAGCTGCGCGAGCGCCAGTACGAGAAGCAGACCTACGAGCTGGAGCTGTTTTTCGAGAAGGGTCGCTTTCCGGTCAAGCGCGGCGACATCGTGGCTAAGTCGGGTAATACTGGGGGCTCGGCGGGTCCGCACGTACACTGGGAGGTACGCGACGGCGAAGACCGCCAGCTGAACCCCTTGCAGTGGGGCGGCTTTCCGGAGATACAAGACCACCTAGGGCCCATTTTGCAAGCCCTGGCGGTGGAGCCGCTGGCCATCTCGGCGCGGGTGCGGGGGCAGTTTGAGCGGGCACTGCTGGTGCCCAAGGTGCAACCAGCGCCGGGCGCCAACACCGTGTTTCCTGACACGGTGGCGTGCGTGGGCCAGGTGGGCTTGTTGCTGCAAGGCTTCGACCGCTTTGACCAGGCTTGGAATAAGAACGGCATTCAGCGCGTGACGGTGCGCGTGAATGGGCAGCCGCACTACCAGCACGTTATCGACGCGGTGCCGTTTCCGGATGGCTCGCGGCAGGTCAACAACTTTGTGGACTACGCCTACCATATGCAGGCGGGCCGCATGCTGCAAAAGCTGTGGGTAGACGAGGGCAACGACCTACCTTTCTACTCGCCACCCGGCATAGGGCAGGGCAAGCTGACAGTGGAGCCCGGCAAGGTGTATACCATTGACTACGAGCTAGCCGACTCGTATAATAATAAAGCCACGGCGCGACTAGTACTGCGCGGCGAGCCCGCCGAGGACTACGCCGCGCTGACCCCGCCCCCAGCCGCCGCCCCGGCCGCCAAGCCGCTGCTGCGCTACGACATCACGCGCAATCTGCTGCGCGCCGTGGTAACCAATGCGCCCCTCGACACCGCCGACGTGCCAGCCAACCTCATGCTGCGCCGTAGCGGCCGCGAGCTGGCCCTGCGCCCTAGCTACCGCAAAGGGCGCGAAACAACTTATCTCTACGACCTGCGCGCCGGCCTGCCCGATTCGCTGGTCCTAGGTGGGGTGTCGAAGCGATTTGACCGGCAAGTGATGATACCTGCGGGACAAGAAACCAGCTACACTACGCCGCACCTCAACCTGGTTTTTGGGCCGCAAACGCTGTTTTCGCCGCTCTACTTGAGCACTGCCTACCGCCCCGCCACGGCCGCCGCCCCCGAAACCTGGGTGGTGGGCTCGGCCCTCACGCCGCTTTACCGGCCGCTGCGCGTCACTCTCAAAACCACCACCCCACCCGCCGACCGCGAGCGCACGGCCGTGTACAGCGTCACGGCCAAGGGCGGCCGCGCCTACGTGGGCGGCAAATGGGACGAGAGCGGCCAGCAGGTTTCGTTTAACACGAAGGCATTTGGGCAGTACCGCCTCTATACCGACACCAAGGCGCCCGAAGCCCGCCTACTGGGCAAGCCGGGCGGCCAGCTGCTGTTTCGGGTGGGCGACGACTTGTCGGGGCTGGCATCGTACCGGCTTTTCGTGGGCGGGCGCTTCCGGCTGCTGCGCTACGAGCACAAAAACAGCACACTGTTTACGGTGGCGAACGACCCCAACGCCCCCGCCCTGCACGGCCCCGCCGAGCTGCGCCTGACCGACCAAGCAGGTAATGAGCGGGTTATTCCGCTGGCTTTGTAATCCGTCGATGTCCCATTATCCTGTCCGTCATGCAGAGCGTAGCGAAGCATCTCGCATGTTGACGTCTGCTAACGTTGAAGATTACTGCACCACGAGAGATGCTTCGCTGCGCTCTGCATGACAGAATACAAATCTCAAACCCTTCCTATATGCTCCCCGAACCCGGCACCCTTGCCCCCGACTTTACCGCCCCTGACCAGCACGGCAATGCTTTTACGCTGAGCAGCTTGCGCGGCCAGAAAGTAGCCCTCTACTTCTACCCTAAAGACGACACGCCCGGCTGCACCGCCCAGGCTTGCAACCTGCGCGACAATGAGGCCCAGCTGGCGGCCCAAGGCATCAAGGTGGTGGGCGTGAGCACCGACAATGCCGCCTCGCACGGCAAGTTTGCGCAGAAGTATGACCTAGCCTTTCCGCTGGTGGCTGATGCTGACAAAGCCATTGTGCAGGCCTACGGTGTGTGGCAGGAAAAGAAAAACTACGGTAAAACTTACTGGGGCACCGTGCGCACCACGTTTTTGCTGGATGAAAACGGGGTTATCACGCGCGTAATCAAGCGGCCCGATACCAAAGAGCACGCCGCCCAACTGCTAAAATAACCGGGGCAACGAGCCAGCTTTTTGCTTACCTTGCGCTCATGCACTTGGCTTTCTGCACCGCGCCGCGTTCTCGTCCCACCCTTTCCTTTCGCGGCTACTTCTGGTTATTCATCAGCGGATTGACGCTGCTACTGTCGGCCTCGGCCGCTCGGGCACAAAACGCACCGCCCGAGCGGCCGAAGGTGACACGCATCTTGTTCTTGCTCGATGCGTCGGGCTCGATGATGGCGCCCTGGGAGGGCCAGCCGCGCTGGGAAGTGGCCAAGCGCCTACTTGCTAAAATGGCCGATTCGCTCAACGCTTACCCCAACCTGGAACTGGGCCTGCGCGTGTACGGCCACCAAAGCCCCAACTCGGAGCAAAACTGCGAGGACTCGCGCCTGGAAGTGCCCTTTGCGCCCAAAAATGCGGCCGCCATCAAGGCTAAGCTCAAGACGCTAAAGGCGCAGGGCAACACGCCCATCACGTATTCGCTGGGGCAGTCGGCCAATGACTTTCCGATTGATAAAACGTCGCGCAATGTGCTGTTGCTTATCACCGACGGCGTGGAATCGTGCCAGGGCGACCCCTGTGCCATTTCGCTGGCCTTGCAGCGCAAGCGCATTTTTTTGAAGCCCTTTGTCATTGGTATCGGGGCGCAAAAAGAGTTTGGTAAGGCGCTGGAGTGCCTAGGTCGGTATTACAACGCGGCCGAGGTCAAAACCTTCAAGACGGTACTCAACGACGTAATTGCCCAGACGCTGGCTAAAACTACCGTGGCCGTGAACCTGACCGACGAGGCTGGGCGCGCCGTGGAGTCAAACGTGAATATGACGTTCATCAACAACGTCACGGGCCAGCCCGAGTACAATTATGTGCACTACCGCGACGCCCAGGGCAAGGCCGATGAGCTTGCTATCGATGCTTTACAGAGCTACGACTTGGTTATCAATACTGTGCCGGCTGTGCGCCAGGCTAACTTGGTCATTAAACCCGGCAAGGCCAACGTGCTGAGCTACAAAACGCCGCAGGGCACGCTGGCACTGCAAGGCCCCGGCGTGAGCCCCAACCCCTACGGCGGGCCGGTGCAGGCGGTGGTGCGCACCCC
>Ga0265798_10003016_pt1 | contig 24277 bp, 25 predicted proteins | sample P3T30metagenome_FD_192430 | JGI IMG/M metagenome (GOLD analysis project Ga0265798, IMG submission 192430) | Plant litter microbial communities from East Loma Ridge, Irvine, California - P3 T30 | ecosystem: Environmental > Terrestrial > Plant litter > Unclassified | place: USA: California...
GCAGGACGTGCACGGCATGAGCGAGGCGGAGATGGCGCGCATCGTCGCGGGCCAGCCGTACGACTCCATCAGCGACTTCTACGCGAAGGCGCAGCCGTCGCGCGCGCTGCTGGAGCGGCTCGCCGCCGTGGGCGCGCTCGACTCGCTCGCCGTGTCCGCCGACGACGACGCCGGCGCCCGAGGCCCGGCGTCCCGCGGCGACGTCATGGCGTACGTGCGGCGGCTCACGGCGCGCGCGGCCCGGCCCGCGGATCCGGCCGGCCAGCTGCCGCTGTTCGTCGACGACCGCGACCTCATCCCGCGCGGCTCGCCCGACCCCGACGGCCGGGCGCGGGTCGCCGCCGAGCTCGACATCCTGCAGATGGAGGTCACCGAGCACGTGCTGGAGGGCTACCGGCCGATGCTCGACGAGCTCGGCGTGATCCCGGCGAGCCAGCTGCTGGAGGTGCGCAGCGGCTCGGAGGTGGTGGTCGCGGGGATCCGCATCGCCACGCAGACCCCGCCCATGCGCAGCGGCAAGCGCGTCGTCTTCATCAGCCTCGACGACGGCACCGGCTGCTCCGACTCCACCTTCTTCGACGAGGCGCAGCAGAAGGCCGGGCCCATGCTCTTCGGCACGCGGCTGCTCGTCATCCGCGGGCGCACCCGGCGCACGGGCGAGCGCGGCGTCTCCATCCAGGCGGAGGACGCGTGGGACCTGAAGGAGATGTGGGCGCGCTGGCAGGACGCCCGGCGGCAGGGCGGCGGGATCGACGGCGCCGACGGGATGGACGACGCGGCCGAGGTCGCCTGAGTCCGACCGCGCGCGGGATGATGGGGGCACCGAGATCCGCCGGAGGCCGCACGTGCGCATCACCACGACCGTCCGCACCACCACGCGCATCCCGTTCGTCCAGGTGGTCAAGACCAGCGTCGCCGCGATCATCGCCTGGTTCGTCTGCATCGCCCTGCTCCCCGCGCAGCTGCCGATCTTCGCGACCATCGCCGCGCTGCTCGTGGTGCAGCCGAGCATCAACCAGACCTTCGGCAAGGCGGTCGAGCGCAGCCTCGGCGTGATCACGGGCGTGCTGCTCGCGCTCGTCCTCGGCCTCGCGCTGGGCACGTCGAGCGGGGTGGTGCTCCTCGCGGTCGTCGTGGCGGTGCTGGTGGGCTGGGTGTTCCGGCTGACGCCGGGGTCGAGCACGCAGATCCCCATCAGCGCGATGCTCGTGCTCGCCATCGGCCAGCTGTCGCCCGTGTACGCGGTCGACCGCATCGTGGAGACGATCCTCGGGGCGGCCATCGGCGTGGTCGTCAACATCGCCATCGCCCCGCCCGTGCTGCACGAGGCGAGCCGGCGCGCGGTGATCAGCCTCGCCGGCGACTGCGCCGCGGTCCTCGACCGGCTCGCGGGCGCGCTGTCGGAGCCGGTCGACCGCGAGGAGCTCGACCGCATGCTCGTACGCGCCCGCGAGCTCCGGCCGCGGCACACGAAGGCGGTCGCCGAGGTCGACAAGGGGCTCGAGAGCCTCACCCTCAACCCGCTCCGCCGCCGGCACCGGGCGCTCCTCGAGGCCGACCGCGAGCTCCTGGCGACGCTCACGGTGCTGGTGAACCGCGTGGTCGGCATGACGCGCGCCGTGCACGACCGCTACGACCCGTCGCTCGCGGAGGAGCCCGTGGTCCGCGGCATCGCGACCGAGCTCACGCGCGCCGCCCACGACGTGCGGCTGCTCGCCGAGCACGCGCTGCCGGGCGACGGCCGCGGCGACGCCGGGCCGCACGAGGAGCCGGCGCTCACGGCGCCGCTCGTGGTGCTGCAGCCGAGCGAGGAGCACTGGATCCTCATCGGCTCGCTGCTGGAGGACATCCGCCGCATCCGCTCGGAGATCATCGGCGGCGCCGAGTGACGCGCGCCCTGCCCGGCTACAGCCCGCTCGAGCTGGAACCGGATCCGCGCGGCTCCGGCCTCGTCCGCGGCACGACGCGCACCGGGCTCGGCGTCGTGCGGCACCACCACGCGGAGCGCCGCGCATCCGACACCGCGACCGTCCTGCTGCACGGCGCCGCCGGGTCGTGGACCACCTGGACGCCGCTGCTGCGCACGGCGCGGGAGGCCGGCGCGCCCTTCGCGGACGTCGTCGCGATCGACCTCCCGGGCTGGGGCGGCTCCGCGCTCGACGCCGCGGACGCGGACGCGACCGTCGACGCCATCGCCGACGCCGTCACGCGCGTGGTCGACGGCCTCGGCTACGCGCGCTGGCGCCTCGTCGGCCACTCGATGGGCGGCTTCATCGCCCTGCACCTCGCCGCGCGCGACCCCGCCCGCGCCGTCTCCGTCGAACTCGTCTCGCCCACGACGTACTCCGTCATCGCGAGCGTGGCGCATCCGGTGCGGGAGTTCCGGCTCATCCCGGGCTTCACGATGATGCTCGGGATCATGCGCACCATGCGCCGCCTCGGCCGCCCGGGCACGGCGCTCATCCGCGGGGTCGGCCGCATCCGCCTCATGCGCGCGGTCGCCCTGCCGCTCTTCGCGCACGGCTGGCGGGTGCGCCGCTCGATCGTCGACGCCATCGGCACCGAGGCGCGGCCCCGGGCCTTCTCCCTCGCCGCGGAGGTCACGCGCGGCTACGACGCCGACGGCCTCTGGTCGCGCATCGTCTGCCCGGTCATCGCGGTGCGCGGCGACCACGACGTGTTCGTGTCCCCGGACGACCTCGACCTGCTGGCGCGCGCCGTGCCCGACCTCCGCCAGGCGGTGATCCCCGACGCCGGCCACTTCGCGCACGTCGAGCGCCCGGCGGAGACCCTGCGCGCGCTGGGGCGATCGTCCCGCGCCTGATCCGGCGGGTCGGGGACGGGACGGGAGCTCGCTGGGGAGGGCGGCCCCGGGCCGGGCCGCGGGTCGGGGATCCTGTGCGCATCCCACCCGAACCGGAGGTCGTCCGTGCGCGCATCCCGCCCGTCTCCCGCGCGCCCGCCGGGCCCGCTGCCCCGACCCGCCGCGCGCGACCGCGCCGCGCGGACGGGCCGCCCGCCCGGTCGATCCGCGGACGGCTACTGCCCGTACGACCTCGATCCCGACCCGGAGCGCTCGGGCCTCGTCGCGGGGGCGACCCCCACGGCGCTCGGGGTCGTCCAGCACCATCGCTCGCCGGAGCGCGCCTCCGGCACGGCCACGGTCCTCCTCCACGGCGCGGCCGGCTCGTGGACAACCTGGACCCCCGCCCTCCGCGCCGCCCGGGACGCCGGCGCGCCCCTCGACGACGTCGTGGCCGTCGACCTCCCCGGATGGGGCGGCTCCGTGCTCGCGGTCCCCGGCGGCGACGTCACCCTCGACGCCATGGTCGACGCGGTGCTGCGCGTCGTCGACGACCTCGGCTACGCGGACTGCCGCATCGTGGGCCACTCCATGGGCGGGTTCGTCGCCCTCCACGCCGCCGTCCGGCATCCGGACCGCGTGCGCGCCCTGGCGCTGGTGTCGCCCACGCTGCGCGCGGTGCTGCGCTCGGCGGCGCATCCCGTCCGGGACGTCGCCGTGCTCCCCGGCTTCAGCATGATGCTCGGCGCGATGGGCACGACCCGCCTGCTCGGCCCGGCCGGGCTCGCCCTCGTCCGGCTCCTCCAGCGCACCGGGCTCCTGCGACCGATGACGGCGCCCCTCTTCGCGCACGTGCTGCGCGTGCGACGGTCGGTCATCGCGGCGCTGGCGGCGGAGGTGCGGCCCCGCTGCTTCCTCCGCGCCACGGAGATCGCCGTCGCCTACCCCGCCGACGAGCTGTGGCCGCGGATCCCCTGCCCCGTCGCCGCCGTGCGGGGTGGTCGGGACGTCTTCGTCGGCGCGGACGACCTGCCGGGGTTGGCACGGGACGTCCTCGGCGCCCGCACCGCGGTGATCGCCGACGCCGGGCACTTCGGGCACGTCGAGCGGCCGGCCGAGACCCTGCGGGCGCTGGGGCTCCTCCCTCCCGCGTGACGCGCCCGCGCCCGCGCCCGACGCCCCTCCCGCCCGGGCACGACGGCGCCCCCTGCCCGCGAGGGACAGGGGGCGCCGGATCCGCCGTGGCGGAGGCGGCCGGGACGGTGCCCGGCCGGGACGCTAGGCCGCGGGGGTCGCGAGGACCGCCTGGATGTCGAGCGTGATGGTGACCTTGTCGCCGAGCAGCACGCCGCCGGTCTCGAGGGCCGCGTTGTAGGTCAGGCCGAAGTCCTCGCGGTTGATGACCGTGGTGGCCGTCGCGCCGAACTTGGTGTTGCCGTAGGGGTCGCCGCCGAAGCCGCCGAACTCCACGTCGAACGTGACGGGCTTGGTGACGCCGCGGACGGTGAGCTCGCCGTCGACCTTCGCGTCGCCGTCCGCCTCGACGCGCACGGCGGTCGAGACGAAGTCGATGGTGGGGTTGTTCTCGGCGTCGAAGAAGTCGTTCGTGCGGAGGTGCTGGTCGCGGTTCGGCTCGTTGGTGTCGATCGAGGCGATGGTCGCGTGGGCCTTCACCGAGCTCTGCTCGGGCGTGGCGCCGGTGACGATCTCGGCGTCGAAGTCCTTGAACGTGCCCTTGACCTTGCTGATCATGATGTGGCGGATGCTGAAGCCGACCGAGCTGTGCGTCTTGTCGATGGTCCAGGTGCCGGCGATGTATCCGGGGACGGTGGTGGTGTCGCTCATGTGCGTGCCTCTCGTGCGGGGTCATGGGGTGCGGGCCGACGGCCTCGAAGGTATGCAAGCGCATGGATCCGACATCCATTCCCGAATCTCGTTGCGAGTTCATGCACTTCCGGTGACGCGTCGTCACCGGGTCCGCGAGCCCGCGGCGACGGGCTCGGCGCACGACCCCGATGGCGCTCCGGCCCGTGGCGCGGGCGTACCGTGGCGGGATGCGCGCGATCACCTTCCCCTCCCCCGGCGGCCCCGACGTCCTCTCCCTCACCGAGCTGCCGGATCCGGTCGCCGGACCCGGCGAGGTGCTCATCCGCGTCGTCGCGGCGGGCGTCAACCGCGCGGACCTCAGCCAGCGCGAGGGCGCCTACCCGCCGCCCGCCGGCGCCCCCACGCACCTCGGGCTCGAGGTGTCCGGCACGGTCGCGGCGGTCGGCGACGGCGCCTCGCGCTGGAGCGTCGGCGACCGCGTGTGCGCGCTGCTCGCGGGCGGCGGCTACGCGGAGCTCGTGGCGGTCGACGAGCGCCACGTCCTGCCCGTGCCCGACGGGCTCGACCTCGTGGCGGCCGCTGGCCTCCCCGAGGTCGTGGCCACCGTCTGGTCGAACGTCGTCCTCGACGCGGCGCTCCAGCCGGGCGAGACGCTCCTGGTGCACGGCGGGTCGAGCGGCATCGGCACCATGGCCATCCAGCTGGCGACGCGCCTCGGCGCCCGCGTGGCCGTGACGGCCGGCAGCCCCGCCAAGCTCGAGGCGTGCCGCGCGCTCGGCGCCGACATCCTCATCGACTACCGGCAGCAGGACTTCGTCGAGGCGCTCCGGGAGGCGACGGACGGTCACGGCGCCGACGTGGTCCTCGACGCCATCGGCGGCGACTACATCGACCGCGACATCCGCGCGCTCGCCCGCGACGGCCGGATCATGGTCATCGGCGCGCAGAGCGGCGCGCCCACGAGCATCGCGATCGGGCAGCTCATGGCCCGACGCGGCCGGATCTGGGGCACGACCCTCCGGGCGCGCGACGCCGACGACAAGGCCCGCATCGTCGACGCCGTCCGCGCCGATGTGTGGCCCGCCGTGGCCGACGGCTCGGTCCGCCCGATCGTCGACCGCGTCTTCCCGCTCGCCGAGGCCGCCGCCGCGCACGCGCACGTCGCGTCGTCGCAGCACGTCGGCAAGGTGCTGCTCGCCGTCTAGGACACGGGGGCGTCGGTCGGCGCCGGGGCCGCGGGTGCCGCGCCGGCCTCCGCGGCCCCGCGCGACCGGATCCCCACGAGCGACACCAGCCCGCCGGCGACGAGCAGGGCGGCCGTGACGAGCACCACCCGGTGGAAGGCGGCGACGTCGAGGTCGGGCCCGGCGACCAGGCCGATCGCGGCGATCGCCACGAGTCCGGCGACGCGCGACACGGCGTTGTTGACGGCCGACGCGATCCCCGCCTGGGCGGAGGGCACCGCCTCGAGGATCGTCGCGGTCAGCGGGGCCACCGTCATCGAGAGGCCGAGGCCGAACACGAGGATGCCGGGCAGCAGCTGCGTCCAGTAGTCCACGGGGTCGGCGACCCGCAGCATCAGCAGGTAGCCGCCGCCGGCGACGATCGGCCCCGTGCCCATGAGGAGCCGCGGCCCGATGCGCCCGGCCAGCGCGCCGAAGCGCGTGGAGAGCAGCAGCATGATCACGGTCGTCGGCACGAGCGCGAAGCCCGCGGCCGTCGCGGACAGCCCGCCGGTCTGCTGCAGGAAGACGGCGATGACGAAGCCGCCGAGCGAGAGGGCGCCGTAGATGCCGACGGTCGCGATGTTGCCGACGAGGAGGTCGCGCTCCCGGAACAGCGAGAGCGGCAGCATCGGATGCGGCGTGCGCCGCTCGCGGAGCACGAACAGCACGAGGCACGCGACCCCCACGACGAGGCTGGCGACCACGAGCGGGTGGCCGATCCCCAGCCGCGACTGCTCGATGAGCGCGAAGACCGGCCCGCCGATCCCGAGGGCGCCGAGCACCGCGCCGGGCACGTCCACGCGCGTGCCGTCGGCGACGGGCGCGTCGTGCGGGAGCCGGGCGAGGAGCACGAGGGTCACGGCGATGGGCAGCACGTTGATCCCGAACACGAGCCGCCAGTCGAGGGCGTCCACCAGGACGCCGCCGAGCACCGGGCCGACGAGCATCGCCGTGCCGGTCCACGCGGTCCACGAGCCGATGGCGCGCGCCTGCGCCGGGCCCCGGAAGGCCTGCGCGATCAGGGCGAGCGAGCTGGGCACGAGGAGCGCCCCGGCCGCGCCCTGGGCGGCGCGCGCGGCGATGAGGATCCCGGCCGTCGGCGCCACGGCGCACGCGAGCGAGGTGACGCCGAAGCCGACGAGGCCCCAGCGCAGCACCCGCACGCGGCCGAACGCGTCCGAGAGGGAGCCGGCCAGGAGGATCAGCGCGCCGAGCGTGATCAGGTACGCGTCGACGACCCACTGCTGCACCACGAGCCCGCCCCCGAGGTCCGCGCCGATGGCCGGCAGGGCGACGTTGACGACCGTGCCGTCGAGGAAGGCCACGAAGGAGGCGAGGATCGCGACGACGAGGACGGTGCGTCCGCGGCCCTCGGCGCCGCCGTCGGCCGTGCCGCTCGAGCGAGCGGGGGCGGCGGGGTCGGGCATGAGCCCAGTATGCGCCGGGCGCGGCGGGGGATCAGGCGTCCGCGACCGCCGGGGGCGCGGCGCGGTCGATGGCGGCCTCCACGCGTCGGAGCACGTCCTCGTCGCCCATGATGCGGAAGTGCCCCGCCGCCTGCACCCGCTCGTTCACGGCGCCCTCGAGCGCGCTGCCGCCCGGGATGTGCGGGTCGAAGCGCGCGTGGATGCTCGTGATGCGCGCGTTGGCCTCCCGCGACCGGCCGAGCGCCACGAGGGCGCCGTTGCGCGGCGAGAAGTCGCGGATGCTGCGGATCGGGATGAACCGCGCGTACGAGGATCCGCCGAAGGGCGCGTTGATGGCGACCATCGCGCGGATCCGCCGGTCCGGGTCGTCGAAGGCCATGAGGTGCTTGCCGATGAGGCCGCCCTTGCTGTGCGCGACGACGACGACGTCGCGCAGGTCCTCCGCCTCGATGCGCGCGCGGGCCCGCCGGGCCATCTCGGCGACGCGGCCCACGTTGGCGCCGAGCGCGCCGACCACGTGCACGCCGTGGCCGCGCGCGTGCAGGCGCCGGATGATCGGCAGCATGAACTGCCACCGCTCGTAGACGCCCGGCAGGACGAGGATCGTCGGTCGGTCGTCGCGGCCGTCCTCGAAGGCGCGCGCGTCGTCGCGCGAGAGCGTCGCGGCGGCCTGCCAGCGGAGGACGTAGGCGTAGTCGAGCGCCCAGTCGAGGGCCTTCCGGAGCGCCGACAGCGGCGGGAGGTCGTCACGTCCGGCGGCGGTCACGTCCCCATCCTGCCCGCGTGCCGGGCCGGGCGTGCCGGTGGGATCAGCCGACACGGGCGTGCGCGACGATCGCCCGGGCGACGCCCACGGGATCGGTGAACATGACGACGTGCGGTCCGTGCGCGACGTGCAGGCGGCCGCGCGGGATCGCGTCGGCGAGGTCGCGGGCGAAGGAGCGGTCGACCACGGCGTCGCGGTCGCCCACGATCACGAGCGTGCGCGCGCGGATCCGCCCGGCCCGGTCCTCGACCCGGTCCGCGATGAGGTGCGGGAGCTGCCGCAGGTAGTACGGCACGCCGCAGCGGAACAGGTAGTCGCCCATCACGACCGCGTTCGACAGCAGCGGCTCCCGCAGCGTGTCGTGCGCGAGGGCGAGGCCGGCGCGCACGACGCCGCGCTTCCGCGGGTCGAGCGTGGGCGCCATGAGCACGATCCGGTCGGCCGCCTCGGGGTGCCGGACCGCGAGGCGCGCGACGATCTGCGAGCCCATCGAGTGGCCGACCACGACGGGGTCGACGAGGCCATGCATCCGGATCACCTCGGCGACGACCTCCGCGTGGTCGTCGAGCGTCACGTCCTGCCGGACCCGCGGCGACTCGCCGTAGCCCGGCAGGTCGAGCGCGTAGACGTCGCCGTGCTCGGCGAGCAGCGCCGCGACGGGATGGAAGTAGCGCGACGAGACGCCGATCCCGTGCACCAGGACGAAGGACGGGCGGCCGCCCGCGGGTCCCGCCGACCCGATCCCGGCGGGCGCGGCGGAGAGCGTCCGTCCGGCGTTGCCGCGCGGGGAGCGGAACACCTTGATCGCGATGCGGAAGCCGAGCACCGTGCGGCGCTCGAGGTCGTGGTCGACCGGGATCGCGCGCGAGCCGTAGCGGCGGGAGAGCAGGAGCCAGCGCGGCGGCGACGACTCGGTGCGTCGGACGTCCCCGGGCCGCCGGACGCGCGTGATCCGGGCGAGGGGGGAGCGCATCCGACGACCCTAGCCTCCTGCCGGTGCGCGGCCGCCGCGCGTGCGCGCACCGGCTCCCGTCGGCTCGCGCGCCCCCAGGGCGATGGGAGGATGGGATCCCGCCACCCCCGAGGAGACCGATGAGCCCCGACTGGTCGAGGACCACCCTCGCCGACCTGCCCCTCCGCGACGATCTGCGCGGCGAGGAGCCGTACGGCGCCCCGCAGCTCGACGTGCCCGTGCTCCTCAACGTCAACGAGAACCCGCACCCGCTCCCGGAGGAGGTGGCCGTCGCCGTGAGCGAGGCCGTGCTCGAGGCCGCGCGGGGGCTGAACCGCTACCCCGACCGCGAGTTCCTCGAGCTCCGCACCGAGCTCGCCGACTACCTCACGGCCGACAGCGGGCTGCCGCTCGGGCCCGAGAACGTGTGGGCGGCGAACGGATCCAACGAGGTGCTCCAGCAGGTGCTGCAGGCCTTCGGCGGCACCGACCGCGTCGCGCTCTCCTTCGCGCCGCACTACGCGATGTACCCCGAGTACGCGCGCAACACGCTCACCCGCTGGGTGTCGGGCCGCCGCCAGGAGGACTTCACGCTCGACCTCGACAACGTCACGGCGCTCATCGAGCAGCACCGGCCGAGCGTCGTGTTCCTCACGTCGCCGAACAACCCGACGGGGACGGCGCTCACGATCCCGGAGATCGAGCACGTGCTGTCGGTGGCACCCGGTGTCGTCGTGATCGACGAGGCCTACGCAGAGTTCCGTCGCGCGGGCGTGCCCACGGCCATCTCGCTGCTGCCGCAGCACCCGCGCCTCATCGTCTCGCGCACCATGAGCAAGGCCTTCGCGTTCGCGGGCGGCCGGCTCGGGTACCTCGCCGCCTCCCCCGCGGTCGTCGACGCGCTGCGCATCGTGCGCCTGCCGTACCACCTGTCCCGCATCACCCAGGTGAGCGCGACGGCCGCCCTCCGGCACAGCGGGGTGCTGCTCGCGCAGGTCGCGTCGCTCCGCGAGGAGCGCGACGGGCTCGTCGACTGGCTCCGCGGCCGCGGCTTCGAGGTCGCGCCATCCGACGCGAACTTCGTGCTCTTCGGGCGCTTCCCCGACCGGCACGCGGTGTGGCAGGGCCTGCTCGACCGGGGCGTGCTGATCCGCGAGACGGGCCCCGAGGGCTGGCTGCGCGTGTCCGTCGGCACGCCTTCGGAGACGGCGGCGTTCCGCGACGCGCTGGACGACGTGCTCGGGACGCCGCGGGACTGATCCCGGCGGTCGTCGTCAGGGCCGGAAGCGGATCCCCGTCGCGTCCTCGGCGGCGCTCCACAGCTGCTCGGCGACGGACTCGGAGCGCGCGTGCTCGGCGACGAAGGCGGGTGCCGGCCGCCCCTTCAGCTCGAGCGGACCACCGGGTCCCCAGAAGCCGCCGCCCGTGACGCCGACCGCGACGGCCGCGTGCACGACGGGCCACGCGCCCGCGTCCTTGCCCTGCACGACGCCGCGTCCCACGCGGGCGAGCCGTCGACGCGCGGCGGCGACGCCGCGGGGGCCGGCGGCCGGATCCTGCGGCGGCGTCGACGCGTCCACCGCGTAGCCGGGGTGCGCCGAGAGCGCCACGCGGTCGGATCCCGCGGCCCGGAAGCGGCGGTCGAGCTCGGCCGCGAGCATCATGCACGCCGTCTTCGACCGGCCGTAGCGCACGAGCGCGGGCATGAGCCGTTCCCCCGCGAGGTCGCCGAGGTCGAGCGGCGAGAAGCGGTGGGCGAGGGATCCGAGCATCACGACGCGGCCGCCCGCCCGCAGACGCGGCGCGAGGCCGGCCACGAGCGCGAAGTGCCCGAGCGCGTTGGTGCCCATGAGCTCCTCGAACCCGTCGACGGTCGTGCGGCGACGGCGCGCGCGGCCTCCCGCGGGTGTGAGGCCCGCGTTGGCGACGATCGCGTCGAGGTCCTCCCGAACGGCGGCGACGGCGGCGTCCACGCTCGCGAGGCTCGCCAGGTCGAGCGGCACGACCTCGACGTCGGCGCCCGGCACGCGCGCGGTGAGCGCCCGCGCGGCGGCGTCCCCGCGCTCCGCGGAGCGGCACGCGAGCAGCACCCGGGCGCCCGCGCCGGCGAGCTGCGCCGAGGTCCAGAATCCGATGCCGCCGTTGGCGCCGGTGACGAGGATCGTCCGTCCGGCGAGGTCCGGCAGGCGCGGCGCGGCGCTCACGAGAGGGTGCCCACCCGGGTCACGCGCACGACGGCCTCGCCGGCCTCGTTCGACGCGTCGAGGTCGATCGTCGCCTCGATCCCCCAGTCGTGGTCGCCCTCGGGGTCGTGCAGCGCCTGCCGGACGACCCACTCCGTCGGCCTCTCCTCGATCGTCACGAGCGCCTGGCTGCGGGCGTCGCCGTCGGTGAGGATCCGGTCGTACTCGCCGAAGTAGCCGTCGAGCGCGTCGCCCCACGCGTCCGCGTCGAAGCCGGCGGCCCCGTCCAGCTCGCCGAGCGCCGTGAGGTCCTCGCGCGCCGCGAGCTGCACGCGGCGGAAGAGCTCGTTGCGCACGAGGATCCGGAACGCGCGCGTGTTCGACGTGAGCGCCTTCGGCGCGGGCGGCAGCACGGGCGCGTCGCCGGGCGCCGCGGTCGGATGCGACAGCTCCTCCCACTCGTCCAGGAGGCTCGAGTCGACCTGCCGCACGAGCTCGCCGAGCCACTCGATCACGTCGAGCAGCTCCTCGGTCTTCGCCTCGTCGGGGATCGTCTGGCGGAGCGCCCGGAACGCGTCGGACAGGTAGCGGAGCACGAGGCCCTCGGAGCGCATGAGCCCGTAGAAGGAGATCAGCTCGCTGAACGACATGGCCCGCTCGTACATGTCGCGCACGACCGACTTCGGGCTGAGCGCGAAGTCCCCGATCCACGGCTGGCTCGCCGCGTAGGTCGTGAACGCCTGGTCGAGCAGCTCCTCGAGCGGCTTCGGGTGCGTGACGGACTCCAGCAGCTCCATGCGCTCGTCGTACTCGATGCCGTCGGCCTTCATCGCCTGCACGGCCTCGCCCCGGGCCTTGAACTGCTGCTGCGAGAGGATCGGCCGCGGGTCGTCCAGCGTCGCCTCGACCACGCTCACCATGTCGAGCGCGTACGTCGGCGACTCGCGGTCGAGGATCTCGAAGACGGCGACCGCGAACGGCGACAGCGGCTGGTTGAGCGCGAAGTCGGCCTGCAGGTCGACCGTGAGCGTGATGCGCGCGGGTCCGCCGTCGGGGTCCTGCTCCTGCTCGACGATGCCCGCGGTGCGCAGCGTCCGGTAGATCGCGAGGGCGCGACGCGCGAGCGCGAGCTGCCGACTCCTGGGCTCGTGGTTGTCCTCGACCAGCGCGCGCATGTTCCGGAAGACGTCGCCGCCGCGCGCGATGACGTTGAGCATCATCGCGTGGCTCACCTGCATGCTCGAGGTCAGCCGCTCGGGCTCCGCGTCGATGAGCTTGCGGAAGCTCGGCTCGCCCCACGAGACGAAGCCCTCCGGCGCCTTCTTGCGCACGAGCTTGCGACGCTTCTTCACGTCGTCGCCCGCGCGCTCGAGCATCTTGATGTTCTCGGTCTCGTGCTCGGGCGCCTGCGCGACCACGGTGCCCGCGGTGTCGTAGCCGGCGCGGCCCGCGCGCCCGGCGATCTGGTGGAACTCCCGGGCGTTGAGCTGGCGCATCCGGGTGCCGTCGTACTTGGTGAGGCCCGTGAACAGCACCGTGCGGATGGGGACGTTGATGCCGACGCCGAGCGTGTCGGTTCCGCAGATCACCCGGAGGAGCCCCTGCTGCGCGAGCTGCTCCACGAGCCGCCGGTACTTCGGCAGCATGCCCGCGTGGTGCACGCCGATGCCCGCGCGCACGAGCCGCGACAGCGTCTTCCCGAACGCCGTGCTGAACCGGAAGCCGCCGATGAGCTCCGCGATGGCATCCCGCTGCTCGCGCGTCACGATCTTGATGCTCGAGAGCGCCTGCGCCCGCTCGAGCGCCGCGGCCTGCGCGAAGTGCACGATGTAGACGGGCGCCTGCTTCGTGTCGAGCAGCTCCTCGACGGTCTCCTGCACGGGCGTCACGGCGTAGTGGAAGAACAGCGGCACCGGCCGCTCGATGCCCGTGATGCGCGCCGTCGGGCGCCCGGTGCGCCGCGTGAGGTCGTCCGCCAGGTCGGTCACGTCGCCGAGCGTGGCCGACATCAGCACGAACTGGGCGTGCGGCAGGAGGAGGAGCGGGACCTGCCAGGCCCAGCCGCGCTGCGGATCCGCGTAGAAGTGGAACTCGTCCATCACCACCTGGTCGACGGGGGTGTCCGCGCCGCCGCGGAGCGAGCGGTTGGCGAGGATCTCGGCGGTGCAGCAGATGATCGGCGCGTCCGGGTTCACGGAGGAGTCGCCCGTGACCATGCCCACCTGGGAGGCGCCGAACAGCTCCACGAGCGCGAAGAACTTCTCCGAGACGAGCGCCTTGATCGGCGCCGTGTAGTAGGAGCGGCGGCCGCGGGCGAGCGCCGCGAAGTGCGCGGCGACCGCGACGAGCGACTTCCCCGTGCCGGTCGGCGTCGAGAGGATGAGGTTCGCGCCCGACGCGATCTCGAGCGCCGCCTCGTCCTGCGCCGGGTAGAGCTCGATGCCCGTCGCGAGGGCCCACTCGGCGAACGCGTCGTAGATAGCGTCGTCGGTGGCCCCGTCCACGGCCAGACGGGCCGCCTCCTCGGTGAGCGTGGGGGCGAGCGAGGCATCCGGCATGATGCGTCCATCCTCCCCCACGACCGGGCCGCGGGCTCGCGGCCGCGGTTCTCCACAGGCGGCGGCTGCTCCCCGGCTGCGACGCGTACGGTCGCCGGATGCCGACCCTCCCCCTCGAGCCCAGCCCCGACCGCGCTCGATCCGCCGATCCGCACGCCGTCGATCCCGCCACCCCGGGCGGCGAGACCCCCGGCAGCGTCTCCCCCGCCGTCGAGCCGATCCGCCCCGAGGGTGACGCCGGCGTCCCCGGCGCCGCCGACGCCCCCGCCCCGAGCCCCGAGGCCGCGCCCACCGAAGCGGAGCGCGCGCGCTGGCGCGACCGCCGCACCGGGCTCATCGCCCTGATCGTGGTCACCATCGCCCTCTGGGCCGTCATCGCGGCCGCCGTCGGGTTCGCCACCACGATGTAGCCGCCGCCCGGCTCCAGGGGCCGCGCCGCCCGGCCGTCCCCGCGCGCCCTGCCGGGTATCATCTCCTGTGCCCTCCGACGCCCTCCCCGACGACCCCGCCGTGCCCGCGGATCCCGCCGCCGCAGCCTCACCGTCCGCTCCGGACGCCGCCACGGCCATCGACCCCGCCGATCTCGCCGTCACGCTGCGCGTCCTCGGCTCGCTCGCCGACATCGACGAGGAGCACCCCGACTTCGTCGCCGTCCGGCGCGCGACCGCGTCCATGTTCAAGTCCGTCAAGAAGGCCCGCCGCCTCGAGAAGCGGGAGGCCGTGGCCACCGCCGACCGCGCCGTCGTGGCCGCCACCGCCACGGGCGCGCCCGACCGCATCGACGACGAGACGCGCGGCATCCCGCTCGCCATCACGACCGCGAAGCCCACGGCCGGCACGCTCCTCCGCTCGCGCCCCTGCTACATCTGCAAGCAGCACTACACGCAGGTCGACGCGTTCTACCACCAGCTCTGCCCGGACTGCGCGCTCCTCAACCACGCCAAGCGCGAGGCCCGCACCGACCTCTCGGGGAAGCGGGCGCTGCTCACCGGCGGCCGCGCGAAGATCGGGATGCACATCGCGCTGCGGCTCCTGCGCGACGGCGCGCACACCACCATCACCACGCGCTTCCCGCGCGACGCCGTGCGCCGCTTCGCGGGCCTTCCGGACGCGCACGAGTGGGTGCACCGCCTGCGCGTCGTCGGCCTCGACCTGCGCGACCCGGCCCAGGTCATCGGCCTGGCGGACGCGGTCGCCGCCGCCGGTCCGCTCGACATCCTCATCAACAACGCCGCGCAGACCGTGCGCCGCTCCCCCGGCTCCTACGCGCCGCTGTCCGAGGCCGAGTCGGCGCCCCTGCCCGACGGCGACCTCCCCGAGCTGCTCACCTTCGGGCACACGAACGACGCGCACCCCGCGGCCCTGGCCGCGAGCGTCGCCGCGCACCCCATCCTCTCGACCGCCACGGGCATCACCGCGGCGGAGGTCACCGAGCTCGCCATGACGGCGGGATCGTCCTCGCTCGCGCGCCTCGCGGCCGGCACGGCGATCGACGCGGGCGGCCTCGTGCCCGACCTGCACGACGCCAACAGCTGGACGCAGGTGGTGCACGAGGTGGATCCGCTCGAGATGCTGGAGGTGCAGCTCGCCAACGTCACGGCGCCGTTCCTGCTCGTCAGCCGGCTCCGTCCCTCGATGGCCGCGTCGAGTGCGCGCCGCAAGTACGTGGTCAATGTCAGCGCCATGGAGGGCCAGTTCGCCCGCGCGTACAAGGGCCCCGGCCACCCGCACACCAACATGGCCAAGGCCGCGCTCAACATGATGACCCGCACGTCGGCGCGCGAGATGCGCGAGACCGACGGCATCCTCATGACGAGCGTCGACACCGGCTGGATCACCGACGAGCGCCCGCATCCCACCAAGGTCCGGCTCGCCGAGGAGGGCTTCCACGCGCCGCTCGACCTGGTGGACGGCGCCGCCCGCGTCTACGACCCCATCGTCATGGGCGAGGCCGGCGAGGACATCTCGGGTGTCTTCCTCAAGGACTACCGCGTCGCCGAGTGGTGACGCGCGCGCTCCCCTGACACGACGAGAGGGCCCGGCCGCCGCATCGCGGTGACCGAGCCCTCTCGTCGTGCGGGGCGGCTACTCGACGGCGTCGAGGTCCGACTCGAGCAGCGTCGCGAGCTCCTCGAGCGCGGCGTCCGCGCCGTCGCCCTCGGCCGTGAGCACGACCTGGTCGCCGTTGGCGGCGCCGAGGCTCATGAGCGACAGGATGCTCGTCGCATCGAGCGGCGTGCCGCCCGGCTTGCTGATCTTCACGGCGACGCCCGTGCGACGCACGGCCTCGATGAAGAGGGACGCGGGTCGGGCGTGCAGGCCCACGCGGCTGCCGATGGTGGCGGTGCGCTCGGTCATGGTGTTCTCCTTCGTAGGGGGATCGGGTGGAGGTGGGACAGGCGGATCAGGCCGCGACGGGCACGCCCTGGTCGACGGTCGCGTCCGCGACGGCCTCGGGGCGCTTCGTGGTGAACCGCTTGAGGAGCACGACGAGGAACGCCGAGATCACGGTCCCGACCGCGACCGAGGCGAGGAAGCCGAGGAACGTGCCGTTCATCGCGAAGAGCACGAACACGCCGCCGTGCGGGGCCTGCGACACGACGCCGAGGCCCATGACCATGGCGCCCGTGACCGCGCCGCCCACGATGCTCGCGGGGATGACGCGCAGCGGGTCGACCGCGGCGAACGGGATGGCGCCCTCGGAGATGAACGCGGCGCCGAGGAGCCATGCGGCCTTGCCGTTCTCGCGCTCGGCCGGGCTGAACAGGCGGCGGTCGATGACCGTGGAGGCGAGCGCGAGGGCGAGCGGCGGGACCATGCCGGCGGCCATGACCGCGGCCATGATCTGCCACGGGGCCGGGTTGTCGAGGGTGCCGGCGCCGAGGCCGGCGACGGCGAACGAGTACGCGACCTTGTTGATCGGGCCGCCGAGGTCGACGCACATCATCACGCCGAGGATCACGCCCAGGATGAGCGCGCCCGAGGTGCCGGACAGGCCGGTGAGGAACGTGTTGAGCCCGCGCGTGAGCGCCGCGATGGGTCCGCCCAGCACCATGACCATGAGGCCGGAGGCGACGATGGATGCGAGCAGCGGGATGATCACGACGGGCATGAGGCCCCGCAGCCAGCGCGGCACGTCGATGCGTCCGATGGCGAATGCGACGCCACCGGCGAGGAGGCCGCCCACCAGGCCGCCGAGGAAGCCGGCGCCCATGATCACGGACACGGATCCCGCGACGAATCCGGGCGCGATGCCCGGCCGGTCGGCGATCGCGTAGGCGATGTAGCCCGCGAGGGCGGGCACGAGGAAGGCCATGGACGCGTTGCCGATGACGAACGCCACCGCGCCGAGGTACTGGAGGAGGCCGCCGTCCGGCAGGTTCGCCAGCGAGTTCTGCAGCACGACGTCGGACGCGGTCTCGGTGATGCGGTAGCCGCCGAGGAGGAAGCCGAGTGCGATGAGCAGCCCGCCGCCCGCGACGAACGGGATCATGTAGCTGACGCCCGTGAGCAGCCAGCGCTTGAGGCGCGCGCCGACCGACTGCGACGACTGCGGGGACGCCTGCTCCGAGCCCGAGGCGGCGGATGCGCCGCCCGGCACGCGGGCCGCGTTCGGGTCCTTCGCCGCGGCGACGGCCTCGGCGACCATCTGGTCGGGCTGGTCGATGCCGCGCTTGACGGGCGCCTGGATGACGGGCTTGCCCGCGAAGCGCGCACGGTCGCGGACGTCGACGTCGACCGCGAAGATCACGGCCGTGGCCCGCGCGATGATCGCCGGGTCGACGGGCGTGACGGAGGAGGATCCCTGCGTCTCGACGTGCAGCTCGACGCCGGCGCGCTTCGCGGCCGCGACGAGCGAGTCGGCGGCCATGTAGGTGTGCGCGATGCCGGTGGGGCACGCGGTGACGGCGATGAGGACGGGAGCGTCGGCCGCGGGGGCGGCGGATCCGGCGTCGGGGGTGGATGCAGCCGGGGCGGTGGGCGCGGGGGCGCCGGTGGAGCTGGCGGGCTCGTCCACGAGCGCGCCCTCCACGAGCGAGACGACCTGGTCCTCGTCGGTCGCCGAGCGCAGCGCCTCGACGAACTCCGGCTTGATGAGCGAGCGGGCGAGGCGCGACAGCAGCACGAGGTGCTCCTGGTCGGCGCCGTCGGGCGCGGCGATGAAGAAGACGAGGTCGGCGGGGCCGTCCGGCGCGCCGAAGTCGACCGTGGGCTTCGGGCGGGCCATGACGAGCGTCGCCTCGGTCACCGCGGCGGAGCGGCAGTGCGGGATGGCGAGGCCGCCGCCCATGCCGGTCGCGGTCTTCGACTCGCGGTCCCAGGCGTCGGCGAAGAGGGCGTCGGCGTCGGTGGCACGGCCCTCCGCGACGACGCGCTCGGCCAGCGCGCGGACGGCGTGCTCGCGGTCGGCGCCGAGGTCGGCGTCGAGGAGCACGAGGCGGTTCGTGATGAGGGATGGCATGTTCTTCTCCAGGTGGGACGGGTCAGCGATCGGCGGCGATCGGGAGGAGCGGCTGGACGGTGACGCTGTCCGGCCGTGTCTGGTCGGGGGACGGCATGGTGCTGCCGGGGAGGGAGGCGGCGGCGGATCCGTGCGCGACGGCCTGCATGAGCCGCCCCTCCGGTCCCGCCCCGCGGTGGTCGGCGAGCAGGTAGCCCGCGAGCGACGAGTCGCCCGCGCCCACGGTGCTCACCGGCACGATCGGCGGCATGGTGGCGTGCCACCCTCCGTCGGCCGTGGTGAGGACGGCTCCGCGGGCGCCGAGGGTCGCGAGGACCGCGCGGCAGCCGCGGGAGACGAGGGATCGGGACGCGTCGTGGGCGAGGCGGGGGTCCTCCTCCAGCGCATCCGGGTCGTCGAGTCCGACGAGCTCGGCGAGCTCCTCGCCGTTGGGCTTGACGAGGTCGACCACGGCGCCCGACGCGACGAGCGCGGCCATGGGCGCACCCGAGGAGTCGACGGCGATGCGGGGAGCGCGGTCGCCGAGCTCCGCGCGCACGGCCTGCACCACGCGGGCGTGGAAGTCGTCGTCGAGGCCGGGCGGCAGGGATCCGGCGAGCACCAGCCAGGTGGCGGCGCGCGCGTGCCGGACCACCAGGGCGACGAGCGCGTCCGCCTCGGCCGCGGTCAGCACGGGCCCGGGCTCGTTGACCTTGGTGGTCGTCCCGTCGGGCTCGGTGAGCGTGACGTTCTGCCGGACGCGGCCGTCGATGTCGAGGTGGTCGAGCGGGATCCGCTCGGCCTGCAGCGCCACGAGCATCGGGTCGTCGAGACGGCCCGGCAGGAGCGCGACGGTCTCGAGCCCGGACGCGATGAGCGCCCGGGAGACGTTGACGCCCTTGCCGCCCGGCTGCTCGGTCACGCCGCGGGCGCGCTGCACGGCGCCGCGCGCGAGGGCGCCGGCCAGGTCGATCGTGCGGTCGAGGCTGGGGTTGGCGGTGAGGGTGAGGATCACGCGACCATCACCTCCACCTCGGCGGCGGCCAGTGCCTCGGCGAGCGGCGCGTTTGGCGCCGCGTCGGTGACCAGGGTGTCGAGGTCGTCGAGGGCGGCGAAGCCCACGAGCGCCTCCTCCCCCGCCTTCGAGGCGTCCACGAGCGCGACGGCGCGTCGGGATCCCCGGGTCAGTGCGGTCTTCACGGCGGCTTCCTCCTCGTCGGGCGTGCTCAGGCCGAACTCCGCGTGGATGCCGTTGGCGCCGATGAAGGCGATGTCCGGCCGCAGGCGCGACAGCTGTCCGAGCGTCGCGGGCCCGACCGCGGCGCTCGTGATGCCGCGGAGGCGGCCGCCGAGCAGCTGCACCTCCACGGCCGGGTTCCGGCTGACCGTCTGCGCGACGACCATCGAGTGCGTGACGACGACCAGCGTGCGGCCGGGCACGTCTGGCACCCAGGCGGCGATCCGCTCGGCGACGAGGCCCGTGGTGGTCCCGGCGTCGACGGCGACGGAACCCTGGAAGGTCGGGGGCAGGAGGGTCATCGCGGCGTCGGCGATGCGGCCCTTGGCGTCGGTGTTGCGCGTGCTGCGGGCGTCGAGGCTCTCCTCGACGCGCGTGGAGCGGTTGGCGCGGACGGCGCCGCCGTGGACGCGGCGGAGGATCCCACGGGCCTCCAGATGCGCGAGGTCGCGGCGGACGGTCTCCGTGGTGACGGCGAAGTCGCGGGACAGGTCGACGACGGTGACGCGGCCCGCGCGCTCGAGGAGGTCGACCACCCGGTCCTGGCGTTCCTCGGCGTACACGGGCGGTCTCCTTCGACTCCGCGGGGCACGTGCGCCTCGCGTCCTCGCACTGTAGCCCCCATCCGCAGGAGAAGCAACACGAAACCACACGAATCCACACGGATCCCCACCGGACCCCGGGCCGAGCCGCGGCCGGATCAGCGACCGAGCGCGGCGGCCTCCTCGCGCAGCACGTCGGCGATGGCGCCCGCCTCCCACGCGAGCCCGGCCGCGTTGGGATGCAGGGGCACGTCGCCCGCGCTGCCGCCGAGGCCCGCGACGTACGGATCCCCGTCGTCGCCGACGCAGGACCCGTGCGCGGCCGTCGGCGTCGCCTGGTCGACGAAGCGGATGCCCGCTCTCTCCGCCTCGCGGGCGATGGCCGCGTCGAGCTCGTCCTGGATGCCGGCGAGCCAGGGGGCGTCCCGGTCGGTCAGGAGCACCTGCCCGTTGACGGACGACGTGGCGGTCGCGGCCAGGCATCCCTCCGCCGGGAGCGCGTCGGGGTCGCCGAGCACGGTCAGGTACCCGAGCGCGACGATGCGGGCGTCAGGTGCGGCGGCGCGGATCCGGCCGAACGCGTCGGCCAGGCGCGCCGAGACCTCGCCGTCGATGCGGGCGCGCACGGCGTCGGTCCCGCCGGCGGGGGCGAGCGCGTCGACGCATGTCGTCGGTCCTGCGGCGACGGGGCCGTCCGCGTCCCGCGCGAGGCAGCCGCCCACGAGGGCAGGGAAGCCGAGGTCGTTGCCGCCGATGCGCACGAGGACCACGTCCGCGCCGCCGTCCAGCGCGTCGATCTGCGCGGGCAGCGTCTGCCCGCCGCGCTCGCGCGGGGCCAGGAGGTCGGCCGTCGTGGCCCCGTCGCAGGCCGCGTCGACGAGGTCCGCGCCGACGGCGGCGGCCGCCACGCGGATCGAGGCGGCGACCGTCCGCCCGCAGAGTCCGGGATCGCCGGGCAGCGGCTCGGCCGAGCCCGTCCCCGTGGAGTACGAGTCGCCCAGGGAGACCACGCGCAGCGGGTCCGGCGCCGGCGGATCCGGGGTGGGCGAGGCGCAGCCGGCGAGCACGAGCGCGACGGCCGTGGCGACTGCGACGAGGCCCGGACTTCGGCCGCGGAGCAGAGGCCGCGGGAAGCGGGCGGTGGGCACGCGGTGGTCGTCAGGCATCGCCTCGACCCTACGCGCGGGCCGGACGGCTCCCGGCCCCTCAGTCCTCGGCGCCGCGCTGCCGCACGTACACGACCAGGGCGACGATGAGGCCGACCACCAGTCCGGCGGCCAGCGGGAAGAGGAAGCCGCCCGGGCCGATCTGCGTGATGACGCTGCCGTGGTCGATGCGGGTGTCGACGACGCCGGGGACGTCGAGCCCCGGGTAGCCCTCGGTGGCCTGCGCGAACGACGTGATGAGCAGGGTCACGATGACCGCCGCGCCGACCACGAACGCCGCCAGGAAGCCCAGGACCGCGGATCCCACGACCGACGCACGGTGCGGATCGGCGGCGTTCGAGTGGTGCAGGGTGGCGTGCGACATTCGGGAGCTCCAGGGTTCGATGACCCGTGCTACGGTACGCGCGTCCTCCATCTGGAGGACAGCCCCCCGATCGGGGAGAGGCCCTGTTCGCGCGCCCGACCGGGGTCGCCCCCCCCAGGCCGCTGCCGTGTCGGCGGGATCCGCGCCGGCGTGTCAGCGGCACCGCGGGCGGTGATGTGGGCGAGGAGCTCGATGGGCATCTGGAAGCGGGATGGGACGACGTGACTCGATGAGCGAGGCGACGGTGGGGATGCAGCGGGGCTGGAAGTCGTGCCCGAGCGTCATCGGAGAACTGTGGGTGCCGAGCAGCTGGACCGAGAGGCCCGCGGGGACGATGGCGACCGCGTACTTCGGCCAGGAGAGATCAGGTACGGAGTCCCGGGAGGGCATCGTGCTCTCCATCACGGACTCGGCCGGCTCGCTCGTCGAGGACTCGTCTGCGGCCCTGGCCGATGCTCTCGAGATGGACGCGTGGTCGCATGTCTTCTCGGTGTCCACGTGGTCGCGGGGCGTCTTCCGCCGGCGGATGCAGTTCGTCTACGAGCACGGCGCCTCCACCGTCGCGGTCTCCCGATTCACCGCGACCACGACGCGGGGCCGGATCGATCTGACGTGCAGCGCGGGTTTCGAGCGGCAGTACGACGCGTTCCGACTCTTCGACGACATCGCCGCCTTCAGCCCGTTGGAGGGAGCAGGCGTTGACGCCGTCGCGTGACGAGTACGCCTCCGCGAGGTCCGGACAGCCACTCGAGGCGCTCGACGCGACGCGTCGTCAGGCACCCCCGTCCTCTCGCTTCGAGCTGCCGAGGGGCTCGATGCAGGAACTGTGGGACATCAGGAACCGCGGGCTCATCGGCAGCACGCGACGCAATTCGCCCCAGGGCGTCGCGCTACGCGACGCCGGCCTCACCGGCCGCTTCGGCGCACCTACGCCGCTCGGCATCAGCCTGACCGCAGCGCTCCGGACGGCGCACCACGTGCTCGTCGCATGGAGGAGCTCGGCGGCGGGCACGGACTCCTGGAAGCTGTGGGTGCAGTCGGGCGTCGGCAGCGTGACCATGAGCGTGGAAGGCGATCGGGAGAAGATCGACGTGCTCTCGTTCGCCGCGGCCGTCGCCCGCCTCACGGCCTGGCTGCCGATCAACCCCTTCTGGTTCTTCGCCGACGACGAGGGAACAGAAGATCACGTGATCCCGGACGAGGTCGTCGAGAACCGCGTGCGGGGGGAGCACGTCGACATCCCCGACTGGGCTCCATCGGGGTTGGCACACCGCTGGCCCGGCGAATGGACCTCATTCGACGTCGGCGATCCGAAGACGGAGCAGGGCGTCCAGATCGTCGTGGTCGACGGTGCGACGCACCTGCGCCGACGTGTCGAGGGGGGCTCCACGCTGCAGCTGGTCCCCTCGGAGTGGATCCTCAGCGCGCTGTCGGAGATCGTCGCGCGCGGGCGCGGAGGAGCGTAGCCATGCCGGACGCGCAGCGCCGCACCGATCTTGAGGGCATCGATGCGACCTTCGCCACGGCCGTGGCTTGGTTCGCCGGCGGCTTGCCGATCGAGCCGTCCTGGCCGGTGACGAATGGCGACGGCACGGATTGGCAGGTGCCTACCGCCGACCGAATCCCCGGTGAGCATGTGGAGGTAGCCGACTGGCCGCAACCGGGCCTGGTCCTGAAGACATCCGAGGAGGACGCGTGATCTGGCCCATAGGCGCCATGCTGATGATCGTCGGGCTGTTTGGATACGCGGGAATCTGGAGGAATTGGTCGAGAGACGGCTTCTACTACTACGTCTTCGGGGTGTTCTGGTTCGGCCTGAGCGTCGTCGTCACCGACGTGCAGACTCTCCTCGCGCCCCTGCCCATCTGGTTCCTGAATCTCACCACGTTCTTCTTCTTCGCGAGCATAGTGACGGCCTTCTACCTCCCTCCCTGCCTCACTCCACGCTGGTTCCGAGCGATGCGAAGGACATGGGAGTGACGCCCGTGGTGCGTGAGGGTTCCGCAGATCTGCGCGAGAACGTCGAGCGGGATCCCGCCCTCACGCAGGAGTGGCGATTTCCGGTACTGCCCAGTCGGCCTGACCTGATCGCCCGCACCGGAGGCCGGCGATGATGTACGCGATCGGCGCCAGCTTCATGGCCATCGGCCTCCTCGGCTACACCGGCCTCTGGCGCGCGTGGTCCCGCAACGGGTACTACTACTACGTCTTCGGATTCTTCTGGTTCGGACTCGGAGCGTTCCTCATCGGCTTCATCAAGTTCATCCCGAACGCTCCCACGTTGATCCTCGGGACACCCATGGTCCTGATCGTCGCTGGCGGCGCCAGCACGTGGTATCTCCCGCCGATCCTGACGCCGCGGTGGTTCCGGGCCATGCAGCGATCACATGGCTGAGCCGCAACGCCCTCGAGTGACTCCCGGGATCTAGGCCGTGCCACACGCGCGACGAAGCGCATCCGCGACGGGATCTGATGCTGACCCTCCTCGGAGCCACCCTCACGGGCATGGGGCTCCTCGCGTACGCGGGACTCTGGCGCTCCTGGTCCCGAGGCGGCCATCACTTCTACTTCTTCGGCCTGTTCTGGTACGGGCTCGCCATGCTCATCGCTTCGACCCTGTTCTTGTTCCGCCCCGCGCCGGACTGGACGCGCTATGTCGTGATCGGAGTCATGCTCGTCGGCGTGATCGGCGGGTTCTACCTTCCGCCGTTCATGACGCCGCCGTGGTTCCGAGCCATGCGGCTCGCGCGCCGGTGATGCCTGCGGAGCCCGCCCGCCGTGGCGG